>Ga0351852_10306_pt1 | contig 13340 bp, 10 predicted proteins | sample TotcelHFGM3001N6_FD_206802 | JGI IMG/M metagenome (GOLD analysis project Ga0351852, IMG submission 206802) | Enriched cells from coal bed in the Powder River Basin, Montana, United States - Total cells FGM rep1 HSBNCT.FGM.300.1.N6 ...
CAAAAGCCGCAAGGATTCCATACAACAAAGCTCTTGATTTCACTGGCTTTTTCATGGCCAGGAAGAAAATCAAGAGCAGGATGAAACCGACGGCGTATGACATAAAGAGGTAGGCAAATGAATTGAGCTTTTGATGGCTGATTAAAAGTTGTCCGATTCTTGGAAGACCGCTTAACGCAAAAGCGCCGATGATCATGAAAAACCATGGCATGTTACTATGTTTCCTGTCCCCGGCAAAGGCATCGTTTGACCAGGAGACCAGCACGATGGATGTTAAGATGAATAATATTCCGGCAATGGTTATGATATTCAGCGATGCCCTGAAAAATATGACGCTGAAAATAACCGGGATGAGAAACGATGATCTGTAAATGGCATTGGAGTAACCGAAATGACCCATCCGTACCGAATTGTTAAAAACAAAAACGGCCGTTGCTCCGCCGATTCCGGCTATTGCGGAAACGGAGCATAATTCAAATGTATAACTTGCCGTCTCCACACCATTCAATTCCGCAAAAAGATATCCCAGAACGCTGGCGGCGGCAAACATCACAAAGGTTAAATCAAAGGATGATACGCCGTCCTTCGCCGAAAGTTTCGCAAGATAGGCGACGGATGTAATTCCGAGCACAACGAGTAAAATATATATAAAACTCATACTTTCAACCTCTTACCCAAGGTTGACCCTGTTATTCATTCTTGCCCAGGCGCCGAGACACAAACGCCACCCCCAACTGCGCCGTCAATGATTTATCGCTGCCATATCAAAAGACGACGGGCATAGCAACGAAAGAAAGTTTCGTCACAGGCTATTTCTGTGTGTTTCTTTTTGTTAAAAATTGTGATAGTGGTAAATCCACTATTCGGAACATCGGCAAAAACGGTGTTCCGTTTTTTATCAAAACGGTTTTCGGCGGTTCGTTTTAAAATCCGGCATCCAGTAAACAAACCCCAATATCCAGTAAAACGGAGGACACACCATCATGGCGGAACGGATGATACACATTACAAAATTCGACACGGACAGGCTGACCGAATTGATCGACGGGCTGCGTTTATCTCCCAAGGCCAATCAGGCCAATCTCGATCTTCTGGAAAAGGAGCTGTGCCGCGGCGTGCTGGTCGATCCGCAGAATATTCCCCGCGACGTCATCACCATGAATTCCAAAGTGAGCATCACAGACACGGATTCCGGTGAAAAAATGACCTATACGCTGGTGTTTCCATCCGCGGCCAATATTGCGGAAAACAAACTGTCCGTCCTGGCTCCGCTGGGCATGGCGCTTTTGGGGTACCGCAAAGGCGATGTCATCAAATGGCCTGTTCCATCCGGCATTCGAAAACTCAAGGTGGATGAAATTATCTATCAGCCGGAAGCGGCGGGCGATTACCATTTATAACCTGGCTTCCGGATCAAACTTCGGAATGACAAAATCAAGATATGCATTGACCCGAATGCTTTTAACCACCGGAATGCCTAAAGGTAAAATAACGCAATGGATATGATCGACAACCTGAAGAACAAGGCCTTGAGGGGAAAGGGCATCCGTGAATCCGAGACCCTGGAGCTCTTTATTGAAGGCTGCGCCGCCCCCTGGCGCGTTTTTGCCGCGGCCTCCGAAATCCGGGAACACTTTAAAGGAAAAGAAATTATTCTTTGCTCGATTACCAACGCCAAGTCCGGCAAGTGCTCCGAGGACTGCGGCTTCTGCGCGCAATCCTCGCACCACGCCACCCGGGTTTCCTCCTATCCCCTTAAAAGCGCCGAACAAATGATCGCCGAAGCCGCGCAGGCCAAAAAAGACGGGGCGGAATTCTTCAGCATTGTCACCAGCGGCAAACGCGTGAAGGCCAAAAAGGAATGGGAGGAAATTTATAAAGCCATTTCCGGCATGCGCCGGATCGGTATTTCTCCCTGCGCATCCCTGGGCATGATCGACGCAGAGAAAGCCCGCGAACTGAAGGCCGCTGGTTTATTCCGCTATCATCACAATCTGGAAACCGCCCGCAGCTTTTTTAAAAAAATCTGCACGACTCATGACTACGAAGAAAATGTGGAAACGATCCGCGCCGCCAAAGCCGCCGGCTTATCCGTCTGCGCGGGCGCGCTTTTCGGTATGGGCGAAGGCATGACGCACCGCATCGAACTGGCGGCAGCCCTGCGGGATCTGGATGTCGATTCCATTCCGGTCAATCTGCTCCATCCGATCAAAGGCACGCCGCTTTCCCATCTGCCTCCCCTGCCGCCGATGGAAATTCTGATGACCATCGCGGTTCTCCGCTTCATGCTGCCGGACAAGGACATCAAGCTTTGCGGCGGCAAGGAAAAAAACCTGCGGCAGCTCTTGCCACTGGGCATCATCGCGGGCGCCAATTCTCTGATGACGGGAAATTATCTGACCACCACCGGCCGGGACAGCAGGCTGGATCACGAGATGATTGCCGATCTGGGGCTTTCTCCTACGCGGGAACTCGATATCTGCCGCTGCGGCATGGAAGAAAGGAACGCCTGCCTGTCCGGCAAAACCGCAAAGAAGAAACCGACGCGAAAATAACCTTCCACCCGGCTGATGGGTACTCTTGATTTTATCAAGAAAAGAACTCTTGACGGCCTCTCTTTCACATACCAAAGTCTTAACCTTTTTAAGTTGGCAAGAGTGCAGATTCCCCTTTAAAAGATTCAATGTGCCATCAGCAGGGTCATCGGTGCAGCACTCCGCATTTTGTAGTTTCTCTTGACATATAAACAGCTTCTCCTATAAAGAGTTCAGCAAAAAGGACATTCTTATCAGTCAATCATTACCGGAATCCTACGAAAGCAAACTGTCTGGATGAAAAAAAATCTCACCCTCGTATCCTTTCTTTGTGCCATTATTATTTTTTCGCTTGTCAATACATCCGTATGGGCCTACACGGATACAAATGAGGGCCCTTTTACGATACGCACTCGCGCCAAAGGCGATTTGTTTAAAGAGCCGGATGGAAAGACGAAACAAGCGACAGACAACTTTTCGGCGGCTGAAATGAGCGCTGTTTCAGGCGCCTTTAAGTACTGGAATGAAAGACTTGCCACTACCCAACCGCCCGGAATAGTCGTCAGTTTAGCAAAAGTTATTACCGGAACAGGCTCCGCTTATAACTGGGCACCTAATACCGAAAGAGCAAACCCCGACACGTATTACTACCTTGTGGGGGTTGCGCCGGATGGGAAAAAACTGTGGCCGGTCCAAAATTCTTACGATTACCACACCGAAATTGTTTTCAACAGGAATTATTCGGCAACGCACACTCGCCTGTTACTGGATGACGACTCTATCACCAGCACAATCACTCACGAACTAATGCATGGGCTAGGCATGCTTGGACCACTGTATCAAGCTCAGAAAAAAACCAACCCAACAGATCCCTGGTACATTGATATACAAGCAGCGTGGGCAGGGGGACTTCCCGGCGGCCTAAGCGGCATTTACGACATCGCCGGCAAAAAGGCTACGCAGGGGGCCGAAGTAAAACGATCCGCCACCCCGGGCACGGACCAATATTTTTATATGCAAATTGCCGGAGCAAATCCTTCGGCAGATGAGAGCAAGCCATTTTTCGCCACCTTTAAAGGTGCTAATGTCAACGCGCTTACCAATAACAACGGTCTTCCTCTCATGGGCGGAAAGGAAGACACCTATATCTTAGATGATGCGAATGTATTGGGTCACCCTGCGTTAATGGGCTCTATTATGTCATATTCTCCCATTCGCAATATGTTGTTTACGGAAATTGAATTGGCCGCTCTCAAAGATATTGGATATAATATTAAATTGAGTGATTTCTTTGGCAAAAGCTACACGCCCTCCAACTTGGGAAAAGGTCTTAAAAAATTTACGCCGACTGGCGCAACCAACTTGAAAATTGGGTATGGATACCTTGACGAGACAGAACTCACGACCACCAACACGCTGGGATATGGCACAGCCGGCGCTCCCAAAACAGCCTCTTATGGGACGGGGGTGCACGTCTATCGAGACAAATTAAACCTGACCCAGACCGGGGATATATATACAACCGGTTACGGTGCGGGCGGAATCCGGATTGACGGAAGTCAAAATACAGTCACCATCGCCAAGGGAACAACGGTTTCTGCAAATGGCGAAAAGGGAACGGGGTTACTGGTTTCGTACGGGTCCGAAAACGTCATCAACCTCAATGGAACACTCCAAGCCACGGGCAAAGACGGTATTGCGGCGCATTTTGGAATTGGAATGGCCGACAATACCTACAACTTAACCCCCTACTTTACCTCCTACTACACAAAAGAAACTCTCAAAGCAGACGGCACACCGGCATTCGCTAATTCGGATGATCTATACTTCTATACCAAAATTAACTATGACTTGTGGGGTGCTCTCGTCAACAAATTTAATATCGCCGGCACATTAAAGGGATCTACGGCCATTCAAATCGATAAGGATGTTCATGTAAAAGAAATTAACGTGTTAAATGGCGGCGCCATTCAAGGTGACATTATATCCAAGTGGGACCCATGGAAAATCTTCCATATTCCATCTGGCAAAGAGCGAGATTACATCACCGCCTTAAATTTCGGCGTCACCTCCATCGGCCTTGCTGATCCGACGTTCTCCACGCGAATGGATGGCAATATTGACGGGAAATATGGTCTCATCATCAATACAGTAGGGGGAAGAACATCCCTTAACACCCCCATAGGTGGTGGCATTTACGCACTCAGTCTAAATGTCGCCGCCGGCAGTATCCTTTGCGGAAATCATAAAATTTATATTACCAAGTTGCTTTCGGATAATACGCCAAATACGGGCAAATTTATCAGCAGAGGCACCTGGGCGCCTGGAAACAGTATTGGTTCCGCTTATGTAGATGGTGATTTCGTGAACTACGGGATTATTCAATTAGAATTTAACGACCAGGCCCAAACAGATTCTATTCAAATCACAGGCTCTTTTACCAACAACCCGGGTGGCGGCATTGCTATTACACCAACCCAAGGTTATTATCGAGGCACTCTCAACCTTCCCACGCTTGCGAACATGATTTCCATCGGATCAGGAACACTACCGAACGCTACCTTTGAAGCGCCCGATTCCCCTACACTTAAATTCCTGTTTTCGAAAAATCCGGATAATACTTTGCTCATCAACACGGTGCGAGACAGCGATATATACGAGCGTTTTTCGGATGATGAAGATTCTCGATCTATCGGCAGTGTGCTCGATGACATTGACGATATCGCAGAAGGAGATATGCAAAATCTGTTTGCGGTACTTGATTTTTCGGATAAAGATGGCAGCGATATCACCAAAGCTTTAGATGAACTTTCTCCGGCAACCTATCAAAATGCCGCACAAGCCTCGCTGGACTCCAACCGTATGCTGTCGGGAATAATTATTCGGGACATAATTACCCGTGCAGCTTTCCGCAACGGCCGAAAGGCCCTCAGCAGCGGAAATACGTTCCAGGGTTGGCAGGGTTTTGTGGTTCCCTATGGCGGATTCCAATCCCAAAGCACTTCTTCTAATATGCTCGGGTCTGATGTTAAAGAGGGAGGATTGTTGGGCGGATTTGAACGTACCCTCCATAACGGTCTCACAACGGGGGTTCACGTGTCCTACGGATATCGGAATACGGAGATATTGACCCAACGCAAATCAACGGCGCAGACCAACACAATTCAATTAGGTGCCCACGGCATTCTGCGGCCGGGTGACTACTGGAATGGTGCATATGTATATGGCCTGGGACGAATCGGGCTGGAAAGCACAAGAATGCAGCGAAACGTTCTCTTTGACAGTTACGCGCGCACAGCAGAAAGCGATTGGACAGGCTTCATTGGAACAGCCAGTATTGGCGGGGGATACGAATGGTCGGGTGGGTGCTTCAAATTCGGTCCGTTGGCAGGACTAGACTATGGATACCTGTTCAGACCAGATATTGTGGAAAATGGTGGAGCCAGACTGGTGCTGGATCAAGCCAACTACAATTCTCTGCGTTCCGCACTGGGAGGGCAAGTTCGTGCCACGACAAAATGGAAGGAGATGTTGGTCCAAGCAGGTTTGACGGCCCGATGGATGCACGAATTACTCGACAACAAATCCACCTTGACAGCCGCCTTTGCAGGATATGAATCCTATAAATTTGACACCTTCCTGCAGAGTGGTCGAGATTCGTTGGCCGTTCAGGGAGATCTCTCTTTCCTTTTAACGGAAACCACTCGGATCACCGGTTTCGTTTCTGCGGAACTTTTCCGAGAACAATATATCGGCTTTATGGGAGGATTTACGTTCAATTGGGAATTCTAATACCAATTATCTATCAGACGCTAAGCAGGTGACTGATCCGGCATAATACCAAGTAAGCTTTCAAAAATTAATGTTTAATGTTTGAAAGCAACTTGGTATAAGAAAACATCGGAAACATAAATCAAAGAAACCTGATAACGGTTAGACACGTTGAACACAAAGCTAAACGGCACGGGGGGCTGTTTTGCCCCGTCCGCTTCAGCGCCTTATTGGGTAATGTTTTATCGTTGACAGGAGTTTCCGGGTCGCCATCAAGATCATCGGCAATCATTTCGGTTTGTAAGTTTGGATGCCAATAAAAATTACAGAACGCTTGACTTCAGAAAGGAATATACTTGACAAGTGCACAAAACTCGGATGAATCAACATGGCTCTGGCGCTTGCTCAATCCGCTTCATTATCCGCGACAATAATTTCGGCCGGAGTGTCCGACAGGCTTTCCACCGCCTTTAATTTGCCGGCCAGCGTGCGCGTCTTTTTCTGTGCGTCATCTACCGAGCTTGAAGCCTGGTCCAGCCTTTTGCGCACGGCATCGAGCGAATCACCGAAACGGCCGAACGCCGCTTTCACCTCACCCAGCACTTTCCAGACCTCGCCGGAGCGCTTTTGAATCGCCAGCGTGCGGAAGCCCATCTGGAGGCTGTTTAAAAAAGCGGCAAACGTCGAAGGCCCGGAAATCACAATGCGGTATTCGCGCTGCAGGTGCTGCACCAGTTCGGTACGGCGGATCACTTCGGCGTAAAGCCCCTCCGACGGCAGAAACATGATGCCGAAATCCGTGGTTTTGGGAGGCGCCAGATATTTTTGCGATATGTCTCTGGCCGCCTTTTTAATGCTAGCTTCCAGTTGCCGGACCGCATCTTCGGCGGCGGGCGCATCGGCCCTTTCCTGAGCCTCCATCAAACGGGAGTAGTCTTCCACCGGAAATTTCGCATCCACCGGAATCAGGACGCTTTCCGTCGGAGAATCGCCCTGGCCGGGCAGCCGAATGGCGAACTCGACAAAATCGCCGCCGGACTCGTGAATCCTGACGTTTTTCAGGTACTGTTCCGGGGACAGGATCTCTTCCAGAAGCGCGCCCAGTTGGACTTCGCCCCAGGTGCCGCGTGACTTGACGTTGGTGAGCACTTTTTTCAAATCTCCCACACCCGCGGCCAGTGTGCGCATGTCGCCCAGCCCCTGATGGACCTGCTCGAGGCGTTCGGAAACCTGCTTGAAGGACTCTCCCAGCCGTTTTTCCAGTGTGCTTTGCAGTTTCTCATCCACGGTCTCGCGCATCCGGTCGAGCTGGCGCGTATTGTCCTCCTGGATTTGCTTGAGCTTCCCGTCAACAATCAGACGGATGTCTTCCATCTTTTTTTCATTGCTCGCGGTGAGCAGGGACAGTTGCCGCGCAAAGCTCTCCATCTGATCGCTTTGCATTTTGGCAATATCGGTCATACGGGTCTGAACGGAGTCGCCGAAGGATGTGAGCGATCCCGCCAGTTCCGATCTTTCCTGCTGCGATTGCGACTGCATTTCCGCGCGCGACCGGGCAATTTCGTCGCGCAGCGAACGGTCGGTCCTTTCCTGAGCGTCGAGCAAAGCGTCCAGTTTGCCGGCAAGCGGCGTCCAATCAACGGCACTCCGCCTGAGCTGCCAGAATTGCAGCACAACGATGATCAGCAGGAAAACCAAAATGATGTATAAAAATATTTCCATGGAATCCATCAATCCGCAGGGAACAGTTGCGACTATTCCCTGCCTCTTCGTGTTGTTCAACTGACGCTTTACACCTGTCGCCTCACTGCTTACAATGATGCAAACTTAATTTAAGATAGAAGCTTTGGTCGAATATAGGGTCAAAAGTTCAAAGAGTCAAGCGGCTTGCAGTAAAAAGTCCACATGAATGGCGTCGTAGGGAAACTCAATGAGTCCATCACTGGTTTTTTGCAGGATTCCTGCTGCCAGCAACGCGGTCACATCCCCATGCACCGCTTTGACATCGCGTTCCGTCCGTCGCGCCGCTTCACGAATCGACATGGCCCCGGCGCCGGCCATCATTTTGAGCAATTCCCACCGTCGACCGGAAAGGACTTTGAATAAGACGACAGGCGATTCAAAGCTGATGAACGAACCCTGCGGCTTCCCTTTAAATGCCTCCAGGAATCTTTTGTTGATTTTCTCGCGGGCTGCAATGCCCAGCGTTACCGTCTTCATATTAAGCCCTCCATTTTTCTACGTCCCTCCAGAAATCGTCAAGCAGTATTTGAGGTGATGTAAACGTATATGGCCTTTCTGCATCGCCTATGTGCTTGTGGTCACCCTTGCCGGCTTCATTGTCATAGCGCACGACGCATTCATCATCGACGACAAATGCCAAACGGTACTTATAGCTGTGACTGCTATTGGGAAGCGGATGGTCCAGAAGCCAGACAACCATTTCCACAAATGCATAATCCGCAAGAATGTGCCGCTCGTTAAGCATTAACTTCGACGTCATGGCTGTCATGATAGCAAAGGCAAAAGGTGTTGTCAATATCTACAACAACGTACTTCATAATGTATCTTGTGATTTAATCAAAGTTGATTTATAAAGAGACATCACTATAAAGGAAACCGCCATAATGAAATTCTCCGTCATGCGCATAACCTTTATTTTTTTAGATATGTATAGCAAATAACCAATAAATTTATAATCTTATGCAAAACGAAGTCATCAATATCCTGCCCGATCGGGAAAACCATGTCATCGGATTTGCCGATATGGGCGATCTGATTGCCAGGCATTATCCGTACCGCTATGCCGTTGTTGTCGGTAAAAAGCTGGACGACGCGATTGTTGACGGAATCGAAGACGGCCCGACAATGCCCTATTACGAATTATACAATTCCACCAATGATGAGCTTAATCTGATTACGGCGAAAATATGCCGGTTTCTCACGCAAAATGGCATTCCCTGCTCGCAGATCAAATCCACCGTGCGGGAGGAAGACATCCCTGAGGGCTTCGGCAAAACATTGCGAATGAACTTTTCCCACAAAATGGCGGCAACCCGCGCGGGCCTGGGCTGGATCGGCAAAACGGATTTGCTGGTTTCGGAAAAATTCGGCCCCCGCATCCGCCTGGCAACGGTTCTTACGCATCACCGGTTTGAGAATCTTGGTGCGCCTGTTACAGAAAGTCGATGCGGCGAGTGTGATCTGTGCGTGGAGATGTGTCCGGGCCGGGCGGCCAACGGGAATTTGTGGGATGATTCGGTAGATCGCGATGAATTTTACGACGCGTTCAAGTGCCGCGATGCCTGCCGGAAATTGTCCCGGGAAAGGCTCGATAAAAAGGTCAGTCTCTGCGGCATCTGCGTTTCCGTCTGCCCCTACGGCAAACGATCATAAAAAGCCGTTTTGTAAAATCGTTTATTGATTTATCGTCAACAGCACAAGGAGATCTGCCATGAAAAAAGACAAAGATTTTAATCTCAGTCGCCGGTCGTTTTTAAAAATCACCGGGGGAGCGGCCGCTCTGGCCTCCGTGAGCCTTCCCAGGACGTCTTTCGCCGCAACGGATCAGCAGGTGGCGACACTCATTGATTTGAGCCTTTGCGACGGATGCGCCGACCGGCAGATTCCAGCCTGTGTCAGCGCCTGCAAGGCCATCAACAAAGATAAAATCCCGCCGGTTGTCGAGAACATCCCCGAACCCTGGCCGCGCAAAACGATCGAGGACTGGTCAAAAAAGAAAGAGGTTTTCAAACGCCTGACCCCCTATAATTTCATCTACGTTCACCAGGCGCAGATTGACGGCAAAACCCTTTTTGTCCCGCGCCGCTGCATGCATTGCGACAATCCGGCCTGCGCGACGATTTGCCCGTTTTCAGCCAATCATAAGGAAAAGAACGGCGCTGTCATCATCGAACAAAATCAATGTTTCGGCGGCGCGAAATGCAAGGATGTCTGCCCCTGGGAAATCCCTCAGCGACAGTCGGGCGTCGGAATCTACCTGCACGTTCTGCCCGGTTTCATGGGCAACGGCGTCATGTATAAATGCGATCTGTGCAACGAGCGCCTGAAAGACGGGAAACCGCCCGGCTGCATCGAGGCCTGCCCCCGCAAGGCCATGCTGATCGGTCCGCGCCGGGAAATTGAAAAAACGGCTGAAGAGAGAGCCAACGCAATGAACGGCTATCTTTACGGGAAAACGGAAAACGGCGGAACCTCCACGTTTTACATTTCGCCCGTATCGTTTGAACTGATCAACAAAACGATGGAAAAGAAACCGGGAAAGCCGGACATGAAGCCGGAGGTGAAGCGCCGCATGGCCGCCACCGATCCACTGGGCAACGCGGTTCTGGCAGCGCCTGCGCTGGGGCTGATCGCCGCCGGTGCTCTGGGCTGGATATCCCGGCGTAAAGAGCAGGCAAGAAAGGAGGAGAAAGACAATGGCTGAAAAAATTCTCGCTGCAAGAAATCTGGTTGTCCGTCACGCCACGCTCGAGTTAATCGAACACTGGGCCATCGCCCTATCCGGACTCGTCCTGCTTTTGACCGGCATCTTCGAACTGCCCATCGCCAAGCGCTACTATATCATTACGGTGCCGGGACTGGGCTGGTCGGCGGACTTCATCACGTCTCTGTATCTGCATTACACTGCGGCTTTTATCTTCACGATGGCGGGCATCTTTCATATTGTCTATCACGGCCTGCGTGGTGAAAAAGGTTTGCTGCCGCAAAAAGGCGATCTGACGCAATCGATCACCGTCATCAAAAGCTTCATCGGCCTGGGCGAAGAGCCACCCATGCATAAATACCTGCCGGAGCAGCGCCTCGCCTATGTGGGAATGGCCTTCATCATCCTGATGCTGATTGCGTCGGGGCTGGTCAAAACCTACAAGAATATCTATGCGCCGGACATGTCCCATACGGTTTTGCTTATGGCCACGTGGATTCACAATATCTTTTTTGTTTTGTTTTTCCTGGCCTTTCTCGCTCATATGGCGGCCATAGCGCTCAGGCCCAACTGGCCGATGGTTCGCGGCATCTTCACGGGAAAAGTCCGCCTGGACTATGCCCGGCACCGCCATGCACTATGGATTAATGAAATGGAAACACCGGCTGTCTTAGCGGCAAAAGCGGCAGAAACAAACTCCCGGCCAGAGGCGCCGGCTGAAGCAGAATCCGTTCCCGAACAGGCCTCTTCACCGGCCAAACCGGAGCAACCGGAAAAAGATCGTGTCTGAAAAAAAATATTGACAGAAAATAACCGTGCTGCTATGAAAGCGCAAAATTGCTGGAAAGAAAGCGTATTAAACAAATGAACCTAACAATATTGTCATTGAACAACTGGTGGTGGTGGAACCTTAAAGGGGGGAATTTCCGCCGCTGATCTTTTATATCTTAAGTTCAAGCCGTGGAGACCCTCTCAGGACTCCACGGCTTTTTTATTTGTATCAAACCCAAAGGCCGTGACGAAACTCACGGCCTTTTTATGTCTTAAAGGAGAAAATATGTACCAGCCCAAATTTGCCGATTTTGAAGCATTCGCCCAAAGAGGCAACCTGATTCCCGTTTACCGGGAGATTCTGGCGGATATCGAAACGCCGGTTTCCGTTTTAAAAAAATTGCAGCACAGAGGCCATGTCTATCTGCTGGAAAGCGTCGAAGGCGGAGAAAAGTGGGGACGCTATTCATTTATCGGCACGGACGCAGGGGTGGTGTTTAAAGTCCGCGGACCGAAAGTGATCCTGGAGGAAAAAGGAAGAGTGTCCACGCGGGAGCATCACGGCGATCCGCTGGGCGCGATGCGGAAACTGCTTGGCCGCTATCAGCCGGTCGCCACGCCGGGACTGCCGCGCTTTTTTGGCGGCGCCGTCGGCTACCTGGGTTATGACATGGTGCGCTATTTTGAAAAGCTTCCCGACGCCCCGCCCGATGATCTGAATCTGGATGAAGCTGTTTTCGTAATCAGCGATTCTCTGATCATTTTTGACAACACACGCCATACCATTAAGGTGGTGGCCTGCGCCTATATGGAAGACGCGGATACCTCTGAAGACGCCTATCAGAAAGTCTGCGAAAAGATTGAGGAAATGATCGCGCTTCTTTCCGTTCCCGTCGCAGAGTCCGCGCCTCCGCCCCGAACCAACGGCGTGTCTTTTGAATCCAATATGACGCCCGATCAATACAAGGCCATCGTGGAAAAGGCCAGAGAATACATTGCCGCGGGCGACGTCATTCAGGTGGTGCTCGCCCAGCGCTTTTGCACGCCCTGCACGGTCGATCCGGTCGATCTTTACCGGGCGCTCCGTTATGTCAACCCCTCGCCGTATTTGTTTTATCTGAAATTCGATGATTTGATCATGATCGGTTCTTCGCCGGAGGTCATGGTGCGCCTGGAACAAAGCGATGTGGAAGTAAGGCCGATTGCCGGCACGCGCAGGCGGGGCAAAACCGAACAGGAAGACCGGGCTCTGGCCGACGAGCTGCTTTCCGATGAAAAGGAACGCGCCGAACATGTCATGCTGGTCGATCTGGGTCGAAACGATTTGGGACGCATCGCCGAACCAGGCTCCGTGCAGGTCAATCAATACATGATGGTGGAAAAGTATTCCCACGTGATGCACCTGGTCTCCAATGTGCGCGCGCAGCTGGCCAGGGGAAAAAACGCCTTTGATGTTCTGGCGGCAACGTTTCCAGCGGGAACGCTCTCCGGCGCGCCTAAAGTCCGCGCCATGCAGATCATCGACGAACTGGAGCCCCTGCGGCGCGGCGCGTATGGCGGCGCGGTGGGTTATTTCAGCTTTAACGGCAATATGGATCTGTGCATCACCATCCGCACAATGGTCGTCAAAGACGGCCGGATTTTCGTTCAGGCCGGCGCAGGCATTGTGTATGATTCCCAGCCTGAATCCGAACAGCTCGAGACGCAAAACAAGGCGCGCGGCATGCAAATGGCCGTGAAACTGGCGGCGGGCGGATTTGTTCTCGAGAATGGAAAACAGGAGTGACCGATGATACTGATGATCGACAATTACGATT
>Ga0351852_10307_pt1 | contig 13130 bp, 12 predicted proteins | sample TotcelHFGM3001N6_FD_206802 | JGI IMG/M metagenome (GOLD analysis project Ga0351852, IMG submission 206802) | Enriched cells from coal bed in the Powder River Basin, Montana, United States - Total cells FGM rep1 HSBNCT.FGM.300.1.N6 ...
TCGTTCTTCCACAATGCATTGAGCCGTTGATTACTTGTAGCATCTAATTCTTTATCCGGATAGAGACGATTCAATAAATCTTCAACATCAATTGCCATGTTTTCATGTTGTTTTATCAAACGATCTGTGTTTATCAACATGGTGTGGTGCTTAAATTGCATTTCACAATTTTTTTCTCTCCACTTTTTTATTGCACCAGCCAAGATAAACGAATCGATGGCTTCGGGAAGTCTTGGAAGGTCTGCCAGTGGATTTTTAATTTCATCAGGTTCTTCTTTTATTACACGAATAAATGACTCTTCATTACTGGAGAAAATATTTTCACTCTTATCAATCTCGACATCTCCGATATCAAATGTTTCCAGAGTGCCCATGTAATGTTCAGGTCGGTCAAGGCTAATAACAAAATCGCGGGGAAACAGCTCTTCAACACGATCGGGTCTTATAAAGACATTAGCATATGGTGTTGCCGTATAACCGATATATTGCGAAGCGTCAGATGCTTTCAGTATTTCCGCAATAAGTTTTGCTGTTTTTGTTATGTCGCTTTTACTGGTATTTATTGATCCATCATCAGATTCGTCATCAATTAACAATACTGGCTTTGATTTCCATTCAGATTTACCTAATATTTCAGCAAATTTATTAAGCCTTTTGGGAATTTTCTTCAAGACGGCAATAGAAGGGTTACCTGTATCGTGTAATGCAATGGAACCAGGATCAAAGTCCTTATCTGTTTTAGTCAGCCTCAGGAATCTCCGAGGTCCATTATAATTTACAAACTTAGCTTTATAGTTCTGATGCTCACTCAGACTTTTATTTTTATATTTTTCTTGTTCATCTGGATCCAAGCTTCCCCAACCAGTTAATTCCATGTCCAGTCTTGCCTGAGTCTGGTTCCGCAGAATATCTGTTCGCCCGGATAAAACAATTATAAGGCGATATCCTGCGTCTACGGCTTTGGCTATTAAAGCACTGTAGTTTGCTGTTTTTCCGCTCTGAATATAGCCAACAACAAGTCCCTGAACACGGCCAAGTTTATCTGCTAAAGGATCTTTCAGATGATTAAGTATTCGTGTTGTTGAATTATCAAGACTGAATATTGCCTTATCACTCCATGTCTTCTTTTGCTCCAGTTGTTTCTTGTAGCTTGCCCAGAAACCATTATCAGCTATTCTGCCGGTAGCCCAATCTTCATGTTCCGAGTTTGAAGAGATTACAGCAATATCGATACGTGGTTCATTTAGAGGTATTTTCCTTGATAACTCTTCACCAAGGATTGTGTCTCCGATACCGAGTCGCTTCAATATCAAACTTCTTCGCTCCTCTGAACGAGGAAGAGTATTCTCTGTCCAAGCGCCTTCTGCATTATCCCAATTAGAAAATATTGTTCTCCATTTCCTGATTTCGTAGGAGTTTTCATCTGTCGGAATACCTGTCGAAATATCTTTTTCAATATCATCATTCGAGTACTCCAAGGTCTCAAGCTCTTTGCGAATTTGCAGTGGCTTTGAGCGTGCTGAAAGTATATTCAACAAATCTTCTCTAATCTTACTCATAGCTTTTACCTTTTAGCACTATGTCTTTAAAAAGATATTTTATGTCAGTCGTCCCCGTTGATAATTTATCTGTTAAGTTTAAAGTATACTTAAGATTAATAAGCATATTGAGGCAACTATCTGCCAAAATTTGTGACATTCGTCTTCTTGTGAGAACTGGGTAAGTATAATCTATTTTGAAAGCAATCGGATTAGCTTCAGTTTTCATAGAGAAATAATCCACCTTCGATAAGTCATGAAAAGGCAATAACATATCAATGCGTTCTAATAATATCGCCTGCGAAGCCACATCGAGTATTAAGCGAATCTTATCAACAAGTGTTGCTATGGTTTCACCTCCAGAATCCACTGGAGCATGAAATGTACGCAATAGTATTATCCATGCATTATCTGCATCAAGTTGATCAATTGATGATATTTCGACTACGTCTGATTGCTTTGTTGTTGTTTTTATTTCGATGCAACTATTACCAAAAGAAAAGTCATTTGCAGCACCAAGTGGGCCGGTCCAATTCTTTATTAGACATGTTGCATCAATATTTTTATCCTTTAAAACAAGATCAATAATAAATAGCTCACCCCATAATCCTGTAAGCGTTATTTCTTCTGGCATTCGAGATTGTGCCAATATTTTCTTCCATTGTTCATATGCATGCAGGATAGATAAATTTGCAGATTCTTTTTTAGTAACAAAATTTAATGCCATAGAATTGAAGAATTTTAATACAGTTGCATCAAATTCTGTATAATCACAAACGATAGCTAGATATCTGTAGCTTTTGGTTGAAACATTCTCATAACGAAAACGAATTAATTGCGGCAGACTGATATGATCTGTTTTAAATGCATCGTCAGTACGCAGTTGTAACTCCACGCTGGTGTCTGGTTTAATAACAAGGACACAGGAAGCGCTATCACACATTGGTATAGGGATTTCATATCTTTCTTTTAAGTAGCTTGCAACTGTATTCCAAGTAATTTCGCTCAAGCATTCTTTCTTGAAATTTGAATTCACTATTGCAGCACCTTTTTAAATGTATTCCAAGTCTCTTCTCTCTTTGCATGTTCTTTTGTTGAACGATTACTATCAAAAAGTTTAAATTGGTCTCTTGCTATAAGAACGTACTTATGTAATTTAGTGTCCAGTGTCTCATTAGAGTTTTGACTTCGGCTTATTTTTTCAATGTTCTCTTTAAAATCAGCCTCAAATGAAAAAAGGGCACAAGCATAATCTACAATACATGAACGCCCTTCACGTACACCTACTTCTTTAGCAATCTTGTCCGTATTTCTGATTAATAATATCTTGCCTATTAAATTTCTGTACCATTCCATATCAGGCGTAAATTCAGCAGGAAGAGTATTCATGAAATCAAAATGACATTTTGCTTCACCACGTGAAGCGATCCATGGTTTTCTTGCAAAAACACACTCTGCTCTTGCAATAAGTCCTTTTTCGATTACACAATCCTTGGGATAGGTTTTTTCGAAAATTTTCAATGCAGCCAGACCACGTTTTTTGTGCTGATCAATTTCAGCTTTATATTCGTTCCTCACACGGCTGAAATACCATTTGTACTGTTCCGTTGCTTTTCTGAAAAATGTTGCATGGGAAAGCTCTTTTATTTTTATATAGATCGGATTATGAGAGCTTAGATCTGCATCTTTAATTGCATTTTGTGTATTAGATGTTTCTGCTATTTTCTCAATCCAGCGCATGTGTTCATCTTGATTTTTTACATGGATTATTTTCGCCGCAACCATCACACTTTCTAAACATTTTGGATCATTTTGTTTGAATGTGTTTGCCAGCACTGCAATTGTTTGTCCACCATTTACTATTTGCATATCATCTACTTTAGACAGAAGATTCTTTGCTTTGTCTAAAACTATATTATTCACGGTAATAGTAAGCCCGTTGTTGTAGGCAAAAAATCTATGCGGTTCTTGTATTAATGATTTAGCAATATTTTTATTTTTTATTGCCTTAAATCCAAGAAATGCTCTTACGTTCTTTTGTAATAATCTCTGGCCGTGCTCTCGGAAAGCTGACGCTAAAACCTTTCCCGGAAATGATGCTAAATAAACATCATGGTCAATCATTTGATGTGCGAGAAAACAGCGCACTATCTCATTTCCTTCTAAATCAAATTCTTTAGATGGCCCCTGTGTGCCTCCATCTGTGCTTTGGAATAGATCTTTAATATCGCATAACTTGAATTCTGTATGAATATCATCTGGAAGTTTCCTTTTTAATGAACTTCTAAGCTTACTTTCCAGAGTAGGATTTTCTATTAATGCATCTGTGATAATGCGAACAAGAATTGATTCGGGATTGGGTATTAAATTTTGAATCCTATGCACAACAGTTTCAATGGAGGCAGGAACATTCTTCCTGCCTGTGGGCTTGCATAATATTTTTAATATTGGCACGACCTTTTCAAACGTATGGATAATTTCTTGTTGAATATCTTCCGAAGATTGACGCATGAACAAAAGAAATTCAACGATTGGTTGATCTTCTTCAGGCCAGCAGATAGCATCAAGTCGATATCCTGGTTCATCAATCATTAAGAATTCTGGTTCATCAATAAGCATACCCGATTCGCAAAATATTTCACTACAGGCACGGGCAAATGATTCGTTATTGACATCATTAGTCACGCATTCATCTATCAATTCAATTTGACGGTCTGTTAAGTCCTCACGAAAAGACTTGATGAATTCTCTTTGATACAAATTCATCTTATTGGTAAAAACCTCATCATTCATTGTTTCATGACTCCGCCAATATATTACTACATATTTGCCACCTAAATCCTGTTCTGATTCGTTACAGTTCCCGTCTTCTGCGACATGTATATTTCATCACGGTGAATTCCTTCAACAACCGCATCATATGTGTGATTTTCCAGTTCCGCATCATCTCTGCAGGGCGGATCGAGGTTTGCGTTGGCGTCCAGTATTAGCTTATCCAGTGCCTCTTTATACTCCCTCAGCTGGTAAAAAGCTTCTTCAACAATTGCTTCCGCCGCTTCCCGTAGAGGAATTTTCTTGCTGCATATCGAGTCATCAACCATCTTGACCAAGAACTCTATGTAGTTTTCATAATCGCATTCCAAGGCTTTTTTTATGTAATCAGTCATTTGGATTGTCCCCCTTTCTTATAAAATTTAATTCTTCATATTTCATTTTTGTTGTCAAGATAAATCCATAATAATACAGCGTAAAATTAAATACCTTACAACCCAATATCAATTCCGTTTTTCATCGCATTACGTTTCTTTATGATCCTTTATTATTCAGATGTATCTTGACTATTTATTATTCACGCACCGCCGCACGCGGACCCCGCATGCGCGATTGCACCTTTACTTTTCAGTTAATTCTCTTTTTTTAGAAGGCGGCAGGAAATTATTGCCGGTTACAACTTTCTTTCCGGTTTTTGATTCTAATTCCAGCCGCGCTTTCTTTGCGATTCTTCCGCCTTTTATTCCGGCAATCTTGTTATCTTTCATGCCGGTGGCATCCACGCTTTCGGCAATCTGCCGCGTGGAAAGCTCGGCTAAGGCGGTAAAAATCAGCTCTGCCTCACTCATATGGTCACGCAGGTTTTGTGTTTTCAATCCCTTGATTTTCTTGTGTTCATTCACTGTGACCTCAGACCATTCCCGGTGGATGATGTTGGTGAGAATGGCATATTCCTCTTCTTTTTTTATTTGATGGTCTTTCCAGTAATCGGTGAGTTTATTGCGGGTTTCCTGTCCCATCATTCGCTGCTGCACCCACTTTTCGCTTCTGCCGTGATCTTTCCAGAGCTGTCGCGCACGGTCCACGGAGCGGGCGGGATCGGCCATGTCTTGCATCCGTTCATAGCCAACTTTGGCCAGCCAGAGTTTTATCGGTTCGGCTTTCGGGCTGGGGACGGACTGGACAATGCGCAGAATGGTTTCGGGATCGGCGGCATCGGTCAGGTATTTTTTGCCATCTGCTGCAACCAATTTCAGTCGGTGACAATTTGTCACCGACTCACTGCCTTCTTTTTTGAGTCTTTCTTTCAGCTTATTCCAATACTTACGCGCGGATTGGTATTCGGGCTGCTGGATCAAGACCTGGATAATGTCAACAACGGAGAAATACCATTTTTCGGCATTCTCGTCGTAATGCCGCCGTATTTTATATCCTTCAAAGACAGCCAGCGATTTTTCCATCTTCTACTCCTTATCAAAATCAATTTCACTGTTGATTCGCCACGCACCGCCGCGCGCGGAACCCATCCGCGCGATTGCGCCTTTGCTTTTTAGTTTCTTCAAATTGTTTTCCACGGCCGTCGTGCCGATGCCAACTTTTTCTGACAAGCCATTGATTGTTATGCGCGGATCAGCGGCGATTGCTTCCAGAATTTTTGTTTGATTCCGGCTCAAATTTTCTCCCCACTTTCTCCCCACTTTCTCCCCGCTTTTCACCCAACCCATCACCTAACTGACCGCCGACCTTCCCGCCCCTCTTCTTTCCTTTTATCCTCCTGCCCCCAAAATGGACACGTCCCAAAAACGTGTCCATGATATTCGATTAATTGGACACATGTACAAGATGTGTTCCCGGCGTGGACATGTTAGCGGGAAAGCAGATTATAAAGCTCCACATTGAGATATAAAACTTCCTTTCCGATCTTCATGGATTTCATAATGCCTGTCTTTTCAAGAGCCTTCAGGTATTCAGCGGCAGTTTTTCTTTGCGCGATTCCGGCATCCACCAGAAATTGCCCCTTGGTGTATGGCTGCCGAAAGATGATCTCAATCAGTTCGCTGGAATACACGCGCCAAACCCCATCAGGCTGAGCATACTCAATTCTTCTTTGCAGGTCTGGCAGAGATTCTGATCGTCAAACTCGCCGGATGACATTTCCTGGAGCTCGCCTAAAATCTCCGCCGCATTCTTCATGTCATTTTCCTGGATGGGTTGTCCGCAGTTGCTGCATGCATTCATACTCCTATCCTTTTGATTATTCAAGGGTTCATCGAATGATTTTCATTTGGTGTGGACCTGATACGCCTCCCTCTGTAAATTCAACACCCAAACGACAACCGCAGGTCGCATTATTTTTCTTTGGATGCTTTTTCCTTCAAATCCACAATTCCCGACAGGATCATCCTGGAGCCGGAAGACCTCAAGCGGTCGCTGATGGAGGATGTTAAAAGCTGGCTGAAGCAGCAGAAAAGTGCGGGATAAAAATTATGGTTAAGTTATTCCCATAAAAAAAGCATTCCCTTGATGACACAGAGAATGCGGGAGCTTTGAAAAACTACTCTTACTCGTCATGCCGGCGAATACCATAATAACCTGAAGGTCACGCGAGGGCACGAGCGCCGGCATCCAGGAATCTTTGAAATAACTGGATTCCGGCCTGCGCCGGAATGACAAAATTGTTGGTTTTATGTGGTTATGCAAACGTCTCAATGCTTTTTTCAATATTCATGGAAACGTATTTATTTGGATACTTTTTTAATTTTGTTCTTGGCGTCCACCAGGACACACTTGGGCTTCCATTTTTTGGCTTCTTCGTCATCAACCGCCACATAGGTTACGATGATGACCAGATCGCCCTTGGCCACTTTACGGGCGGCGGCGCCGTTGAGGCAAATCGTCCCCGAATTGCGCTTGCCCTTGATGATATACGTCGAGAAGCGTTCGCCGTTATCGACATCGTAGATTTCAACCTGTTCATAAGGCACCATGTTCGCCTCTTCCATCAGCTTTTCATCGATGGAAATGCTGCCTTCATAATGCAAATCCGCATCCGTGACGGTCGCTCGATGGATTTTCGATTTCATCATAAATCTCTGCATGGCTTTTTCGCTCCTATCTATCCGAAATATTACGCTTTAAGCTCTTCGCCCAAAACGGAATTATCAATCAGCCGGGTCTTTCCCACTTTGACGGCCAGGGCCATAACGGCCTCATTCTTGATTTCATTCACATCTTCCAGTGTGGCCGTGTCGCATATTTTTACATAATCGATACTGGTAAAAGGCACGTTTTTTAATGAGTTTTTCGGCCTGTTTAATAATTTTCACGGCGTTTCTTTCGCCTTCAGAGTAAAGCTTCTGCGCAAGTTTGAGCGCACCCACCAGCGTCAGGGCCGACGACCGCTCCTCCTGACTCAGGTAAACATTGCGTGAACTCATGGCCAAGCCATCCGGCTCTCTGTAGGTCGGCAATCCGATGATCTCCAGATCCAGATTCAGATCGGCAACCATGCGTTTGATCGCCGCCAGCTGCTGAAAATCCTTTTTGCCGAAGATGGCGCTGTGCGGCTTGACGATGTTGAATAATTTGCAGCAAATGGTCGTCACGCCGCGAAAATGCCCCGGTCTGGACATGCCGCACAGATTTTTGGTGACCTGTTCCACATCAACATACGTTTGATACCCGCCGGGATACATGTCCTGGTTCGACGGGAAAAAGATCACATCAACGCCGACGCTCTCGGCCATTGCCGCATCCCGATCAAAATCGCGCGGGTATTTGGAAAAGTCTTCCTTGGGACCAAACTGGGTGGGATTAACGTAGATACTGACAACGACATGATCCGCCGTCCTGCGGGCCTCTTTCATCAGCGACAGATGACCTTCATGAAAATAGCCCATCGTCGGAACAAACGATATCCTTTTGCCGGAAAGCCTTAAAGTCTCGCAATGCGACTGCATTTCTTTGATGGATTCTATGACTCTCATATTTTCCATAAAAAAAACCTCCCGCCGCAAGACGAGAGGATTAACATTCTTTTAAGTTTTCCTTCCGTCCCAGTCCTTTCGGATCCAAGCGTCGGAGGGACGCTAACAACAATCCTCGGCGTTTGTCAAGAAAAAAAACGCAGAAAAAAACACATATAAAAACCCCCTCGGCCAGACACGGATTCGAGGGGGTTGACTGTTTATATCAAAAGATCATGTTTTTACCGTAGCGGCTATAACTCCTTCATTCTTTGCTTGGCTTCCTGATAGAGCCTCATGACGCAGATGAAGATGGCCAGGAAGAACAAACCGAACATGAAGTTTGGCGCGGTGCCCAGATATTCATCAAGCTTGTATCCGAGCCAGAGGAACAGGAAAGATGCGATCACCAGAGCAAATCCCCAGGCGGAAATCATCAGTATCCCGCTCATTTTCCTGTACTGCTGTTGGTTATGGTAGTGTATTTTGCGTGTTGTGATCATTGTCCTGTCCTCCTTTCGTTATTTTTTATATTTAGCCGCCTTAACAATCGCCTATCAGGTCACAATGTTTTTGACCGCATCGATCACGGGGTTGGTGAACAGAGCCATCAGCAGGGTGTAAAGAGCGAAGGCGCCGACAACTTCCGCCGTGTACATCTTGTCAAACTTCCTTTTCAGGCTTACCATGATCAAACCGCCCACAATCAGGCATCCCAGCTGGAAGTAGGGGAAATTGGCTGCGCCCGTTGCCGCGTATTCTGCGAATCCAAAGGTTGCCGTCAAAAGAACAACTGCTGCCGCTGCTGCGATGGTTCCTAATGTCTTTTTCATGATCTGTTGCCTCCTTGAGGGTGTTTGTTTCATTTGCCTTTATACTAATGAAAAGTCCGTGCCAGATTTCAACATTAGTGGCAATATATGCATAAGACCATGATATTTATGACGATTTAATGACAGTGCGATAAAACATCTTCATTGAAAACCGCAAGATGAACGCCTTTTCTTCAATGAAATGTTAAACCCGGCTTGAATGAAACGTGAAGAAGACCTGATTTCAGCCCCTGAGAGCCTCTTCCTGTGTATCGAAGATGGAAATTTCCGATGCCATGTCCGACAGGTTGAAGATGTTCCGCACATTGGCGCTGACGCCGTAGCAACCGATCTTTCCTTTTTGATCCTGTATTTTAAAAGCCGCCTCGAAGAGGACCCGGAGCCCGGCGCTGCTTACATAATCCAGTCCCAGACAATCCAGTAAAATCTTTTGTTCTCCCTGATCAATCATCGTAATAATCTTTTCCCGAACCTGGGGTGCGGTTATGGCGTCCATGCGCCCTTTCAGCTCCAGAATCAGCCAGCCGCCTTTTTTACTTTCAAAAATATCCATATCCGTTCCTCTCCATATTTTTTCACTATTCAGCATTACCGGTATAGCGGACACAGACAATCGCAATATCATCATACTGAGGATCGCCGGCGCAGAAATCTTTTATCCCCTCCAGCACCTTCCCGACACAACCGTCTGCGTCCGTCGCAGCAGGCAGGTCATGAAGCAGGGACAGAAGCCTTGTCTCGCCATAAAATCCCTTTGTCTTGTTTTCCGCTTCCGTAACGCCGTCGGTGAATACCAGAAGGCCCTCGCCCTTTTGCATCTGCCGCCTGCACGTTTCAAACCCGCCTTGCTTTCTGATTCCCAGCGGCTTTCCGGGGGGCAGCGGCATGATTTCACAACGGCCGTCCGGCCCCGTCAAAATCGGGGGAACATGGCCGGCATTACTGTATGTCAGTTCACCGGTCCGGACATTCAGGATGGCCAGAAAGACGGTGATGAACATGAGCATGCTGTTGCCGTCCGCAAGCTCCGCATTGGCCTTTTGCAGGATCAGCCCCGGATCGATACGCTCCCCCTGGGCGGCGCTTCTGAGGAGCGCCTTGCTGCGGGCCATAAACAGCGCGGCGGGAACGCCTTTGTCGGACACGTCTCCCACGATGAGGCAGAAGCGGTCGTGATCGATAAAGAAAAAATCATAAAGATCACCGCCGACCTCCCGCGCCGGTTCCAGCGCCGCCGCCAGATCGATTTCCGTTCTTCCCTCCATCACCTGTTTCCAGTCCGGCAGCATGCTCATCTGAATATCGCGGGCAATGCGAAGTTCGCTGGCCATCTTTTCCCGGGCCGCGGTGGTTTCCTGAAGATTTTTCAAGTACGCCTCCAGGCGTTCTTCCATATTCCAGAAGGTTCGGGCCAGATGGCCGATTTCCCGGGGAAACTTCATCAGCAGCAGTTCCTTTTTCCCGTCATCAGAAAGGACAAAATCGTTATTCTGGAGTGAGGCGGCATGCCGGGTCAGTCTGGACAGGGGCGCCGTAACACGGGAAAGGAGCCAATAAACGCCGACCATCGCCAGCAACACAATCGCGACGACATAAATGGTCTGGCGCTTGATGATGCTCCTGGCCGGCGCCTCCATTTCATCCTGATACACCGAGGAGGAAAGATACCAGTCGAAGGGCGCAAAATGATCCACATGGGAATATTTCCAGAACCGGTAATCGCCGGGCTGATCCGGTTTATCCCATAAATATTTGTAGGGCACATCCGGGTTTTTCGACGCGGCAATCAGTTCCCGGACGTGATTTTTTCCCGTCAGGGGATCCTTCAATAAAGCCCCTTCGGTGTTTTCCAGAAACGGATGGATGAGAATCTTCCCCGATCCGTCGAACAGAGAAAAATAACCGGTCTCAGCCACCCGCACCCGGCTGAAGGTTTTCCTGAGGACGTCCATCGTTTCGGCCATTTTCCGTTCAACATCCCGGTCAATGTCGTCGATGTAGAGGCCTGTTCCAATCAGCCAATCCCACTTTGCATAGTGATAAAAATAGAGCAGCTTCGGCACGGGTTTTTTTTCACCCAGACGGGTCCACCACAGCGTCAGGAAGCCGTCCGGTTTTTGTTTGGACATCTTCCACATGGTTTTCGCCACGGGACGGCCCTTCACATCGGTGGTTTCAGACATATCCCGCCCGCGGATCCGGGGATCGGCATGAGAAACGGCAATATTATTGCGGTCGTAGATAAAGAAATAATCATTGTTGCCGTAGCGCGCCCGCTGAACGGCCTCCAGGGCGGACTTCCGGGCTTGTTCCTCCGTCAGAACGCCTTCTTCATAAAGCTCATAAAAAAAATCAACCTCCGCCACAACGACAAATACGAGATTGCGCAGTTGTTGTTCATACCGGGTACGCGCATAGTTGCGGAAAAATTCCAGGCCCGCCTCCTGGTTGGCCAGATCAAGCATGACCACCCGCATGATGTTTCTGGCCTCGGCGTCGCCCCGGGCAAGCATGCTTCTGGTCACTTCCCGCCGGGTAATGCCCATAAACGCCACGGCCGTCACCCCCAGCGCAACGATCACCATGAGAACAACGATCACCCGGAAGCGGCAGAGCAGATTCATTAATGATTGAAATGCAGATGGACCAGACAATGTTTACCTTCCTGTTTTACGGTAACTTTATCCGTGTATTGCCGGACAAGGTATCCGGCCAGACGGACCACGGCGTCCGGATCGGTGCGCAGCTCCGTTTTATCGGGACGCTCCGCCGGAAATTCCATCAGGGGCCCTTCGTAACTTGCATGGACATCAAGTTTGTATTCGTCAAAACCGACCTTGAGGATGATTTTCCTGTCCGGCAGGTCGAAATGGGCCATGGCTTCCATGAATTCGTTCATCGCCGCCATCGCGTTGTAGATGACTTCCTTCCGCGCACCCCAGGCCGCTCCCTGATTTTCCATAAACTGAAAAATGGATTGGGAGACATCCGTTCCAACCGCCAGTTCCAGGATCTCCTCGCGGGCAATGCCGATGCGCATAATCAAATTCAGGACAACAGCCATAACGGTCGTGACCGCCAGGGAAGAACTGAACAGGGGTTTCAGCCAGGGGTGAAAATCCTGATAAAGCCTGGGGAAAATATCCACGCTCAAACCAAACACCAGGGATACGGCAATTACAAAAGTCCGGCGGATATCAATCATCCGGGAGGTCATCATCTGGACGCCGGAAACGATCATGAAACTGACCATGAAGATCATGGCCGCACCCATCACCGGCTTGGGCATGATGCTGAAAAAGGAGGCCAGCTGGGGAAGAAAGGCCAGTGCGATGTAAATGCCCCCGACGTAAAAGGCGATGACGCGGCTTGTCGCCCCCGTGGCCATGCAGAGCCCCACACTGCTGGCATATAAAGACTTGCCCATGGCGCCCGTCAGGCCGCCCAGAATCGACGCGATGCCGTCGGCCAGGGTTCCTTTGCCGATGTTGACCAGATCGGGCCGCTTCCATTCCGTGTCGTTAATCTGCTGGCACATCGTTAATGTCGCAACGGATTTCAAAGTCGAGGCCAGGGTCACAACGATGATCGGGATCAGGAGGGCGGCGTCAAAGGAATAGCTGACATGGGACAGATCCGGAATGGAAAAGACGGGAGCATTCACGATGATCAGGAGATCTTCCCGCGTTAAAACCCCGAGCGCGGCGGCGGCAATGTAGCCGGCCATCATCCCGATGATAACGGAATAAAGCCGCAGTTTTCCCTTGCTCCAGACATTGGTCCCCACCATAACGGCCAGCGTGAAAACGGCAACGATCACATGGACCGGATTGATGGGGGCGGCCTGGTCGTTCACACTGAAAAAATCAAGCATCATGATGGGAACAATATTCAACCCCACCATGGTCAGGACCACACCGGTCACCTCCGGCGGAAAAATGACGCGCAGGCGGTGCATGATCCTGGCCAGCAGGCACTCGATGCCACCGGAAACAATCGTCATCCCGAAAATCAGCGACAAC
>Ga0351852_10270_pt2 | contig 12814 bp, 7 predicted proteins | sample TotcelHFGM3001N6_FD_206802 | JGI IMG/M metagenome (GOLD analysis project Ga0351852, IMG submission 206802) | Enriched cells from coal bed in the Powder River Basin, Montana, United States - Total cells FGM rep1 HSBNCT.FGM.300.1.N6 ...
CTTCAAGAAATCTGCTGCCGCCTCAATTCTTCCCGCCGGAGTTCACGCCACCAGTCGGGTGCGGTCCGCGTCCCGGCGGCCGCGTGCCGGACGTTGTCCACGAAGTAGGCGGCAGCAGATTTCTTGAAGAATTCCGCCCCGTGTCGTTCCCTGGCAGCCAGAGTGATGTCCGCCCACTCCCGCACGACGTGCGGTCGGTACTCGCGCAGGATCCGGCGGATGGCCGCGTCGTCGAAGCCGATCGACCGTAGCGGGTCGACCAACGGCGATTCTTCGGCTGAGAGGGGAGCGGGCTTGCCCCGTTTTCCCTCGAAATACGGGCCGCGCGTGAGGGCCAGACGGTACTTCCCGACGCCCTGTTTGACGAACAGTTCCTGCGGTCGTGTCGCTTCCGTCGGCAGACGGACAACTCCTTCGGTCGCGAGCCGGTCGATGCACCGTGCCAGTTTGACTTTGAGATTCCGCATATCCACCGAGGGGGAGAATCCGAGCACATCCACGCAGAGCCGGCCAACGTCGAACGTCGGCGAGACGGTGGAGCGGTAGAAAATCTTCTGCAGCAGAACGAAGAGCCGGCGGCTGGCGAAATCCAGCTTCCGGTAGGTGTCCAAGTCGAACCACAAGCCGCCGCCCGTCGCCTGGCAGAACTCGAAGAACTGCTGGTCCCAAACGAACCGCCAAGTCCGCGACGAATCGGCGTCGATCGGCAGGCTGTACTTGAGGAACCCCAAGGCAACGTCGCGATGTTCGCCGCGGATCGGATCGTAGAACCCGGTATTCTCATAGATTACGCGGGACAGGCGGCGAACCGTCTCGCGGAACAGCTGGTAGTCCCGGCCCCCTTTCGAGCCATTGCTTTCGATCAAGCCAAGCTGACGCAGGCAGTAATGCGGGGTGGCCTGGAACTCCGTACTCGGCTCCTGCTGGGAAAAGGTCAAAGCCAGCAGGCCCCAGAGCGTGAACTCATCCGCCGCCGACAAGCCGGACGGGCAAGTCACCCGCACGTTTGCCAAAACCAGGTGGCCCTTCCGGTCGCGATACCCGTACGTCGTCCCATGGACCAGGTGGTCGCGCAACGACGCCACCGGGTCGAGCGGGCACAGGGCATGCTCGACCAGTGACAGCTGGGCGCGTCCGCTGCCGACGTGCGGCACAAGCGCGGGCTTGGCCGCGGATCTCGAACGCTCCGTCGAGCCGGTGGCGAAGGCCGCTTGGGGCGCATCGGACGTCATTTCCGAAGAGTTTACGTCGCGTCCCGCCGTGCCCCGTAGGACTTCGACTTGCATGCCGCGTTGTTAGTGGTCTGGCTGGCATCCGGCAGTGTAGGTCGGGATCTCCGAGACCGACGCGGGCTTGTTGTCCGACGCCAATTTCGAATGCCTGGTTGCTCGGAGCAACTTTCGCCAAATTTGGCTTCTGGACGCGAAGAACGCCAGAGAATTGGTGCCCTTCCCGTGTGCCGCGATGCGTTCCCCGCAGCTCTGCCCGCACACTACTCGGGCTTGTGGTTCCCCTTAACCATGCCCCTCACCCGTTCCAGCACTTCGAGCACGTCGGCGTCCGTTACTTCCCGTTTGCGGAACGTAATTTGAACCGTCGCCGGTCCGGCCAGATAACGACGGACCGTCGACCGCCCGCCGCGTGCCGGCTGCCCGGTCCGGCTCTGCCTCCAGCGCGCGACATGGCATTCGGCCTCCGTCGCAGACATCTGGCCGGTTTGGATCTTGTCCACGAATGTTGGCTGTTCATCGGCCGGCAGCTGGGCAATTGCGACCAGGTGTCGGCGAGACAACGTGCCCGCCGCGGCGGTACGAGCCTGCTGCTGGATCGCGGGGGCCACTTTCTGGATGGAAAGCAATCGCGAGATTTCGCTCTTGGGCTTTCCGGTCAGCCGGGCGATATCATCCTGGGTCAGCCGGTGCTGGTCACGCAATTCCGCCAACGCGTCCGACAGTTCGAATGGGTTGAGGTCGGCCCGCTGCCAGTTCTCGACGATTTGATCCACAAGGATCTCCTTGCGGGGCAGAACCCCTGCGGCATCTTCCACCAAGCATGGAACTGCCGTCAGGCCGGCCGCCAAGGCAGCGCGATACCGCCGTTCGCCGGAGACAATTTGGTAGATGTTGTCATTGGCGACGAACCAGACCCGCAACGGTTGCTTCAGGCCCCGTTCCAGCACCGAGGTCGTCAGTTCCTTCAACTCCCCGTCGTCGAACCCGCGTCGCGGCTGCTTGGGATCAGGACGAATGCGGGTAACGTCGATCAAGAACGCGCCCTTCAGTCGCTGGCGGCCGGCCTGTAACGGATCGCCCGCCGGAGTCGTCTCAAACGGCAACGGCCCACTTCTCTGGAAGGTCCGCTCGGCGGCTGCCAACGCGGCTTGCGCCGAGTTGCGCGCATCGCCGGAGCGTTTCATCGAAGAATTCGCGGGCGATACGGATGGCAACAACGGCCGGGATGTGGTGGGTGAGGAGGACGGCATCGCGGTGGGACAAGCTGAACTGTGCCACAACCGCCCCCACACGTCAAAATCATCCACTGCAAAGTGGTTGCGTGACTGGCCTGGGCGGCTCTACCGCTCACGCTCGTGCCTCAACAACAGATGTTGTTCCGCAACGTCCAGCTGCACCCCATAAATGGTGGTTATTCGACGTGCTTCATCTCGATCATAACGTTTTTCGACACCGTCCGCTGCCACCGCGATCCGTGACCGGCGGTCTTGTCGCACTGCGATCGCTATCTGGAGTTTTAACTCGTTAATTTGGAATCCATCGTTTCTGAACGAGGCTATGCTACTCAGGTGTGCGCCACCCGTGCGCGTAACAGATTTGCCGGTTCTTGCTTGGATCTCCAACACCCAAGCGCGCAAATGCGACGAGTTCTTGGGGCAGGTGGTCGTGGAGAACTCCCCGGATTAGCTAGGCGTCGCAAGTGCCCGATGTGGATGTGACCCAGGGCAGTTGGCCAATCGCAGTTTGTTGCTTGGGCGGGCGCGAACTGTGCGCCTTACGCACCTGCCGTTACTTGCTTGGGTCGATTCCACCTCCACGCGCAACGGTAGTTACGCAAACTGCGGCGGGGGCGCCACCTGGCGCGTCCGAGTCCGGTGGTAGCTTCCCGGCCGCCTTTCGTTAGTAAGTCCAGTTCCCTAACATGTGTCTTCCCTGTTTCGGCGGCAGAATAATTGGTCGCGTTCGTGGAATGTCCAACGATGCACACGGCGATTCAGGGGACATCGGACATGGGATGATGCGCTTCGGACGATCCTATCACAGCCGTCGCCGCATGTCAGGCCATCGTCGGAACGCCGTACGTCTATGCTGTACAGAACGTTGTCATCGGGACCCGACGTGGCTTTCACAGCATGCTCGTGAGTCAAAATCAGCGCGACGTCGCGGTGGAGCGAGCTGGCGCACCCCCGGGCGGAGGGGGTGTGTAGCTGGCGGTCGTTCGTTGGCGGTTCTAGGACCGGAGGCCGGCCTGGGCTCGGCTCGGGGAGGCAGGCGTCTCGATAAGCGGAGGGACTCGTCGCAGAACCTAAGATCACACCGCCGAATTCGTTTTGGAGATTGTCGGCACGCTTGAAAGGGGCCTGGTGGGTGCAATCTGAGGTGGGGGAGATCGCAAGTCGGGCGCCAGCCCGTCTCCGGCGTGGGGCGCCCCAAGTCGAGCCTCAGCATCCGCAACGCCTACCGCTCGAAGAGGCGTCACATACTTTTCCTCCCAGAACCATCCGTTCCGAGTGCCAAATCCCCCCCCTCGCCGTTGACTGGCGAGCCGGCTGCCTTCTAACCATTTCGCCGGAGCAATTCCCGTTTTTCAGGGTTGCGGTCCCCTCCGATCGTCGATAGAATGTTCCCAAAACGCCCGGTTGTTCTAGCGTCATCATAATGCTGGCGGGAACGAATCTACGATCTGGAGAGTCTAAAATACACAGCTGAAACACCCTCCGTTCCCCGCCAAGCCCGTTTCCGTTTGACTTGTAGGCAGAGTTCCCCGGCTTGCACCTTCTCCGAATGCCGTTTCGAGGCGAAGGCCCGCCGAGCTACACAGCAGGTGACCGATGAAACAGGAAGAGACGCCTTTGCCAGAATTTCAAGCGGGTGGTGCCGACAACAGCACCAAGAAGCCGTCGCCAAAGGGGGCAAGAAAAGAACATTGCGATGTCTCCATCGGCAAAGTCTCCGGATATCGCCGCACCAGAGAGTCTAATGCCACACCTGCGCCCGTCAAGCGGAAGGTGAGACGATCATCAAGGGTAACCACGCCGCTGCCAATGGGGCCACCTATTCCTACCAACTACGCACGATGGCTGTTGCGTCGGAGTGGTCAGCTCGAATTACCTGACGTTCAACCCAGGCACGGCGCCGACATCGACCTATTTGATGTTTATACGCCGTTGATCACGTCTCAAACTCCCGATGTCCCGTTTGGTGTCCAAAGCCAGCTTGATCAAGAAGCTCCCAAAGACAATGGTTTGAGCTTCCGCCTACTCACGGACCTACTTAATTCACACTCCATCTATGTTTCCGGTCAACCAGGTTCTGGCAAATCCCTATTCTGCCGCTGGGTAACCTGGTTGATCTGCAACGGGGAGATGCCCACCATCAGTATCCCACCACCCAGTGAATACCAAGAGGGCTTTCCGGGTCAGCTGAAAGGGCGACTCCCGATTCTCGTACGTCTGCGCGAGTTATGGCCGCATGTGCAAACATCTCCCAGTAAAGAGACGTTGACTTCGGATAGTCTTGAAGATGCATTGCGAAGGTGGTTGGATTCGCAGAAGGCGCCAGGCACGGATGGAGCGACGTTGTCAGCACAGTTACAACGTGGGACGACGTTACTGGTCTTAGACGGCATTGACGAGGTACCTTTTTTGCAGTGTATCGCGGATGAAGAGTACTATCCTCGTGCAATGTTGTTAGATGGATTAATTGATGCGGCCCCTCGTTGGACGAAGGCCGGCAACCGTTTACTGATCACCGCTCGATCTCATGTACTCCCTAGTCAAGACCAAGATCGCCTCGGGCTGAAGCATGTTCCAATTCTTGGTATGACTTCACCGCTGCAAGAGCTCCTCGTCCGGCGATGGTTTGTCCGGCACGAGAGGGACTCCAGCCGAGGACTCGAGACTGCAGCAGCCATGATTCGCCAGCTGCGCTCCGAACAAAGCCTGGACGAGTTGGCAACAAACCCCTTACTTCTTACATTGATGTGTGGATTTTACGCCGATGGCAAGGCATTGCCGGAGAATAGATACCTGCTGTACCAGCACATCCTAGAGACACTGCTTGCCGGCCGTTATCCAAAGACCGAAGAGCAGACAAGAGTTCGCGGTCGCCTCGGGAAAATAGCTTTGGGCATGCACACTGGTGATACGCTGGCGCAATCGCGTGAGAGTCCTGAATTCGTCGCCCCCATGCTGGAAGTAGACCTTATCCTTCAGGCATATCAAGAGGTCGACCAAGAAACCGACAGTGGACGTCGGGCTGTCATTAAGGTGCGGGAGGAGTTGCTGTCGAAATCCGGTCTCCTAGTCCCTAGCGGCCATAGTCAAGCGTCCTTCTATCATCCGACTTTTCAGGAGTTCCTGGCCGCCGAACGTATTGTGAAGCTGTTCGCGCACACACCTGATAAGTTCATTGACGTACAGGTGAATCGGGGTGCGGCGCCCGGCTGGCGTGGTACACTGTCACTCGCATTCACGTCTCTGATTTGCAGCTTTAGCGAGGAATTGGCACTTGAACGATTGAGAGGCTTGATCGCGCGAACAGCACCCTCGACATCTGATCGAGATCACGATACCCAAGGCGAGGTAATCTGGAATGTCGGCGTGGTTATAGGCGACTGCCTGAGAATTTTGTCAGATCGCAAAGTCATTATCCCGGACGATCTCAAGCGGTTCTTCCATACGTTAGTTCTTCGGGCGATTGAGCGGGAAGCCCCGGTCCATGCCCGACATGCATTAGCCGTCGCTTTGAGTGCCATGAGTGATTCAAGAATCTTGCCTGATCTAAAAGTCCAGAATCAGGGGCGCGAGCACCCGGGATACGTGAAAATTCCATCCGGCAGATATCTGTTTGGGGAAGAGAATCGCTCGGCCTGGAAAAAGGCATTCTTTTTGTCGCGATATCCCGTAACAAACGTCCAATACCGCACATTCTGGGATGATCGTGGCTATCACCGACGGGAGTATTGGTCAGAGGCAGGCTGGAAATGGAAGGAGGAAAGACAAGTCGTGGAGCCGGAGTATTGGCGAGTCAATGCGTTCAATGCGGCGGGTCAACCGGTTGTTGGAGTGTCATTTTGGGAAGCCGAGGCTTTCTGGGCTCCCTAGCGAGTCACGTTGGGAAAGGGCGGCGAGGGGCCCCAGGGGAACAGCGTATCCTTGGGGCGATTCATGGGAAAATGGGATTTGCAACAGTTCCGAGGCGGGCTTAGGCGTTACGTCCGCTGTTGGCATCTTTCCCCGATCTAGGAGCAAGGCATTCCAGCTAGATGATATGGTCGGGAACGTTTGGGAGTGGTGCATGGATCAGTTGCCTGGGGGTCGGGCGATTCGTGGAGGCAGTTGGCAAAACTGCGCTGGTGGCTGCCGGTCGACCGTCCGATACTCGCGGGATCCCGCGCACCGAGGCACATACATTGGCTTTCGAGTCGCGGTCGACTGCTCAGAGTCTGCCGCAATCAGGAACCGGTCACGATGAATTGTGTTGGCGCAAGACCATCTGGTAGACACGCGATATACCAATAGGCCGATAGGAAGGGGATGCGGTGACAGGCCGAGACAACTTCGCCGTCCGAAGGTACAGTTCCTGTGCGGGGCACCTGGAGCGCAACCTCAAAAACGGAGTTGTGGACCGATGCTTGGGCTCCGCAACATCGACGATATGGCCCTGTGCCAGACGGCTCGGTAGGGACGAGGGCCGAGTGACTGTGGAGCCGTGGGCACTAGTTTCGGGATCATCCGGACGATCCTACAACGCGATGTCTCGGGGGGAAGTCGTGTCCAGCAAGCCCACTCCCTAAAGTTGAAAGAAGCCACGAGGATATTCGATCATGGACCTTGGTGTGTCCGATTCGTAAATAATGGTGTGGATATTTAGCGTGTTAGCACTTTCTGTCGGACTCCGTGATACCGCGGAGCCAAATCGAAAAGCGACAACCGTTTTACGGCGGCTGACACGGAGTGGGTCCCTACGGACGTGTGGTCGCCTCCGCAGGGTAAATGCAAAGTCTGACACCATTCACGTCAATCGCTTGGCCGGAGGACGGAAATGAGACTCTTGCAGGAATGGTGGAGCAATCATTCGCTCCGCGGGTCACAACGCGAGTATCTTGCGCCAGGTTCGCCCCTGAGTCCCTTTCAGGGAATCCTGCTATTGATTCGCATTGCTGCCACAATCCAGTTTCTGCCCTTCGTTCGGGATACATTTGACCTTACGCCCGTCCTACCCGATCGGCGAGCATTGATGGCAAATGTCGCTTTGGCGTGCCTTATAGTTCACATTGCAGGCTCTCTAATTAGCGGAAGAATACGACATCAAGCATGGTCACGATATCTTGACTTCTTTGAAAACCTAGCTGACTTGGTGTTCGCCAGTGCGTTGCTCTATGCAAAGGGCACCGCCCGAACGACCGCGGTGGTCTATTTCTTAGTGCCACTAATGTCCGCGTCCCATATGGCGGGCATCGTCGGCTGGACAGTCCAAGTTGCTCTCACCCTCACGACCGCCGCCGTCGCGATGTATTTTGTGGGCGCCCCGGTCATTCCCAATTCACCCGATACTCGCTCGATCACAACGCTGGTCGCCACCCGGATCATTGCCTTACTTGCGTCCGCCTGGGTGCTCCGTATCTACCGAGATTCGACGAAACAATACCTTGAGTCCCTGATGAACGGTACTCTAAGCGGCATTACGATTCTGAACATCGACGGCTCGATACGGCGATGGAATCGTGTTCATGAAAACCGCTTTGCGCCTCTGGGTGCGCAGCGTCTTCGAGAGCGGCGATTGCCTTGCTACTACGTCTTCCACAGCCAGACTCGACCATGCACTTGGTGCGCGCTGAACTGGAATCCGGTGTATGCGCGCGATGGCTCTACGCCACAGACGTTTTCGGGGACGACCATCGAGAAGCATAGGATCGATACAGATGCTTTGCACCAGAAGATCGTCGATGGCTCGAACTGGACGATTAGCAATCAGTTACTTGCTGGCAACGATCACAAAGAGCGATTCCACCTTTTCCACATCTATTTTGGGTTGTTCTTTGAGAACGGCAAGCCAACCGGGATTGTCGAGTCTGTCAGCGAGATTACCAAGGCAGTCCTGGAAATGCCCTTTCTCCTACCGCCCTCACGGGGAGACTGTGCGACCGGAGTGCTGCCACCTGGACCACCCCGCGAGGATGTGATTTACGTTCCAGAAGGGCTTCCTGCTATTAGCGTACTGCGCGCATCGGATCTCGCAGTGTTGGAGATGAACAATGCCAAGCTAGCACGTTGTCAGCACGGTCGGCCCCGCCCCGTGTCCAAGTCCGACTTGCTCAACCGTCCCTGCACTGAGGCGTACAACCGCCCGCTCGAGAAGGGGAACTGTACAGATTGTGCTGCTAAGCGTGCCGCGTTGGGGATCCCCGCTAAAGGGATTGCGGACTTTCCTGGAAAAACGCTTGTTACGGCCGTTCCTGTCTTCGGTCCCGACGGAAATGTCCGCGCGGTTTTCGAGTTCATCGATCCAATCGACGAATTGGTCGAAATGGAAGAGTCGGTTCGCGCGTTTGGACAATATGTCAACGACGGCGAGCAGCTCATAGTTGAAGGGCAGCGAAGGCTTCAGAAGATGGCGAGGGCCGATCGTTGTGTGATCATAGAGCTTGGCGAAGTTCCGGGAGAGGTTACGATCCGATCCGATGGTGGGGTGAGCGGGTGGACTAAGAGAACGGTACGCGAGAAGTCGTTTCCTCTAGTATCGCAGATGCTTCGGGAAAAAGTAGTTCGTAGAGTCTCTGACTTGTCTCAGGAACTGGAGGGGGACCCTCTGCTGCGACTTGTGTCTGCAAAGCATAAAATCGGGCCTGCAGTGTTTCTTCCGGTTACGCCCCCCCAGGGGGATGTTGTAGCTATTGCTGCGTTAGAGAGGTTTCGGGGCCGATCTGAATTCAATGAGGAGACAATAATGCGCTGCCAAGTCTTGGGCAGTCACTTAGCGGTATTGATAGCGCGCACCCGTGACTTCCAGCGACGGGAACAGCTTATCGAAGTAATGCGTCGTACGGCCGATGTGCTGGGGGCGGATGCCTCGCTGCGCGTTCTAATCGAAGGAACGCAGGGTCTGTTTCCCCTTCAGGTTAACCTGACCGGGTATTTGATACGCGGATATGATGCAACGCGTGAATTGATTCCGGTGGTCGTTACGAAGCGGAAGGGGGAACCACCAACGGGAAGAGCTCCTAATTCCGAAAGTCGCTCTGCGAGAATTGTCGTAGACGATCTAGTTCGTCCCCTGTTGGAGGCAGGCCAACTCGCAACCGTTTCTGCAGACGCTGCTGGAGCAAGGTTCGTATCCCGTCGAGACACGCGTATCCTGCTGGTGCAACCGTTCGCGTATGGCCAGCGCCCGTTAGGTTGCATCGTAGCGGAGAGTCCAGAGTGTGATGCGCAGACGGCATTTCCTGCGTCACTGAGATTGCTAGTCTCGCTTGTCTCTAACTATGCAAGCATCGTGTGTGGTCGGTCCGATTTGCTTCGTGCTTGTATGAGCATGTATGAGCATGATTTAGGCAAGCCTTTGGAGGAGGCGCTGGCAGCTGTTGAGATGTGCCTTCGGAAGCAGTCCAGTGAGGATTTTACGGAAATCAGGGAGCGATTAGTCCGGAAGCGGGACGATCTTTTGGCGGCTCGGCGGGCATGGGATGTAAGGATCAGTGGACCCGGGGCACTTGAACTCAGCTCAACAGATGCGGGAGATATCGTGCAAGAGGGGCAGACGTACTTTGAACGAGAGTATAAGGGGCACAAAGTCACATCGAGCATAGGTCCTGGCGTATCTGCACTATACTGCGATCGCATTTGCATGGAAGCTTGCGTCCGTGAACTTATGAGAAATGCGGGTAAGTTCAGTAAGGCAGGCACGACGGTCTTTCTTACCGTGCAACGGGATGAGGGGGGGGTTAGCGTTCGTGTGAGGAATCAAGGCCGGCTGCCGATTGACGCTGAAAGACGTGCGATTGAGCTTTTCTGGCGTGCTTCAGAACATGAACGTAGTGACGTTAGCGGTACTGGATTGGGCCTTTGGGAGGTCGACGCTTTAGTTCGTGCCCACGGAGGGGCGGTCGAGTTGTGGGCCCCCAGTACCGATGAAGTTGAAGCTGTCATTCGACTGATGTGAGATCGGTCGATCTGTAGGGGAGATGGCCGTGAAGAAAACGATCTTGGTTGTCGAGGACCATAGGGTTCGTAGCGATAATATCGAGAATGCTCTGCGTGGGATCGGTTATGGAACGCGCTGGACTGACGCGTCGGACATCGCTTGGCAATGCCTCAACCTCGGTGCGTCCGCCGTGCTGGTGCAGGGGCGGGAAATGGGTTGGGAGGCCATTGAGGGTGGCTCGTATGCCTTGATGATTTTGGATGTCGATGCGATTCGGGTCGATCCATACGGGCAGGTTTTGCGGGGCGAAGGCATGCGGCTACTTAGAAGATTGCGTGGTGATCCGAGATTCAGTGCGGAGAATCTGCCCGTGATCGGGGTGACCCACCACATGCCACCAAATGCAGCAACGTGGCGGGAGGAATTCCTAGCAAGTGGCGGAAACGAGTTCTTTGAGTATTGGTTGAACATGGAAGAAGTCCTTAGGGCAGTCGAACGGCTTACGGGCGGAGCGGTTCGTCGGTATTGAGGTGGGTAGGGGCAGGCGACGTGCGCCCTCCGACACGTTCGGGTTGCGTGGGTCTGGTCGGCTGAGTATGCTATTAAAGGGGCGGAGCGATGAAGACGATCATGGTGATATGGGCTTTGAATAGAGCAGGGATTCGTTCTTTGGCGGTCTGGTTTGGGCGAGGCTATCGCTAGATGAACGTGTTTTTGACGGAGTATCCTGCACGATCGCTACGGGTGGACTGAACGGAAGGGCGAGTTGGGTGTCGAGGGTTGCAATCTCGGAAAGTTTGAAGTGGAACTGTTACTCTTGTCGAGGCGTCCAATGACCATCAAGACAGGGAGAACGGCGTGAAAAGGCGGGTGTACGAGGCAGATGCAGGGACACTTGACGCGATTGGGAACGAGATCGCATTCATTTCGGATTTGGTTTCGACCAGATTCCCGGTGCCCGGATTCAGAAAGCGGGGCGTAAGGGAGCCCGTGTCACGAAGTGATTGCCCTAACTGGGAGACGATTCTTAATACCCTGGTGGGGCGATTGCGGCGAGTCATCGGTGCGGACGAGGTTAGGGCGTGTTTGCGGCTTGTTGATCGTGAGTACCTTGCGCCAAGTGGCGCAAACAGGGTGGCTTGGACCGGAAACACTGCCGCAGAGTCGTGCGGTCCAACACGACTCGCCGTTCCGATTACAGCGCAAGGCGGGGGCGTTGGATACGTTGATGCGCGGCGGGTTTGCGGGAATGGCGAGTTTACGACTGAACACAAGAAGCTTGTGAAGACTGCAGCGGCGCTATTGGGCATTGTTGTGGATCGCACGAACCTCTTATATTCGCAGGACGCCTGTGACAGCTACCTTGCTGACGAGCTGAGAATGGAATCGATGCTCTATGCTATCTGGAAGCTCACGGACAGTGCCACAAACATCGGTGAAATGCTGCAGGGCTTTATCCTTCTGATCGGACAGGCCGTTCCCTACAGTGCGGCAATCTTGTGTCTTTGGGACAGAAGGGGAGAGAAGACGTACGAGTGCAACTCTACCGCTGATAGTTCCGCGTTCTTGCGACTGAAAGACGCCGTCGTTGAGCACGGTATTGAGACATGTTCGAGTGGGGATGTGTGGGCTCGCAGATTTGGAGGTAGTTCGTACCCGGTATCCGGGTGTACATGCGATCCGAGTGTTGACGATGAGCTGTTTGCGGTGATTATGATTCCAGTGCGTCGGCTTCGGGCGTATCGAGGTGTCCTCGCGCTAGCTCGAAGCGGGCGGAACGCGGAGTTCACAACTGAGGATAAACAAGCGTTGTGCATCGCTGCCGGATTACTGACCGAACCGAACTGCACACTGTCTTAATCGGGGCAGCGTGACTTACGATGGGTGTCGTTTGGAGCTGCTACTGGCGTTGCGAGCGGCGATGAATGCGGGGACCTCTTCACCCGGACCGCGGATATCATCCCGGATGAACGTTCGGGAACCCGTACTGTGCGACTCCATGCGTCTTCAGATCCGCGTCACGTCACGACCGAGCGATCGACCACTTACTGAGACAGGTCAACGCAGCGGAACAGACTTATCCCGGCACCAAGCTCAAGCTGACCTACGCCCTCGCCGGCGTCCTCCCAGACCCAAATCCCGGATCATAGGTTTTCCCCGGGATAATGAGGTCTAAACTTCCGAAGATGCTATAAGGTGGCGCACACCCAAGCCGTTTTCGTCTAGGGCCTTGCGCGCACAGGGATGACAGACCTCGGGCACTTCCGCCTAAGCCCGGACGCGATCGCGTGGTGCATCTCGCCACAGTCTGGCCAGTCTGGCCGACTGCCGTTGCGCGATTGGGTGAAGCCGTAGCGTACTTGGGTGAAACTCACCCAAGCATGAAACGGGATGTGCGCAAACTGCACAGGTCGCGCCCACCTGAGCCACAAACCGCA
>Ga0351852_10316_pt1 | contig 12745 bp, 10 predicted proteins | sample TotcelHFGM3001N6_FD_206802 | JGI IMG/M metagenome (GOLD analysis project Ga0351852, IMG submission 206802) | Enriched cells from coal bed in the Powder River Basin, Montana, United States - Total cells FGM rep1 HSBNCT.FGM.300.1.N6 ...
CGCCGTGCCACGTGACGGACACGCAAGAAAAGAGACGGTATCGTCAAATACCACGGGCTTTCCCTCGTAACTGCCCACTACTTCGAACCGCAGTTTCTTGTACAGGCCGGAAATGGCGACTTTGTACGGGGCAAAGGTGTAATCCCCGACGCCGAACACCGAGAATCGCGGCCGCTTGCGGTAGATCGAACTGCGGCGCCCGTCGAGCAACGCGCCGTGCGTCAAGAGATACGCCCACGTCTTAGGAGCCGTCTCGCGAATCGTTTCCGTGGCCGCCGCGACCGTAGCTTGCGTGACGATCATTCCTTGCGCCGGACGAGCGGTGCGTCCGGACGCGACGTCGGAACTTTTCAGCAACGGGAATACATACGTCGGCTCGAGGTCCAGACATTCCCCCCGCTTGTTATACCACCGGCCTCCGGCGGCGCGCAGTTCCATGACGGATGCACAATCATGTTTTACTCCCGATCGCCACACGTGCGTGCGATCGCTTCCGTCCGCGGCAAGATGGCTCCAGCGATCGAACATCTTTACATCGGCGACCACGCGTTCCATGCGCCATCCCAATTCCGACGCAGGCTGCTTCGCATCGAACCCGGCGAACACGCGGGCGTGCTGAGAACGTCGCCCAGGACGAAAATCGCAGACCAACAGGCAGGCATCCACGCTGGCGCCGAAGTGCCGCGCCGCGTCGATTCCGTACAGCGCCGCAGCGTCCAGGGAAAAGGCGTGTTTCCAGGCGTGAAGAAGCGACTTGCGAGCCACCGCCGTCTTGCACAGCATCGCCAAAGTGCCGGAGCGGCCGTGCAAGGATTCCAGCAGGCGAATCAGCATCCACTCGGAGATGTCGAAATTGCTTTTTCCCGTGATCGCGTCGAGGCCGACGTGCCGTTGGAAGTTGGCCTTTGGCGGCAGGTTGCCGCTGGCCAGCGAACCCAGTTCTGCGCTGGTCACCCAGGGCGGATTGCCGATCACCAACAGCGGCTCGGGAAGTTCCGCCAGCATTGCAACCCAATCGGCGGCAAAGAAATTCCCGTGAACGAGCCGCACCGTCCGCCCGGCTGCTCGTTCGGCCAAGGACCTCTCGAGCCCGGCCAAATACCCCACGTTGACGTCCAGACCAACCGCGACGGCCGCCCTCGGAAACCGATCCAACGCGGCCAGCAGCAGGTGGCCCTGCCCGCATGTCGGCTCCACCACCGCGGCCGGCGCGTTTCCCAGCCGCTCCAGCAAATCGCACACGGCGCCGGCCAGCGGCGGCGGCGTCTGGAAATCCCCGAACTCCGTCCGCTGTTTCGATTTGGCCACGCGTCCACCCTTGAAATTCTTCCGTCACAACACGCCGGCGCCGGGAACCAACGCCGGAACTGCTGATCTACCCTGTCGCCGACAGGCCGGTAGTGAGGATAGATTAGCCTGTCTGCGAACGACGATCAACCGCGCCGTGCCCGATCCCGTGGTTAACCGTGGTGGAAGAATTTTAACCTTGATACCTTGATTGGACGATGCGGCGTCCTGACGGCAAGGGAAGATCCGATGGAACAAGTTCTGATAATCTTCACGCGGTATCCCGCGCCGGGTCGTACCAAGACGCGGCTCATTCCCCGGCTGGGGCCCACAGGGGCCGCTGCCTTGCAGAGCGAGATGACGGTGCATACCCTCCGCTGGGCCCGGGCGTTGTCCGCTCGAGCCGGAGTGTCCGTGCAAGTGCGTTTCGAGGGCGGGGACGAGGGTCGAATGCGGGCGCGATTTGGCGGCGACGTTTCGTATCGTCCGCAGGGAGCGGGCGATCTCGGCTGCCGCATGGCAGAGGCTTTCGCAGCCGCCTTTGCCGCCGGAGCGGAACGTGTGATCCTGGTCGGCACGGACTGCCCCGGCATCACTGTAGACCTCGTCGAAGACGCCTTCGAGCGTCTGGCTGCGGCGGACCTTGTCCTGGGCCCGGCGACCGATGGCGGATACTACTTGATTGGCCTGCGCCGGCCGCTGCCTGCGCTATTTGCCGGCATTTCCTGGGGCGGCGGAACGGTTCTCCGGGACACGCTGCAATGCGCCGATCGGCTGCGCGTCGCGACATCGCAGCTCGCGATGCTGGCGGACGTGGACCGTCCGGAAGACCTGCCCGTGTGGCAACGCGCCGCGGGCACGATTTCAGCGAATCCCAGCATTCCGCTGATTTCGATTGTTATCCCCGCCTTGAATGAGGCCGGCCACTTGGAAGACGCCCTGCTTGCGGTGCATGACGCACAGCACGTCGAGACCATCGTCGCCGACGGTGGCAGTCACGATGGCACCCCGACGCTCGCGACCGAACACGGAGCAAAGCTGGTCCGCTGTTCTCCCGGACGAGCCCTGCAGATGAACGCGGGAGCTTCTGTTGCTGCGGGCGAGATTTTGCTTTTTCTGCATGCCGACACCCGCTTGCCCAAGGACTTCGAGGAAAGTGTCCGGCGAGCGTTCGAGCGGGCCAACATAGTCGCCGGAGCCTTCCGGCTTCGCATCGACGGCTCGCGCCGCGCCTTCCGCATGATCGAGTGGGCGGTCAATCTGCGTTCGCGATACGGACAGATGCCCTACGGCGATCAAGCGATCTTTGTTCGTGCGGCCACGTTCCGCGGCAGCGGAGGTTTTTCCGAGCTGCCGATCATGGAGGATTTCGAGTTGATACGGCGTCTGCGGAAATTCGGTCGGATCGCCCTCTTGCCCGCCTCCGTGACGACGTCCGCACGCCGCTGGGAACGGCTCGGCATTTGGAAAACCACCTGGATCAATCAGCGCATCCTCGCGGGCTATTGGCTGGGGATTCCACCCGAGAAACTGGCAAAATGGTACGTCCAAGGGACCGGACGATTTCCCGGCGCGACCTGATTGTGTTTCTGGGCGTATTTGCCGAAGGCAAGGCTTGGTTCACGGCGAACTCCCCGGCCTCTCGCACTCGTCTTCCGTGTCGCCGGCCCAACAGTTTACGTAGTCTGCTTGATTTGAAGCTCATACGCGATATATTCTAATTGTGAGAGTGGGAAGGTTTATCCGATTTGGTACGACTTCTTGTAATGCGGAGGAGACCCCATGCTTCGACCTATTTGGCAAAAGTGCTTGTTGTTGGCCACCCTCGTGGTGGCCGGTGTGATGCTGTCAGCCAGTCCGGCCCAGGCCGGCTGGTGGCACTGGCGTGCGGGCTGGTACGGCTACAGCTACGGCTACTATCCCGCCTACGGGTACACAACGTCGTATTACCGGCCCTACGTCAGCGGTTACGGCTGGTATCCGAGTTGGTACGCGGGCTGTTATGCCGGTTGCTACAATCCCTGTTACAGCTACGGGTGCGGTTCCTGTTGTGGTGTGGTGACCAGCTGTTGCGACGCTCAGGTGGTCGAACCGATGGCTGGAGCCGGGACGGCACCTCGCGCCGCTTCTCCGCCGGAACCGATGCCGCCGGAGCCGATGCCGGAACCATCTTCGTTGCTGCCAAGTCCGCCCAGATCGAAGACGGTACCTGCGGCGCCCGACGTGGACCTGCCGAGGCTCCAGGACATGCCGGTACTGCCGCCCGCCCCCGGCGATCCGGGAAAGCCGAGCGCCAAACGTGACGTGCCCCCGAACGCCGCGTTATTGACGATCGCGGTACCCCAGGATGCTCAGGTGTACGTGAACGGAATGCTCACCAAGACCCCCGGCGCCCAGCGTCAGTATGTTTCGTACGGACTGCAGCCCGGCTACAGCTACACGTATGAAGTCCAGGCGGTCGTGATCCGAAACGGGCAGCGACTGAGCGATACGCAGGTCGTTCGCATCCGCGTCGGCGATGCGCACGATTTGGCATTCGACTTTGCCGCTCGCGCCGACGAGGTGATCGCGTCGCGTCTGCGTTGACGGGACAGAGTGCCTATCGACGCGCCCTTTCGAAGCGCCTTTCGATGTCAAAACCATCCGCTGGCGGCGAGCCGGAGCCGCCAGGCCTAGTCGCGACGTTCCAGCAGCACGACGGAAGTATCGTCGTGCCGGCCGCTGCCGCGGGTGGCGTCGTGGGAATCCTGGAATAGCCTGTCCAGGACGTCGGCGATGGGCAGGTCGATGGTGTCCTTGAGCGTGGCGATAATGCCTTTTTCGCCAAATTGCTCTTCTTCCTTGCCGTCTTGAGGAAAAGCCTCGTCCAGGCCGTCCGTGTACAGCAGAATGCGGCAGTTGGGCGGGACTTGGATTTCGCACTTTTCGTATTCCCAGTCCTCATCGATGATCAGCGGCAACCCGCCTTCTTCTTTGCTGCCCAGTTTATGGATCTCGTTCGTGGTCAGGTCCTGCAGCAAAGGCATGGGATGGCCCGCAGACGTCCATTCGAACCGGTGCGTGACGGCGTTCAACGTGCAATACAACAGCGTGATGAACCCGCCTTGATCGGCACTGATCACGTCGCTGTTGCACAAGCGGCGGTTGACTTCCATCACGAAGTCGGCCGTGTCGGAAAAGCGGCGGTCGCGGATCATGCTGATCAGGGTATGCATCGTCATGATGGACATACACGCCTTGACGCCGTGCCCGGCGGCGTCGCCCAACACGATGACGACTTCGTTCCCTTCCATATTGAACACGTCGTAATAGTCGCCGCCGGCCATCACGACGGGCCGGTCGCCGAATACGCGAATCTGCGACGGTTCATAACGAGCGACGATTCCGTAGCCAGCCGGCATCGGCAAATCATGCGGCAGCACCGCCTCCTGCAGCTGTCGCACCGCCTCGACCTCTTCCCGTAACTTCTCGGCCACGATCTGCGCCCGCTGCGCCTGGACGGTCAGGAAGGCCGCTTCCATAATCGACGTCAGCAAGAACACGAAATCGCCGCTTTCGTCGCGAGAGATGAACGAATGCAACCCGTTCTTGATGAACTTGGCGACCTGACTGATTTCTCCCGGGCGCCAGGCGCCCACGACGGGGGCGTTAGGCATCCGGCGGCGGACGGTCTCGAACAGCTCGAACGCTGTACTCTCCGTGGGAAAAGTCAGGTCCATCAACACGGCGTCGAAATCTTCGGATGTCGCTGCCCGCATCAAGCCGTCGGGATCGGTGAACACCATGGCGATGTTCTCGTCGACGTTCAGGAACGTATCGATCAATTCGGCTTCAGCAATGTCGTCCCAACCGACCAGAATCCGCATAACGATGTCCCTCTTCTGTAAGCGACCTTTCGCTTATTGTATTCTTACCACAGACAGAGTGTAACGGCAACCACGGCGAGACTTCAAGTTAGGGGGGAAGAAAAAACCGTACGCCCTGTCTTCCTGCCGATAATATGATCAACACGCGGAAATGAAAAAAACGCGTCCACGTTCCTAGGAGATGTACCATGTATGTCGTTTCTGTTATCGTCCATGTGAAACCGGATCAAATTGCTTCGTTTATCGCAGCCACCTTGGACAACGCCCGAAACACTCGGCAGGAACCGGGTAACATGCGTTTCGACGTGCTGCAAACCGAAGGCGAGCCGTCCCGTTTTCTGCTGTACGAGGCCTACGCCACCGCGGACGATTTTGCGAAACACCAGCAAACCCCCCATTATCTTCGGTGGAAACAACTCGTCGCCGAAGCCATGGCCCAGCCGCGGCAGGGCGTCAAGCATCGCAGCCTGTTCTTCGGCGACGCCGAAGCATGACGACCAAAGGCACGGCGCGGGGGGGTGGGATCTCAGATCTCAAATTTGAAATCTCAATCTCAAATCTCAAATTTGAAATTTCAATCCCGCTCCCAAATTTATCTGCGCCGCAACGGCAGCCGGTGCTCCTCGACAAACACGTCTTGGGGCAGCAGGCTTTCGTAATCGCCGAGCGTGCCTTTGCCCAAACAACACTTGATAATGTGCCGACCCAAGGGATCCAAATCGGATTCTAAATACTGCGGCAATTCGCGGAGAAAGAACTGGTACAGCAATTCCGCTCCGGCATCGTAGCCGTCCTCCCCCAACTCGGGCTGCGTCTGCGTTTCCAAGAACCAATGCGGGACGGCCGTTCCCTCAATCTGCATCGACCGCATGGCATATCCCAGCAAGGGACAGCGAGCCGGCGCGATCTGGTCCCGTCGAAAACGGGCACCGCCTCGACGAGCGAGATATTCGCGTGCCAGCCATTGAGGCGTAAAGCCCATCTCCCATGCGCCAATGTGTTGGTTGGGCACCAGGATATGGCGCGTCCTCGGCGTCTGCTGGATCTGCCGGAGCAACAAGTTGGCTTGCGTCACGCGGCGGCCCGTCGCAAAGGGCCAGAACGATCCTACGCCCTCGCTGCTCATGTGCTCGGATTCGGTAATGCTGGGATTTGCATGGCCGCGCGGCGCGACCAGCCGCCACAACCAAGCCAGCGCCGGAGGCAGGATGTGCAGCAGGCCGACGATGCCGTAGTTCGGGCGCTCGCGCGTGCTGGGCGGCGTGCGGATCCCGAAACTGCGGACATCGACAGGCACCGGATCGTCGACCACATGCGGCACCAGCCGGCGAGGCATGACGACACGCGGATTGGGGCATGGGATGCCGGGTTCGTCCTGAATATGCTCCCAAATCAACGCCGTCGAACCCGGCTGGGCATCGATATTCAGCATCAACAGCGGTTCGGCCGGGTGGCAGCACAACCCTTCCCAGTATGGGTCGGTTCCGTAGTGCGTGATGTGGTTGAAACGAAGGAACCAAGCGTTTTCGGCATCCATGACAACGAGCCTGTCGCCCGCGCCTTGCAGCGACGGATGACATAGCGCCATGTCGTCCGAAACGGGGCGCAGATCGCAGGTCCGCGCCAACGACAGCGTGCGGCGCTCGCCCGTCACCAGATTTCGACCCAGCAACACCAAACCGTCCAGTTCTCGGTGAATGGGCTCCAGCATCTCGCTCTTGCCCCCGCCACTGGCGCCCTCGTGCAGGATGGTGACTACGTTGTCATAAGGTGTGACCACCTGGACGGTCGACGCGTGCGCGGTCAGCCAGCCCTCTTGCTCGCCTTGATGAATCAGCACGCCGTAGGCCCCCTTCTTTGCGCTGGGGCCGGGGTACAGGTTATAGGCAAAAATCTCGTGCAAACCGTCCTGACGGCTATGAACCACGACTTGTTTGCCGTCAAAATGCGTGTGCCGAAAGGGCGGCGCGATGTACAGGATCGCCTGCGGCGCAAAATCCAGCGGCACATTCTGACCGGGCAACATCTCCTGCAAGTCCGCCAACGCCCCACAGAAGAACGCCGCATTTTTCGGACAAATCAACATCGTGGGGTAACCCAGGTCGCGTCCCCCCGTGTACAGCGGCAGCACGATCAACTCTTGTTGCTTCAGCCACGCAAATGTCTCGGCTCGCAATGCTTCAAACGTCTCGCCGAAACGGTCCGCATATCGCGATTTGTCGGACGGCTGGTCGTCCGCCACCACGAGACAATTCGGCTCGCGGCGGCGCATATACGCCTCTGTATAATTTACAGAAAGCCCGTTCTTACAGCGAGTTACCGTCGCCTCGACCACAGGCCCACGGCCGGCGACATCGTAGCTGACTTCAAATACGTCGGCGGTTTGGTCGCCCCCCATCGCCAAGTCGAACAACGTACTGCGATCACGGGGTACAATGTATCCTGGACATTTAGCCAACAAGTCCTTTACTTCTTCGGGTAGGGACATATCCTGAAAGTGACGTTCCAGCATCTATTTTCTCCAGCGAATGACGAATCGTGATAGTCTAGCACATCGTCCAGCAATGCCGCTAGAAGCTCTCGCTCCGCTTTTTCACGCCTTCGCCACGATCGCTGTCAGCTATCCAGGGGGCCGCCCCGCCGCCCGGCTCTTACTTCGCTCGATGGATTGAAGGGCTAAATAGCGGTCGCCGAACTTGGCCATATTGTCCAGTTCGACGTCGTACTGGTCGTAATGCCGCTCCTCGTCCGCCACGAGGTCTTCGAACACCTTCTTGGAGACCGAATCCGCGTTGGCGCCGCATTCGTTGGCCCACAAGTTGTATTGTTTTGCGCTGTCCTCTTCCATTTGCCGAGCACATTCCAGCATCTTGCCGACGTCGTGAATCTTCTGCACTTCCGCCGCAGAGACCATTTCCACGTCCCCTTTGAGAAACAGCACGCGTTCCGCCAACCGCTCGATGTGCAGCATTTCCTCAATCGCCGTTTGTTTGAACAAGCTGGCGAGCAAGTCGTAACCCTGATCGTCGCAGTGGAAATGAAAGTACATGTATTGGTGAACAGCCGATAATTCATCCGCCACGGCGCGATTCAACAAGTCGATGCTCTGGTCATGCATGGAAGTTCCTTTCTTTAGGTTGAGTCTGCCCCTGCGACGCGGGGCAATAAGGCCAACGGGAAATGACGAAAACATTGCCGACGCACACTAAAGCACGTCACACGGGAGTTGTCAACCTACATACTGGCATTCGGCCTCATGGCCTGAGCCGCTCGCCGAGCAGCGTGCGCAGGTCGGGCAGATCGTACGTGGCCAATGCGCCGTGGACGAGGTCGGCCAAGTGTTCGCCGCACGGTTGTCCGGCGATGTCGTGCCACGAATCGAGCCCGTCTTCGAACCGGCACTCGGCGAACAAGTCCGGCTCGAGCGCGGTAGCGTGCAAGGACGCGACTGTCGCGCGGCCACGCGCAACGAGTGTGAGTTTCCCTTTCGACACGTGGTGCTCGCCGATCACCCAGCGGGTCGCGGCGAGGACTTCCTCGGCACGGAAGCCGACCAGCGAGCGGCCCATCAAGTAAGCCAAATAGAACTCTTTCCATTCGGCGGACAAGGTCGTCGACGGTTTGCCCGTGGCCGTTTCTCCCTGGCCGCTCAGGTCGACGGCCAGCACCACGGTGCCCTCCCGCACCAATCGTTGGGCGACGGACGGCGCGTCCGGCCGGGGCGCCGCCTGAGCCGCCTTGCCGTCGCCGTCCAGCACGATCGCCACCGAGCCCGAGGCCGTTTCCGGGACGAATTGCAGACAGGCCAACGGCAACCGGCCTTCGGCCTCCAGCGAAAGCCGGTCGACCCGATAACCTTCTTGCGCTACCGAGCCCACGATGCGCGCCGTGCGCAGAGGAATCTCGGCCAGCGGAGCCGCGGCGATCCGTTGCCGGATCTCGTCCTGCAGGCCCGGCGGCGGCCCGTCCTGCCGATTCGCCAGACACCGCTCGGCCAGCGCGGCCGCCAACTCGGCGTTCAAGTCGTACACGGAACGCTCGCCCGGCTCGAGCAAAACTTGGCCGCGCGGCGTGCACTGCAACTCGGATTCTTTCCAGTATTTCAATTCGGCTTCGGCAACCGGCCGGTCGATACCCGCCAGCCAACGGCGCATCCACTGGACCATCGTCCGCCGTCCCAAGGGCCCCAACCCGTGTTTGCCGGGCGCTTCGACCAAGTCCACGCATTCGGGCGCGCCGAGCGTGCCGAAGAATCGTTTGGCCTGACGTGCGCTATCCCAGGTGCCGGTAATGTCGAAAAAGTCCTCGGTCGTGGCGCAAACCAAAGTCGGCTTCGGGGCCCGCATCAACAGATAGTCGGTCTGCTCCATCCCAAAGGCCAACTGGCCGAAAATGTTCTGCTCGGCGTCCTGCGGACCGATCGTTTGGATCAGCCGCTCGAAGGTCGTGATGTAGCAGGCCGGAGCGGCGCACGCGATGCGGTCATCCAGCGACATCAAGTAGCTGGTCATCGTGCCCCCGCCGGAACAACCGGTACAGCCCAGTTTCCGGGCGTCGATATCCTCGCGGCCGGCCAAGTAGTCGAGGCATCGGATGCCGTCGTAGATCCGATAGTGGGCCGTATTGCGGCCGACCAGGATCGAGCCGGCGCCGATCAGGAAATGCTCCGTCGTGGTTCCGGATTGCACCGGCCGGCCGTCGGAATGGATTTGCTGCGAACGTTCTCCCTGGCCGATGGGATCGTAGCACAAGGCCGCGATCCCCTCTCGAGCCAGCGCGATGCTCATCGCCTGGTTATAGTCGGCCGCCTTGGCCGTACGACTGTGCCCGCAAGCCACCAGCACCGCGGGGTGCGGCCCGCTGCCGGCAGGCAGGAACAGTGCGGCCGTCACATGATGCTGCGGACGGCTTTGCAAAATGATCTTCTCGACGCGATAGCTGTCGCCTTCGAGCGTGCCGACGATTCGCGGTTCCAAAGGGCAGCGTTCAGAAAATGGGCCGATGGCCTCCCCAAATCGTTCTCGCCGCTCGACCTGCCACTTCCGGCACTGCTCCGGCGTTTGCACCTTTTCCAAAGCTTGCCGGCGCTCGGCCAGCAACTGCAATGCCTCGCGCTGCAGATGCACGTACAACCGTCGCTGCGGCGGGACGTCCGTCCCTTGCGGCAGCACCGTCCAATCCTCGGCCGCCGCCGCCGGTGCGGCGACGACATAGAATAACACGGCGATCAGGGTCCGCTTCATGATCGTGCCTCATCGTCTTGCGAATGGTGGGGAAAGGGCTGCGAGAAAGGCCCGCTTATCCTAACGCGGCCTACGGCGGCAACCAAGAGTCTAACGCTCCGGCGGGTGAATGGCCAGCTGTCCGGTCGCTCGCCTCGAGACATTTCACCAACAGCGTGGCGTAGCAGCCGCGGCCCAGGCGGAAGGACAGACTCAGCTTCTGCCGGCCCGCGTACAGTTCATCGGGTTCCACCCGATGACTCAATTCCTCCGGGACGAACGTCGCCGCCCGGTAGCCTTTGGAGAAGAACGTGTCGCGCGGGTACTTGATCCGAATCTGACGCAATTCGATCTCCGCTTCGCACAGCGTCTGGTCGAGCAGCTCTTGGATGGCGCCGGGCTCGGGCTTCAATCGAGCCGACGGCAAGGGCAGCTGGCACGCGCCCAGCGCCGCAGCTTGCTCCGCGTCCACGTTACTCGGAAACGCCACGGACCCCAGCCGCAGGGACAACTCGCCCAACTGCTCCGGACGGCACACGGATCGTAGATAGCGGTCGAGCAGCTTGTTCCACAAATGGCTCTGAAACGCGGCCACGTACAGGCTGCGCAGATCGATCGGCAGCCGCGCCATGGCACTGCGGAAATCCGTCGGACGATGGGCCAGGAACGGGATCACGCGTTCCGTGTCCGCGTGCTCTAGCCGGCTCTGGCAGGCGGACCAATCGCCCCAATGTTCGCGGAGGAATGATTTTTCGTCTCTGCGGGCGGGCGTGTCGTGTTCGTTGGCTTCGGCCACGGCCAGCCACAGCGCCCGCTGGTGATCGCCGCGGCACCAGGCTTCGGCGATGAACTGGCCGGAGACGCCCACGGAGCCGAATCGCTGATCGTCGAAATAGTTCGGGACGCCCGCGGCCGTCAGACCGGCCAGCGTCGCTCAACAGCCCCGCGTCCGGCCCCTCGTAATCCGCGATGATCGTCACCGTGCCGCGGACATTGTCGTTGTTGCTGTCCGCGTTGACAAAGCTCAACCGCACGTCGTTGGGCGCCAGAAGCAAGATGTCCCCGTCCTCGGATCGGACCACCGATCCGCTGGCCATTGTCACATCCCCGCTGCTGGAGCCGTCGAGCGGCGAGCCGCTGTTGTAGTCGCTGCCGGCGCCGAGCAGTACCACGCCCGCGCCGGCCGCGCCGACTGTGACCGACCCGGCCAGGCTGATCGAATCGCCTGCGTACAGATAGATGGCGCCGTCCCCGCCGCTGGCCGTGATGTTGGCGTTGACGGTCAGATCATCGGCCGCCGTGTTGCCTTCGGCCGCCAGCGTGATATCCCCGCCGCCGCTGTCCAGCACGGGCGAGTTCACGGTCAGCGGACTTGAGGCCGTGACCACGATCTCGCCGCCCGCCGCCTGGTTGGTCACGCCGCTGAGCGAATCGACATTCGTGATGAACAAGGCGCCTGTGTTGTCGATCCGGATGTCTCCCGACGTGGTATTGATCGCCGCCAGGTTGGTCACCGTCGTCTCGAGGGCATTACCGGAGCCGATCCCCGCCGCGGCCCGCAAGGCGACCGAGCCGGCCGTGATGTCCATGCCGCCGCCGGCATCGGTGACGCCGCCGTTGATCGCGGTGACGCGAACCAGGCCGGGCGTGTTCAAGCTGCTGACCGCGGCGTTCTGCCCAGCAGTCACGCTGATCGTGCTTGACGACTGGATGCCATTGCCGCCGACCTGCACCGTCCCGCCGGTCGACGTCACGGAGACGGCGCCCGAGCCGCCGCTGTTGTTGATTCCGCCGGCCGCAATCGACACGTTGCCGCTGGCCGAGAGCGCCACCGTGCCCGTGGTCACCAAGCTGCCGCTGACTCCGATCGTCTCCACATCACTGAGTCCGCCGATAGTCACGTTGCCAGCGCCCGCGTTGAACGAACCCGTGACATTCACGGCGTCTGTGTTGCCGCCGCCGTTGACAAACAAGTTCGCGCCGAAGGCCGCGTCGGCGCTGGCCAGCGAGATCGTATCGGCGCCCGAGCCGCCGTTGAGGGTCAGCGAGCCGCTGGGCACGGCAAACGTCGTGTTCTCGAACGTGCTGCCGGTCAGCTGCATGCTGCCCGCGGTGGCATGGTTGGCCAGCGTCGCGTCCGGATTGCCGCCGGCGGGCAGGTTGAAGATGATGTCCGTCGCGCTGCCGCTGTTAGTCAGCGGCTCGAGTCCGGTGTAAGCGATGGTACCAAAGGCCGACATGACCACCGAGCCGTCATGGGCATTGGTGTAGTTGTAGGTGACATTCCCCTGGCTGCCGCCGGTGATCGTCAGCGCATCGCTGCCAGCGCCGCCATTGAACGTGATCCCCGAGGACAGCGAGTTGCCGCCG
>Ga0351852_10329_pt1 | contig 11918 bp, 10 predicted proteins | sample TotcelHFGM3001N6_FD_206802 | JGI IMG/M metagenome (GOLD analysis project Ga0351852, IMG submission 206802) | Enriched cells from coal bed in the Powder River Basin, Montana, United States - Total cells FGM rep1 HSBNCT.FGM.300.1.N6 ...
TGCCCAGCGGTACCGCCTCGGCGTCAACCACCACCTGATACCGGTGAACAAATCCCGCTGCCCGTTCCACAGCTATCATCGTGACGGGTCCATGCGGGTGGACGGCAATTACGGCAGCACGCTCGGCTACGAGCCGAACAGCTACGGCGAGTGGCAGCAGCAGCCTGATTTTTCCGAACCGCCGTTAGCCATCGAAGGGGCGGCCGATCACTGGGACCATCGGGCCGACCAGGATTACTACTCCCAGCCGGCCAAGCTGTTCCGGCTGATGAGCGACGCGCAGAAAAAGGTCCTGTTCGAGAATACGGCCCGCGCGATCTGCGGCGCGTCGAAAGAGATCCAGGAACGCCACATCGCAAACTGCACAAAAGCTGACCCCGCGTACGGCAAAGGTGTTCGGGATGCCATAGAGGCGCTGAAAACCAAAGCGTAACAAACAGGTTCTTACCGGCCGGTTGACAGGCCGGCGGGGGCGCAGTTTTTTTTGTATACGGGCCGGACCGGGGTGACACGCCCGGTCCGGCCGTTTGCCTTTACCGCATTTTGCGTCCGCCGGGGTCCATACTATGCAGGGAGTGCAATGAAACAAGGCGTTAACGAATATATGCCGATCGCTATCGGGATGAAGGGCAGGAGCGTCCTGATCGTCGGCGGGGGAAATGTTGCCGGCCAGAAGATCGTATCGCTGCTGCGGTTTACCCGCCGGATCACGGTCGTGGCTCCCATGATCTCCGGTGATGTCAGGAAGAGCGGCGTCCGGTGCATCGTCAGGGAGTATCGGAGCACCGATCTGCGCGGCAGGGGCATCGTATACGCATGCACGAACGACATGAAACTCAACCGGCGCATCAGGCGTGACGCGCGCGCGGCCGGCGTGCTGGTCAATGTCGTCGACAACCCGGCGATGAGCGATTTTGTTTCTCCCGCCATCTACCGGGCAGGGCACATGGCGGTCGCGGTGACGTCGAACGGCCTCGATGTCAAGCGGGCGGTGAGATGGCGGAATGCCATCAAAAAATATCTAGAAGAAGGCAACGCACCCCGGTGAAACGGCGGATAACAGCCCGTCTGCGGCGTTGCCCGCCACCGCTCCCTTTGTGCGGCGTACTTACCAGTACGCCTCCGCGGTCGCTGGCGGGCGCCTTGCGGCCGGGCCGTTCTTCGCCGTTTCGCATTTCATTGTGATGCGGATTCTCGTGAAAAATGATGTTATTACAATTTTAAAAAATTCACTTTAGCAGGAGGACACTTTTCCGTGGAGCCCCTGATCAACAAAGAGCTAACCGTTGCGGTCCGACCCTCGAGATTATCGCTCGCGCAGGTCGAGGAGCTTTTTTCTTTGTATCCTGACCTCCCGTACCAGGTCATCGCCATCAACAGTTACGGCGATACGCATAAAGAGATATCGCTCCTGGCGGAAAAGATCCCGGCTGATTTTTTTACGCGCGAGCTCGACCAGGCCCTGCTCGAAGGGAAGGCCGACATAGCCGTCCATTCGGCAAAAGACCTCCCCGTGCCGCTGGCCGCAGGCCTGGAGATCATCGCCCTCATGAAATCGCTTGATCCCGCTGACGCGCTGGTGAGCAGGGACGGTCTCCGCCTGGCCGGCCTCCCGCGCGGCGCCCGTGTCGGGACAAGTTCGCGGACGCGGCAGGAACAGCTGACGGCCGCGCGTCCCGATCTCGAGATCGTCGAGATACGCGGCACGATCGATGAGCGGCTCGGACTTGTTGACCGAAAAGAGATAGACGCCCTGGTCGTCGCCGCCTGCGCCCTGAAGCGGCTCGGCCTCCAGGAGAGAATTTGCGAGATACTGCCGTTTGTGACCCATCCCCTTCAGGGAAGCATCGCGGTCGTTGCCAGGTCCGGCCGGCCCGAACTCAAAAATCTTTTCCGGGAGCACGATATGCTGAAGGGCTGCGGAAAGGTCTATCTCGTCGGCGGCGGGCCGGGCGATCCCGACCTCATGACCGTAAAAGCCCAAAAAGTCCTCGAGGGGGCCGATGTGATTTATTATGACGACCTGGTGAGCGAAGAGATGGTCAACTCCTACGCGGCCAGGAGGGTGTATGTGGGAAAACGGAAAGGGAACCACACCTTTCCCCAGAACGAGATATCTGAAATGATCTACCGCGAGGCGGCCGCCGGCGCGTGCGTGGCCCGCCTGAAAGGGGGAGATCCCTTCATTTTCGGCCGCGGCGGCGAAGAGCTGCGGTATCTCGCCGAACGGTTGATCGATGTTGATATCATACCCGGCATCAGCGCGGCCCAATGCGCGGCGGCATCGGCGCGGATACCGCTCACGCTGCGCGGCGTGAGCGCTTCGGTGTCATTCCTTTCGGCCCATCCCGCAGAAGGGATCACCCCCGGCCGTCAGGCGCTTGAGGACGGGACGATCGTATTTTATATGGGCGCTACCCGGATCGAAGAGATCAAGGCCCAGCTTGCCGCCTACGGCAAGAGGAACGAAACGCCGGTCGCGCTTGTGCACAGCGCCGGCCTGCCGGAAGAGACGGTTACGGTAAAACCGCTTGCGGATCTGAAAGACGGGGACGCGACGTCTCCGGTCATTGTGATCGCGGGCGATGTCGTCAATACAGCGCTCCCGCGAAGCAGGATCCTTTTCACCGGATTGGACCCCGTCAATTGCCCCGTCAAAGGGCAGATCGTCCATTACCCGCTGATCGCTGTCCAGCCGCTCCCGTTTAAAGCGGACCTTGCCGGGTATGACGCGATCATTTTTACCAGCAAGATGTCGGTGCGGTTCTTTTGCGAGAACTGCCGGCCGGGCGCGAAGATCAAGGTGGTCGCGATCGGCCCGGTGACGAAACGGGAGCTGGAGCGCCGGGGATGGCGCGTCGATCATATCCCTGAAATCCCCGATTCCGACGATGTTGCCGCGCTGGTAGATCGGCTCGGTTTCAGAAAGATCCTCTACCCCTGTTCTGACATCTCAAAGAATAAACTGCATACGATGCCGAATGTCGAGGCGCTGGCCGTCTATAAGACTGTGGCGCGGATCCAGCCGCCGGTCGAGCTCGCCGGATATAGCGGGGTCATGCTTACCAGCCCGTCGACGGCAAAGGCGTTTTTCGAAATGTACAAAAACATTCCGGACCATCTGACGTTTTATGTCTACGGCAAACATACCGCGCAGGAAATCATAGAAAGAGGATACGGTGAGCGAGTTCAAACGGTTCAGATGCCGCCGGGCCGATGAAGCGGCGCGGCTGAAACACCGCGAGACGTTTCTCTCGGCTGCCGATTTCATCTGGCCTGTTTTCCTTGTCGAAGGCAAGGGGATAGCTCAGGCGGTCCCGGCTATGCCGGGCGTCTTCAGGTATTCCGCCGATACGGCGCTGAAAGAATTGGGGAAGCTTGTCCCCAAAGGCCTGAGATCGGTCCTTCTCTTCGGTGTCCCGAAAAAGAAAGGCGTCGAACAGGCGTACCGCCGCGACGGCATCGTCCAAAAGGCGATAGGGCTGATAAAAAAGAGGTTTCCCGCCGTTGAGGTCATCTCGGACGTCTGCATCTGCTCGTACAATCCGACCGGCCATTGCCACATAGGGGACAACGACAGGACGTGCGCAGTCCTCGCGGAGGTCGCCTTGAGCCATGCGGCGGCCGGCGCCGATTGCGTCGCCCCGTCGGACATGATGGACGGCAGGGTTTTCCATATAAAGAAGCGTCTGCGGGAGCATGACCTGGGCCGTGTGCGGATCATGTCCTACGCCGCGAAATTCGCCTCGGGTTTTTACGGGCCTTTCCGCGACGCCGCCGATTGCGCGCCGGAGAGCGGCGACAGAAAAAGCTATCAGATGGACCCGGCAAACCGCGATGAGGCGATGGAGGAGATACGCGCCGATCTCGATGAAGGGGCCGAGAGCATCATCATCAAGCCGGCCCTGTCCTACCTTGACATAATCTGCCGGGCCAAGCAGAACTTTTCGCGCCCGGTAGTTGCGTATAATGTCTCCGGCGAATACGCCATGGTCCTTGCGCTGTCGGGAGGGCTCAAAAAAAGCGCCCATCTGATGGAAGAGACCCTCATATCGATAAAACGCGCCGGGGCTGACAGGATTATTTCGTATTTCGTGCCGGCCGTGCTGGAGATGCTCAGTGAAAAAAAATAATCTATTCCGCGAAGCCAGGAAATTTCTCGCCGGAGGGGTCGATTCCCCCGTGCGCGCGTTCAAGGCCGTCGGCCGGGACCCGGTCTTCATGAAAAAAGGGGAGGGGAAATACATAGTTGCGGAAGACGGGCGCAGGTTCATCGATTTCTGCCTGTCGTGGGGGGCGTTGATCCTCGGGCACAATAACCCCGCGGTCCGCGGCGCCGTGACCGCGGCCGTCAGGAACGGCACCTCTTTCGGCGCGCCGACACAAAGTGAAACCGAATTAGCGCGGCTGATCATCTCCTGCATCCCTTCGATCGAGCGGATCCGTTTCGTCAATTCCGGAACCGAAGCGGTGATGTCTGCCGTGAGGCTTGCCCGCGGGTTTACCGGACGTGACGTGGTCATAAAGTTTGACGGCTGTTATCACGGCCATTCAGACGGGCTCCTGGTGAGCGCCGGATCGGGAGTGGCGGGGCTTGCCAGGTCGAGTTCCGGGGGAGTGCCGGAAGATGTCGTGAGGAACACCGTCTCTCTCCCGTTCAATGACCCGGGATCCCTCGAGCGGGTCATCACGCGCGACCACAAGAAGATCGCCTGTGTCCTCATCGAACCGGTCCCCGCCAACATGGGGCTCGTCCTGCCGCGAGAGGGTTTTTTGGAAAAAGTCAGGAAACTCACCGCGCGTTACGGCATCGTCCTCATCTTTGACGAAGTGATCTCGGGATTCCGGATGGGCTTAAGCGGCGCGCAGGGGGTTTTCGGCATCACGCCGGACCTTACCACGCTGGGGAAGATCATCGGCGGCGGGCTCCCGGTCGGCGCTTTCGGCGGGAGAAAAGAGATCATGGACCACCTGTCCCCCGACGGAGATGTCTATCAGGCAGGGACCCTTTCGGGGAACCCGCTCACGATGGCCGCGGGCATCGCGACGGTGAAGCGGCTGAAAGAACGCCGGAAGGACTATGCTCGGATGGAAAAGCTTGTCGGCGATTTCGCGGGGGAGTGGCAGAAGTGCGCCCCGTACACCATCAATCACGCGGCATCGATGTTCGCGATCTTTTATACAAAACGGCCGGTGAGTAACTATACTGACGCGTGCGGGCAGGACAAAAATGAATTTCGCGCCCACTACCGCCGCTGTCTCGATGCCGGCATCTATCTGCCGCCCGCGACATGCGAGACATCTTTTATCTCAGTGTGTCACGGCGCGGGCGACCTGGAAAAAATCCTGCGAAGCGCCTGCCGTTGTTGACAGGCAGTCCTCGTAACAACGGACTCAATGGTATCTTTTCATAACAGAGCAAGCAGTGCGGCGGGTGACAGGGCTGCGTGCGTTCCGCACATTGAACAGGTCTGCGGATCGGTCTCCGGCCAAGGGCCGGAGCGCAGACATGTTCGCTGAGCGAGGCGTGCCGCTGGAGCACGCCGAGCGATGCGGAACGAACGCAGCCCTGTCAGGACCCGTCGCTCTCGCCGGAACTCATGGCTGCACAATCATGAGATTCATGTCTATACTATTTGAGGCAATAAATATATAGTCGCGGATATGTCGGCAGGCAGGTCACACTTCCAGTTTCGTCTTCAGCTTGAATTTCTTCAACGTCTTCAGATTCAGGACATTTCCCTTGCCGATCAGCTTTGTGATCTTTCTCAGAAACACCTTGTCTCTGCCGCCTTTGAATATAAAAGCGACCCAGATGTTATATTCGCCTTCCCGTTGAAAACAATGCGTCACTTCACCGAACGGCACGATGGCGTCCACGACCTCCGCGATCTTTTTCTCCGGGACTTTGAAACCGAACAGCGTGCTCTTAAATCCCAGGGTTCCGTGGTTGAGCCGCGCGGAATAATCCCTGATGAGCTTTTTCTCCCTGAGTTTCCGTATCTTTTCGACCAGCTCTTTTTCGGTGATCCCTATGTTGTGCGCCATGACCTCAAAATGCCCCGGCACAATCGGGATATTCTCCTGGATGGCGTTCAGGATCTTTTTATCAACGGCTGATAGACGCATTTCGGCTCCTCCTCCTGATAGTTTCCGCTCGCGGCGTAGGCGCGCGCCCTGCATCCGCCGCAGACCTTCTTGAATTCGCAGTCTCCGCATTTTCCCCGCAGTCCGGCATCGTCCCGTAACGCTTTGAAAAGCCCGCTCTCGTGCCAGATCGTCTTGAAGTCCTGTTTCCGCAGATCGCCGGCGCTCACGGGCAGGTACCCGCACCCGAACACCTCGCCTTTATAGGAAATAAAACACACCCCCTGTCCGGCAAGGCACCCTTTGGTAAAACCGTCCCGCACACCCCGCTGCGCCGCTATCCGGTAATAATGGGGGGCGCAGGTAACTTTAATTTTTATCGGAAATCCTGCCTGGTATTCGAACAGCCGGTTGAACGCCGTTTCGTATTCTTCGGCAGAGATCTCGTCGCCGGTCATCGCCTTTCCTTTGCCGGTCGGCACCAGAAAGAAGACATGGAAGCTTTCCGCGCCCAGGGCCAGCGCGGCATTCCCCGTCGCCTCAAGCGCGCGCAGGTTCTTCTTGGTCACCGTCGTATTGATCTGGACCGCTATGCCCTCTTTTTTGAGATTCCCGATCCCTTTGACCGTTTTATCGAACGCGCCCGGCTCGCCGCAAAAAGCGTCATGGGACTTTCCGTCGGGGCCATACAGGGAGACCGCGGCGATACGAAGGCCGCTTTCCTTCAGCATCTTCGCCTCGCCGGCGCCGACGAGCGCGGCGTTCGTCGCGATCGCCGGCCTCAGCCCCGCGTCCCGCGTGTAGCTCAGAAGCTCATAGATGTCGGGCCGCATGAGCGGCTCTCCGCCGGAAAAAACAAGGACCGGTTTCGAGAACGATGCTGCGCTGTCGATGAACCGTTTTACCTCATCGGTCGAAAGCTCCTCCGGCGAGCGTCTGCTTTCCGCCGATGCCCTGCAATGGGGGCACCCCATGTTGCATGCGCGGGTCGTCTCGTAAAAAATAAGCTGGAGGTTCATGGTATCTTTATTTCCCGCTCCGAAAGAAAACATGCCGGGTCTTCCTGCCAGAGGTTCCCGGACGCCGCCTCGGCCCGCACCCGCATGTTGCCGTTGCAGGCGTCAAAGTACCGGCAGCGCGCGCACTTTCCTTTGATCAGCCCTTTCCTGTTCCTCAACTTTTGGAGCAGCGGGTTGTTTTCATCCGTCCAGATTGCCGAAAAACTTCTTTCGAAGACATTGCCGAGCGGGTGGGTCCTGAAAAACTGGTCGGCAAAAACGTTTCCTTCGTTGTCGATGCACGCGATCGCGATCCCCGAACGGTTCCCGCCGTTCAGCCTGAGCAGTTCCAGTGTCCTGTCGGCGGCTTCCTTGTCGGTCTGCAGGAGTTTTTTGTAGATCCAGATCCCGTCGGCATGGTTGTCCACCGTCAGGACTTCCGTCTTCAGCCCCCTGCGGTGATACGAGAGCGTGTGCTTCCAGATAGTTTCGAGCGCCTGGGCGGTTTGCGCGCGGGTAATGTCGTTGTTCTTTTTCGCCCTGCCTGCATAGACGAGGTGGTAGACGCAGAGGCGCTCTATCTTCTCCCGTGCGACAAGTTTCAAAACATATTCCAGGTCCCTGAAATTATCCTTCATCAGCGTGAAGCGGACGCCCGCCTTGACACCGGCCTTCCGGCAGTTTCGTATCCCTTTCAATGCCAGGGCAAAACTCCCTTTGGCGCCGCGTAACCTGTCGTGGGTTTTCGGCGAACCGTCGATGCTTACCCCCACGTATTTGAACCCGGCCTTTTTGATCTTCGCGGCGACGGACGGGGTGATCATGGTGCCGTTCGTCGAGAGCACCGGCCTGAGCCCCGCTTTGGCGGCGCAGCGCGCGAGGCGGAAGAGGTCCTCGCGCATCAGGGGCTCACCGCCGGAGAAGAGGAGGACGGGGACGCCGTATCCTGCCAGGTCGTCGATGACCTTTCCGGCCTTCTTCTCGGTGAAACGGTCGCCGGCAATGCCGCGCGCCGCGTCCAGATAACAGTGGGAACAGGTCAGGTTGCAGGAGGGAGTTATGTTCCAGACAACGATTGGTCTGACGCCGTCTTTGCCTTTCAACTTCCGGTACCGTAACCGGTCTCCCCACGATTTCTGATCGAATATCAGCTTTGTCCACGAGATCATACAGGGACTCCGAGCGCCGCCTGATTGACAGGCACCCCGCCGGTGTCTTTGTGTAACGCATCGAAAAAAACGTCGATCTTATCGCGGATGATCATGGTGACTTCTTCAACGGCCGCAAGGCGCTTTTCCATCGTATCCGCCATCACTTCATCCAGCTCATCGATCGTAATAAGAGAAACGTTGCGGACGGAACCGGTTTCCGGACTGATGTTCCGTGGCATGGAAATATCCACACAGACCAGTTTCTTGTCCGGGCGCGCTCTCATGGTTTTCTCGATGATCTCTTTTTCGATCAGGTAATGCGGCGCTCCGGCGGAGCAGAGACATACATCAACGCGGGGCAGGACATGTTCGATCTCCCAGAAAGCAGCGGCGCTGACCCCGCACTCATTGGCCAGGTCCCTGGCTGTTTCCAGGGTGCGGTTAGTAATATATATATCCGAGACGCCTTTCGCTTTCAAATGCCGGACAGCGATTTTCCCCATCTTGCCGGCGCCGATGATGAGGACCGATCTCCCTTCAAGCGTCTCCAGCTCTTTTTCGGCCTTAACGATCGCCGCCCAGCTGACCGATGAGCCTCCCGCATCGATCTGTGTCTGGCTTCGGGCTTTTTTACCTGTCCTGACGGCGATGTGGGTGAGGATATTAAACGGCCTTGCGAGCATCCCCATCCGGCGTGACAGATCGACGGACTCTTTGAGCTGGCCGAGGATCTGCTTCTCTCCGAGGATCAGAGAATCAAGGCCGCAGGCCACCTCAAAGAGGTGCCGCACCGCTGCGCGCCCGCTGAGCGCGAAAAAATGCTTCTTAAATAGCGTGTCGCACGGCATGCCCTTGACGCGAGAAAGAATGTCCCAGAGCTCTTGCGTGTTTCCCTCGGACGTATTGGCATATATTTCAGTGCGGTTGCAGGTGGAGATGACCAGCCCCTCGTACACCAGGACATTATTCTGCAGCATGCGCAACAAAAGTTCGCGTTCAAGGGGTTTTAAGTAAAATTTTTCCCGCACCTCTATAGGGGCAGTCTTATGGGTGATGCCGATCACTGTCAGCTGCATCTTCTATCCTTCTGGTCCGCAGTCCGTAATCCTTGGAAAACAACGATATGGAGAAATTGTAAAGACAGCGGTGAGCGATGTCAATCCGCAAAAAGAAACAGGCGGCCGTCCCTGTTTTGCTTACTGTTTCGCGTTCCGGGGGATTGCGTAGGTGTTTTCGGGAGACGTGCTCTTGCGGGGCGCTTCCGGTGCGGGGGCGGGCTGCGGCCCGACGACCTGCTTCGGCGGCCGGAGCGTTATGAGTTCCTGGTCGAGCGCGTACAGTTCGTTCATGAGCTTGCCGAGTCTTTCCTGCGCTTTGTCATAATATCCTTTGATGGCTTTCAGGTTTCCTTCCGTATCATCTTCCTGTCCCGACATGAATTTTTGCTGAGCGTTCATGTCGATGACGAGTTTTTTCCGGGGGTCCTTCCCTTTTTTGCCTAGATCGTCCCAGTGGGCGTCGATGTTCGCTTTTTGCATCGCTACCAGCCAGTCGTCCGTCTCTTTTTTTTGTTTATCGATCTCGGTATTTTTTGCCGCGATCAGTTCCTCGAGCTGTCTGATCCGTTCTTCTCGTTTGCCGTTTGCCGGTCCGGCGGCGGTTCCTTTGCCCGTGACCCGTTCGATGATCTTCAGTAAAATTCCTTCGGCAGTTGCAAGTGTCAGCACCGACCGGTCCGGATGGGTTTTCTCCCTCTGTTTTTCGGGCAGGGCGTTCCACTCAGCGACACGCTTGTCGACGCCCGCCTGGCTGGCCCCGGTGATATTGAAGATGATGACCTTGTCGTCGGTGACGGCCATGGTCATGAACGGGGCGTTCTCAGCACCGCTGTTTGCCGGCTGCCAGATCTTTCCCCAGACGACGCCCGGAACGGAGATCGTCCGTACTTCCGGCCCGTATACTCCTTGGGCGGCAAGATTCTGGAAGATCGGGAGGTTGTCGGTCCCGACATTTTTGGGCCCGCCCATCCAGCGGGGGAGTAACGACGCGTTTCCAGTCGCCGGATAGCCGTCCACATGTATTCCGCCGCCGGTCCTCATCCCGGTCCAGGAGCCGTTGGGATCCGCTTCATCAGCATATGCTGCCGGCCTTAAAGCAAAATCCTGATAGACGCTGTCGGCGCTGTCATCTTTCCTGAGAGAGTTAAAATTTTTTGCCGTGATAAGCGCGAACCCTTCCGGCAGGTCTTTGCCGTCCAGTATAGGCGGGACGTCTGCCGCCAGAACGAAGCCGGTTGATAGTGATCCAAGTAAGAGGGTGATCGCGAAGATTTTTTTCATGTGCGCGTCCTTTCAGCAGGCGAGGATAGTTTAGGGGATAGGGAGGTGATATGCAACGGGAAAATATCAGCGCGCGTGATCCTTCAGTGAAGCAAAATGGATCGTGACTGGGAAAACGATGGTGCTCCGAGTTTTACCAACCCAGGCGATAAAGATTATTACAAACGGTGGGATAAGTTCGAGATAACCTTTAACGATGATCCGGGGGATGTGGCAAATATGACCGGGATCAATTCGTATGCCATACCGCAGAAGCTGACTTCGTATCAGGGAGGAACAAGCGGAACACAGAAGCAGACGCTTGGCTACAACGTCAGCGGCAACCAGATGAAGAATTACTTGGGGGACATAACGAACAATGACCCGACGGCGGTCCTGACCGATACGAGGCCGGGGCAGAATAATGCTTTCCTGCGCGTTGTCGGTCCCACGTCTTTTGCCGCCGGAACGGTCGGTCCCTATGATGATCTTGTGTCATATGTCAATTCGGTCAATCCCGGCGATTCCACGAAGGTTGTTGCCAAGATAGTTGACTCCTATAGCGGTCCGGCGGGCGGCGAGGGGCCCAAAGCTAGCCAGACCTACAATTTTAACGTAACATTCGATAAAGATACTGGCAACCTTGTCTTGACCGGGACCTGCGGGGTGCAGGGCGCCGCAACGATCACAATACCTAACTCGGTCACCACTCCGGTCGTTATCGATAATTATGTTGCCTATCAGATCTATGCCGCCAATCCGGCCTATAACATTGTGGGCCCGGCATTCACCGGGCCAGGCAGCATGAACGACAACGATGTCTATGCGGCGGCGGTACGCGATATCCTCGCCGGCTTCGCCATCGGGTATGTCGGCAGCACCGTGGAGGTTACAATCGGCGGAATTACGTACCAGATCAAGAACCTGGAAAGCAACCAGTGGTGGGACTGCGGCCTGGCGTTCAGCGAGGTCCAGACGGCTGAAAAAAATTTCAATCAATACGGCGAGGCATTTTATCTCTATTCGCAGACTTATGGCTTCCCGTTCTCCGATCGGCTGCCATCGCAGCCCGTCCAGGTAAGTCTTGATCCCAACAACGTGGATACGCTGACGTTTACCGTCGCCGCGGACAATGCCGTCCCCGAGCCGTCCATGGCCGCACTTCTTGGAATCGGGCTATCGGGGCTTGGATGGCTGACCCGCCGGAAGTTTAAGGCCGCAAAGTCTTAACAGATAGCCCGTCCCTCAGTGAAATTCTGCTCACTTGATATTGATGTTGATCTTCTTACCCTCCGCCTGTTTTTTCGGAAACTCGATCTTCAATACGCCGTTCTTTAGCGCCGCGTCGTGTTTCGTGGTGTCAA
>Ga0351852_10041_pt2 | contig 11462 bp, 7 predicted proteins | sample TotcelHFGM3001N6_FD_206802 | JGI IMG/M metagenome (GOLD analysis project Ga0351852, IMG submission 206802) | Enriched cells from coal bed in the Powder River Basin, Montana, United States - Total cells FGM rep1 HSBNCT.FGM.300.1.N6 ...
GACCACGGCTCAGCTCAATGATTGGACTCTATCGGCCAAAATTGAATTTTGAACGCCCGACCCCAAATCCGCCCCTGAATAATCCGGGCTATGGTGCCGCTGGCTGAGGCACGCTCAGGAAGAAGTACCGGTGACGCACCCACGCCGGTTCCAAATCGAACCGCACGAGAACGTGGCTGATGAACCACAACGGCGGAATCTCGACGGGCAAGGGGCCGAGTGCAACCAGTTGCTGGGCTTCGGGACGCAAGGCGGCGAACCTGGGGATCAGCCCCTCCAAGTGGAAGCTTTTCACCGCTCCGCCAGCATCCACAAAGTCGCCGCGGCGAGCGGAATCCATCGCGACGGTTGCTTCCAAGGTCAGAGCAGGCTGTTGGGCGGTGAGGATTAGATCTTGTTGCAGTCGCGTGATTTCGGCACTGGCATCCGGTATCGGCAGCGTCGCATAGTGCCGGGCTTGATACCGCGCGATCGCCAATTTGCCGCCGCTCAAACCGACGAGATCCTTGACCAAAATGGGCTTCTCAAGGGCGCGCTGGTTGGCCGTCGAGATGATTTGGGGGCATGAATTCGCCAAGGCGGCCCTGTTGGTTTCGGTCTCGCTGGGAGCAAACAGGCCGCGGAATTCACCCTCGCTCACGAAGAACCGAAGCAGGGCGTCGTCGCTGGGTTGAAACCCGGCGGCAGCGCCGGTGGCAGTTGCTCGCGAAAGCCTTTCCCGCCACCGCAACAGTTCCTGCGTGGCTGTCCGATACGCCTTGACCTGGGTGGCGAATGCGGCGGACTTGCCGGCCAGCCTTTCCAAAGCGGGTTGCACACCTGATGCCACCGTGTCGTCGGAGGCACTGGCGACCAAAGGAGCGAGCGATTGCAGATATCGCACATAGAGATCCGGCACGTCGGTCTCCGACGCTCGCTGGGCGTCGGCCTCGATCAAGGATGCCAAACCTTTTGCCAGATCCGCGGGGAACTGCTGCATGACGCCGTCCGGCAGGCTGGCTTGCTGTGGCTCGATCTGCGACAGGTACGATAGATGCGGAATCCCGGTGATCCGAGCCCATTCGATGGCGCGGCAACGGACGGCCGACAGGTGCAGCTGGCGCCAAACGCCGCCGAAATGTTCCAGGCATTGCGGCCCGCTCAGCGATTGCCCGCCCACGTCCGCTTGGGGCGACGTCCGCAACGCAGCGGCGGCAGTGGCGACCGCTTGCAACACTTCCTGTGTCTTGGGCATCTGCGACGCCGCGAGTTGTTCCAGCGACGCTTGCGCATTTTGGCGGAACGCTTGGTTTCTGCGCATCGTCACGGGATGATTCATGGAAGCAAACGCAAGCAGGAACGAATCTTCCGTTCGCGTGTCCATGAATACCGTCAGGGATTTTACCCGATCGAAGAGGTCGGTGAAGACCTGGAAAGCCTCCTCCACCTTGTCTTGGTCCAGTAGTCGCTGGACATTCTCAACAGTCTTTTGGCGAGTCTGGACGGACTTGGGCATCGACAAAAACTGTTGAGCCTGGTTCGTATAGAGCTGCCCCGCCGGCGTGCTGCAAAAAGCCTGCTGGATTTTCCCCAACAAACCGGCCAAGACATCAGCCCGCAAGCTGTAGTCGGTTCCCGCCGTCTCGCCGAGCATCTGTAGGTCCAGGGCGGCCTGCCGCAGTTGTCGGAGCTGGAGGTGCAGATCGCTCAGCTTTTTTCCTGCCACCCGCGTCGGATTGGCACCGATCGCCTGGATATCCTTCAAGAGCGACTGGAACAAGGTGTCCGCCGTTTTCAGCTTCGCCAGTGCTTCGGTCAGGTTGTGGACTTCCAAGGGAAGCATCGGAGCGCCGGAATTGGGATTCGCCCCGCGTGCCATGCCGCAGAAGCTGAGTGCGAGCAAAATACCGGCCACGGTCACGGGGAGCACGATGCGCCGAGATATGGTAACGAACATGAGAATACCTCCGCACGAGAATGGATGATCTCTATTGCAGCACGCCCTCGAATGCCCCGGTCACGGCTTGTGTGGCGCCCGTGTCGCTATGCACCAGAATGCCGCCGACGATTTCCGCCCGCAGTGTCTTGTCCTCGACGGACGTGATCTTCAGCTGCACCGGTTCCGCGGTCGCGGTCCAGAGCGGCCCATTCTCCTGAGGCTGGACAAACATCTGGGCGTCCAGCGTCTGGCCGGCCAGTTCGGCCAGCGTAGCAACCGAATGCTGGACGCGTATGAACACCGAGGGGAAGGATTCCTGCCGGGCGTCCCGATAGCTCTGCAGTTGCAGCACGCCGATCCCCGCCGCTTGGAGCCGGGAAAAATTGGCATAACACGCCGAAATCTCCAGCGGCGGGTCGATCGCCAACTTCATCGTGCCGGCCAACTGGGCAGCTTGACTCGCCTTGTCCGCCATTCCTCGCGCGGTACCACCAAGGTCTTCAGATACTTGTTTCGCCGTGTCCTTGACCGTCTGGGCGCCTTGCGACGCGGCATCTTTGACGGAGGAAGCCAGGTCGCTGATATTCTTGCCGCCGCAACCGGCCGTCGCGAACAGCAATCCCGCGCTCAGGCATCCGACAGTGCGGCGCCACGTGCATCTATGGAACATCTCGAAAACTCCTTCCAACGATAGATTGCCGACGAGAGCGGAAAGGTCCGGTTTTGAGGCCGGGCAAGAAAAAGACAATCGACGCTACTATCGTGCCCTCGTTCTTCGTTCCGGTCAAGCCTACAGCGGCGCCGGCAGATCACGAATCCGAAAGACAACGGTGGCGCCGACAAAGGCCGCGAAGCCCAGCCCCAGAAGGATGAAATTATATCCCAGCGGACCCAAAACACAAATCCCTTGCGCATCGCGGAACCACAACGACCAAGTGAATTCCGGGTTATGGATGGCGACGCTGACAAACCGCTCCGGCTCGTACGCCGTGAAAAAAGTCAACCGGCTCAGCCATGCCAGATGATCTGCAGCCAACCCAACGATCTTAAGGGTCATCTGAACGAGATAGAAGCCGACCACGATGCCGATGGTCCGCCAGCGGTATCGGTCAAACGCGGACATCAGGGTACTGAACCCGGCTCCGAAGACGCCCAGCGAGAACAGGTTGAAGGCCGCGGGGACAAACCACACCGCTTCGACTCGCTCGCGCATCGGCACGCGTTGCATCTGGGCTGGGGCCAGCGGGTTAGGCAGTTCGACTCCGAACCAGGGAATCGTCAATCGTGCGGCCGGAGCCGGCTCTTCGACGACGGTGGTCTGGATGCCTACATAAACGCCCACCCACGATGCGAGTGCCAGCAGCCCGGTTCCCGCCACGGTGACCAGCACATGGGACCAAAGAACCTGCACCCGGCTGACGGGCTGTGCCAACAGCATTTCCATCGTGCCGCGCCCGATTTCCCCGCTGATGCAATCCGATCCTCGCGCGATGGCCCACAACGAGATGCACACGAGGACAATGGGCTCGTCATACGTCAGGGCGATGCGGCCGGCGTAGGTGAACAGCTGTTCGAACGGGACCGGAAAGAATCGTTCGAATTCCTGAAACTGTTCCACAATCGTCTGAAACCGGCTCATTTCGAACTGAGTGACCAGCCATACCCGCGTCCAGCAGAAGCCGAACAGGGCGGCCATGCAGCACACCAGCAGGAGCCGCGATTCGACGATCGACTTTTTGATCAAGGAACGATTTATCACGTGCTTTCAACCCTCACAACAATCCGGCGCGCTTGCGCAACAGCCACTCGCCGGTAATCAAGACCACGAACAATCCGGCCCACACGGCGGAATTCCAGATCGGCACCGGCGGCAGCGACTCGATTCGGACTTGCCGCCCGCGGGGCAGATCGCGGAGCAGCTTGCCCGCCGTGTCAAAGGTGTAGAACCGGCCCTGCGATGTCTTCGCCGCCGCTTGCAGATCGGCCGCGTCCATTTCCAAGCGGGCTTGTTCGCCCGGCGGCGCCACGACGGCGAAACGCTGCGCCGGCGGCTGGCCGCCGAGCGTCGGAGTCGCGATCCAAGCCCGGTACTTGCCCTCCGGAAGATTGCTTGCCGGCCCCTCGAACACGCCGCGATTGACCGCGTCGCGGTGCAGCGTGAGTTGCCGCCGCGGATTGCCGTCCGACTCGAGCATGACCGTCACGCCGTCATCGGCGGCGGGGGCCAAGCGGTCGTCAAAGAATCGCGCCCGCAGCCGGACCGTTTCGCCGCGGCGGTACTCGGTGCGATCCGCCGTCAATTCGGCCAGGCGTCCGCCTTCGAGCAGTTTCGCTCGGCTGAGATAACGCAGCGTCTGGATCCAGTAGCGGGCATAATACGCTTCGCCGCCGGGATGCCGCGCCCAGCGGTACGTCTCGTCCGAGGCATGAAAGATGACCTTGCCGGCTCCCACGAACTGCATCGAAATCATCGGCAGATGCTCGCCGCCGGAGCCGATCCGCGAAGGATCGGCAGCCAGGGCCCGCGTCCCTGGGCGGAGGTCGGAAGCGGTAAGCGACCAATACCACTGGGGCATCTCGCGCCAGACGGCCAAGCTGGCAGGCAGCGTGTCGGCCAACTGCATTTGCGGACTGGCGATGCCCAACCGAGTCGGCTGCGGCACAAAGCCCTGGTCCAGCGGGGCGCCGGGCAGGGGCATGGAGGCCGTTTCCAGGCGGACCGGCAGTAAGGCCGCCAAGGGCGTATCGCGATAAGCCAGCGGCGTATACCGCGGCCCCGCCAACACGACCAGGCCCCCGCCACGCTGCTCGACAAAGGCGACAATGTTCTCCATGACCGCGCGGCTCAGGAACGACGGATTCACGTCGCCAAAGATCAGCACGTCGTAGGCGAACAACTCGTCCCGGTTGACGGGAAAGCCCCGGGCGGCCGTTTCGTCCAATGCCGCGTATTCCAGGTCCGCGTCTTGCAGCACCGTAGTCAGCTCCACGGCCTTGTCCGTCGAGTCGCGTTTCAAGCTGCGTCCCAGCAGCGTTTTCAAATAACGAAAGTCGTAGCTGGGGTAGGCCTGGACATACAGCACGCGGAGGGCGTCGTCGCGGACTTTGACCACGCGGGTCTGCCGGTTGTTCTCGGTATTCGCCTCGCCGGCCGACGGTTCGACCTCGACGGCGAACTCATAATCCCCTTTTTCCGCCGGCCGATGCGACAACCGCACACTCTGCGGCACCCCGTCCTGGCCCAGCGTGATCTGCTGCTCGGCCAGCGCCGCCCTCTCCTGGCCCGCGACCGTCAGACGCACCGTCGCGCGGCGGCCTGAAAAGCCCGTGGCGTTGACTTGAAAATCGAAATGCACCAGGTCCCCCACGAACACCACGTCGTCGACCATCAGATCGGCCAGTCGCACGTCGCGGGGCGGGCGGCTGTTGCCCAAGCCGATCAAGAACAAGGGCACGGCTTTGCGCCGCGCCTCGGAGGCGACCTCCGAGACCGTCCGGCCTTCGGTCGTTATGCCGTCGGACAACAGCACGAACGCGGCGGTCGGTCGCCCGCGCTGGATGGCAAACACGTCCTGCAGCCCTTTGCCGAGGCGGCTGGACGGCTCGACGGGCTCCAAGCCGCGAAGTTCCGAAATCCAGTCGGGCGGCTCGCCCGCCCCGCCCGACAACGGCCGCACGGTGCCGCCCAGACGATAGATTTTCAGCCGGTATCGCTGCTGCAGTTGCCGCAGCAAGTCCGCTTCGTTTTCCAGTAGCAAGAGCTTGGCCAGTTCGAGCCGCGCCGGCTGCTGCAATCCCGCCCTCTGCAAACGGCGAATCCGTTCCGCCCGCTGCCGAGCATCGCTGTCGTCGTCGACCGTGGCCATGCTGCCGGAATCGTCGATCAACAGCACCAGGTCGGGCAAGTCGGTGCGATGGCGGTGCAGCATCCAGCCGTACATCAGGAAGACGACCAGCACGATCAGCGCGATCCGCAGCGCGGCCAAAGTGGTCTTCAGCAGCGACCCGGCACGGCCGCGTTCGCGCGTGTAGACGTACATCACCCAGGCAGCCGCCGCGACGACCAACACCAGCGTGCCGGACGGCCCCCACGGCCAGGCATGGGACCGCGTGATCTCCGTGCCCAGCGTGCCGCCGGCCAGCAGGAAATCGCGCAGATCGTTCCAGATTTGTAACAGCGTGTCCGTCATGCCGAAGCGTTTCCAAAGTACCAGGCCAGCGTGGTCTCGGTCAGCAACAGCACCAAGACCAGGCCCAACAGGTAACGAAAGTATTGTGCCGGCTTGGTCGAAGGCAACCCGGCATCCGTCTTGCCAAGGCGGAATTCCGGATCGAATTGGCCGGGCAGCAGCTCGCTGTCAAAACGTTCCAGGTCGCTCTCCCGCGGGCGGAGGTTCACCGCAAACCGCTGGCTGGGCTGGGCCGCCGAATCGATGTCCGCCGTGTACATGCCGCTGACCGCCGTGCCGGCAAAGGACCATGTGCTGCTGTCCCCGGCATTCTGCAAGGGAACCCGCTGGGCCTCACCGCCGGGAGTGCGGATCGTCAGTGCGGCCAGGGAATGAGCGCCCGGCAGCGAGCCCTCCAGCGGTTCGCCGACCAGCACGCTCCGGGCCTCGAACCGGCGTCGGACGGCAAAGGACAGCATCTCTTGGACCAGCGGCGGAAAGCTGGGCCACGCCGTCAGGGCCGTCCAAGGCGTGGGGGGGTCCGTCGCGCGGTCCAGCGAATCCGGGCTGACAGCGGTGGTCAGCAGGATCACTCGCCCTCGTCCGAAAGACTCCTCGACGATCGCTGGATCGCCGTTGTTATACGCCAGGGCAATGCGGGCCGCGGCCGACGGCAGCAGTTCGGCCCGCATGTACTTCCAGACCGGCGTGGTCAGCAGTCCGCTGCGCTCGTGACCGGCAAACGGTGCAACAATCGGGTGGCGGTACTGCTGCGGTGCGAATGTGTACGTTCCGGCCGGAGCCGCCTGGTCGAGCCGCGCCGGCAGCACGCGGTGGGACGAAGCTTCGCCCCCCAAGTGCTGGTTGTAGCTGTCCGTTTGCACCTGGTCGCCGAGCGTCACCAGCAGGCCGCCGCCGTGGCGAACGTAGCTGGACAGCACGACCGCCTCTTCGCGGGTGAAACGCCGCACGTTGCACAATGCCACACAATCGAAGCGGTGCAGGGACTGTTCCAACAGCGCGTTTTCCAAACGGATCACCGGCCGCACGCGGGGCGTCGAACCGCGGCCGGGTTCCAAGGCATACGCCAGGTAGCGGGCCGCCCCTTCGCGGCCTTCGATGCACAGAACCTCGATCGCCTCTCGCACCGGGACGCTCAGCCAGCGGCGATTGTCCAGCGGCAGCGAGTCATCCGCCAAACGGGCTTCGACCTGGTGCTCGCCGGGGCTCTCGAATTTGTGCGTTATGGACACCGTGCTGCGGCCCGCCGCCGGTATTTCCACCGTCTCGGCACGCACCTGCTGGTCGTTCACCAGAAACACGATCCGCTGGCTGGTTCGCTCGCGCGTGCCGAACGCCTGGACCTCGGCCTCGAACGTGACACTGCGTCCCACCGTAACCAGCGATTCCTTCAATTCCAAGGAGGTCACTGCCCAGTTGGCTGCGCCGTCCTGGCCGACGTCGAACAGAGCCAGCGAGGCGTGTTCCGCCAAGCGGCCGATCCGCTGGCGGCAATCCTCGCCGGCCGCGTCGTCCCACGTCGAGCGTCCCAAGTCCGTAAGAAAGCAAATCGTTGCGGCCGTCAACCGCGGGTGCTGGCGACGGACGGACTGTAACGTGTTCTCGATCTCCGCCAGCGTCAGCGGCAAACTGGCCCCGCCGTGGCGGACTTTGACCGCTTCGATCTCTTCCACCACGTCCCGTGGATCGAACGCCGGATCGGAGATCACCGTTTGAGGCGGATCGGCTGACAGCACCAGCGTAAACCCGTCGCCCTGGCGGCTGTCGTTGACCACTTGCACGGCCAGTTCCTTGGCACGATCCAGCCGGCTCTTGTCCCCGATCCGGTAATCCATCGAATAAGACACGTCCAGGACCAATACGTAATGCGTTCGTCCGCCCGACCCCAATCCGACGTTAAACGAGGGAAACAGGGAAAACACGGGGTCCGCCAGCGCCGCTGCTAACAGAAGGAGGATCGCGACGCGGACCAGCAGCAAGATCAGCTGCTCGATGCGAATCCGCCGGGCGTTCTTGCGGACCGCTGCCAACAGGAACGTCATCGCCGCCCACGCCACCTCGTGATATTTCCGCCGGCTGAGCAAATGGATCGCGATTGGCAGACCGGCAGCCAACCCCCACAACAACATGGCGGCATTGGCGAACGGCAGCAATTGCATCAGTGAAGACAACCAATTCATGCCCCTATCATGCACGTTCCGCGCTGCGGTGACAACACGTGGCCCGGTCTCTCCGAGACCGGAATCCGCGTCCGCAGGAGCCTTAATGTTAACCTTGCGAAATGCTAGCAGCGACAACCTGGGAATTGGATGGGAATTGGATGGGAATTGGATGGGAATTGGATGCCATACGCAGACGATCGAAGGCATGGTCGACAAGGCGTCTCAACGTGCGGCCTACTCCGTGGCCGGCCAGAGTCAGCCGATCATGGAAACGGGCACTGTCGATCTGACCGAGAACACCGCGCCGGCGCTGTTGCATTTCGCCGACGGCCAGACCCAGCAATGACTGATGGTGCGGCTCGACGAACCGGCTGCACAACAATAAGCCATGTTGGTGGCCGTGCGATTGTCTCCGAGGAGTGCAGCCACAGAAGGCATAAAGAGGCACAGAACCAAGAATACTGTCAATGGATTCTTGTGCCTTTTGCGATTTTTGCGCTATTTCCGATTTTCGCGCATGACCCCGGAAAACGTTCCTGTTACATTGACGTTCGGCGAGTTGTTGTCGGTCGCGTTTCAAATAGCGGAGAACAGATGGCCGGTCACTTTCCGATTCCTGCCGCATCGCTTCGCAGTAAGCTTCGTCCAGGGTTCCGCGGTGAACTCATGCAACAACCTATCGAACCGAGACACTCATGAGCCACTTGCCTATCGCGCCCTACATGCATCACATCCTGTCCATGCTCGCGTTGATCTCCTTGTTCCATGCCGACTGCCTGGCCGCGGCCTCCGCGCCGCCGCTGGTTCTGGCGCGAGACGGGCGCAGCGAGTACGCCATCGTGCTGGGCGCACCGCCGACGGCAGCGGAACGGTTTGCTGCGGAGGAGCTGGCGCTCTTCCTCAAAAGCAGCACGGGGGCCCTGTTGCCGATCGTCGCGGAGCCGGAGTATTCCGGCGGCCGCGGCATCTTTCTGGGGCGGACGGCGCTGGCTGCCAGGCACGGGGCCGATGCGGCGGGCTGGGGCGAGGAGGAGTGGGCCATCCGGGCCGCGGACGGCCACTTGATCGTAACCGGCGGACGCCCGCGCGGGACGCTGTACGGCATCTACGAGCTGCTCGAGCGGGTGGGCGGCGTCCGCTTCCTCGACGCCCGGACCGACCACGTGCCGCGCCGGGACGCCTGGACCGTGCCGGCGGACCTGTCGCTGCGCGGGCAGCCGGTCTTCTGCCGGCGCGAGATCGGCTGGGCGCGAGGGCAGCCATTCGATGTCCGACTGCGGATGAATTCCTTTGCCAACGCCTGGCGGGAGATCGAGGCCAAATACGGCTATTGCATCAAGTACGGCGGCCCCTATACCACGCACACGCATCATCGTTACGTCGCCGACTTCACCGACCTGTTCGACCAACCGGACTTCTTTGCACGCACCCAGCGGGGCGGGCGGGACACGCAAGTCTGCATGTCGCATCCCGAGGTGCGCCGGCGGTTCGGCGTGGCCCTGCGCCGCTACATCCAGAAGGACCGACAGGCGATCCGGGAAGCCGGGACGGGTGCCCCGTACCCACGCTATTACTCGCTCGTGCCGGACGACGGTTCGTCAGGGCAGTGTTTTTGCGAGCGGTGTTTGGCGCTGGCCAACCGCTACGGCTCGTACGCCGGGGTCGTGCTGGAGTTCACCAACGAGATCGCCGAGGACATTGCCCGGGACTATCCGGATCTCGTGCTGGTCACGAGCGCCTACACCTATTACCGCGACATCCCGGCCGGCATCCGGCCGCGAGACAACGTCATGGTCAGGATCGCTCAGCTCGGGGCGGAATTCAACACGGCTCCCAGGCGTGACACGCTACGGAGCATGCTCCACCCGCTGAACGCCGGTGCGTGCGCGGAGTGGGAGGCATGGTCGAAGATATGCCCGCGTTTGGACGTTCATGACTATTGGGGGCCCTGGGGCCAGCAGGTGGTCTGGCCGTATGTCAACGTCCGTGGGACGGCCGAGACCCTGAAGTTCTACCACGAGCAGGGCCTACGGCATTTCTTCGTGGAAGCCGCCCTCAGCGATCACCGCTTCTACAGTTTCCCCGATCTGCAGTATTACGTGGGCGCCCGGCTGCTGCTGGATCCGCGCCAGCCGGTCGAGCCGCTGATCGACGAGTTCCTGACGCTTTATTACGGCCCCGCCGCGCCGGCCATGCGGCAGCTGCTGGAGTATATCGAGGGGCGGCAGGGAGAGGAGCCCGCGATGCTGGCCACCGTACCGCCGCGCAATCGCGCGTATTTCGACCGGGCATTCTTCGTCGAGGCCGACGCTCTACTGGCCGAGGCCGAAACGCGGGCGGGCGGCGATCCGGACGTGACGGCCCGCGTGCGGCAGGAGCGGCTGCCGCTGGACGAGACCATGCTGTTCCTGTGGGACGCGCTGGCGCGACCAGGCGACTGGCCGTTTGCGCGCGACGCCGTGGCGGACCGCCTCGAAGGCTTGTACGCAGCGACTTACGCCAAGTGCGGAGGCCGCTCGGATGCCCGGGTGGCGGCGGACCGCGCGCGGCTCGCGTACCTGCGCGAGCTGCCGCCTCTGCCGCCTCGGTTCGCGGACAAGCAGGTCCTGAACCTTTGCGGGCCGCTGTTGACCCTGGTCTCCGGCGCGGGCCGGCCCGTGCCGCGGGGTCGCGCGGCGGATCCCGATGCCGTCCTGGGTCAGGCCTGGCGCATTGAAGAACACGTCTGGACGGAAGACCGCTCCGCCCAGCACGAAAAGCCTCCCCAGTTCGGCCTCTCGGACACGCAACAGACCCCGGAATTCCTTGTCAGACGCGTCCTGTCGCCCAACGAAATTCCCGCCGACGAGCGATACCATTGGCATTACGTCGGCCGCATGCAGGCCACGCCGACGATGTATTTCTATGCGCACCACAGTTGGGTCTTCGACCAGCGCCTGTTCGCCGCCTACAACGCGGCCCTGCCGGAACAGAAGCACTATGACGCCTACATTTCGCTCAAGCTCGAAGGCCCCGCCTACGTGCCGGGATCAAAAAGGCCAAACGCGTTCTCCGTCGATCGCCTGATCCTGGTGGAAACGACACCCGCCGAGGCGCCTCCCTGACCCCGGCCCGACGTTTATCGGGCTTTCAAGGTTTTGATCCGTTCCTCGGCGACAATCACGGCCCGCGGGGTGCCGTTTTCCACAAGGA
>Ga0351852_10342_pt1 | contig 11278 bp, 9 predicted proteins | sample TotcelHFGM3001N6_FD_206802 | JGI IMG/M metagenome (GOLD analysis project Ga0351852, IMG submission 206802) | Enriched cells from coal bed in the Powder River Basin, Montana, United States - Total cells FGM rep1 HSBNCT.FGM.300.1.N6 ...
TCGGCGTTGGAAACGCTGGAAGTTGCGTTGGAACATCGCGAAGTCCGGCGACGCCTTCGTGCCGTTTGCCCGACATCTCCGGGCGTCTACGGCATGGTGGATTGCGCCGGACAGCTGATTTACGTCGGCGTGTCAGCCAAGCTCTGTGACCGGCTGCTGACCTACTTCACGGCAGGCAACGACGGTGCCAAAGAACGCCGCATCGCCAAGCACGCTCGGCAAGTCGTCTGGGAGCCGGTCGACCACGAATTCATGGCCCAGTTGCGTGAGCTGGAACTGATCCGGCGCTGGCGACCGAGATTCAACCGCCGGGGGCGTCTGGAAAGCGAGCGCTGCGGTTACATCTGCCTGACGACGGACGAGGCGCCGCGCTTTCATGCGGCACGCCGTCCGCCTCGGGGTGCTCGTCGTTCGTGGGGGCCGGTACGAACAAGCCGAAAATTGCTGGCGGCGATCGACCGTCTGAACCACGTGTTTCGGCTCCGCGATTGCGCACGTGAAATCCCTGTGCGATTCGCTGACCAGCGGACGTTGTTTGACCAGGAATGGCAGGCCGGCTGTCTGCGCGGCACTCTGGCGTCCTGCTTTGCGCCATGCGCTGCCGGCTGTCATCGCCGGGAGTACTACCATCAGATCGACCGGGCGTCAGCCTTCCTGGATGGCACGGACCGTCAAGTGCTTCAACAGCTGGAGACTGCCATGCTCGAAGCGAGCGAGCGGCACGATTACGAACGGGCAAGCAGCCACCGGGATGCCCTGCAGGAGCTTCGATACTTGTTCGATCAGCTGCAACTGCTTCGGGACGTTGCCCGCGACTATTGGTTTGTCTATCCCGTGTCCCTACCCGATGGCTCAGGTCTGTGGAATCTGATTGCGGGCGGCGACGTGGTGGCGGTAACCGCGGAACCTCGTGCTAAATCCGAGGCCAACGCTGTTCGGGCACTCCTGGAAGCAACGTACGCACAACGGGACCAGCAGGCACAGCTGCCGTTCGAGGCATTCGACCGCGTTCGGCTGGTGGCGTCCTGGTTCCGGCACCACGCCGAGGAGCTTGAACGAGTTATGTCGCCCGGTGAGGCCATTACGCGTTGCCGCAAACTGGCCTGAACTGGCAGGCACGCTCACGGCTGCGCCACACGCACCAACTGCTTGCCCAGGTTCTCGCCGCGAAACAGGCCGATGAACGCGTCGGGAGCGTTCTCCAGCCCATCGACAATGTTCTCTCGATACTGCACTTTGCCTGCGCCAAGCCACTGGGCGATCTGCTCCTGGGCCTCGCGGTAACGTTGGACGTAGTCAAAGACCAAAAAGCCCTCCGCACGGGCGCGTTTCACAATCAGATGCCACAGCAGACGCGGACCTCGCGGCGGACGAGTTGCGTTGTACTGGTCGATCTGTCCGCAGACGACAATTCGAGCGTGGACGTTAATCTGAGTGAACACGGCGTCCGTCAGCGATCCGCCGACGTTGTCGAAGTACACGTCGATCCCCTGGGGGCAGGCCTCTTGGAGCTGGGCGGCGTAATCCGTGACCTGCTTGTAGTCAAAGGCCGCGTCGAATCCCAGATCGGTCAGGAGGTGATCAACCTTGGCTGGGGACCCGGCCGAACCGACGACGTGGCAGCCCTTGATCTTGGCGATCTGCCCGACCAGCGAACCGACCGCACCAGCCGCCCCAGAGACGAGGACCGTCTCGCCCGGCTTTGGCTGGCCGATGTCCAGGAGGCCAAAGTACGCGGTCAGGCCGGGCATCCCCAACACGCCTAGCGCCGTGGAGATCGGAGCCAGGCTGGTATCGAACCGCTGCACCTGCTTGCCGTCCGAGAGGGCGTACTCCTGCCAACCCCAATCCCCGACGACGACATCGCCGGGGCGGTAACGACGATGCTTGGACTCGACCACGGTGCCCACCGTGCCGCCGACCATCACTTCGTCGATGGCAACCGGATCAGCGTAGGACTTCATTTCGCTGATGCGGCCCCGCATGTACGGATCGACGGACAGAAAGTTTGTCTTGACCAGCAACTGGCCGTCGGCAGGTTCCGACGTCTCGGTTTCGATCAAACGAAAGTCGGATTCCTTGGGAAGTCCCTCGGGTCGGGCGGCCAAAACGATTTGTCGATTGTTCATCTAATTCGCCTTCTGGAGATCGCTTCAGTCTCCGTTTTCGCTGGTCTCGGTGTTCACGACACGGACGGTCGGCGGCTCGGCGAAGTCGTGCCACAGTCGCTCGGCTCTCTCGGCCTGGACCGGGCCGTCAAATGCTGCCAACCGGTAGCGTGAGACGTAGGGGCGGCCGGGCTCGATGGCAAACGTGCCCAGGACCATCGGCGAGAAACAAAAATACGGTTTCTCGGGGTGCAATCGCACCGGTTGCGGCGATCTGAAGTTCTGGGGGTGGCCCAAGATGCAGATCCCGGCCGGTTGGCCACCTGAGAGTCCGTGGGCGATCACCCACCGTGCCCGCGTGTGGTTGCCGTCCGAGCGAGTCTTGCCCTCGCTGGTCAAGAAGCCGCTTTGCGGCTGCCGGAACCAGTCGCGGGCCCCACGCAACGCCAGGCCGCCGTAGTGATACTCGTTGATCACCAGCGGAGCATCCGTGGCACAAGTCTGCACGGACTCCAAGTCGATGAGCGGCTGGTCTCCCGAACCGTACACGCGCACCGTCCATTTTTCCTCGATCACAGGCACCGCCCCGTTCGCTGTGAGACATTCGTGTCGCAGCACGGCGGTGAACTGAGCGAAGACCGGGCCGGATGCGACCTCCTCGACGCGTTCATGCCGTACGCGGCCCGTGCGTCCCGCTTGATTCCAGAAGTCGATCTTGCGGCCCTGAAACGTGGTATTGACCCAAGCCCAAAAGATGCCGTGCTGATGGGCATGGTCAGGGGGAAAATCATCGGTCACCAACCGGCCGCTCGGCGTGTAGACGGGATGAATATGTCCGCTCTTGGCGAACACCGGATCAAGCCCGGCGGGCGACGGCAACTCGGTGTGGTTGTAGGCCAGCACGGGATGGCTGCCAGCCTGGATCATGAGCCGGGTACCTTCATCGCGGCAAGATACCCCAGGAGAAATGTTCGCCGGCACGTCGTCCGCGATCAACTGATACCGCCGTGTTCCTCCGGCGGCAAGCTTTTCGGCCAGAACCCAGGCAACCGCCGGCTTCTCGCCCGGTATCCGCTGCGAGGAAACCTCGCGGCCGTCGTCCAGCAGAATCAAACGCACGCTCCCGCATTGCGCCAGTGGCTCCGGAAGCGTAAATACGATGGGTGTTCTCTCCCGATCGTAGGGTCCCGCACTCACTTCCAGAACCAACGGGGCACTCTCCGACGCCCAGGCACCTGGAGATCCTGAAGGGCACAAACCACAAACAACCGCCCACCCAACGACCATATTGCGGCACGCGGAAATCGATGTCATCGCCCTAGCCCCTCTTGCCCACTAGAAAACGCAGATCACTCCGCATGATTCTATCGTTCCATGCCACCGAGGGCTATGATGGTCACTGCAGACGGATCGAAGACGAGCGGTCGCGAAAGGGGAATTGTCTGATGCGGTACTTATTGCGTGTACTGCCGTGGGTCGGGTTGTCAGCGTTGTGCGTCATCGCTCAGGCAGCCGATCCGTTGAACGTATTCCTGGACGAATGCGCTGGTCGCTACAGCGACGAGCATCAGATGCTGGGACAGGAATTCCACAGTCCGGGTTACCACACGACGGTTGCCTCCGGCACCTGGGTTCGCCCCGTGCTGCCCTCGTTGGATTACGCGTTGGGGCTGTTGCAGCGTAACTCGCCCGGCGATAGGCAGCGGGCCGAGAAGATCATCGACAGGATAATTGGCCTTCAGGATGCGGACCCCGCAAGCCGTACCTACGGCATCTGGCCCTGGCTCCTGGAAGAGCCGCTGGCAAAGATGTCGCCGCCCGATTGGAACTGGGCCGATTTCTGCGGCGCACGTCTGGCGGTCATGCTGGCCGACCACGGTCAATCCCTGTCCGACGAGTTGAAGCAGAAGATACGGACCAGCCTTCGCCATGCGGCGTTGGCCATCAAGAAGCGCAACGTCGGGCCGGGATACACGAACATCGCCATCATGGGCGGCGGAGTGTGTGCTGCGGCTGGCGAAATCTTGGGCGATGCGGAACTCCTGAAGTACGGCCGGCAACGGCTGCAGCAGGTCGCGGTGCATGCGGGACACCACGGCGGATTCAACGAGTACAACAGTCCCACATACACCATGGTCGCACTTGCGGAGTGCGAACGAACCTTGCACTTGGTCCGTGACGAGGCGACGCGCCAAGCGGCCGAGTCGCTTCGCCGGGTGGCCTGGCAGACCATTGCCGACAGCTACCATCCGGGCACTGGGCAATGGGCCGGTCCCCATGCGCGATCCTACTCCGACTACCTATTCCCGCGGACAGCGACCTACCTGACGGAGCAGACGGGTACGCAGATTCCGGTACACCCGAAGGCCGACATGAGCCGAGCCGCCGACCTGCCGGTGCCTTGGCGTCTGCCGTGCCCGGACGAACTTCGGGCTCGCTTCCAAAGTTTGCCCTCCGAGCCGTGCGAGTTGCGGCGGACGTTTATTCGGGGCGAGACACCTCAGGATTCGACCATCGGGACCACATGGCTGACGGCGGATGCCTGCTTGGGAAGCATCAACCGAGGCACGTTCTGGACGCAGTGCCGACCGCTCATTGGCTACTGGAAGACGGATACCGATCCCGCCGTCGTCCTGCGTCTGCGGTTCCTCCACGATGGCCGGGATTTCGCGTCCATGGGGATTTCCGCGGCCCAATCGGGCGGCAAATCGCTGGTGGTCGTATATCCGCTTCGCAGCCGAGGCGACTGGCATCCTACGCTGGATCGTCCTGCCGATGGTTTGTTCTCCGCCTCGGACTTCCGATTGCAGCTTGAACTGGTCGGCAGGGGCGTCAAGCTGGACCAGCTGGACCAGGACCGATGGGGACTCCGTGCCGGGCAGTATCGGGCAGTCGTACACGCCCTTCCCGGCCGCTTTGCGGGACAAGCGATTGTCTGGCAGGCCGGCGAGGATATCGATCGCGTCTTCGTCGATGCGGTCTGCTATCAGGGGCCGAGCCGGTCTTTCGACTTCAAAGTGCTGCCAGAAGTTGTGCTGGCCGCCGGCTTCGAGATTCTGCCGGCGGAGGCACCACCAAGTGAGGCACCGCGTTTGACCGTGCCAACGACACCCACGGTGGAAGCGATATGGAATGCGGCGCAAGGCTTGGCCGTTGCCGCACCGATGGAAACGTCGCCTCAATGACGAGGCTGTACCACCGCGGTTTCCTGCCGAAACCGCGGGTGACCGAGGTCGAAGATCTGCAGTGAGGGCCATCCGATGAAAAACCTCCGTTGCCGAGGAGCGAGGCCGTTTGCCTTCCTGGCGTTTGCTGTAGCTCTGCTGGTGCTTGTTCCACAGCCGGTCCCTGCGGACCAGCGGGAGGGACGCACCTGGCTGGGCATCAAGGGGACCGGATTCACGCTCAACGACCGGCCGACATTTCTGCTCGGCGTCAGCTATTACAGCGCGCTGGGGGCCTCGGAGGAAACCATCCGTCAAGACCTCGACGAAATGCGGAGCCGGGGGTTCAACTGGATTCGCGTCTGGGCGACCTGGGGCGCCTTCGACAACGAGGTCTCCGCCGTGGACGCTGAGGGTAATGCGCGGAAGCCGTTCTTGGACCGACTCCTGCGATTGGTGGAGGAGTGCGACCGCCGCGGGATGATCGTCGATGTGACCCTCTCGCGTGGCAACGGCGTGACCGGCCCACCGCGACTCCCAACGCTGACCGCTCACCGGCGCGCCGTGGAATCGATCGTGACGGCTTTGAAGCCGCGGGCCAACTGGTATCTTGACCTGTCCAACGAGCGGAACATCCGTGATCAGCGTTACACGGACTTTGCTGGTCTCCGCACGCTTCGCGCAGCGGTCCGGCAACTCGACCCCCAGCGGCTGGTCACCGCCTCCCATGCCGGCGACATCTCGCGCGAAGAGCTGGGCGAGTATCTGCGAACGGTGGAGGTGGATTTCCTGAGCCCGCACCGGCCGAGGCACGCCGGCTCGCCGCAACAGACGACTGCGAAGACGCGGGAGCTGCGGGCGTGGATGCAGGAAATAGGCCGTGCCGTGCCCGTGCATTACCAGGAGCCGTTCCGCCGCGGGTTCTCGGCCCGTTGGGAGCCATCCGCCGAGGACTTTGCGGTCGATCTACAGCAAGCCCTCGCGGGTGGGGCAGCCGGATGGTGCTTCCACAATGGGGACCAGCGGGAGCGACCGGACGGACAGCCGCGTCGGTCTTTCGATCTCCGCGATCGGCGACTGTTCGAGCAACTGGACGACAAAGAGAGGGCGTTCCTGGACCAGCGGCTTACCGACGAGCTGAGGCAGACAACGGACAGGCCGAAGCCCTCCGGCCAGCCGACACCGGCTGAACCGAAGCAGGGTGGCAGGTCGTCCTACCGCGCGCAGACCCAGGTAACGATCGTGGCTGGACGGTGGCACTTGAACGGCCAGGTGACGTATCTCGGCTCCAAGGCCGAGGGGCTGTTGATGAACGTCAGGATGGTCAATGCCGTCTATGAAGATGCGAAACGGACGGACTTCGATCCCGAGGCGAACACGGCCCGGTTCATCGCGGCCATCCCCGACTACGCGGCCCACGGCGTACGGGCGTTCACAATCGGCCTCCAGGGCGGTTTCCCCGGTTACGAAGGGGCCGTCAACTCGGGCTTTGCCCCGGATGGCTCGCTGCGCCCGGCGTATCTCGATCGCGTGGCCCGGGTGATCGAAGCCTGCGACCGGCACGGGGTCGCTGTCATCCTCGGCTGCTATTATCAGCGTCAGGACCAGATCCTCCGCGACGAGACGGCGGTACGGGACGGCGCGGTCAACGTCGCCCGATGGGTCCTGAGTCGTGGCTACACGAATCTGCTCTTGGAAATCGCCAACGAGTATCCGCACCGCGGATTTGATCACGCCGTGCTGCGATCCGCCGAGGGAGAGGCGAGTCTCATCGAGCTGGCCCGGCGTGCGGCCCCCGGATTACTTGTATCGACCAGCGGAATCGGCGACGGCAATCTTGCGGAGCCGGAGGCCCGGACCTCCGATTTCCTCTTGATCCACTTCAACGGCGTCCCGGTGCCGGAGATTCCCGGCCGAATCGCGGCCCTCAAAAAGTACGGCAAGCCGATCGTGTGCAACGAGGACGACAAGCCCAGCCGTGCGTCGGCGGAGGCAGTTCGGGCATCCGTCGCCGCAGGGGCGTCATGGGGGTTGATGCTCGAAAAAGTCAACCAGCAATTTCCGTTCTCGTTCCGTGGGGCGGCCGACGATCCGCTGGTCTATGACACACTCCGAGAGCTGACGACCCCGTAGCCCGTTCAGATACTCGCCAGAGAATCGCTAGGAGACGGTCGCCCACAGCGAGCAGTGTGGTGCGTGCTGGAAATCGCTCAACACGCCTTTCGTGGAATAGGTGCGGGCTTACTTGATGGGCCTCAAGGAAACGGCCCAAGCCCGCCACGGCCGGAAACGAAGTGGCGGGTAGTGCTGAGGCTCACGCCGCCTTTTCAAGCCCGTCCAGCAGGTCAACGGCGGCCAGGGCATTCTCCAGTCCGCCAATGTCTTCGATGAATTTCTTGATGGCGGCGGCTTGCTCCTCGTCCACTTGACTGCCTTGGTCCAGGAGCAATTCCCGGATCTCGTAGGCGTCCAAGTCTTGGATGTCGATCTCGTCGTCCATGCTGATCTCCTTGTGAATGTCGGCGCCAGTTTGTGGTGGAAAACATCGGCCAGCGATGGTGCCGTCTTGCAGCGTTTCCATCCGGGACGGGTCGTTCCAGTCACCGCTAGCAGGCAATCTATGACGGTCACCAGCAAAGATGCGGGCTGCGTGGGGACAGCGGCGAAGAGACCCGCGGGTCCAGCGCTCCGGGGACCCGCGGTGAAGGAGACAGGGAAGGACACGTCCACGTGTGTGGGCCAGGGAAAGTAGACTGCTCCTCCCCCACACGGGTGCAGGCGACGGCGGCGCTGCCAGTGCGGGCCTTTTCTCCGGCGGTCCCAGCTGCGGGCCTCGTCCCGTCCATACCACCGGCTCATCTTGCAAATTCCGGTTGGAAAAACTGGGACGAATCCGTGAACCGTGCTCCCCCGACTTTCGGCCCAACAAGTCCAGCGACATGCCTGCCGATGTATTTACCCTCCGCCAAGAATTACACCAGGGAGCGAACTGATGGAGCGGAAAAGCCTGGACGGTCTGCCTACCATCGTCGCCGACATGAAAAGTCTGCAACAACAGTTGCGGGAACTCCACGCTGCCGTCAAGGCGAAGGTCGGTGAGTGTCGAGAACAGACCGATGCGGTGGCAGGCATCGGTATGGTAATCAAGGGCAAGTGACCTTGCCGGATTCAGGGAAGGGACGGCAGCTTCGGCAGCACCACGATCAGCAGCGTGGCAATCGGCCCGATCAACAGCGAGACAACCACAGCAGACCGTTGCGTCCTTTGGACAGCCCGTTTTATTCGGACCAGCTTGTGGCCGGGCTGAGCGATTCCAGACCCAGCCTTGGCGTACACGCCGCTCATCCCGAGACAGCCGATCGTGCCTTTGTTCGCCAAGGCACATTGCACATCACTCCGGTATTCTATGAAGCCCGGCCGCCCGCACGCCATCGTCGAGCGGCATGGCGGAGGCCAGGACAACCCCCGTTGCCATTCCGTAAACAGTACCTACGCCTGGGCCGACCTCCGGTCAAGATACGAAAGCCCAGCCCCGCTGCAAGCTGGGACGGACAGGATGGTCCGATTCCAGACCTGTGCTACCGAAGCGACCCAACAGTGTCCATAATGGCGCGATACGGCCTACGCAAAGGCAGATTCTGTGCGAGTGAAATTCCACGATGAGAACAACAGCACCGTTTTGCGCCACACTAGCCGTCCTCCTTGGACTTGCCCCACCGGCTCTGTTTGGCAGTGAGCCCGAAAAGCCGGGGCCCTTCGAGGACCGGCTGGTTGCCGCGATTGCACCGTTGGGTTTCGATTCCCAGGCCGTGGCGGACGCCATCGGCCGCGCATCGCCGGGAGATACGATCCAACTGGCCGCCGGGACCTACGAACTGGACGAGGCGATCAGGCCCAAGTCAAAGATCCGGCTGATGGGGGCGGGACAAGAGAAGACAACGCTCGTCTACCGGGGTGCCAAGCCTTCGGTTCTGATCAGCCTGGCGGACTGCGAGGACGTGGAACTGGCCCACATGACGTTGGACGGCCAGAACAGCCCTCTGCTGCACCAAGGAATCAGTGGCGGCAACTCCCGACGGCTGTGGCTCCACCACCTCGCGATCCGCAATCTGGCCAACATCCGGACCTGGGGCCCGCATGCGATCCTGTTCTCCGGCCACAATCCGACGATGGAGCGAGGCGTCACCGACAGCCGCATTACCGACTGTCGGATCGAGAACATCGGCGTGGGGGCCGAGTACGGCGGCGGCATTCGGCTGGCTTGGGGCTGCGTACGGAACCAGGTGCTGGGCAACACGATTCACAAGACCGGGCGAGGCGGCATCTTCGGCGACCACTCGGCCGAGCTGGTGATCCGCCACAACCGAGTGAGCGGTTCCGGGGGCGAAGGTCTGGGGATCGAAATCTGGGGCGGTTGCCCGCGGTCGCTGATCGAAAACAACGTGGTCGATCACTGGCTCAGTATGGACCAGGGCACACAATCGGCCGTGCGGCGAAACGTGATCGGCACGGACGACGGCACGCTCAAGGGGTATGGCATCGAGATCATCGCCCGGAACGTAGTGGTGACGGACAACGTCGTGAACCGGGGCTCGCACATCGGGCTTTCGGTCTCCAACAAGCCGGTCAAAAACAATGTTTTTTGGGGTTACAATACGGTCCGCGACTGCATCCAGTTCGGCGCGCAGCTTCAGGGCGAGACGGGCGGAATCGCCCGGCACTATTTCTACCGTTGCACTTTTGAGAATGGCATCCGGGGCGATACTCGGGCTCGGTATCCCAACGACAGCGGCCACGGCTTCCGCACGAACGGCAACTGCCGGGAACTCGTGCTAGAGGACTGCAGCTTCCGCAACAACGGTGGCTACGGGGTACAACTTGGCGGTGCGGATGTGGATCGCCTGTCGTTTCTTCGCTGCGCGATCACCAACAACGCCCTGGCCGCCGCCACCCGGCCATCCCAGTACACGTCCTTGGAGTTCAGGGATTGCACGGTGGACGGGAACGGAAGCGACCAGCTGCCGGATGCCAAAATTTTCCAGGCCGCAGCCCCGGTCGCGGAGTTTCGCTTCCCGGAAACGATCCTCGCGGGGGAACCGGCCTCGTTCCAGTGTGTTTCCCAGGCCGCAAAGAGCGAAATCGACGAGCGGCTCTGGGACTTCGAGGATGGCATCCCGGAGGTAACGCCCGCCCCGAAGCACACCTTCGAGAAGCCCGGCAAACACCGCGTGACGTTGATCGTCTGGGATGCCGCCGGTCGCGGCGGCCGGGCAGAACGAACAATCGAGGTGCTTCCGAAAACCAGCGCCGACTAAAGTGGGAAAACTTTGGTCGGCGCCGCGTCCCCGCGATATGATCTTCCGAATATGCCTTTTCTCGTCGGATCGACGTGGCTTGGGGCACGGAGCCCTGACACGAAACATCGAACTCGTAGGTCTCGCGGATCGCGTTCAGCGGAGTCGACAGGTCGTAGCCGAACACGTCGACGAGATGCTCTCGGATCGCCTGTTTGTCCCTGCCAGTGCGAGCCAGATAGATCGCCACCGCCGTGGCTTGAGCACCGCGGATGCCTTCCGGATGGTTATGCGTGACCACTGCGGTCCGCTCGGCCTGCTTCATGACGTCGTCGAGCGTGTCGTAGGCGAACCCGACCGGGCTGACTCGCATCGCCGAGCCGTTGCCCCAACTGTTGTATGGTTCGCGGCGGCGCAGGACCGCCCATTCGATGAAGGAACCGCCAAAACCACGCTGCGGGTAACGGTGGAAATAGTCGTGTAAGGTATCGACCAAATCCGATCCCCGCAGAATCGACTCGGCGACTGCGACAGTCAACACCGTGTCGTCCGTGAACCAATTGTGCGGCCCGAATAGCGGAAACCGCTTGGTTTTCGTACCGGCTCCTTCGTGAATGGAACCGATGATGTCCCCGGCGATGGCACCGATCATTTTCTTAGGCATCCTTTAGGCTTCTGGAATGCCCAGAGGGCCGCCTCCAGGCTCCGAACG
>Ga0351852_10075_pt1 | contig 11057 bp, 4 predicted proteins | sample TotcelHFGM3001N6_FD_206802 | JGI IMG/M metagenome (GOLD analysis project Ga0351852, IMG submission 206802) | Enriched cells from coal bed in the Powder River Basin, Montana, United States - Total cells FGM rep1 HSBNCT.FGM.300.1.N6 ...
AAAGTGCCATCTTCCGTGTCCAGGCCGCTGCTGGTCGAGTTGGGAATGCAGCCGCGGAAAATGCCGGTGGCGTTGCCTGTTTCCGTCAACGTCAACGTCTCGCGGTCACCCGTGATTGAATTGACAATGACGACGGTCAGCACATCCGGTGCGCCCGGGTCGATTCCCGCGTCGGCATCCGCCACCTCGACACAGACCGTCTCGTTGATCTGATAGGAAGGCGCGTCCTGGTCTAGCGTATCGATAAATCGCACGGTGCCCGGTTGCGGCGGAGCTACCGGAACGGTGCTGTCCACGATATACACGCCGTCGTCCGCCTCGATCGTGGCGGTGTTGATGATTTCGGTTACCCCCGTCACGTCGCCCACCTGGACTCGGAACGTAACCAGCTTGACCTCGCCGACTGCCAGTGGGCCCACTTCCACGCCCGCTTCGTCCAACGGAAACGCGGTGCTGGCCGGAGGCACGAGGTCATCGGGCAGCGAAATGGCATCGATCGCCGTACTGTTCAGTACATAGGTGGTGTTGGCCGGAAGCGGGTCTGTGATGTGGACGTTGGCAATGGGCAAGACGCCGTCGTTGCGAACTTCGATGGTGAACTCGATCACGTCATTCTCGTCGGCCGCACCATTGGCATTTCCGTCGAACGTCAAGCTGGACGATTTGCGCGCCACGAAGACCGGTTGGGGCAGCAGAGAATAACCGAGGTCCAAGTAAGGATTTCCAGGTCCCGCATTGGCGGGGTCCTGTCCCCAAGCTCCTGCGAGTTTTACGCCGGATACGGTATAGATCCGCATTCCGGTTTGATCTTTGTCGGGATCGAAAATCCGTAACGACTGCAGCGGCTGGACATCGAAATGCTGATCGTACTTGTTGCCGTTGGGATCGGTCAGCGAGCCGGTCGTCGGGTCTCCGTCAAAGTTGGCGTAGACCCGCGTCGCCGCTTCGGCGATCACCCACACGGGGCTGCCGTTGACGGAAATCGGCTGGTCGCCGGCGCCGGGCGCAGCGCCAACCTTCAAAGCCGGTGTTAGCAACGTATCCGGGACCAGGGTGAATCCCCAATCGTGGACGTTGTTCCCCGAGCCAGACGTGTCAGCATCCATCGCGCCCACCGCAAAAAAGCGTGGCGCCGGACTGCCGTTGGTATAGAAATTCGCGCCGGAATTCGCCGGCATTTGGAAGCGGACCACGCCGTTGGCGGGCACATTGAGCGTACCAGACCCGGAAAGCGTGCTGTAGTTGATGGTAATCGCGGTGGCGTTGGGATTGTAGAGGAACGTGGCAGCGGGATCGTCGGCGACGGTCGTCCCGACCGGATTGTAGTAGTTGCTGCTCCACTTATTCAGCGGGTACAGCGTGAACCAACGAGATTCGTATCGCGTGCCGATATCCCCGGTCATCAGGTGGGACTGAACGGCTTTGTCAGCGGTGACGGTCGCGCCAACCTGAATGCCGCCGTTGACATGGTAGCTTTGTCCCTCGTTCAGCAACAGATTGATCACGCCGCCCGGCGCGGGGCCATTCGTGTCGATGGTGATCGTCGTGTTATCTTCGACGGCCATTACCAGCAGCGACACATGTTCGAACATTTCATTAAAAGGCGCATTCTCGCCGACCGGCACCACATATTCCTCGGCGCACAGGCATGTGGGAGTGACCTCGACCGCTCCGCCGAGCACGGGACCGGGGGTGGTCGCCCAGGCGAACCGTGTCACGGCCAAAGCTCTGGTCGTCACGATCTTGTCCCGCGCGTCGTACAGAATGGTGGCGGAATTTCGAGGCGTGTTGATCAGATTGCGGAGCGTGATTACGTCGTTGACGGTCAGAATATCAGTGGCAAACCCGGGCGGAATGCCGTTGCTGGGGTCGTTGTCGCCCCAGATCTGCGTTGTCGCCTGGGTCGGCGATTCGATGTCCGTTTCGTAGCCGTCTTCCCAGTGATCGTAGTAAATGATCGTGTTGTTGGCCGTCGTCGCCAACGAAATGGAACTGTCGATCGTGCTTCCCGTGGACGAGTACAGTTTCAGCAGCGCAGCGCGAAGCTCGTTTTCCGGCAAGGGGACGTAAAAGGTCTGCGCAATTGCCAACTGGCCATCCCAACTGGCCTGCGTTTCCTGACTAAAAGCAATCGGGGTCTCGATGGTTCCGGTGGTGAACTCCAAATCCCAGTCGCCGCCGCGACGGGGACTGCCGGTTATGTCGATACTGGCGGCCACGTCCGCAGCGGTCAGTTCGTTGATCCGGTTCACGAACTCTCGGCCCGTTTCGTTGCCAGCCACATCACAGCCGTAGAACAGAATGTCCGCGCCTCGGTTCAAGGAGGCAGACCATCCTTGAATCGAATCCGCGTATCGGGGCAGATTCTCCGCGGACAGAACGGTATTGCCCAGTTGCACGCCCCCAACCGTCCCATGCGAGACGATATGGAGCGCGTCCCAATTCCGATGCTGGGCGAGTTGTTGGCCGATCGCCGATACACCGTCGACATTTGCGTCGATCAGCAAGGTTTCAAATCGCCGTCCACTGTCGGCGTCCCTTACCAAGTCGTCCAACAGCGATTGGTAGCCAGGCGTCGCGCTATCGATAACGACCAACTCCCGAGCCATTGCCGCCGGCAGGCCGCTGTCCAACAGACCATCCATGCCGGCCAGCAGCCGACGATCCTCCAGCAGTTCGAGGAACAGCTTGCGTTTTGTTTGACGTCCACCTGAAGGGCGATTTCTTCGCCCGGGCTTGCGCGCGGCGACCGAAACAACGGCGGCTGACATGTTGCGTCTCCTTGATTGACCACTCTGACCAGCAAGCTTCACTTACGAAAAACTCTCCTACACTCCCAACAATTCCAGTCCTGGCGTGGGGGATCGTCAGGAATCACCGCGCGGCCCACACTTGAGGGGAGTAAGGCTGAAAGCGCGGCAACCTTAAACAGCATCGGAGAGGGCACACTTACAACTCAAGCTCCGAATTGCGCCAATGAACCATTCGCAGAGTCTGGCGAGCACCTGGGCTGATAGTTCCCCGAGCGACCGTCCTGGCAAAATCGAAAACTCGGCCTTTGCGACAAGAGCCCTTCTGGCAACGAAGCCTATTTCTCTTGTTCCTGCACCACAACCTGCTGAAATCAAACCCGAGGCAGATACGCCCATAGACTCTATATTGAGAAGTCCAAAAAGACAAGAATTATGGTTGATGAATTCCACTCAATCTACACCCGTTGACGCGTGCGAATCTTAGAAAAAGGTTCTAACGGGTGGTCCGGTTATGCAAGCAAGGTGGGCGCGGGCCCCGTTCGAGTTCGCGTTTTCGCGTGTGCGGGGCGAGATTTGTCTGTGAAAGACAAGGTGCCGAAGCGTGAACTCCTGCGGAATGTCAGTCTTTACAGGATGGGATATCAGGGAAACGCAAGGCGGAGCACTGGATGCGTCTTCGGACGATTGTAATGACGCGGAATACCGTGAAGTCCCAGACGCACGGTTCGTCGTCCACAATCACACCCGATCCAAACGGCTAAATAGATCGACGGTGTCGATGAAGTTGACGGCGGAGCCCCGCAACGCCATCAAGGCTTGATCGGGATCTTCGAACCGAAATACCAAAACGGCCTGATCGCCGGTTTTGGTCGAGAACGCGTACATGTACTCGACGTTCAGGCCCGTCGCCGAGATGGGCGTCAACACCTCGACCAGTCCGCCGGGGTGATCTTCGACTTGAACCGCCAAGACCTCGGTGATCGTGACTCGAAAGCCGCCGGCCTGAAGGATGTCCTTCGCTTGCTGCCAGTCGCGTACGATCAGCCGCAGAATGCCGTATTGCTGCGTTTCGGCCAGCGCCAGCGTCACGATATTAATGCCCGCCTCGGCCAACAGACGGCAGGGTGCAACCAGGTGCCCCGGCCGATTCTCGACGAACACCGACAATTGATGGATCTTCATCCTTTCATCTCCGGTCCACCACGCGACGCGCTTTGCCTTCGCTACGTTCCACGGTCCGCGGCTCGACCAGCCGCACGCCGATCTGCACGCCAGCCGCTTGCCGCACTTGGCGGGTCAGCTTGGCCTGCAGCTCTTCCAACACGCCGATGCGGTCGCTGAACATGTCCGGCGCGACTTCGATCTGCACTTCGGCTTGATCCTGACCGTGTTCGCACGTGAGCACGATCTGGTAATGGGGCAGCGTTCCCTTGACCGCCAGCAGTGCCGCTTCGATCTGCGCCGGAAACACGTTGACGCCCCGCACAATGAACAAATCGTCGTTGCGATGCGAAACGCGGCGAATCCGCCGGAGCGTACGTCCGCAAGGACACGGGTCCGGACAAATGGCCGTGATGTCCCCCGTCCGGTAACGCAGCATCGGCAAGGCATGTTTCGATAGCGTCGTAAGTACCAGTTCCCCCGCTTCCCCGTCCGGCACGCGTTGACCGGAACTCGGATCGACAATTTCTGGGTAGAAATGATCCTCGAGCACGTGCAGTCCTTGATGCGCAGCGCATTCGGCGGCCACTCCCGGTCCGACGATCTCGGCCAGTCCGTAGATATCAAAGGCCTCGATCCCGGCCGCCAACTGGATCCGCTGCCGCATTTCTTCCGACCACGGCTCGGCGCCAAACACCCCCACGCGCAGACGCAACGAACAGAGATCAACGTCCCGCTCCTGCGCCCTGTCGGCCAGATGAAGAAAGAAGCTGGGCGTACAGCAGAAGACCGTTGGGCCGAAATCCTCCAGCACGTCAATTTGCCGATCCGTGTTTCCACCGGAGATCGGAATGACGGTTGCGCCCAACGCCTCGGCCCCGTAGTGAAACCCCAAGCCGCCGGTGAACAGCCCGTAGCCGTAGGCGTTCTGGATCACGTCGCCCGGGCCGATACCAAACCAGGTCAGCACCCGCGTCATGGCTTCGGTCCAAACCTCCAGATCGGCTCGCGTGTACGGCACCAAGACCTGCTTGCCGGTCGTGCCGCTGGACGCGTGCAGCCGCACAATCTGCTCCCACGGGACGGCGAACAAGCCCTGGGGGTACGCCTCGCGGAGATCGTCCTTGGTGATCAGCGGCAGACGGACAAGGTCCTCCAGACAGCGGATCTCGTCCGGCGAGACGCCCGCCGCCGCCAGCCGCTGCCGATACAGGGGCACGCGGTCGCAAGCCAGCTGTACGGTCTGCTGCAGCCGCCGCAGTTGCAGTGCGGCGAGCTGCTGGCGACCAAGCCAATCAGCCGCGGTGGCGGGATGGGGGGAACAAGCGGATTCGGTTTCCGAATGGATCACGTGCGTCATGCGGGTGCCTCCGAATTCTACGTATGGTATCACATCTCGGCCCGCTGTCATCCCCCAGCAGCCCGCCCAGCAGCCCGTCCAACGGCACAAGGTCAAGAAAAACCATGTCCCCCGAGGCGGCTTTCACGCAGAATATCGTGAACAATCGTTGTCACGGGAGCAGCCAGTCATTGTCCGCGCGTTACGCAAACTTGGTACGGACGGCAGAGGGATCATGACCGGCAGGGGAAACCCCGAAAAACGCGAGCGGCGGACGTCTGCGAACGAGAGCAATGAATCGTTAGGACGATACCACCTACGAGTGGCTATTTTGCCTTCGGAGATAAAGGAGGTTCCGCGAGATTCACCCGTCGGACAACGGGCCGGCGTGGCTCGCTCCCCAGAGGACTGCCCATGAACTGGATGACTCGGTCCCTGCTGCTTGTGCCGGCGATCGCCTGGGCGTTGTCCCTGAGCGTCTGCGCACAGGATTTGTGGAGCCCGAGAGGAACGAGCAGTATCTTCCAGCCGCCGTCGCCGGGGCCGGCCGAGGATTCGCCTGGAACCTTCCCCGCAGGGACGTTCGCGTCGAGGCATTCTTGGGGACCGTATTCCTCGGACGCTTATTCCTCGGACCCCTATTCCTCGGACCCCTATTCCTCGGACCCCTATTCCTTGGCAGATCCTTCTCCGGAATCGTCGCCATCGGATGTTTCGCAACCAGTCAGGCCTTGGGGCGATCACCATCCAAGTGACGAGCGGGTTGGGACGTCGGAATTCCGGATCAATCCGTCTTGTCCAAGCGAGTACCACCGCTGGTGGGTCCGGGCGGAGGGATTGTATTGGGATCGCGTTGGAGATGGGGGCGAGCATGTGTTGGCGATCGACCTGAACAACGGTGTGCCGGGAGATGATACCGTTCTGAACGCGAATGACCTTGGGTTTGCGATGGAGCCGGGTTGGCGGGTCTTGCTCGGATTTCGACCGGTTCCGTACGACGTTTTGGGAGGTTGTCCTGCGCTGGAGTTCTCCTATTTCGGCGGTTCCGGATGGGAAGATTCCGCGACGGCCGTGGGCGACGGGAATCTGGCAATTCCCGGGGTCCTGGGATTGGTTTCGAACAATTTTTTCATGGCCGATGAGATTCGCGCGGTCTATCGCAGCCAATTGAATAATGTCGAAGCGAACTTGATCCAGTCCTATCGCGGCAACGACGGCGTGCAGATGGACTTTGTTTCCGGCCTGCGATTCCTGGCGCTGAACGAGGATTTCTCCTTGATCGGGACCGATGTGCATGGGGGGACGAGCAGCTACGACATCGCGGCAGACAATTACCTGTATGGAGTCCAACTGGGAGGCCGCGTGCAGCGGCAGACTCAGCACTGGTCGCTGCAGGTCACGGGAAAGGCGGGGGTCTTGCTCAACACCGCCAACCAAAGTCAGGTCGTAACCGACGATCCGAATGCATTTGTACTCCGCAAGACCCCGCGCGTTCGCGGCACGTCGCTGGCAATGCTGGGCGAGGTGGATGTCACGCTTGTTCGCCGAATCACGAACACCTGGTCCGCCCGCATCGGATACAGCGTGCTGGGAGTGAACGGGCTGGCACTTGCCCCCGATCAACTCGACTTCACGGATACATTCGCCAGCGGAACAGCCCTGTCCACCCGCGGATTCGTGCTATTTCATGGGGGGCACGCCGGTTTGGAAGCGGCGTGGTAAGCTCCGCGGAGATCTCCCGCTCGGCAGACATCCTCGGCAATCACAGACAAGTCGTCGTCCCAAGCAAAACCGAGGTGTACATCCCGAGATGCGTTCGTCGCTGTCCTGAAGGTTCGCTCGGTCGGCGAGCAGCGGGCAACTGGATCTGCGGCGTCGTAGGCCAGTCCCACCAACGCGAGATCCGTGGCCCGAGATGCCGGTCTGACGTCTGGCCAAAGCGAGATCTTGCGGAAAATGGAATTGCCCGGTTGGATGTCAGATCCGAGGGATGCGAAGCGGCTCGCAATCTGCTCGTGGAACGGCTCCAGATTCGGCACCCCAGCGAATTCGCCTTCGCCGCCCGCCTCCGACGGTGGTGCGTTCAGGTATTGGATCACTCGCAACACATCCGCCGGCTCGATGCTTCCGGAAGCGTTGACGTCGGGAAAATAGCCCGCCGGCGGGATGCCCGTCAGAATCCTCGCCCCCGACAGATTGAGGTCGTTGATCACGAGGAGAGCGTCGAGCGCCGTGACCCTTCCGTCGGCGTTTACGTCTTCCGCCAGGATCGAATTTGTCCAGAAGGTTGAAGGGTCCGGCGCGGGTTCGCTACCGCCGGGCGTTGCGATCGTCAATTCGGATACAAAATAGGCGTTGTCGAAATCCGAGGGCACAGGGAGATTCCCCGTGAACTGCTCCGAGACGTACACGGGCTCCGTCGCACGGAACGCCTTGATGATTCCCGTCGTTCCATCGTGGCCCTGCGCCGTCACGATCACATCCGCGAACCCGTCGCCGTCGTCGTCCACCGCCGCAACACGCACCGGGGCATGGTAGCTGGAAGTCTCGGCGGCCGTATATGCCACGAAACTCAGCAGCGTTGTCTTCAGGCCGAGTGCCCCATTCAAGACCTCGACTTTCGATCCGCCCCCGGGACCGGTGCCGACGATAATATCGGGGATATCGTCCTCGCGGTTCACGCATGCCACGTCCAACGAGAGACCGCCTTGGAAGGTGGAAGTGAAAGGATAGAACGTACGGACAACCTGCAGGGAAGCGTAGTCGAAAACGTGAACCGTTGGACGGATACCCGCCGCGCTGCCCACGACAATCTCGGCCTTGCCGTCGAGGGATGCCAGGAAAATACTTCCCTCCCATTTGCCCATGTCGGCCGCCGCCACGACGGCGCCGCCTTTGAACCCGGATCCCAATGGGTAGAAACGGCTGGTTTCCAGAAACATCAAAGCAGAATCCGCGGTTTCGTTTTTGAAAACCACGACTTGGGAACCGCCGTAACCCATCGCCGCGATCAAATCATTCCTGCCGTCGCCGTCCACATCGCCCACCGCGACATGAACGCCACCGTCAAACGTTGCCGGAAAAACCGAAATCTCCTGCAACAAGCTTCCCTGCAAGTCAAAGATGCGGACGTCCGGCGTCGAATTCCGGCCGCGAACCGCCACGATTTCCGGCATGCCATCGCCCGTCAAATCCCCTGTGGTGATGCGGATGCCTCCTCGATAACTCTCGTCGAAAGCCAGAAACCGAGCGACCAACGCGCCCGTTTCCCGGCTCACGAGGTGGATCCAGGGCTGGCTGGCGTTTCCGCTGTCGGGGGCGATGACGATTAGCTTCTGGATCGAATCCGAGTCCTGAGCTTCGCCGTTCTCAGGATGGGAGATTTCGACTCCCGGCGGCGGGGTTACCGTCGCGATGTTGGTAAGCGATCCGTTCCCGTTCTGGAGGAACGTGGCGGACGCCGTGTACGTGATCGTGCTGCCTGCGGCCATGTTGACCGTATCGAGGATATTCCCCACCCCTGCGGCCGTATTGCCGGAAGCGAGGCCCGTCACCGTACTGGTGTACGTCACGTTCGTCAACCCTGTAGGGAAGACGTCGCTGACCGTCGCCCCAGTGACAGCGCTGGGGCCTGCGTTGCTGACGACGATCGTATACGTGACACGTGCTCCAAGAACCACGCTGCTGGTGTGATTGGTCTTGGTGATCCGCAAGTCAGCCGTTGGCCTCAACGGATCGCTGTCCGTCGCCGCGTTGTTGCCCGGCGCTGGATCGGTCACTCCAGCCGGCGACGCGACGGTGGCCACGTTCAGCAGCGTTCCCATGGCCGCCGGGGCGACCATGCCGGTCGCCGTGTAAGTGACCGTGCCGCCCACGGGCAGATTCACCGCCATGTCGTTGATGTTGCCACTGCCCCCGGCCGTAAAGCCGGTCGCCCCGCCCGTCTGCGTAGCGGTGTAAGTCACGCCGGTCAGAGCCGCCGGGAAGGGATCGCTGATCGACGCGCCGGTCACCGTGCTGGGGCCGGCGTTGGTGACGACGATCGTATAGGTCGTCGCGGTGCCTGGGATGACCGAGGAGGCATGGTTCGTCTTGGTGATCTGCAAATCAGCTGTCGGTACCAGCGGGTCCGCATCCGTCGCCAGGTTGTTGCCGGACATCGGATCGGTCACTGTGGGGGGGGGTATAACCCTGGCGGTGTTGACCAACGTCCCGGTGGCCGACGGACTGACCATGCCCGTAGCCACGTAGGTAACCGTGCTGCCCACCGGCAAATGCACCGTCTCGTCGCGGATGCTGCCGCTGCCGACAGCCGTGAATCCGGTCGCCCCGCCCGTCTGCGTGGCCGTGAAAGTCACATCGCTCAGCGCTGTCGGGAATGAATCGCTGACCGTCGCGCCACTCACGCTGCTGGGTCCGGCGTTGGTGACGACGATCGTGTAGGTCGTCGTGGTGCCTGGTACGACCGAGATGACGTGGTTGGTGTTGGTGATCCGCAAATCGGCGGTCGGTGTCAAGGCGACGATATTCGTCGCCGTATTGTTGCCAAACGCGGGGTCGATCAGTCCGGCGGGCGGCGTGACGGCGGCCGTATTGATCAGCGTCCCGGTCGCCGCTGGGCTGACCGTACCCGTTGCCACGTAAGTGATCGTACTGCCTGCTGGCAGATTTACCGCTGTGTCGTTGACGTTGCCGCTGCCGTTGGCGGTAAAGCCGGTCGCGCCCCCTGTCTGTGTCGCTGTATAACTCACGCCCGTCAGGGCCGTTGGGAACGGATCGCTGACCGCCGCGCCCGTCACGCCGCTGGGTCCGGCGTTGGTGACCACGATGGTATAGGTCATTGGTGTGCCCGGCACGACCGAAGTGACGTGACCGGTCTTGGTGATCCGCAGATCGGCGGTGGGAACCAGCCCGTCGCTGGCCGTCGCCGAATTGTTGCTCGGTGTGGGATCGACCACTCCGGCAGGCGGCGTAACGGTAGCCGTGTTGACCAGCGTCCCGGTGGCCCACGCGTTGATCGTGCCCGTCACGACGTAGGTCACTGTGCTTCCCACCGGCAGATTCACCGTTGCGTCGTTGATGTTGCCGCTGCCGTTGGCGGTAAAGCCCGACGCGCCGCCTGTCTGTGTCGCCGTGTACCTCCCGCCGGTCAGGGCGGCTGGAAGCGGATCGCTGACCGCCGCGCCGCTGACGGCGCTCGGTCCGGCATTGGTGACGACGATCGTATAGGTCATTGCAGTACCCGGTACGACCGAAGTGACGTGACCGGTCTTGGTGATCCGCAGATCGGCGGTGGGAATCAGCCCGTCGCTATCTGTCGCCGAATTGTTGCCCAGTGTGGGATCGACCATTCCGGCGGGCGGCGTAACGGTAGCCGTGTTGACCAGCGTCCCGGTGGCCCACGGGGTGATCGCGCCCATCACGACGTACGTCACCGTGCTTCCCACCGGCAGATTCACCGCTGCGTCGTTAATGTTGCCGCTGCCGTTGGCGGTAAAGCCCGACGCGCCGCCTGTCTGTGTCGCCGTATAGCTCACGCCGGTCAAGGCGGCCGGAAGCGGATCGCTGACCGCCGCGCCGCTGACGGCGCTCGGTCCGGCATTGGTGACGACGATCGTATAGGTGGTGGTCGTGCCCGGAACGACGGAGGCGACCAGATTCGTCTTGGTGATCTGCAAATCGGCAATCAGCGTTAATGCGTCGCTGTCCGTCGCGGCGTTATTGCCTGGCGTGGGGTCGGTCACTCCGGCGGGCGGTGTCACCGTAGCCGTGTTGACCAACGTCCCGGTGGCCCAGGGATTGAC
>Ga0351852_10318_pt1 | contig 10915 bp, 15 predicted proteins | sample TotcelHFGM3001N6_FD_206802 | JGI IMG/M metagenome (GOLD analysis project Ga0351852, IMG submission 206802) | Enriched cells from coal bed in the Powder River Basin, Montana, United States - Total cells FGM rep1 HSBNCT.FGM.300.1.N6 ...
CGTGCCCGTCGTGGAATTGATGTGGGCACCGAAACCAGTGAACACTTGGCCGTCAGTGGGTTGGTTGGCGCAGTCGCCGTGCGTGCGGATCGTCGGCGAGCACGCGGCAGCGTGCCCCTACGTGGGGATGCCCGCCTCACCCGCGGGCCGGTTTGAAACTGGCCCCTACGTGCGGACGCCGCCCGGCCACCACGGGCAATTCGAGGGACACCATCCCGAGATTGTCCGAGCGGCTTGTGCATGGTGTCCCCGAATTGAGGGAGGCCGGCTTGGGATTGGCCCCTACGCTAGACCACCCCACTCACCGCGGGCACGCAGCAGCGTGCCCCTACGTCAGGGTGCCGAGACGTCAAGGGATACCAGTCGGATGGAGCCGTGCATGCCTACCTTTCCTTCTATCACAGCCAGCACGCCGAGCGCCTCGGCCGGAAGGCGGGCCGGGTCCAGCATCTCTGCAAGGTCGGCGGCAGTGCGTATCCGGTTGCACAGGGAGGTGGCCAGCGCGTCGGCGACCGCCGCGGAACGCGCCAGTACTGTGCACGAATCTGCGGTCCCGAAGCTGAGCGAATGGCCGAACGTGCCGCTCGAAGTACAGATGCCGAGCGGACAGTCCTCCGGTTGAATGGCGAGGCCTAGACGCCCGGTGAGGATGGACTGTCCCGCGTACAGGCCGACCGTTCTGCTGGTCCGGGTGGAGATGAACACGTCGCCGCCATTCTCCACGGTCACCTCATCCGAGTGCTGCAGCAGGTCCCTACCCACGGCCTCCGCTATCGCGCCGGCCACGGCTGCCATCGGCCCCACCCCCGCGACACGCGCTGCTGCCGCCATCTCTCGTATCAGTGACGGCGCATCGTCAGGCGCATCCTGCGGCTCGAGGCTGGTGGCGAAGCGGGGGTGCGAGCGGATGTAGTCCTCGATGATGCGTCGATGGGTGGTGGCGGAATCGAGCGCCTCCCGGCGCAGGTCGCGATTCGTCCTCACGTGGAGGTCGGTGCTGCTGATGGTGATGGTGTATGAGACAAGCCCATCATCGGCAATCCAGTCGCGGTAGAGACGTCGGCTGTCCACTGTGTACCGAATCTCAGAACACGATAGACATCGCGTGCGGCGGGCAGGCTTTGACGCACAGGCCGCACAGGACGCAGCGGTTGTGGTCGAACGCAATCTCCTGCGTCTTCGGGTCGCGCGTGAACGCATCGGCCGGACAGACGGTCACGCAGGCTCCGCAATGTGTGCACCGCGACTCATCCCGCAGGACATCCTGGCTGAGCGGCTGTATCTGTATGCCGGTGTCGCGCAGGAACTGAATCCCCCTGTCATAGTCCGCTCGCTCTCCCGTGAGCTCCAGGACGAGCAATCCCTCCTGCCCCGGCGACACCGACGCGCGGAGGATGTTGAACATGAGGTCGTAGTCCCGTGCAAGCCGGTACACAACCGGCTGACCTGTCACGAGCGGTGGGAAGTGAAGTACGATTCGCCGTGAGACTTTCATGCCTGATCTCCTGTGGGGCGCTCGATGAGGTGGTGGTACCCGACCTCCGAATCAGGTCCCGGCAACGGGGCAACAGGCTCCGTCAGCAGGAAGCTGCCCTCCGATATCCACGTCTTGAGAGTGAGCGCTATCTCGCGTGCGCGGCTGCGGCTCGAAAGAGAGGAAGTAGGTATTTCCTTGCCCTGGAGTGTAATGTGGCCGCTCATCAGTTCGGCGTACGTGACTTCACCCAATGTGTCCGGCTCGCGTTGTGGCTGCGCCGAAGAGTAGTCGATGACCGGGGCCACGATGTCGGCGTCCGTCACCAGCGTGTGAGTCAGTATCTTGTCCGACAGGATGGGTATCGGGACCCCGACGCCGACGGTGAGCGAGGGACCGTAGCCGAGCATGCTCGTGCCGACGAGCCATCGGGGGCTCATCTGCTTCAGGTCGCCGATGAGGGCGAGGGTTCCCGACGGGCCGCGAGGCACATCGTTGGCGAGGCGGGCCACATGCGGGTTGTGCTGTGTGCCGTGCCACGCGACGTAGCCGATGCCTCCGCCGAGGAACACCTTCGTGCCTATGCCGATGGTCCGGTAGTCGGGATCGTTCAGCAGCGGCGACAGTGCGCCGGCCGACGAGTAGTTCGCGTTCCCGAAGTTGGGCTTCAGGACTCCCATGTATGTGTATATGGTCTTGTCGCTGGCGTTCACCGCGACGCCGTAGTTCTGATAGCCGTTGCGCATGTTGAACAGCGTCGCGCTGTTGAGGTCGTCGAGGCGTATCCACGTCTCAAGCTTCTTGCGGGGGTAGCAGTCCGTGCCGTAGGCCGTCGCCTCAAGCCTGATGTCCTTGCCCGCAACCAGGTCCTCGATGACGTGACCGCCACCGTAGCGGAACTCACCCGGATATATCCTGTTCCGGGGGTCGTCGTCCGGTATCGCCGCCGCGCCGAGGAACAGGTCTACCGCAGCCACGCCTGCATACGCGGGAACGTCGTTCAAAGTGGTCTTGCCGCCGCCGAGCTTGATGCGCGGCTTCGAGTGGCCGATGTTCATGAACATGCCTGACGAGCACATCGTGCCGAACGTTCCGGTGGTGACTACGTCCACCGTGCGGGCCGCTTTCTCGAAGCCCTCCTGGGCGACATAATCAATGACTTCCTCGGCGGTCATGACCACGGCCTCGTGCTTCGCGATGCGCTCGTTGATGTCTGCGACTGTCTTTGTCATGACTTCACTCCGGACCGGCGTTGTCTTGAATGCGGCAGGCGCCGCCGCACCAAGGGTTCAGGGAGTATAGTCCCGTCACCTGCGTTCCGCAATTCAGCGGCTCGCACTCGCTGGCTTTGACATCACTCAACCCCGATGGTACGATACCCCTGCGGTACGTATGGCGCCTCGCACAACCCGATGATGATGACGGTACTTGTGTAGGTGGTGCGGGCGTCGGGATAACGCAACAAGTGGACGAACCTGCCAGTTGGCTTCTACCAGCATTCATCCTCTGCGTGTTGCTGTCGGGCTTCTTCTCGAGTGCCGAGTCGGCGTTCATCTCCGTCCCCAGGCTTCGTGTTCGCTATCTTCGTGAGAGCGGAGTCCGCGGGTCGGTGCAGCTTGAGAAGGTCCTGGACCGGCCTGAACGGCTCCTCGCCACGGTGTTGCTCGGCAACAACCTCGTCAACATCGCAGCAGCCACCATCGGCACCATCTACTGTGTGTCCGCGTTCGGACTGCCATGGGGGCCTGTTATCGCCACCGGAGGCGTCACCGTCATCGTACTGGTCTTCGGAGAGTTACTCCCTAAGACCCTCGCCGTGCACTACGCTGAGCGCCTTGCGATGAGCTACGTGTACCCCATCCGTTTCTTCGAGCTGCTGCTGTTCCCGTTTGTGATGATTCTGGATCGCATCGGCATCGGCTTCCGCCGTCTCGTTTTCGATGCGGAGGGCCGCAAGATGCTCGTCAGCGCAGGGGAGCTGCGCTCGGCGATAGACGTCGGCGAGAGCGAGGGAGTTGTAGCGGAAGACCAGGCTGAGATGCTGCACAAGGTGCTGGAGTTCACCAACACGCCGGTGAGCAAGGTGATGGTCCCGCGAACGGAGATTGCGTGGGTGGTTGAGGGCACCACGCTGGCGGATTTCCTCAGCATCTATGCCGACAAACCCTACAGTCGCTTCCCTGTCTACCGGGAGAACACCGACAACGTTATCGGGATACTCTCGGCGAAGGACGTCCTGATGAGGATGACCACTGCGTGCGTGCCTGAGCAGGTGCTCGTGGATGAACTCATCCGTCCGGCGTTCTTCGTGCCTGAAAGCCAGCCCCTCGGTCGCCTCCTGACCGAGATGCGCGACGAGGGGCACCACGTGTCACTCGTGGTGGATGAATACGGCGGCGTTGAGGGCATGGTGACTCTCGGCCTGCTGACCGAGGAGGTGGTTGGTGACATCAAGGACGAACTGGGGAATGAAGACGAGGACTTCGTCATGATGGGAGCCAACACCTACGAGATCGATGGCGGGTACCGTGTGGAAGACGCCAACGAAGAGCTGGAACTGGGATTGCCCGTCGGCGACTACGAAACGGTGGCTGGTTTCGTGCTAAGCTATCTCGGTCGTATCCCTCGCCAGGGGGAGCAACTCAGATACAACGGCCTGAAGCTGGTAATCGCGGAGATGCGTGGCATCAAGATCGAGAAGCTAGTCGTCACGAAAGACCTGCCGGTTGCCGCGCCTCGCACTGAAGCCGGGACGGACAGCGATGCAGCGACTTCGCCTTAGGTTCGGGCGAGGGGCGCCTGTCCGCTTCATCTCGCACCTCGATACGTTGCGATGCTGGGAGAGGGTCTTCCGTCGCGCTTCCATTCCCCTGGAGTACACCCAGGGCTTCAGTCCGCACCCGAAGATCGCCGTGGCGGCGCCGCTCGCCGTCGGGGTCACGGGTGATGCCGAGTTGATGGACATCTGGCTTCGCAAATGGATGCCCCCGCAGTCCGTGATGATGCTGGTGCGGCGCGAGCTTCCATCGGGATTCGTGCTGCTTGACGCGTGGGAAGTGCCCGTAAGTGCGCCCGGGCTCCAGGCGTCGGTTCGCACGGCGCGCTATCGGTGCGTTGCGGTACATCCCGAGGGCGTCGCCGCAGCCCGTCGCGCAGTCGATCTGTTTCTGCAGTCCGAGAGCGTCGTCTACAGCTTCACCCGGCAGGAAGAGACTAGAGCCATTGACCTGCGGCCTCTGGTCCACGCCATCGCTGTTGAGCCAGGTCCCGGAGGGTCCTGCCGTGTCGACCTCGATGTCAGCATCGGGCAGGCGGGAAGCGCACGACCCGATCACGTGCTCGGCGTCCTGGGCTTCTCATTGCCCGCGGAGTCCGTCGAGCGACTGGCGCTCTCCTTCGGATGGCAGGAAGAGGGAGCGGAGTTCTCGGACTCGCATCACAATTGACTGTTCTGTGCATCCCCTGAGAGGAGGTTCGGCTTGAGACTAATCCTGGTGCGACATGGCGAGACAGTCTGGAATGCTGAGTTCCGCGTGCAGGGAGCTAACGCCGACACGGCGTTGAGCGAGAAAGGACAGCGGCAGATTGCACGTCTCGCGGAGGTGCTGCGTGACGAACCCGTCGACCTCATCCTGTCGAGCCCTCTCAGCCGCGCGGTCATCACGGCCGAGACCATTGGCCGTCACCATAATGTGCCCATCCTGACAAACCCCGGCCTCAAGGAGGTCGATGTGGGGGAGTTCGATGGCCTGTCGACCGTGGACATGCCCCAGACGTTTACCGAGTTGCTGCTCTCGTGGTGGAAGGGTGGCTGCGAGCGGCTGCCGGGCGGCGAGAGCTTCGCCGAGTTGCAGAACCGTACCTGGGGCGTTGTCGAGCCCTACGTGCGGGACGGGAATCCCAAGAACCTGCTGGTGGTGAGCCACTACTTCACCACGTTGTCCATCATCTTCAAGGCGCTTGAGTTTCCGATGAACATGCTGGTCAAGTTCCGCATGGATCCCGGATGCATCAGCGTGGTCGAGTTCGGCCGCTTCGGACCGCGACTGGCCCGGTTCAACGATACGTCGTACCAGGTGGTCTAGGGCTGCATGAAGGACACGGGTCGTTCTCTTGTGGAGAGCGTGGAATCCGCTGTTCGCGATGGATTGCGGGGCACGGGCGTGCTCCAAGCTGGCGATACCGTTGTGGTGGCGGTCTCGGGCGGAACAGATTCCCTGTGTCTCCTCTACGCACTCCACCGACTGTCCGCCGAACTCCAGCTCTCCCTGCACGTAGCTCACCTTGACCACATGCTGCGCGGCGCTGAGTCTCAGGAAGACGCGCGCTTCGTATCCTCGCGTGCGGAATCGCTCGGACTGTCGTGCACGGTGGAGTCGCGCGACGTCGCCGCGTACAGGGACGCGCACCACTGCTCGCTGGAGGAGGCGGCCAGAGAGGTCCGGTACTCCTTCCTGCGGGAGGTGGCCCATCGAGTGGGTGCCGTGGCGGTGGTGACCGGTCACACGCGCGACGACGCTGTGGAGACCGTTATGCTGCACATCCTGCGAGGGACGGGTGTGCATGGGCTGAGGGGACTCGAACCGGCGTCTCCCTGTCCATACTTGCCGCAGGACGGGGTGCACAGGCAGGCGCTGACACTCCTCCGACCGATGCTGCAGGTATCTCGCAGCGAGGCGGAGGAATGTTGCCGCGCCCTCGGACTGGAGCCGCGCGAGGATGCAACGAATGCCTCACCGGCGTACCTGCGCAACCGGATACGGCTGGAACTTCTGCCTTCGATGCGACAGCTGAATCCGCGCATCGACGATGCCTTGCTGCGGCTCTCCGGGCTCGCCGCGGAAGACGATGAGTACCTTGCGTCCATCGCCCGAGGGCTGTGGGAGCACCTCGCGACGGACTCGAAGGACCGCGTCGACATCGAAGCCGCAGCGTTCCTCGAGTCCTCTCCTGTGCTGCAATCCAGGCTCATCTTCGAGGCGATGGTGCAGCTCGCGGGAACCGCGCGGGACGTGACGGCGGAGCACATTGTGGCGGTGCGGGACATCGCCGCGCACGCGTCGGGCAGGCAGGTGGACCTTCCCGGCGGCATCATCTGGCGGCGAGAGCATCTGGCGCTGACGGCGTTTCGCCGCAGCTCTGCGGTCGATTCCACACACTCTTTGATGCCGGAGTCGCCGGTGGCGCTCGATGTGCCGGGAGAGGTGGAGGTTGCCGGTGGGCGCGTCACAGCGCGCGTGGTTGCTCCTGGCGAGGGGGAGTCTGACTCTTCGTGCGTGGCCCACATCGATGCCGAACTGGCAGGCAACCGGCTCTTCGTTCGCCGCCGCAAGCCGGGAGATAGGTTTCGTCCCCTGGGCATGGCCGGTGAGAAGAAGCTGCAGGACTTCATGGTGGACGAGCACATCGCGTCGGGCGCCCGCGACCGCATTCCCATCGTGTGCTCATCGTCGCACATCGTGTGGGTCGCCGGGTGGCGGGTGGATGACCGGGTCAAGGTGACCGCCGGCACGCGCGACGTGCTGCGCCTGGAGTTCCTCAGGGAAGGCTAGCCGCGTACACCCCGAACGCGCCGGGAGTGGTTAGGCTATACTTACCGCATGGATTCCATTCTGCTCATCGACAAACCCAAAGGCATCACCTCGGCGAAAGCCGTGGCTCTCGTGAAGAAGCGGTTCAGGACCAAGGTCGGACACACCGGCACTCTGGACCCGCTGGCGACAGGCCTGCTGATACTGCTGACCGGCAAGCGGACGAAGCAGGCGAGCACCTTTCTGCATATGGACAAGGCGTACCAGGTGCGAGCCATACTCGGCATGACAACCACGACGTATGATGTGGCCGGCGACGTGACCAGGACGTGCGATACGGCCGTAACGCGGGAAGAGATGGAAGAGGCCCTGAAAGGGTTCGTCGGCGAACTGCTCCAGGTTCCCCCGGCGTATTCCGCTAAGAAGATAGCCGGCAAGAAGGCGTATGAGCTTGCCCGGCAGGGACTTGAGGTTGAGATACCCGCGTCGAAGGTGACCGCGTACTCCCTGCGACTGCTCACGTTTGATTACCCCAATTTCACGCTCGAGTGCGAGGTATCCTCCGGCTTCTATGTGAGGAGCCTGGTGCACGACCTCGGTGAGCGGCTGGGAGTAGGGGCGACCGTCGAGGAAGTGCGCCGCATCCGGGTTGGCTCGTACAGCATCGAGAATGCGATGTCCCTGGACGAACTCATCGCTGAGCCGGTCGCGACCGCTGCCATTCCTGCGCCGCCGCAGGCGTGAATGGAGCCTGCGTCCTGCCCCCGTGCCGTGCCGGCTCGTGCGACCGCATCGCATGACAGCGACCGCGACGGTCACCTATAATGAGCGACCGGCGTGAGTGTGGAGGCTGTTCGGGCCTCTCGAGGATACCATGGAGATAATTCCCGCAATCGACCTGAGGCATGGCGCGTGCGTGCGCCTCTTCCAGGGCGACTACGATAAGGAAGAGGTGTTCGACCTGGACCCATCGTCTGTTGCGCGCCGCTGGCACGCGTGTGGAGCGCGGCTCATCCACGTTGTCGACCTCGATGGGGCTGCCGGTGGGCGGCTCATGAATCTGGACAGCATAGTCTCGATGCTTTCCATCGATGGCGTGAGGCTGGAGGTGGGTGGGGGCATACGGACCGAAGAGACTGCCGATGGACTGTTTGAGAGCGGCGTCGAGCGCGTGGTGCTGGGCACGGCGGCAATCGAGAGCCCCGAACTTGTCCGCACGCTTGCCGGACGGCACCCCGGCGCGATTGTCGTGAGCCTTGATGCGCGGGACGGTCTGGTGACGACTCACGGATGGCTTGTGGGCACACAGGTTCCGGTCGCCGACCTCTGCGACCGCATGGTGGCCGCAGGCGTATCACGCTTCGTGTACACGGATGTGCGTCGAGACGGCACCATGACCGAGCCGAACTTCGACGCGCTGGAACGGCTTGTGCGCAGCACCTCGGCGTCCGTGGTCGCCGCAGGCGGCATCACGTCGCTCGACCATCTGCGCAGGCTCCGCGACGTCGGCGCGACCGGCGCCATACTCGGGAAGGCTATCTACGTCGGGTCTATCGACCTTGGCGAGGCACTATCATTGTACGGAGGATGAATGCTCAAACTTGACTCAAACGGCCTGGTCCCCGCCGTCATCCAGGACGCCGGGACTCACGAGGTTCTCATGCTTGGATACATGAACAAGGAATCACTGCGCCGCACAGTTGAGAGCGGTCATGTGTGGTTCTACAGTCGCAGTCGCCAGACGCTGTGGCACAAGGGCGAGACCTCTGGGAACTTCCTGCGGGTGAAGTCCATCTACAAGGATTGCGACAACGATACCATCCTGGTGCTGGCTGACCCGGTGGGACCCGTCTGTCACCTCGATACCCGCACCTGCTTTGTCACGGAGCAGGGTGGTATGCGCGGTCTGGACCCCGACGACACCGTCTAGGAGGGCTGGGCTGCAGGCTCCGGCTTGTCGAGTACGAGCTGGAGCGCCGCGATGGCCGCTTCCACCTGCCCATCATCCGGTTGTCGCGTCACAAGTTTCTGAAGCAGCAGCCCTGGCTGCGTCAATGACCTCACCAGCAGGTTGTTCTGTCTATCGGCCGACCACTTGATGAACTCGTAGCTGGCCGACGCGATGAGCGGCAGCAGAATCACCCGCGAGAGTATCGCGATGAGAACCGGCGGCCTCCCGAGCAGGGCGTGTACCAGTATCGACACCATGAGCACCACGAATATGAAGCTCGTGCCGCAGCGCGCGTGGGACGTCGAGTACTCATGGACCGCCTGCGGCGTCAGCGGAATGCCTGCTTCGTAGGCGTTGATGACCCGGTGCTCGGCGCCGTGGTACGCAAATACCCGCTTGATGTCCGGCATGAGCCCGATGAGCGCTACGTAGGCAACGAAGAGCAGTATCCTGACCACGCCCTCGAGGATGTTGCTGACGAAGTCGGACGTGATGAAGGCATCGAGGCTGCGAGAGATGAGTAGAGGCACGACGAAGAACAGCAATACGCTGAACCCCAGACTGACGACCACGGCAAGGATGAGCGCGGATTTCGGAAGCTCCTGCCCCTCTTCGCCGGTCGCAGCCTTCTCGGCTGAGTACATCAGGGCCTGAGTGCCGATGATGAGCGTCTCCAGCAGCACCAGCACGCCGCGGAAGAAGGGAACCTTGCGCAACCTTCCGTTGTAGATGGAGGGCACGCGCTTGTGGGTCGTGTCGAGCTGGCCGTCCGGCAGTCGCACCGCCATTCCGAGCTCCTTTGGACCCCGCATCATGACTCCCTCGATGAGAGCCTGTCCGCCGTAGTGGAATGAATTACCCATCAGACTGCCCCTGGGAAACGAAGAGAGGAATGGCCGTTATGCCTGCCATTCCTCTCGGTGCTGACAATGATATGAGTGGACAACTAGTCCTTGATGCCGTACTTCTTCTTGAAGCGCTCCACACGGCCCATGGTGTCGACGATTCTCTGCTGGCCGGTGTAGAAAGGATGACAGGCGCTGCAGATTTCGACACGGATCTCAGGCTTGCTGGCGCCGCACGAGAATACGTTGCCACACAGGCAGGTTACCTTGGCTTCCTCGTAGTACTTGGGGTGAATCTTTGGCTTCATGGATATACACTGACCTTCTTCTGAAACTTGGAGGCCGGCTCAAACTTGACGCAGCCATCCACTAATGCGAACAGCGTGTAGTCTCTGCCGCAACCGACGTTCACACCGGGCTTGACCTTGGTGCCGCGCTGCCGAACGATGATATTGCCGGCGCGCACGACTTCGCCGCCGAACTTCTTGACTCCCAGTCGCTGGGCATTGCTATCGCGGCCGCACCTGGTGCTTCCGCCGCCTTTCTTATGTGCCATTTCTTACTCTCCGGGCATGACCACACGGTCAACCGTCACTCGTGTGTACTGCGCCCTGAACCCGTTCTTCCTGCGGGACCTTGTCTTGTTCTTGTACCTGAAAATGATGACCTTTTTGCCTTTGACCGGACCCTTGGATGTAGCGACAACTTTGGCGCCTGTGACAGTCGGGGAGCCCACCTGAGTGGTCTCTCCGTCCGACACCATGAGAACCTTGCCAAACTCTACGGTCTCGCCTTCCGGCGCATCAAGCTTGCCAACGTCAAGCGTCTGGTTTGGTGTGACCCTATACTGCTTTCCACCGGACTCAACTATGGCGTAAATCTCCGCACCTCCAGAACGACGCATGATTGTAGCACTGCCTCGAACGCAGCGTCAACCTGAGGAACGCGACCGCAGCCATTCGAGTGCAATTGTCATGGCACGCTCGTTCACCCGCAGCCTGTGTGCGCCGCCCGGAATGATGGTAAGTTGCCTGGGCTCTCCAGCCGCCTCGAACAACTGACGCGCGTGTGCCACGGGCACCACCTTATCGGTGTCGCCGTGGAGGAACAGGAT
>Ga0351852_10129_pt1 | contig 10801 bp, 10 predicted proteins | sample TotcelHFGM3001N6_FD_206802 | JGI IMG/M metagenome (GOLD analysis project Ga0351852, IMG submission 206802) | Enriched cells from coal bed in the Powder River Basin, Montana, United States - Total cells FGM rep1 HSBNCT.FGM.300.1.N6 ...
CAACGTGCAGCACATCGCTGAACACGGCGTGACCAAGGAGGAGGTCGAGGAAGTCCTGGGCAATCGGTTCAATCCGACGGACCAGAGTCACTCCAGCGGGCGGCCAGCCACCTTCGGCTGGACTTCTACGGGAAGGCACATCATCGTCATTTGGGAGGAAGTTCAGGATAACCCGTTGACCGCGTACCCCGTGACCGCCTACGAAGTGCCACCACCAGCTAACAAGTAGGAATTCGACATGGCCATCAAACGTGTACAGAAAGACATCGGCTGGACCCCGGCAGACCGAGCTCGGCATCGGGCAATCCGGGAAACCTTCAAGAACGAGCCTACCCTCGAAGAGTTGATCGCGCAAGGTGAGTTGAGCGGGCACCCCGTAAGCTTGGACGCTTATTTGAACCTGCGGCTACTGGTCGGCAGTCTTCGCAGGCTTCGCGAGGAGGTTCAATTGAGCCTCTCGGATGTTGCTCACCGGTCAGGGATGGACAAGGCCATGCTCAGCCGTTTGGAAAATGGCCGTGTGGCCAATCCGGGGATTGAGACGATTTCCCGCTACCTCGACGCGTTAGACAAAGTGATCGAATGGCGCGTGGCGGACGCTTCCCCCACGACCCAAAGCATGCGTCCCCGCGTGGGATCGACCTAAATCGAGGCCGCTTCCAGAAACGGGAAACGGGGCGGGAAACGCGGAAACGGAAGAAACGGACGGAAGAAACGGGGTCGGGAAGAAACGGGGTCGGGTCTCATTTGTGTCGATTTGCCGCGTCGTGCGACGGTTCACCGGTCGGGACGGAGGCGTTTTGGGCGGCCAGGGGGACGTAACGTGGATTCCCATCCCAGACGCTTCGCCGTGGCCTGCTGCCAGACCGTTTCGCCGAAGGGAGTGCCAACCTGGGCGCTCCTGCGACGCGGTTGCCCGCGACGCTGCTACAGGCGGTCGTTCAAGTTTTCTCCGGGCCGCGGCATGTTCGACGCGCTGATGTATCGACGTATGGCGGTTCGTCTCCGGTGTAGCCGCCAAACGGGCCGCTACCGCAAGGCTCATCGCCGTGGCAAGGTCGGGGGGGACGTAGGACGCCCATCGAAGTTGCGCCCCACTACCGCCGCCCGCACGTGATCTTGCCGTGGACGGGGGCGGGCCGGACGGTGCCCAAAATCGTGCCACGACGAGGTAGTGTCGCACGTCATTGGCCGAGCCGGTACTTCCAATAATCCGGGTGACGGCTGTGATGCTTGACGACCAGAATCCGCAGGCAGTCTGCTTCGTGCCGGTAGTAGATGGCGTCCAGCGTCCAAGAGTTCGTCTTCGGTATCTGGATGATAGACGATCTTCATCCCAAAACTCGTCGTGCAGCATCCATCACCTGCTCGTGGGAACGGCCAGCGGCTTGGCCCGAAGCCAATTCTGCGTCTCGGCGCAGAGCCTGTTGTATGGCATCTCGATCTTCAGGATCTGAAGTCGGTAGACTCTCATCGATGCTGGCCCACAATGCCTCCGCCAAAACCACTCGGTCGGCCAGTGGCAAAGTCATCGCCGCCTGTAGTACTTCATCGCTGGACATGGTCATAACACTCCCGTCGTATTATACCCACTTCCCCGCAGTTCCACAAACCTGGACGCAGATCCCTGCAATTCAGACGTAAGCAGCCAATCTGCTGGCTTCCCTGAATCTGCTGGAAATCCGAATCATGAACACCAACCACCGCCCGTTTCCAAGAACGCTTGGTAGCGGTCCTGATAAAGATGACCGGTCGGTCGGTTTCGCTTGGCGTACCAATTTGCATAGCTGGACAGCCAATGCCGCATGCGAATTCGTGTGATCCGTGTGATCCGTGGTTTTCACAAGCGATGACCAGTCCTGATGATCAGGAGAAAACCGCCCACGAGCAAGGCCACGGCCAGCCAGCCGGCCAGGAACCCAAGGACCGAGGTCCGCGAGGGGACGGGAATCTCCAGTCCGAACGCGGTCACCAGCATGGGCCGCCGCGCCGGCGCAACCCCTTCCGGCAGCCTGCAGGACTCCGTGACGCGCTCGCCCGGAACGATCGGGGTGCGCGTGAGCGTGTAGAACCGGTCGAGCCGTTCCTCGGACATCGGCCGGGTGAGCAAGCTGACGAAGATGCCCGTGGCGAGCGCCGATGCCGTGTAGAACACGATCGACCACGGTTCGTAGATCGCCGGCGCCTTGCCCGGCGCCTGCCAGATCAATTGCAGCGTTTCGGCAAAAGGCAGCCGGGCGACGAAACCGATGAAGAAGCTCTGCGTGGTGAGGAACCAGCAGGCGAAGCCGGTGACCGTCACCGCCCAGGCGCCGGCCGGCGTGGCCCGCCGCCAGAACAGCCCCAGCCAGAAGGCGATGCCCATCATCGGGGCGATGCGGAACCAGATCATCAGCGCCGTGACGACGTCGGGCACGCGGTACGCGAAGACAATCCCGCCGGCCACCGCGCCAACCGCTGCGAGCCGGCCCACAAACACGTAATGCCTGTCGGTTCGACCCGGCAGAAGCGGCTTGTACATGTTCTCGGTAAACAACGCCGAACTGGATACCATCATCGCGTCGCAGGAACTCATTACGGACGCAAGCAGCGATGCCAGGAAGATCCCCAGCAGTCCCGGCATGACGCCCGGGAGGAACTCGCGGGCGACGTCGCCGTACACGTGGTCGGGCGTAATCTCGCTCAGGGGCGTACCGCGCTGCATGTACCAGGCCACGGCCGCCAGTGCCGTCAAGCTCCAGGCGATGGTGCAAATCCGCTTAACCACATTGCCCACCATGAATCCCACGCGGCCGTCCATCTCGGTGCGCCCCGCCGCACACACACTCATGATGAAGGGCTGCGCTACGATGCCGATCAAGGCCTGGGCCGCAAACATCGCCACAAAGAAGATGCCGATTTCGCCGGGCACGACCAGCGAGAGCATCTCGGGGTTGCGGATGGTTTCGCGGATCCCGTGCATTCCGCCGACGGCGTGGAGTACGAACGGCAGGAGCATGAACGAGAACAGGACCGTGAGGATGCCCTGGAAAAAGTCGGTCACGATCGCCGCCGCCAAGCCGCCAGCGGTCCCGTAGACCACGAACAGCACCGTGATGACGGCGATAGCCCACTCGGCGGGAATCATGCCCCCGGTGCATGAGTCGATCATCACGCCGGAGCCTTTCAGAAGCAGGCCGATCTTGACGGCCAGCCCGGCAATTCCCACGATGGCAAACAGCACCGCCACGCTGTGGTTGTAACGCAGGGTGTACACGTCGGCGGTCGTGACCGCGCGAAAGCGGCGCATGATGGGCGCGATCAGCCAGTAGAAGGGAGTCGCCGGCAGCCAAAGCCACTGCCACCAGATGCCGGACAGCCCGCTGCGGAACGTTTCGGCCGCCACGCTTACCGCCTGGTCGGAGGCCGTGCCCGCCCCGAAGGCGAACGTGACCATCATCGTCTTGCCAAAGCGGCGGGGCATGAAGAAGTCGCCCGTGGTGCGGACCTTGCGGGCCATCCAGACCCCCAGCGCCGTGATGCCTACCAGGTAGAGAACGACCGCCGCGATATCGAAGGGGTGCAGGCCGTACATGGAGCCTCCGTTCAGTGCCTCTCTCATCATTCCGCCCCCGTCATTCTGCCGATTTTCGATCGAACGCCCGGATGATCGCACTGTTGTCGGCGTCGCCGAAACCGGCCGCCTCGGCCGCTTCGAGCAACCGGCGGTGCGTCTCGGTCAACGGCAGGTCCTGCCCGGCAACCGCTGCCGCATCGAGAATCAGCCGGATGTCCTTCAGGTGCTGCGAAAGGCGGGCCTGGGTGCGGAAGTCGCCTTCGATCATCTTGCGGCCTTTGGTGTCCATGGTCCGCGAATAAGCCATGCTGCCCATCAGCACCTGCAAGGCGGCCTCCAAGTCGATCCCCAGGGCCTGGGCAAACACCAGTCCCTCGGCCAGCGCCGCCCGGTTCAGCCCCAGCACCAGGTTGCTGACCAGCTTCATCCGCGATCCGCTGCCGCAGGGTCCGGCGTAGATCGTCTGCCGCACGCAGCAATCGAACAGGTCGCGGCAGGCCGCAAACGCCTCTTCCGGCCCGCCGACGATGGCCGTCGCCTCGCCGCGGCGAGTCTGCTCGCTGGAGCCCGAGATCGGCGCGTCCAGATACTGCACGCCGCGGGCCGCCAGCCGGGCTCCCAGCCGAACCGTCTGTTCCGGCTCGCCGGTCGTCGTGTCGATCAGGATCTGGCCGGGCCGCAATCCGCCGTCCAGCTGGCCGAGCACTTCCTCGACTGTGTCGGTCGTGTACAGACTGAACAACACCCGATCGCAGACGGCCAGCGGGTTGTCCGCCCACTGCGCCCCGCGGGCCAGGAGCGGATCGGCCTTATCCCGAGTCCGGTTGTGGACCCAGACCGCGTACCCGGCCTCCAGCAAGCGTTCCGTGAGCGCCGTGCCCATCAACCCCAGCCCGATCATGCCAACCGTCTTTGTATTCATCGCACCCCCGCGTCTGCTTCCATCCGCGCCGTAAGCGTCTTCGGTGAGCGGAAGGGCGCTAGCCCCCGGTTCTTCCCGCGGTCAACCGGCGGCTAGCGCCGCGCCGCTCACCTGTGACGCAACAGCCCTAACATACCGTTTTCCTTGGAGAATCCCCAGTGCCCAGTTTTGCACATTCCGCCAAAACTTTTGCACTTTTCGCGGACGCCCGTGGCAGCACGGGCGACGGTCGAGGATCATGGGTTCCATGCGACATGTGACCATCTGGCATTGGCCCGGGCGGCGAGCCGTTCGCGACTGCCCGTCGTGAACCTGCGCGGAACGATGGCCGATCTGCCCGTTCCCTTCATCGGCGCGGACAACGAAGCGATCGCCCGGCTGGGCCGCACGATCCATCAGGAGATCGACCGGGTGCGGATCGAGCGGGCCGAAACGCTGCTGGCCGAAACCAATCTGCCGATCAAGCACATCGCCCAGCAGAGCGGCTTCCAGACCGTCCAATACTTGACCCGAGCATTTCGCCGCTTGACGGGGGATGCGATGATCGCGGCAATCAAGTCTCACATCAGGAGAAGGCAGGACGAAATCATCATGGTGTGGTCACCGGCAGGAAGACTCGCGCGGCGGCGCGGCAAAGCCCTGGCGCAGCGATGCGATGTCCGCCGCCCGGTACGAGTAGATCGAGGGCAGGTTGGATTCCGTGCGGGATGCGCCGGGGACAACGCGGGCATTGTCAGACGCTGTCGGTTCCGCGGCGAAGCCGGTTGCCGTCCCCGCCAGCCAGAAGGTTGCCATGGCCACTGCGTTCAGTACCCGTCCTGCTCCTGCTGCCTTGCCAGCCTGTTTCATTGCGTTGCTCCTTTCGCTTTAGGGTGGCTCAGGGAAGGCGCACGAGTTTGAGCGACTTGAAACACATCACATCCTGGCCGATTTCCCGCGCCGGGCGCAGGACGAGTTCCTGCTCGCCGGCGGCGGCGATGGCCAGCACCCCGACGTCCCTCGTAGCATACTGGTACCAGCCGGAGGCCTGCGGGGATTCGATGTGGACTGCCTGGTCGCCCGCGGCAAGGACGAAGGCTCCGCTTGGCCGGCCAGGTGCGCCGGCACACTGCAGATGCACCCGGTAGCGGCCGGGCTGGAGGAAACGCACCCGCCAGCTTGCTTGGTCGGCCGGCCCGGTCCACTTGGAAATGTGGAACTGTCCGCGCCGGTTGAAGCGTTTCACGGCCTTCCCCGAAGTGACCGCGTTCAGGTATTGCAGTATCACTGCCTCGCCCTCCGCTTCCGTGACAACCGGAGGATCAACGCGGGGTGGTCCGTCGAGTTCGAGCGCCACGACCGTGTCGATGGCGTCCGCCGGGATTGGCGGCACGCTGATCCGGACGGACGCGCCGTTCCGGCTGGATTCGAGGCTTCTGCCCGGCTGCATCAAGAGGCTGGCCTTCCGCACGTTGTTCCTCAAGCCGGTCAGTTCCAGTGCGCCGTCGGCAGGACGTTGGAAGACGTGCAGGTAGAGGATGTTGTTCTTCACGGTGCAACGCCCCCACGGGAGTTCGGGAAACGGACTGGCGGAAGTCCCGTAAATGCTGGAGCCGTTCGTCCGCATCCATGCGCCCACGTGTTCGAGGGTAGCGACGCTGGCCTCGGGAATCGAGCCATCCCCGCGCGGGCCGATGTTGAGCAGGTAGTTGCCGCCCTTGCTGACGATCTCGACGAGGCGCCGGACGACGACCTCCGGGCTTTTCCAGTTCGTATCGAAGCGGCTGTATCCCCAAGTCTCATTGAGGGTTTGCGGCGCCTCCCAGTCTTCCTCGATCCCGCCCGCCGGCATGCCGTTGTCGTTCATGTTCTGGTAGTCGGCCATGAGTTCGTGCTCGTAGTTGCCCACGCGGCCGTTGACCAGGCAGGCGGGCTGGATGCCGCGCACGAGCTGCACGAAATCCTGAGCCTGCTCGGGCGTGTAGAGACCGCGATCGAACCAGACCAAGCCGACCGGGCCATAGTTGGTCAGGAGTTCCCTGAGCTGAGGCTTGGACTTACGTTCCAGATAAGCCTCGAAATCTTGTTTCTCCGGCACGTAGTCCCAATCGTTACCGTAGCCGTCCGGATCGTCCCAGTCCTCGCGGTGCGAGTAGTAGACGCAGAACCGGATGCCGGCGCGGGCACAGGCCTCAGAGAGTTCCTTGAGCGGGTCGCGCTTGAACGGCGTCCAGTCAACGATGTTGTAAGGGCTGGCCTTCGAGTGGTACATCGCGAAACCGTCGTGGTGCTTCGCCGTGACGACCAGGTAGCGCATGCCCGTGGTCTTCGCCAGACGGACCCAGGCCTCGGCGTCGAATTTGACGGGGTTGAACTGCCGCGCCATCTCGCGGTATTCGGCGGCGGAAATCTTGAGGAACTTCATGATCCACTCGGCGTTGCGGTCAACCTCGACGCGTTGGCCCTTCCATTCCCCGGCCAGTTCCGAATAGGGCCCCCAGTGGACGAACATGCCGAACCGGGCATCACGGAACCAGGCGAGGCGATCCTGCTGGGCATCGCGCGCGGCATGATCGTCCGGTCCGGAGAGCTTTGCCGCTTGGACGCCCGCGTTAACAGCCGCCGGCTCCGCGGCGAACACGGCACCGTCGGCCATGAGTACGGTTGCCATCCATATCGATATCCCGAGCCTGCGAGTTATGTTCATGGTCATCTCTTGTTTGCTTTCCGATCTTGGCGGGCGGACATGTCCAACCGTCGTGATACGGCCACGCCGGATACGCGCCGCGGCCGTTGTGTTCCATCTGGTGTGGGCCGTTGTTGCCCTCGCGCGGGTCCTGGGCGACGACCCAGCGGTCCTCCGAGCCGGCGCGCGCCAGGTTCTGCATGAACCAATCGCGCATCTGCTGCTTCGGCGCGGGCGAGAGGTCGGCGGCCATGAAACTGCCGGCGCACATGAAGTCCCAACTGTGCCTCCAGTTGCGCTTGTCCACATCTTCCCAGTAATCGCCGACTCCGCCGTCACTCAGATTGATCGCCGTTACCATGAAACGCTGATTGATTTGGTTCTGATGGAACATCCCGATCCGTGCCAGTCCGTAGTTGCGGAAATGTTCGTAGCCTTGGCGGACGAATTCCTTCATGTACGCGTCGTTAGCGACCTTGGCGTATTCACTCAGGCAGTCGAGTGTCAGGCCCAGCGCGTCCTGGTGTCCCGCATGCAGTAGTCCGGCTTTCGTGATGGTTGCGAGCAACCATGCGGAGGTTTGTATTCGTGTCATGTGTCTGGTTTCCATGCGTTCATTGCCCTTCCTCCGCGGCTTGCCGCGAACGCGGGCCGGCAACACCGCCGCCGAACTTCAAAACGAAGCGGAACTGCATGTCGTCCTCGAACCACATAGTGAAGTTCGTGCCGGTCAGGTTATTGAAGAGGCAGAAGTGCAACCCTCCAGCAAGATCCGGCTGCTGGTTATCGAAGATGAGCAGCGGCCGTCTCCCCGGCGCCACCAGAAACGCGTCCAGCGTGTCGAGCTGAAAACCGCTCTTGTCGTCTTTATACGAGAGGCCGCCGATCAGTCCGTGGAAGTTGCGGTTGCCGTTCTTGACTACGCCCAGCGGTGAAATCGCCTGTCCCATCTTGTCCATAAGGAGTTCGCCGTCCGGCGCGACTCGCGGGGTGAACGAGAACCAGAGAGCCTCGGGTAAACGAGCGGCCGGTTTGTTGAACCATTTCAACACCATCTTCACGACAGGCTCGTCGTCTGGCAGAAAGGTCTCGACGGTCATCTCGCGAGGACAGCCGGAATCGCCCGCTCCGGGAACGTCCAGATCGGCCAGGAAGAAATGTCCATCCGGGCGTTTCTCATGGAAAAGCTGTTTTAGGACCGTGAAGTGAAGTCCGCTCCTAGCTCCGCACTTTTCCAGGCCCAATTTGGTCCAGCTATTGACGGCCCAGCCTGTCGTGCGGAGTCCTTCGACGACGTATTGGCTCATGAAGCGGTCGAATTCCGGCTGCGAGAACGTCTGATACGAGCACAAACCCAAAGGCTGCTCTGGACCGGCCCACTGCCGTCCCGATTGGCGATGCTCGAGCGAACCGATCGCGCCGGTCCGCGGATTGAAGGTGACGCGGAAGTGCTCGGTCTCATGGATGGCCGCCGGGGAATCGAGCTTCCGCAGTGGTGCCCTGGGCGTGCGCTGGGGAACCAGGGCCTTGAGCCTGGCATTCGCCTCCGCCGCCAGTTCGCTCGGCAGAGAACCGATGGCGGCGGGTATATTCTCTCTTTTTTCCGCCCACGACTGCTCCATCAGCCGGAATTCCGGTAGATCCCGGGATGCCCGGAACGCTGGCATGTCGTAGACCTCTTCGCGATAATGCTTCAGAAAGCGGGTTGAGAGCCCCCATGTGTGCTCGGGAACACAGAGCAGGCGCCCGCCGAACGCGACATCCGCATCGCCATCGGCCGAAAGCCTGCCGGCAGCGATCCACTCCCTTCGCAGGCGCGACACTTCCCGGAACTGCGCCATCATCAGAGGATCGCTGGCGGCGCCATGAATCCAGGTATCACCGATCTCCTGAGTCACCACGGGCAGCTTGGACCGTAGGGGACGCAGCGCCGCCGCCAGCGCATTCAAATCCGAGGCAAAGACGCGTGCGTTGGGAAACTGCTTGCGCAACCCCGCGTAAATCTTGGCGATTTGTTCCATGGAGTGCGGGCCCTGATTGTCCCCGGTGAAGCTGATCGACACCGCCGTCCGGCCGCCGGGCAGCACTGCGAGGCCGCCGTAGTAGTGCTCATACATTACGATGAGATCGGATCCGTCCCGGTTCTTCCAAACAAACACCGGAGGGACGTCGGGCATTGCGCTCGCGGAATTGACCCCGACGTGCAGTAGTTCGATGCCTGCCTGGGCCATGAGCGGAACGATCCCGCGGCAGTGGCCGGGAACGTCGCTCGTTTTCGCGGCGATGGTCTTACGCTGAAAGCGCCGGTCAAGACGATCCGAGTAGGCCATCGCCAGGCGGAACAGAGACTCGTCCATCAGTTCGGTGTGCGTCGAGAAAGGGAGGCTGTGCCAGACAAAGTCGCCGGCCTCGATGGCGCGCTCCATCCGGCGGCGGTTCTCCGGCGACGCCGCTTCCAGATAGTGGTAGACCAGCCAGGAACCGGTGGTCCAAATGTAGCGGTCCTCGCGGCGTTCTTCCGCGATCTGCTCCCGCAACGTCAACACATTGGGGATAAATCGCTCGAAATACGTCTTCTTCACATTGACGGCCAGATCGGTATACCCGATGTCCAGGTGGGTCTTGAAGATGACATGCACCTCCTCGACGGCCGCGCTGGACGCCGGTTCCTCTGCGAAAACCGGCAAGCGCCCGGCCGCAATGGCACACGACAACGCACCGGCTTGCGACAAGAACATGCGTCTGTTCATGACTGGGCCCGGAACAGCGATCGGGCGGGAGGGGGGTCGAAACGCGGTTGGAGGTTGTGTGTGGTTCTCTTGTTTGGGCTTAGTCATGGTGACTCCTTCGGTTGTGGTTGTGTACCTTATTCATGGCGCACCGATCTTGACCCGTTGCACCTGGAATACCACCGGGTTTGGCAGCGGCACGTTGGCCGCGGCATCGACGCCCGGGCCCCCGGCACTGCGACAAGGGTCACAGTCGGGATAGGAAATCGGCGTACGCGGCCTTCAGATCGGGCGCGGCGTCTTTCGGCCCGGCGTGCAGCAACACGCCGTAGCGCAGCCGGAACGACTCGCCGGGCTTGACGACCACCTTGCTGGCCGGGCCCTTGCGAAAAGCCTGCTGACCGAAGGGATTGGCCACTAGCGCGCCGTAGTCGCGCGCGTGAAGCCAACTCGGCCGGAAGTTCCGGGGATCGCACATCGTCGTGATGCCGGCGTGGCGGCCGGTGATGGTTCCGCTGTAGTCGCACCAGTCGGCCGAGTTGCCCCACACCTCGCGCTCGTTGCGGCGTCCCAGGGCGTCGAGGATGGTCCCGCCCTGCTTGACCGCGATCGGCGTGGCAACGCGAATGCCCAGCCCCATCTCCTCCTGGTCGCCGAAGACCATGTCGCGCTGCTCCGGTCGGAAGGTCGCCTCCCAGATCAAGAGATAGCCGGCCGGACGCGCGGCCAGCGTCAGACGCGACGTCTGCTTGCAGACCTCGCCGCCGTTGGCAGCCTGGAGACTATTCTCCGCCGTGAAGGTGATTTGGCCGGCGCGGACCGCGGGCAGCTCGACGAACCGCACGTGAACGATTCGGGCCTTGTTCCGCCAGAAGTCTTGCCCGCTCAAAGCGCCGAAAGCAAGCCACACGCCGGGATGCATCGTATCG
>Ga0351852_10353_pt1 | contig 10785 bp, 10 predicted proteins | sample TotcelHFGM3001N6_FD_206802 | JGI IMG/M metagenome (GOLD analysis project Ga0351852, IMG submission 206802) | Enriched cells from coal bed in the Powder River Basin, Montana, United States - Total cells FGM rep1 HSBNCT.FGM.300.1.N6 ...
AGTCGTCGAACAGCCAAAGTCAGCCGACGTTCCGAATCCTTGGTAGGAGAAAAGCCTGATGATTCGATATTCTGTCTTCGCCGTCGTGATTTCAGGCGGTCTGGTTTGCGGGCTGCCGTCCGCGGTTTGGGGGCAAGTGCAATCGGTCGACCAGGCGGTGCAGTTGTCGCAAGCCACCGGCCGGCCGATCTTCGCCTTGGCCGGGAGCAAAACGTGACCGCCTTGTGTGGCGTTGCTGAATCGACTGCAGACCGACCAGTCGCTGGCACGCTACGCGGGATGGTTCATCCCGCTGAAGATCGAAACCAACGGCGAAGAATGGCGCAAGTGGGCCTCGCAGTATCGGCACGAAGGCAGTTCGATTCCGATCGTGTTCGTCGTCCGCGCCGACGGCAAACAACTGTATGCCCGCAGCGGCAGTCTGCCGGGCCAGGAACTGCCGCTGATGCTCGAACAGGTATTGAGCCAGGCGGGGACGATCTACAACGAACAGCAGTTGCAGATCGTCAAGAGTTCGCTGGACAAGTCGCAGGAACTGCTGGCCGCCGGCGACACCGCGGGTGCGGTTCGCGAGTTTAGCAAGCTCAGCAAGCTCGGCGCGCTGGGCCAACTGGGCAGCTATGCTCAAACCGCCGTGCAAGCGGACAGCTTTGCTCAGAAACTGGTCGAGCAAGGCCGCACGGCGTTGACGGAAGCCAACGAGAAACTCGGCCAAGACGATACGCGATTGGAAGGGGCCTTGGTCTTGGCAGAGACCAAGCGGATCTACAGCGTTCTGACGCCGCTCAAAAACGACATCGTCGCCGCCGCCAGCGCCGTTCGGGCGAACCCGGAATTGCGCGACACGCTGAAGTTGGCCGAGCAGTTGGACGAGGCCCGAGACCTGTTGCAGAAGCCGGCAGGCCAGCGCCGCGCCGTCACGGCGCTGAACCGCATCATCGCCGAGAACCCGGGAACGCCTGCGGCCAAGCTGGCCGGCGATTGGTTGCAGGCGGAGAATCTGGCCGCACCCGCTGTGGCTGCCCAGACATTCCGCTCGTGGACCAGCGACCGCGGAACGACCGTCGAGGCGGTCTTGGTCGATTTCGGCTACGGTGATCCGGCTGCCAAGAAAGACCCGTTCGTGGTTCTGGAAAAACGCGACGGCCAGCGTGTCACGGTTCCCTGGGCCCGGCTGTCCGTCGAATCGCAAGAGTTGGCGAAAGGGGACGTCAAGAAAATCCGCGAGGCAGCACCGTAATCCGAGCGTCTACCATGAGCGAGCAGAATTTGGCTGACCATCCGCAAGCCGCCGCCGGACGTCCCATTCATCGCGGACCTTATCCGGAATTGACTTGGCCAGCGGTGATCGTCGGCTGGTTTTTGGGGGCCATCATCGCCGTTTCGATCGGCTACGCCTCGTTGATCCTTGGGTTCTCGATCGAAGGCTCCGAGTTGGCTGCGATTCTGGGATGGGGCATCTTGCGCGGCATCTTGCGGCGGACCAGTATCGTCGAGAACAACATCAACCAGACCATCGCGTCGGCTGTCAACGGCGCTTCGGCCGGAATGATGTTCTCGATTCCGGCCCTGTTCATTCTTGCCACTCCGGCTCGCGATCCGACCGGCCAGTTCGCCAGCTTGACCCAATTCAACATCCCGCTGATGGTGCTGGCCTGCATCACCGGCGGCGTACTGGGCTTGGCGTTCATCATTCCGTTGCGCAAACAGATGATCGATTTCGACCGGCTGGCCTATCCGGGCGGCATTGCGGTGGCCGCGATTCTGAAATCGCCGGGCGCGGGCTTGCGTAAAGCGCTCTACCTGTTGGGTGCCGGGGCGATCTCCGGCGTGTTTTATCTGGGCGCGATCCGGCTGACCGGCAGCGATCATCCGGATTGGGCATTGGGGACTCAGCTCGGACTTCCCGCTTATCTGAACGTGACGCTGTTCCTTTCGCTGATGACCATTGGCGTCGGGTTTCTGTCCGGCAAGGGCGGCTTCTGGTTCGGCACGGGCGGTTTCATCTGCTATTGGTTCCTGGCACCGCTGTTGGCGTATGTCGGCCAGGGCGACGTGCCGGAGATGCTGGTCAACCCGAACTTGCTGCGCGTCAACTTGTACCGGCCGACGGGTATCGGGATGCTGATCGGCGCGGCCGTGGGCGGGATCGTGGCGGCCTTTCCGATGATTCGCAGCGCGTTCAAATCGCTGCAGGAAGCTGGCCAGGCCAGCCGTGATGGCGGGGCGGCAATCTCGGACGAGCTGCCGATTCGCCTGCTGTATTACGCCATCGCGGCGGGCGTCGTGGTCCTGGCCGCCATCTGCTACCAGTCGGTGGGCAGCGAAATGGCGTTGTGGCGCGCGGTGCTGATGGCCGTCTTGGGCACGCTGTGGGTGTGGGTGGCCGGCGTGATCGTGTCCGAGTGCCTGGGCCGGACGAACTGGTCGCCGCTGTCGGGGATGACCTTGATCGCCGTGACAATCCTGCTGGTGATCGCCCGTGCCGGGATGAGCAGTCCTGCCGCCATTCTGAGTTCCGTGATGGTGGGCGCGGCCATTTGCGTGGCGATTGCCCAGGCGGGCGACATGATGCTGGACTTGAAATCCGGCTACCTGATTGGTGCGATGCCGCGGCGGCAGCAGATCGCCCAGTTCATCGGCTGCTGGCTGGGGCCGCTGATCGTGATCGGGCTGATCTTCGTGCTGCACAAGCAATACACGCTGGGCAGCCCCAGTCTGCCGGCTCCGCAAGGCGAAGCGCTGGCGTCGATGATTCAAGGCATCGTCAGCGACAACGTGCCGACGTATCGCTATGTGGCCGGGGCCGGCCTGGGCGGCGCGTTCGCGTTCAGCGGCTTGGGAGGTATCGGCGTCTTGATCGGGTTGGGCTTCTACATGCCGTTCGATATTGTCTTGACGTACACGTTGGGCAACCTGCTGCGGGTCGCGGCGGACCGTTACCTGGGGCGGCATTTTTCGGAGCACATCGGGGTGCCGATCGCCGCCGGGTTAATCGTCGGCGAAGCGATGGTCGGTGTGGGATACGCGTTCTACCAAATCTTTTTGGGAATGGGATCATGAACCTGCCCCGCTGGTGCGGCCACGTTCTGCTCTGGATCGGGTTTCTCGGCGGCGCGCTGCTGGCGGTGCGCAGCTCGGAGATCTCCGCACGGCCTTGGTCGACGATCTCCTGGCCGTCGTACCTGCTGGCGCTGGCCGTTGCCGTCGCGGGCGTCGTCGTCCTCCGTTCGACGCGGCGGGCGGCTCGCGCCGCAAGCGAACAACATGCAGGTGATGTGGCCGAGATGGCGGCCATCCTGCCGCGATTGCGGGCGCAGCTACAGCACTGGCAGACCGCCGACGGCAGGCTGCCGGTACACGAGGTCCATCGGCAGATCGACGAGCGGCTGTCCGACGACTTGGCCCGTTTCGCCGAATTGCGAGAATCGTTGATCGACGCCTTTGGACTGGCTGATTTCGCCGCCATAATGACCGAGTTCGCGTTGGCCGAGCGGACCATCAACCGCATCTGGTCCGCCTCGGCGGACGGCTACGTCGACGAAGTCGACGCCTGTCTGCAGCGCGCCGTGGCCCATCTGGACCTTGCCATCGGACGCTTGAATACGTCGCTGCAGGCTCGGGCAGGCTCACGTCGTCGGTGAGGAAACCAGTGGTACGACGATGCCGCGTGGGAAATGCGAGTTGCCCGCGACGTCCAATTCAAACTCCGCTTTTGTGGAATGGCCGCCGGTCACGACCCGTTACCTGAAAGTGCGCGTCAGAGTCTGAAAGGAGAACAACACGGTGCTCACGAGTACACGAGGAATCATCGTCGCATGCCTTTTGGGCTTGGCGGTCTGCGCCGACGCGGCAGAAACGCCTGCGCTCGATCCGGAGCAGATCTACGTCAGGAAGGCCACCTGGGCGGAGAGCATGGTGGCCGCCCGGGCCAACTGTGCCGCTTGGGCGAAGACGGCGACGGAAGGAAAACTCCTGGACACGCCGGTGGTGGCCCTATGGCGAAAGATCGCCGCCGATTGGCCGGAGCAGGCGGCTTGGTTCCTCCGCGACTTGCCCCGGGGCCGGCACTTCGACTGGTTCCTGCAAGCCGGCAACACGGGCTTCGAACGCTGGATCATGGGGTTGCTCCGGCCTCGGCTGGGCGAGGCGGCTTCGGCGCTCGACGACGAGTTCCTCCAACTTCAACAGGCCAAGGCTCCGCCCTCGGATCCTCGCTGGCTGGCGCTCTATGGCCGTGCCTGCCGCGTGGAGGAAATCGCCAGGGTCACCGGCCCCCTCTGGCTCGGCGAGCTGCGCGGGGCGTTCCAGACCCAGGCGGACCGCTTGAACCGCGAAAGGATCCCCTGCGAAGACCCGCGTTGGACGACGCTCCGGCGACTGGCCGAACGGTGCGACGACGCCGGCCCCGTGGTGCATGTCGGCAAAGTCGGCCAACTACGGGCAGCGATCGAGGTCTTGGAGAAAGCCTTGACCGAGCGGTTTGCCGCGAGCGAAAGCTTGCAGAAACAGCTTGCCGCGGCCCACACGGAATGGAACGCGACGATCGCCGGAGTCGTGCAGGAAGATCCCCAGGCGCTCGCACGGCTGGCGGCGATGTACGAGGAGGTTCGCACCGTGCGGCGTGATCTGCTGAGGTCGGTCGCCGGGATGCCGGAATTCCTCGCCGCATGGTCGAAGGTCGATCTGGAAAGGGAGTGGGAACGGCAGTATGCCGCGCTGGAACACGATTTGAGGAACCGGGATCGCTTCGAACAGTTCGCGGCGCAGACCTTTCGCAGCGAGTCGCTCGTTCTGCCCGACGACCGCGATCCGGCCGACATCGTGCTGCGGCGCACGGCGGCCCTGTTGGACGACCTGAAGCGCACCGAATCGCAGGGGAAGCTTTCCTCAATGGGCCGGGAACTGGCCGTGCTGCGGGCGGCCGGAGACGCTATTCCACCGGAGAACCTGGAAGCGCGTTATGTGCTGTTTGCCGGCGTCTGTCGCCTGCGGCGCGAGATTGCCCTGGCCAATCCGCTCTTGGACTTCGAGCGTCTGCTGATCCTCAAGCGGCACCTGGCGATCTACAACCACATGTGCGACCAGTTCTACGGCATCGCGGCCCGGCCCGGCGGCGGGCTGTATGTTCTTGAGCAGCCGTTCGCCCCCGACGCCCGCCTGCGCGACCTGCTGGCCGACTCGGTCGTCCAACGCGGCCGGCTCAAAGGCCAACGGCTCAGCGGCGGTCCCAATCGCGATTGGAAGATCCGCTACGACGGGATGGGCACGCTCCACGGCGACGACACCGAGGGAGGCTCGTTCCTCTCGCCCGACGTCTCGTTCGACGGCCGGCAGATCGCCTTCGCCTACGTGGAGTGCCGGGGCGACCGTGAGCACCGCACGCACACCGACACCAGCCGCGGCCACTGGCCCGAGGGCCGCTGCTACCACGTCTTCAAGGTCGACGCCGACGGCTCGCATCTCGAACAGCTCACCGACGGCACCTGGAACGATTTCGACCCCTGCTGGATGCCCAGCGGGCGGATCGCCTTTATCAGCGAGCGCCGCGGCGGTTACCTCCGCTGCGGGCGGATCTGCCCGACCTTCACCGTCTATGACATGGCCGCCGAGGGGAGCGACATCCGCTGCCTGAGCTTCCACGAGACCAACGAATGGCAGCCCAGCGTCGCGCACGACGGCCTGATCCTCTACACGCGTTGGGACTACGTGGATCGACACTCGATGGTCGCCCATCATCCCTGGACCATCACGCCCGACGGCCGCGACCCCCGAGCCGTGCAGGGCAACTACACCGAACGCCGCACGCGGCCCGACCTGGAGGCCGATATCCGCGCCGTTCCCGGTTCCCATCGTCTTGTGGCCACCGCGGCGCCCCACCACGGCCAATCGTTCGGCTCGCTCGTGTTGATCGATCCGCGGGCGGAAGACAACGACCAGATGGCGGCCCTGAAGCGGATCACCCCCGACGTGGGCTTTCCCGAAAGCCAGGGCGGCAAATGCGCCTACGGCGAAGCCTGGCCGCTGGGCGAGGATTATTATCTCTGCGCCTACGACGCGGCGGCCGAGGCCCCCGAGCTGGGCAAGGCGGGCAACCATGGCATCTATCTCGTCGACAGCTTCGGCAACAGGGAACTGATCTACCGCGACCCAGAGATCGGCTGCCATAGCCCGATGCCGATCGCTCCGCGGCCCGGGCCGCCGGTGATCCCCGAACTGACCGAGCGCTTTGCAGCAGGCGAGCCGGCTGAAGCCGTCGTGGGCGTGGCCAATGTCTACCAGAGCCGGCTGCCGTGGCCGCCGGGGACGAAGATCACGGCGCTGCGCGTCTGCCAGGTGCTCCCGTTGTCGGTCGGATCGGCCGCAACGGCGCACAACACGGGCCTGCAGATCCCGGGCTCCTATTCGATCAACCTCGCCCGGGCCGTGTTGGGCATCGTGCCCGTCGAGGAAGACGGCAGTGCGCATTTCGTGGTGCCTGCGGGCAAGGAAGTCTACTTTCAGGCGCTCGACCAGGACGGGCTGGCGGTCACATCGATGCGTTCGGGCACGCAGTTCCAACCGGGCGAGACGGCGACCTGCCAGGGATGCCACGAGCCACGCCACGGCACGCCCCGGATGCAGGACCGGAACACGCTGGCCCTGCGCCGCCCGCCGTCGCAGTTGCAGCCGGACGTGGACGGCAGTCATCCGTTCAGCTACCCGCGCCTGGTCCAGCCGGTGCTCGACAAGCACTGTGTCGACTGCCACCGGAAGGAATCGGACAAGGCGCCGCCCCTGGACGCCAGCCTGGTCTCGCGTCCCAGCGCCGCGTTCATGGACCGGCCGACGACGTATTACGCCAGCTACCTGAGCCTGACGCCGAAGTTCGGCTTCTACGACTACGGCAACAACCTGAACACGATCCCCGGCGCATTCGGCGCCCGGGCGGCGCCGCTGTACGCCCTGCTGACGAAAGGCCACTACGACGTGAAGTTGAATGCCGAGGAGTTGCATCGCATCACCTTGTGGCTCGACTGCCTGTCAGGCTTCTACGGGGTCTACGAGAAGGAAGGCGGCGAAGCCCAACTCCGCGGCGAGATCGCCCGGCCCACGCTGGAGTAATGAACCTTTTCGGAGGAACCGGGGAATCATGGGTGTCGTGAATACGAACCCACCTGACGAAATCGAAATCCTGCGTCGCGCCCAAGACGGCGAGGCTGCGGCGTTCGGTCGATTGGTCGAACTGCACGCCGAGCCGCTGTGGCGGTGCGCGCGGACGCTGTGCCGCGACGACCACGAAGCCGAGGATCTTGCCCAGGAAACGCTCGTTGAAGCCTGGCGGTCCTTGCGGCGGTTTGACGGCCGTTGCCGGTTCTCGACTTGGCTGTACGGCATTCTGCGGCATCGCTTTCTCAAGGCGCGCCGCAAGCCGCGACCGGCGGTCGGAGGCGACGAGACGGCGGCCCGACAGCCTTCCCGCGAGGCCGAACCGTCGGCCGCCGCCCAGCAGGCGGAAGATGCCCGGCTCGTGCGAGCGGCCCTGGCCGCCCTGCCGGACGAACACCGCGCGGTACTGGAACTGCGGTTTTTCGCCGGCGCAGCGCTGGACGAGATCGCTACGCTGCTCGGCTGTCCGTTGGGCACCGTCAAGTCGCGGCTGCATCATGGCCTGGAAAAGCTTCGCCGTGAGAAAATCGCCGTGAACCTTTTTGCGGGTTCTGGGGAATCACCTGGGTCCGAAACGTGAGCTTGACCATGAACGAACCACTTCCCAACTGCGAACCGTGGCACGAAGCGATCAGCTTGCTGGCGGCGGGATGCTTGCCGGCCGACGAGGAAACCGGCGTGCGGCAACATCTGGCTGGCTGTGCAGCCTGCGCGGCGAGGTTTGCCGAATTGACCGCGGTCTGCGTGACGTTGAGCCGCAACCGTCCCTCGGCGATGGTCCCTGCCGCAGCGATCCGCAGTCGCTGGAGCGAGGCCTCGGACCGCGTGACAACCCGCCGTCCGGTGCCGAGCGTACCGTGGCGCGTGTTATGGCTGAGCGGAGCCTTAGCGGTCTCGCTGTTGATCGCCGTTCTGTGGCTGGCCGATCGCCAGCCGGGAGGCTCGCCGACTATTCCGCACGAGCCGCGCGTCGCGGAGGGTGGATCGCAGTCCGCGGCGGACCAGTCGCCGCTGCCACCTTACCTCCCGCCGCCATCGCCACCGGCGAAAGCACCTCCCGAACGAGTCTGGTCCCAACCCACGTTGCGGGACTACCAAGTGGCGCTGGCACAGTCGGATGAAGCCTTCGACACCCTGCTGCGGCGGCATGGCGAGTCCATTGTGTTTGAACCGTACAATCCGCAATCCCTGTTGAAGGAGTCTTACCCATGAGACGCTGTCTCTGCCTGGTTGCCGCTGGCTTGCTCTTGACTCAAGCCGTGTCTCTCAGACCCCTGTCCGCTGCCGAACCGTCGTCCGGAGCCGCCGCGGCCAGTCCCAACGCGGCGGTCATCTACTGGCAAGCCTTCGCTGCCATGCCGACGCTCGAGGGCGAGCAGAAGACGAAATATGAAGCCGCGATCAAGACGACGACCGAGCCTGTCACCGACGACCTCCGACCGATCGTGGCCCGGTTTGACACGGCGCTGCGCGAGTTGCACCGCGCCCGCGCGGTTACAGCGTGCGACTGGAACCTCGACGATGACGCCGGCCCCGAACTGCTGTTGCCGCATCTGCAGAAAGCCCGCGACCTGAGCCGCGCGGCCCTTTTGCGAGCTCGCCTGCGGTTTGCCGCGGGAGCTGTGGACGAGGCGGTCGCGGATGTTGTGGCCGTCCTGAAAATGGCCCGCGACTGCGGAGTCAGCCCGGTACTGATTTCATTGCTGGTCGACATCGCCATGGAGAACATGGCGACGGAGGTCCTCGCGGCCAACCTGCCGAAGCTCACGCCGCAACAACTGGACGGTCTGGCCGCGGCCTGGAAGACGCTCCCCACCACGCCCTTGATGGCGGACTGCGTGCAGCTCGAAGGCCGATTGTTCGGCGACTGGATCGAACGGCTCCTGAACACCGAGGCCGCCAAGGTCAACGACCCGCAAGCCGGCGGCCAAGTCCTGGAAGCAATGTTCAAGCGTCTGCAGACCGACGGCAGCTCGACCGACGCGAACGATGCGGAAGCGGCCCAGCGACGCAAGTTGCTCGAATCGGCCACGGTCGCCGACGTGCGGGAGTCGCTGCGTCTACTGCGGGCGGACTACGCGGAACTGACGAAGATTGCTGCTCTGCCCCTCGCTGAGCGCCGAGACCGCTGGGCGGAATTCGACGCGAAGTTGGCCGCAAGCCGGAAGTCTACCCAGCGAGAAGACGCCCTGCGAGCCCTCTCGCACCTGTGCCTGCCCGCCATCGCCGCAGTCGCTGGCCGCGAAGATCAACTCCAAGTGCGCCGGCAGCTCCTGCTGCTGGCCATCCAAGTGCAACGCCACGGTCCCGACGCGGTGAGAACCGCCACCGTTCCCGGCCACGGTCCAGTCGAGTACCACAAGACCGACGCCGGCTTCGAACTCCGCTGCCAGCCTGCCTCGGCCGACAAACCGGACGTGCTCCAGGTCGGCATCCCGCTCTCCGCGATGCGGGCTCAAGAGTGAGGTCCAAAGATCGGTGACCCGGCCCCTGAACTGCCCGTTCAAAGCACCCGCTGACTGCCACGATCTCGATCCGGTGATCAAGATCGCGACAGAAACGGCTCAGGAAGATCATCTGTTACTCGATCACCACCGGCCGATGGTCGGAACCAATCGGCGGTCCCAACTCTTCCAGCTCGTAAACGATTCGCTTTCCGGTGCCAGTGGTCTTGCGGATCGATCCGGGAAATGCAACGTCCTTCAGAATACAATTTAGGGGCCGCAGCGACGGATGTCAAAGGGCGGAGAGTGTGAGAAAGTCCTGCCGCTGGCCGAAGTCGCAGTCAAACCGGATGTCCGTTTTGCAGCGGCGTTCGCGTAAGCAGTGCCACAAGCGCAGGGCCACGCCCGTCAAACCGGACGAAGGCAACGTCGGCCAGAACACCGTTGGGTTCTGGGACAGTTGTGGCGCGCCCAACATGATTAAACGGCGACTTTCGTGAAACCGAACAAGGTTATGCGAAGAATTGCAGTTGCGACGGGCGGGGATTGCCGAGACGCCGGAAACGAGTTGGTGGACTAGACGGGCCGGCAAGCGCGGCCGGACAGGCGGGACCCGATTCCTGCGGGAATCGCAACGGGAACGCAGCGAGTTTTTGTGCTTCGCCGTCTGCTTCGTCGGCCGACCTTCGCGGCGCAGCGTGTGCCACCATCCCAGATCTTCGGCCTGCCGATTTTGCCACTCTTCGCTCCCGCAGGGCCGGCTGCTGGCGATGCACGTCCGAATCCGCTCGACTTCCTCCTCCATACGAGTTGTCTGCCCCCGTTTACCTCATTCTTGTGCTCGCCCCTTTATCACCTGATCGAACCATACTTGCCCGAGTTCGAGCGCACCTACGACCAGCGCTACGCCCCGCGTTACGGATCCTGGCGGCCGATCATCGGCCAAGTCGCCCGCAGGTTTCTCCGCTGCGGCGACCTGCACTTCGGCCGGACAAATGGCCATGCCTTCACCGGCGGCGAGTTCCTCGAAACCAGACCAGCGGATCTCCGTTCGTTCACAGGGGCGATTCGAACTCTTTCTTTTCGCCGGATAAGAAAAGACTGCGAAAGAAACACTGAGCGTCCCAGGGAACCAACGAAATGGGACTTATCCCCTTTTCCGCGCCCGCGGTTCGGGGCGCGCGGTGGTCCG
>Ga0351852_10256_pt2 | contig 10537 bp, 6 predicted proteins | sample TotcelHFGM3001N6_FD_206802 | JGI IMG/M metagenome (GOLD analysis project Ga0351852, IMG submission 206802) | Enriched cells from coal bed in the Powder River Basin, Montana, United States - Total cells FGM rep1 HSBNCT.FGM.300.1.N6 ...
TTACAAACCCAAAGCTAATCAGGCCCGAACAGGCTGGCATCTGGTCATCGAGAGGCGCATTTTGAACGTGATGGTGAATTAAGTGTGGTGTCCCCGGAATTCCTAATGTGAATCTCCTGTTGGGATAGGACGATTGCAGGCGCCGCACCACGTCGAGGAGTTTGTCAATGTGGGGACACCACACTTATCTTTACAAACCCAAAGCTAATCAGGCCCGAACAGGCTGGCATCTGGTCATCGAGAGGCGCATTCTGAACGTGATGGTGAATTAAGTGTGGTGTCCCCGGAATTCCACACTTATCTTTACAGCACCAAAGCTAATCAGGCCCGAACAGGCTGGCAGACGGTCATCGAGAGGCGCATTCTGAACGTGCGGGTGAATTAAGTGTGGTGTCCCCGGAATTCGGTCCGCTAACCGCCAAGACACGACACACCAGTACGGCCCGCCGAACGACGCATCAGCGCACGCGTGCGAATCAGAAACAGTCTCCCCCGAAACTCCCGGAGAAGAAGGTCTGCTGTCGGCGATCGCCGCGCTGCGTCACGTGGTGCGGGAACCCCGGTGCAACAGCTCTCGATATCCTCGGCACAAAGGGCATGATGAACGTGATGAGGATGCGATGTCAAGACCTAGATGTCTTATGTCTATATGGGGACACCACACTTATCTTTACAAACCCAAAGCTACCTACGCCTGATAAGGCGCGTAGATGGTCGTCGAGAGGCACATTCTGTACGTGAGGATGAATTAAGTGTGGTGTCCCCGGAATTCCCAGCCAGATCATATCCCAAGGATTTTCTAATACCACAGTCTGCATTATGCCGCTCCTCCTCCTTTAACAAGATGTGAAGTGATTCTCCTCACCCCGCCATCTCTCCGCAGATCACCTCCGCTTGCTCCAGCACCAGTTTCGTGGCCTGTTCCTGCTTGTCCGGTGGGTAGCCGTGCTTGCGCAGGATGCGCTTGACCATCACCCGCATCCGGGAGCGCACGTTCTCGCGGACGGTCCAGTCGATGGTGACGTTGTCACGGACGGTCTTCAGCAACTCCTGTGCGATGAGGCGCAGGGTGGCGTCGCCCAGCACCTGCACCGCGCTGTCGTTTGCGCCAAGGGCATCGTAGAAGGCCACCTCGTCCTCAGTCAGGCCAAGGTCCACACCACGTTTGTCGGCGTCTCGCATCTCTTTGGCCAGAGCAATGAGTTCTTCAATCACCTGCGCGGCTTCGATGGCGCGGTTCTGGTAGCGTCTGATGGATTCCTCCAGCATCTCGGCGAACGACCGTGCGCGGACAACGTTCTTCCGGCCTCTTGCCCGTATCTCGCCGTCCAGCAGCTTCCGGAGCATCTCCACCGCCAGATTGCGTTGCGGCATCCCGCGGACTTCCGCCAGGAACTCATCGGAGAGGATGGAGATGTCCGGCTTCTGCAAACCGGCCGCCTTGAAGATGTCCACCACCTCATCCGAGGCCACTGCTCTTGACACAATCTGCCGAATAGCGAAGTCCACCTCATCAGCGGTGCGGCCTCCACGCCCACCCGCCTTGACGAGCACTGCCCTGAGCGCCTGGAAGAACGCCACATCGTCGCGGATAGCCATGGCTCTTACATGGGGCACTGCCAGCGCAAAGGCTTTGGACACCTCACTGACTGCCGTCACAAAGCGGTTCTTACCGTCCACCTGTTTCAGTACGTGCTCCTGCGCGGCGGGCAGGACGGACAGTTGCTGTTGTGAAGTCCCCGCAAACCAGGCGGACCGGTCGAAGCCGTGAAGCATGCCGCAGCAGATTTCGTACTTCTCCAGCATCAGCGCCACGGCTGTTTCCTGATTGATGGCGGTCTGACCCTTGCCGCCGCTTTCGGTGTACGTTGCCAGAGCCGCTTTCAACTCGTGCGCCAGCCCGAGGTAATCCACTACCAGGCCGCCTGGCTTGTCCCGGAAGACCCGGTTCACCCGCGCGATAGCCTGCATCAAGCCGTGTCCCCGCATGGGCTTGTCAACATACATCGTGTGCAGGCATGGTGCGTCGAAGCCAGTGAGCCACATGTCCCGCACGATAGCCACCTTGAAGTGGTCATCCGGATCCTTGAAGCGGTTAGCCAATTCCTCGCGTCGGGCCTTGGTCTTGGAGTGCGGCTGCCAGTCAAGTGGGTCGGAAGCACCCGCTGTCATGATGACTTTCATCGCGCCCTTCGCATCGTCTTCGTGGTGCCAATCCGGACGGACAGCTTTCAGGGATTCATACATCTCCACACATATGCGACGGCTCATGCAGACGATCATGGCTTTTCCCTCCATGACATCGAGCCTTGCTTCGAAGTGGGTCACGAGGTCCTCTGCCACAAGTCGGATGCGATTCTCCGCCCCCACTATGGCCTCGAGTTGAGCCCACTTTGTCTTCAGCTTCTCCTTCTGCTCCGTCTCCTCGTCTTCGGTGACCTCCTCGAAATCCGGGTCTATGTGAGGACGCTCCTCGTCCCTGAGTTCCAGCTTGGCAAGGCGGCTCTCATAGAAGATGGGCACGGTGGCTCCATCCTGCACCGCCCGTTCGATGTCGTAGACGCTGATGTACTCGCCGAATACGGCGCGGGTGTTCTTGTCGTGCAGCTCAATGGGCGTGCCGGTGAACCCGATGAACGAGGCGTTTGGCAGCGCCTCGCGCATGTGACGCGCAAATCCATCGATGAAGTCGTATTGGCTACGGTGTGCCTCGTCTGCGATGACCACCACGTTTCTCCGGTCAGACAACACCGGGTGCTGGTCTTCGCCTGCTGTCGGGAAGAACTTCTGCACGGTGGTGAAATACACACCGCCGGACGCCGTTCGCAGCAACTCCCGCAGGTGCGCGCGGCTCTCCGCCTGAACCGGCGGCTGGCGCAACAGCTCATGACAGGTGGAGAAAGTGCCGAAAAGCTGATTGTCCAGGTCGTTTCTGTCTGTGATTACCACGATGGTGGGGTTCTCCATTGCCGAACTCAGCACCACTCGTCCGGCGTAGAACGCCATAGTGAGGCTCTTGCCGGAGCCCTGCGTGTGCCAGATAACACCCACACGGCGGTCGCCGGGCTTGCCATCTGTCTGTCCCCGGGCGAAATAGGTACCATTCAGCTCATCGCCAAGTTCACCGCCCCGTTGAGGCGGAATTGCTGCGCGCACGGTCTCCATCAACGCTACGTTGACGGCATGGTATTGGTGGTATCCGGCCATCTTCTTCTGGAGCGTGCCGCCACCGACATCGTCGAAGACGATGAAGTGGTGGATCATGTCCAGGAACCGGTAAGGTTCGAAGAGCCCCTGCAACAGCACCTGCAACTGAGTCAGGGATGCATCGGCCAGTTGGTCCCCTTCGATAGTACGCCACGGCTGAAACCACTCCTTGTTGGCCGTAAGCGTGCCCACCCGCGCCAGCATGCCGTCGGAGACTACCAGCGCCTCATTGCAGGCAAACAGCGATGGTATCTGCTGCTTGTAGGTCTGAAGCTGGTTGAATGCGGACCAGATGGTGGCGCTGGGGTCAGTGGCGTTTTTCAATTCGACGACCGCCAGAGGCAGGCCATTCACAAACAGCACGATGTCCGGCCGCCGTTCGCAGTGATCTTCAACCACGGTGAATTGGTTGACCACGAGAAAGTCGTTGGCCGCAGCGTTGCCAAAGTCCAGCACACGAACCGCATCCCCAGCGATGGAGCCGTCCTGCCGCTGGTATTGCACCGGGACGCCGTCCACCAGGTAGCGGTGGAAGGCATGGTTGTTCCCGACCAACGACGGAGAGTCGGGCATGGTCAATTTGCGGAGGGCATCTTCCAGTGCATCATGCGGAATGGACCCATTCAGCCGCTGCAGAGCCTGCCGCAGGCGGCGCTCCAGTATGACCTGGCCGTAGCTGTCCCGTTCTGCCGCAACCTGCCCCGGCGCTATGTCCAGCCCGCTCAGCACCCGCCAGCCCAGGTCTCTCAGCCAGTCCAGGGCTGCCTGCTCCACGTTGGACTCGTTGAAGGGGGTCATGGTGAGCGTCTCCGGGCCTGGCGCGTGGCATACAGCCGTTCGGTGAAGCCGCCGTCCCGCTCAAAGGCCGCCGCCTGGGCTTCAATCTGGCGGCCCAGCAGTGCCGATGCCACATTGATGAGAGCCAGTGCGCCGTTGGCCATGGTTTCGTCCGGGGCTGGGGTGGTGGACCGGGTGGACCTTGTGGAGGGGGCCTCGGGGTTCTCGGTGGTCTCATCTTGTCCACCGGGTCTACCAGGTCCAGCGGTTCCACCCTTATCTTGCACCCACGCCGCCCACAGCAGCACATCGTTCAACGCGGCGGGGCGCCGGGACACCAGTTCTTCACGCCGCGGGTCCTTCCGTTCCCACTGGCTCATGCCATGCTGGCGCAGGTAGTCCTCGAAGTCCAGGCACAGCTCGTCAAGGCTGGCGCGGGCCACGTTGGTCAGTTTGAGTTCCATCTTCTTTGACGTGCCGCTGGCCCTGCTCCCCTCGGCGATGTTCTGCACCCCGCTGCGAGCCGCCTGCACCATCTGGTCATGGGTCCGGCTGCGCGGGTTGATGTACTCGTTGCAGAAGTGCACAGTGACGTCATAGGCAAGCTGGGCTACCTGAAAGCTCTTGAGTTTCCGGTAGCCGCCGTGGGAGGGGAGGAGGGGAGCATTGTCCATACTACTTACCCGCGAGTCACTGCGGCTTACCAGTCAGTCATTTGGGTAGCCTTTCCTCAGTCTTGATATTGGTATCCCCTCGATCGATGAACATACGCGTCTACGTGTCATGGTCAGAGGCACCGGGTGACGCGTTGGCCGCCAGTACAAGCTCTTCCATCCCTGTGAAATGGGAAGGGTCCTCGGCTTTGATGAGTTCCATTAAGTCCTGTAGTACGGGTTGAGCCTCTTTCAGGACAGTTGGATCGTGGCCAACGTCCGGGACGGCTGCGTCATGCGAGTACGCGTTGAGAAAACGATACAGGCGCAGTCTCTTCGACTCCTCCATCTGCATGGTAGTCAATGCCTTCCAAAGAGTGCTCTTGGCCCCGGGTTTGTGAAATGCCACGAAAGACTCCAAGAGTCGCCTGGCGATGTTCGGAAGGACATACGCAGCGCCAAGTGGAATCTGCGCTGATGCGTTGGCCGCCCGGTACACTCGGGCAAACAGGTAGTCATATTCAGAGCCGTGATTTCGCAGCATCGGATCCAAGGGCAGGATGCTGGCGAACCGACCCGTATCCCCGTAGCAGCAGTCGAGCATGTAGAAGCGAACCGCCTTCTTAGCTGGTTTGGGTAGGTTGTCAAGCCAATTCCGGGCCTCCCGAAAAAGTGTGAAGTCGTGTGTGAGCAGGAATAGTTGGCCAGCGTCCTGACCTCGCGACCGTATGTAAGAGAAGGCAAGGAAAATGGCATTGGAATCGAGGCTTGACACAGGGTCATCAATGACAACGATTCCGTTGGCGAGCTCGAAGCGCCGGTCACTGAGTGCCTTCAAGAAATACAGAAGCGCGATGGCGGTGCATTCACCTTCACTCAGGTTCCGCGCTGGCTCGCCCGCACGTCTGATGCTGTAGCCAGTCTCGCTAGCCTCCAACTTCAGTTCGCCGTGTCCCAGATACGCTTGAAGGTCCGCATTCAGTTCCTCCGCAGGTCTGCGGTACTCAGTGATCTCTGCCTCAATTGACCGGATCATCTGCAGCATGCCAGCATTCTCATCTCTGGAGCGCTGCAACGCCGTCTCAGCCGTGACCTTGGACGCAACGAGGCGCCTGTAGTCAGTCAGGATCCTCGAGACCTCGTCTGCCTCCAATTGCTCTCCTGCCATTTTGACTACCGAAGCGAAGTCGGCAGACATGCGATTGTGTCTCTCCAGGACCGCATTGAGACGGTCCAGACCGGAGGCTGTGTTCAAAGCAGCAACACCGCATTCCTCCCGCTTGAATACATGGGCCTTCTTTTCCCGAAGTGCAGCGACCAGCTCGGTGCAGCACGCTTTCACGGATTCGAGGAAGCCAACGAAGGCCACCCGCGCTAGATCGAATTCGGTTCCCAAGTCATCGTACAACTGCGCCCGATTTGGGATTGCCACCGAGGCAGCACTCCTGCTAGTCTCTTCCAGTCTCTTGATGAGAGCGTCGATATCAGCCACAAGTTGGTCATACTCTGTGCTGAAGTGTGCGTCCAAAGCAGCCAAACGCTCCGCAGGAACCAGTTGCCCGCAGAAGAGGCATTCGGAACTCGCACGTTCTCTATGTAACTCAAGTCCTTTGTGCGTCCACGTTGCCAATTCCGGGTCTTGGAAGAGTCTTTGGATAACTCGGGCGACCACGGTTGTCTCCAAGCAAGATGAGACGTCCGCTATCAAGCCGTGCAAGTCTGGCGCTGAATATGCAATCAACTCAAGCGGTGGCCTTGGCTTGGCCCGATACTGGGACAAGAGCGTGCCCCTGGCAGCATCAGTCAAACGCCAATTCGCCGCATCTCCAGCCTTAATCATCTTCTCCGCGCGTTTCTTGAAGTCGGCCTTGTCGTAGTTGCTGTAGCCAGATGCGCCTGGCAGCCGGAGAACCTCCTTCATCATTCTGGCGCGGTCGCTGCAGAAGCGTTCGAGTACGGCATCTGCCTTCTTGGTGTCTGCTTCGTGCTTGGCCTGTGAGGTCTTCGAAGCCGCCATCTGTGTCTTGATGTTCTCAAGCTTCTGTTGCTTCTCGATACTCTCAGCTCCGATCACGAATATGGGCGTCATATCTCGACCGTCGACCCTGAAAACGTTCTCCTCCACAAACCTGCGGTTGAAGACGCGAATGGGGACAATTGCATTCTGGAAATCCGACCCTCTGTACTCCCGACCATCGATGGAGATGGACACCTCTCCTGTCTCGGGAGGTCTCTTCAGTTCGATGCAGCGCATGATCTCACTAAGAGTGGTCTTGCCCGATGCGTTCCAGCCGTAGATCAGGTTATAGCGTCCAAAGTCCGACAGGTCACTAGGCCACGAGAAGCCGCGGAATATGCCACAGTCACGCAGCTTCACGATTCGCTCGATGCCCATCACACGCACCTCCCGACAATCCTCTCAGCATCCGGCACGCGTAACTCCCCGGAGATGAGCTTGGGAAGCAGTGCATCACGGAGAGCCGCAAGAATGCGGGATTCGCGTTCGCGTTTGTCAGCTTGAGCGAACAGAAGCGTAGCCAAGGCGTCGAAGCGCCGGGACACTCCAGGGCTTGGTACGACAGAGTCATAGGAAGGAACTGCCTCATTCGACAGGTGCAAGACCGTTGTACCGGTGGAGTGAGCATACGTATGGTCCTTGAACGCATCAGTTCGGAAGAGGCAGTACAGGAACGGTACCGAGACACGAGGGGACCTGGGACGGACAATCAGAACATCTAAGGAAGCAACCAAGGAGTCAAACGCATCACTAGATTGCACTATTGCGGGTCTGCCGACCACCTCGGCAGCCTGCGTGACATCTGTGCATGCGATGACGAGATCCCCCGACCTCACTACTTGTTCGGCCTTGAAGCCGCCGGTGTACGGCTTGAGACCCTCGGGTCGATAGCCACCACCTGGATCGAATGACTTCAGGGTCACAAGTGCAGTTGTGCTGCTCTTCAATTCTGCGCTGCTATATGACTTACCTTTCACGCAGGTCACGCAGTCGCCAGTGGGCTTCACCTCCCACCCCTCCGGTATCGGGCCCAGTTCGGAGTCCACGAAGGAAGACGGGAACAGATCCGCAAGCTCGGTAGGGAGGCCGGGGTCATGGCCTTCGGCTTTGGCGCGGACGGGGTCAAAGTCCACAAACCAGCTCTTGAAGATTGCCCGCGCGATGCCCTCCAGCGTTTCATTCATCTTGCGGTTAAGGTCAATCTTCGCAGATAGTTCAAAGTAAGTGTCTCCGATGAACTGCTGATCGTACGGTGTGGGAACCGGAATGAGTAACTTGTCGAAATCGCCCTTCTTGAAATGAGGTATCAGAGTCCCAACATGCATCTGTGAGATCTGGTCTTGAACAACTTTCGACCGTAGCGCGGCCAACAAGTACTTTGGATAGACCTTCCTAGTATCCGCCCGAACGGCGACCATGTCTTGCGCGATGCAGAAACCTACCGGACTTGGAACAAGACAGACGCGTCCTGGAGTTGCCTTGTTTACGAAAAGGATGTCACCTGGCAGAGGGTGGCCGCGAAACCAAGTCGCATAGGTTTCGTGAGAAACAAAGCGGACTTTGTCGTAAGTGGGATACAGCAGTTCGTTTCGGATGCAATTCGTCGCAATCAGTGGGACGCCGTGGTTCACCGTAGGGCAACTCCTCCCACGGTTGTCTACCACTTCAGCAATGAGTTGTGAGAATGGGAGTGTCTCAATGCCCATACCCAATCTTCTCCAAGTTGGCCCAGATGAGCTTGTCCAGCCTCTCTGACTCCTCCATCTGATTCCGCAGTTCCGAGGTCAGGCGCGACATCTTCTCCTCGAACGCCTCACCATCATCCTCAACCTCGGCTGCGCCCACATAGCGGCCCGGAGTCAGAATGTGTCCTTGGTGGCGGATTTCGTCGACGCTTGCGGACTTGCAGAAGCCCGCTACGTCCTCATACGCCGTGTCAACGTCCTTGTCGCCGCGCCAGGCGTGGTAGGTCCCCGCGATCATCTCGATGTCCTCGTCGGTCAGCTCACGGTGCACACGGTCGACCAGCGCGCCGAGCTTGCGCGCGTCGATGAACAACGTCTCACTGCGGCGGTCGCGGAAGCGTCCGTTGCGCTTCTCTCGGGTCAGGAACCACAGACACACGGGTATCTGCGTGGAATAGAACAACTGGCCCGGCAGCGCAATCATGCAGTCCACCAGATCGGCCTCGATGATCTTCTTCCGTATCTCTCCCTCGCCGGACTGATTGGAGGACATTGACCCGTTGGCCAGTACGAAGCCGGCCATGCCGGTGGGCGCGAGGTGGTGGATGAAGTGCTGCACCCAGGCGAAGTTGGCGTTGGATGCCGGTGGGGTGCCGTACAACCACCGCTTGTCATCGCGCAGGCGGTCGCCGCCCCAGTTGCTATCGTTGAACGGCGGATTGGCGAGTACGTAGTCCGCCTTGAGGTCCGGATGCAGGTCACGATGGAAGCTGTCCGCGTTCTCAATGCCAAGGTTGCCATCGATTCCACGGATGGCGAGGTTCATCTTCGCCAGGCGCCAAGTAGTCGGGTTGGACTCCTGCCCGAAGACGCTGACGCCTGCCACAGCCTTGCTGCCATTGCCGTTGCCCGTGCGGTGAGCCTGCACGAACTCCGCCGACTGCACAAACATGCCGCCGGAGCCGCAGCACGGGTCATAGACACGTCCCTTGTACGGCGCGAGCATCTCCACCAGCAGCCGCACCACGTGGCGCGGTGTATAGAACTGGCCGCCCTTCTTGCCCTCGGCGCTTGCGAATTGCGAGAGGAAGTACTCGTACACGCGGCCGAGGACGTCCTTTGAGCGGCTTGCTTCATCGCCGAGGCCGATGTTGCTCACGAGGTCGATAAGTTGCCCCAAACGCTGCTTATCGAGCGCAGGACGGGCATACTCCTTGGGCAGCACGCCTTTGAGCGTCGGATTGTCCCGCTCAATGGCAATCAGGGCGTCATCCACCAGCCGGCCTATTTCGGACTGCTTGGCGTTGGCCTTAAGTACTGACCAGCGCGCCTCTTGCGGCACCCAGAACACGTTGACTGCGCGGTATTCGTCCTTATCTTCGGGGTCGGCGCCCTGGGACTGCTCCGCGGCCAGCCGGGTGTGGTGCTCCTCGAACGCATCGGAGATGTACTTCAGGAAGATGAGACCGAGGACTACGTGCTTATACTCAGCAGCATCCATGTTGGACCGCAGCGCGTCGGCTGCGAGCCACAGGTGTTTCTCAAAGCCGAGTACCGCGCCGTTGTTCTGTTTCGCCATGCTTACCTCGCATCAAAGGTATATAACCGTGTGGCGTGACATCTGTCTGTCACAGCGGTGAAACGTCGAAGCCAACTTCCGGGCACTCGAGACGGCAACACAGGAAGCTGCGTTTGCCCTCGTCTTCACGCTCTTCATTCACAACGACCGGGAAACAGATTCGCCGCGGGCCGGGGGAGCTGGGGACTATGACTACTGTAGACCGCACGAGTGCGGGGGTCAAGAGGGGCGGCCTCGCCGCAGTTGGCGGGTTGGCCAGCGAGGCGCTGGGGTTCTGCGTTCTGCGTGCTGCGTTCTGGGTTGGCCGCCGCGGAGCGGCGGAGTTACGGGTGACGGGCTCAGGGGTGCCGGTTTTCGACACTTCGGTCGGCTGGTTTTCGACACTTCGGTCTGCTGGTTTTCGACACACCGGTCTGCTGAGTTTCAGCATTCCATTACATAGACTACTACATAGATTACAGCAGAGACCACTGCAGAGCTCTCAGCAGAGACTTGCAGCACACGCACGAGAGAGGGTGAGGGAGAACCGGAATGAGCAGGAGAGTCCGGAGAGGCGGGCGAGGCGCCGGAGTGTGCCCGCTCAAGGCAGGAGTTCGGCGTTCTGAGTTCACCGGCCAGG
>Ga0351852_10362_pt1 | contig 10352 bp, 8 predicted proteins | sample TotcelHFGM3001N6_FD_206802 | JGI IMG/M metagenome (GOLD analysis project Ga0351852, IMG submission 206802) | Enriched cells from coal bed in the Powder River Basin, Montana, United States - Total cells FGM rep1 HSBNCT.FGM.300.1.N6 ...
TGGTTCATGGTGAAGGTCGGCTGCAAAAGGCACGGCAGGATTCGCCACAAGAGGCGCAAAAGACACAAAAAGGTTAGGTAATTGGGGGTTTGGTTTTGGGCAAGTCGGGCTTGGTATCCTCTCCCCACCGTTCCGCCAACTTGCACTGGATCCGGTGTCGGAGTCTAACATTTCGGGATATTGGGGGTTAGCCACAAAAGGCACAAATGGCACAAAACGAAGGCAATCAGAAGGCCGTGATTCCGTGTGCCGTTTGTGCTTCTTGTGGCCATTCTATGATCGTCCTTCAAGATTGGCCACAAAAGGCACAAAGAACACAAAGTCATAGAACTAGTTTACGAATTTCCAGTCTCGGGGCGCCGAAGTTAATTAGCAAGGCATGGCGTTTTCCGGAAGCGCGGAGGTAGCCAAGCACCTGGGCGATGTGGTCGTTCGTCAGCGTCTTGCAGGCTTTCAGTTCAATGATCAAGTCCGACTCGACGAACAGGTCGGCAAAATAGTCGCCCAGGACCGTTCCGTCCTCGTCGCGCACTTGGAGTGGGCACTGTTGTTCCACCGTCATCCCGGCCTTGCGCAAACGATGACTCAAACCGTTCTCGTACACCTTCTCCAGATGCCCATGCCGAAGGTAGGCGTGCAGCTCGAAAGCCGTCTGTCGAACTCGATCACACAGTGCCAGTATCCCTTGGTCAGTCTTCATCTTTGTGTCCTTTGTGCTTTTTGTAGCTAATCTTATGCTGCGATCGTGTCGAGCGAAACGTAGTCTTTGACGTACTCGGTGATGATGCCGCGCCAAGGGCCGAGGGTGCGGAGGTCGGCCAACGAGACCTTGGGATTGTCGGCCAGCCGGCCGAACTCGCCGGCGTCCACGATGGCTCGGACCATCGCGTCGCTGACGTACGCCTTGAAGAACTGGCGGATCGCTGCCTGTTCTTTGCCAACCAGGGGATCGGTCTTTTCCGATTTGGCTTCGAGGACGGCAATGGGAACCCCTCGCTCGTCCAGCAAGAGGTAGTCTGCAAACCCGCCGGAGGTGTTTTCAAAGTCGTCTCCGAGACTGTCTAGCGCATGCTTCTTGAGCTTGACGTGCAGTTCGACGGCGATGTTCGCGGGACCGGTTTCGTCGTCGAAGAACCGCCACCGCGCTCGGCGGAGCAGGTCATTGATCAGAATTCTGGCTTTGGCTTCTTTGGACATGTCCGCTGAACTCCCATCTCGCGGCGTATCTCCCCCCACCGAGATGGACCTTGCCAACAGGTTCGACCCTTTGGAGAATCGTCGCGGCTGCTCGTCTCCACATCCAGCGGGGCGCACGACGGGCTCGATTAGGGCACCCGAACCCGCTCCCGTCAAATGGCTTGTGACAAGAACTACCCCCAGTACGCATGCACGGATTTCGTGCCCAAGGCTCTCGGGCCAATCGAAGAAGAACACCCAACGGCCAAGGTGCTCCATGTCTGGCCGCATGATCTCACGGCGTACGTCCGCTGTCCTTGGGTGGGCAAATCACACGGTCGGCCGGGAATCAGGCAAGATCCGCGCCGTCAGGCGAATCCGAGTCGTCTGTCCGAACAAGGAGCACTCCATGAGGAATTGGCTGAGGCGGAAAAAGGAGGCGAGGGGATGCAGCTCTATTTTGCGTCGCTTGGGTCACTTTCGTTCTGTTGGCCTGCCGCGTGATCGCAACGTGTGCCCGAGTTAAAGTCGCGCGGCAGATTGCGTTACCCAGCCTTCGTTGCCGTTCGGCGTCCCGCGAACCGTGCTGTGCCGAATCGCGTCCAATTCCTGCTGCGTCTGGGGGCGATTGAGGAAGGAGCTCCACTGCCGAGGTCGCGGAATGGGCCACGACGCCAACAGCCGACGACTGCCGCCCTCGTCATGCGCCATCTGCCACGCACCTGCCGAACCGCCGATGTTCCGCTCGCTCACAGAGATTCGCTCGGACCGAATTACGTTCCACGCCCTGAAAAAGAGCTGCGTCCCCTTTCGCTTCCCGCTTCGTATTCGTTTATACTTCTACCGGTGATTCCTATCAACAAGTGAGACGGACATGTTGCGATACCGGTGGATCTATGTCGTTCTGTTCGCGGTGCAATCGTTGGCAGCTTTCCGGTCGGCAGGGGCCGAACGACCGGAGTTGCCCGCTTCGTGGCAGCAGCAGTGGAATGCGAAGATCGGCCTGTGGACTCGACAGGGCGCGGGCCACACGGCGCCGGTAGCCACGGCGGAACAGGTGCATCCGGGTACGAATGCGGCGGCGCAGCTGGTCGCCGCGGCAGTTGTCGAGCGCCTGGACGAAGTGGATGCCGGCGCTGTCCTGAAGGCGCTGCGCCAGATGCAGGTGACGGATGGGGGCAGCCGGCACGGCTGTCTCAAATGGTACTGGGAGGAACCGCGCCCGGTGGACACCAACGCCGCGTTCTTCACCGGGCTGAATCTGATCGTGCTGCGGCTGGGGTTCCCGGACCAACTCGAACGACTCGATGCCGATGCCCGCGGCGTCCTGGAGGCCATCCTCACGGATCTGAGTGTCTGGTTTGATCAGACGTTAACGCACCCCTCGCGTTACTATCCCAACAAATACATGGGCGATCTGGTATGCCGGTGGCTGTTGCTGGAAACACTGGGGCAGCAGGCCGAGCGGCAGCGGGTGGCGGCGGAAATGCTCGTATCGGCGCGCTACTGGCGCGAGGAGAACTGGGGCTGGGGCGAGCACATGAGCAATATCTACGCGTCCGTACTGCTGGACCAACTCTCGGTGCTGCTGATGCTGGCCCAAGACCTGCCCGCGGCGGTTCGGCGCGAGTACACCGCGCTGCGGGACGACCTGCTGGCCATTGAGGATGCCTATGGCAGCGGGCCGCGCGCGCCGATGATCCGCGACTATAACTTCACGGGCAGTCCGGCCTATGACAATTACCGCGACCGTGTGCGCCGCGTCCAGACCGCAGAGGATCTGAGCAGTGGCAACCTGGCGATGCGTCCCGTGCTCGCCGAACTCGGCTGGTCCTCATGTTTCCAGCTACGATGCAGACTGCCCCACGCCTGCGTTCCTCGCCAGGGGCAAGATTCGCTCGTAACGCGTTCCGCTCGACGTACCGACAAACCGTGTAGAAATGCTCGTCCTACTGCATCGGAAAGGACTTGAACCGTCCTTGGTACACGTGGCCACTGCTTTCATCGCCCTCCTGGGAACGATCTTGAAGGCGGACGGATTCCCTCCCTAATCCATTAACGGGGCCAACGTATTCAGGGCAAGCTTGGCTTCCCATTCCGCGAATTCGTGGCGCGGCTTAATCCGTGTCGAGCGGAATGGGAAATGCCTCCTGGCCGCGACGTTCCGCCAGGGCCGCCGCGACGCGCGCTCGCAGCCCCGACTGCCACCCCTGTTCCAGGGCCATCGCGATGGCAAGTTCCAGCGGCAGTTGGCGTCCCTGACGCAGCTGCGCCACCGCGGCGGCAAACCACAGGCGATCCCCTTCTGGAAGGCTGCCGATCCCTCGCGCTATCGTCGCTTCGTCCACTTCCTGCAGCACGAGCGCCAGGCGGGCGATCAGTTTCCCGAACAAGGGGCCGTCGTCCAGCAGGGGTAGAAAGTCGCGGCGAAAACCATCCACCGAAGTGTCCCGCAGTCCGCGCGTGGCAAACTGTCGGGACAGCCGCACGTCCATCCGCTCGACGAGCCGTGACACCACGAGCGCTCCCACCGGGCCGATCTGTTCGTCCCGCTGGAACTGCTGCAACGTGGGCTGGAGATACTTGGACTCGTTGGCCAGGGCAAAGGCCACTTCCCGGCACACGATCCACGGCCAGCTGCCGTGCGGGAAACAGGTGTCGGTCGCCAGGAACGCCAGGTTTCCGACGATCGCGCCCAGCCAGTTGGACAGGTCACCGCCCTCGTCGGGAATGTTCAGCCGGATCAGGGGATCCTGCCGCGAATTCGCCAGGAGCGCATCCACGTCCTGCAGGATGCCGCGCTCCAGCAGCGTGCGGCAGGTCGGCATGCTCTCACAGATCTTCTGGACGCCAGGCGTCGCCCGCCGCGACTCGAGCAAGGCGGCCAAGCCATCGACCAGGAATTCCAGGCAAGAGCTGACGGGGCGGTTGGCGTCAAAGACGTTGGGAGGCGTCTCGATGAAGGGACGCAAATCGGCCCAACGCTGCGCATACGCGGCGGGCACAAAGGTAATCGTCATTCCGCTGGTCTCCGCTTTGGTCTGGAACTGCAGCAGTTGTCCGCTGGTCTCCTCGACCACGATCCGTTCCCGCTCGGTTTCCACGGTCAATTCCGTGCCTTGCCAGGATACCCGGGAGCCGGGGAGGTAGAGGAAAGCCTGAGCAGCCGACGGAGCGATGTTCAGCGAGAGGCGAAGCAAAGAGCCGCGAAGCAAATGCTCGGCCGGCTTGGATTGATAGCCGGCCCCCAGCATGGTTTGAAAAGGATGATCGGGACTCTTGGGCTCGCTTTGCAGGGTCAAGACAATTTGCAGTTCGACTCCCAGTTCCGGCAGCGGAAGTTCCAACCGCCCCGAGACCCCGGCAATCCGGCAGAAGATCCGGTCAGCTGTGGACGCCACCGTAAATCCCGGCGGACGGTCGTCATCGTCTGGCCGATGAACCAGCATCGCGCCCTGTTGCGGCGACAGGACGAGTTCCAATACGCCGTCCTGGACCTTGCGGGTAAAGACCAGGTCCGCTCCCCAGCCGTCAGGGTTGCCGAGCCAGTCGCGGGCGCGCAACAGGGCCTTGGCTTCACGTCCCCACTCCTCGTCCAGCGGGCCGGAATAGGGCGATTCCTGCAACTCGATCTTGAGCTGCCTGCTTGCCGCGTTCGCCGTCAACGCTTCCGCGGTGATGTGGTGTTGAATAAAACGCCCCGAGCGCCAGAGCTGATGTTCCAGGTCCACCAGCCTCCGCCGCGTCAGCACTTCTCCGGGATGGAGATCGAGCCAGGCCAAGATCGCCGCATCCGTGAACCGCTTCTGTCCGGTTACCGAGATGGTCTGCAAAGTGGTCGGCTGTCCCAGTTCCGCGATCTTCACAGTCAGATCTACGGTCCGAGTCTCGGCGTGCGATTGACGCAGCACTTCGAATCGAGCGTCGCAATACCCCAGATCTGCCAGCGCCGCGGCCACCTCGCGTTCCAGCTGTGACTGGGCTGGCACGCTCAAAGGTGCCGGTTTGCCGACTTGCCAGATGGGATCGCTCAGGGCCACCGGTTGCCCCCGCCGGTCGAACCATTTCACGACCTGCTCGGCACCGACTTGGACGGTTTGCGGGCGAGCTGCCCGGGCGGGCGGATAGGGTCGAGTCAGACGCTCGCGCAAGGCCTCGGCACAGATCGACTCGCTGCCCTCGATCCGCACCTCGCCGCAGACGGATTGCGGGCCCTCGAAGATGTCCACACAGAGCCGCTTGGCATCCAAGTCCAATCGCGCATCGACCCGCGCCTCGGCAAAGCCGGAGTTCTGCAAGGCCGCCTGCAGCTTCTGCGAGACGGTCGTGGCCAGTTCGCTGCGCGGGGCCAGCGGATGGCAGGCCAGCTGGGTACGCAGGTCGCGACGAACCGCGCGCCGCACCTCGTCCTCCTCGACTTGAACGGCCCCGCTGATCCGCCACCGCCACACATCGCCGAATTTGCCGACCCGGTCTTGCTCGTCCGCGCGTGTGGCTCCGGCCGACAGCCAGAGCATCCCCAACAGGCCGACACCCGCCATCCGCTTCGTCGCGCGTTTCATCTCCCGTCCCTCCTAGCTGGGATTCTGGTTGGATCACGGCCCGATTTTCTCCAGCACCTGGTCACGAAACGGCCCGGCGCCGGCCAGAAACTGTTCGGCGATTTGCCGCAATCGATCGTGGTCGCGGCCTTCGAAACGAAAGGTGATCGCCGGCTCGGTGATCGACGCTCGAGCCAGCGCCCAGCCGCCGTCGTAGTCGGCTCGCACGCCGTCCAGCCGTGTGAGCTGGCCTCCGCAACGGCTCGCAATCGCCTCCACCACCGCCAACGTATCTCCCGCAAACGGAATCCGCAAGTCGGGTGTAATCGCAGGCCAGGCGAATGGCCGCAGCGAGTCGGCCAGACTCACCTGGAACTTGTCCAGTATTCCCAGCACGACCAACGCCGTAAACAGCCCGTCGTCGCCGCCGTCCAAGATGCCGAAGAAGTGGTGCCCGCTGACCTCGACCCCCAATTCCGCCCCGACCTGCAGCATCGCCGATTTGATAAATCCATGCCCGCTGGGCTGCATTACGGCCGAACCGCCGGCCGCCGCCGCGACTTGTGAGACCAGCGACGCACATTTCAGGTCGTACACGACGGTCGGCCGGTCAAAGCACTGCTGGATCAGCAGCGCCGCAATCTGCTCGGGTCTGGCGATCCGTCCCGCGTGGTCGACGAAGATGACTCGATCGCCGTCGCCGTCCAAGGCCACCCCCACGTCGGCCCGGCGGGCGATCACGGCCCGCACCAGCGGCGCCAAGTTGGCGTCGTGGGACGGGTCCGGGTTGCGGGCGGCATAATCCGGATCGATGTCCGGCGTCAGCACGCTCACGCCATAGCCGGCCGCTGCCAGCACACGCGGCGCGATGTGCGTGAACGTCCCCGCCATGGCGTCCAGGACGACTGACAAGCCCGTCGAATTCGCGTTCCCGCGTCGAGCCGGAGAGGTCGCGGACCGTGGAGACGCCGCGACCAGGTCGCATGCCTCGCGAATCACCCAGGACTCGTAATCGGCCGTCACCTGGCGAAAATCCAACGTTCCCCGCGGTGCGGCGGGCGGCGCATCCAACCCGGACTCCAGTTCGCGAACCAACGGCGGGCTGGGCGGCTGGCCTGCCACCACGAACTTGACGCCGTTGTAACGTGCCGGATTGTGCGAAGCGGTGACCACGGCGACGCTTCGACAGCCGAAATGCCGGGCGGCGAAATTCACGACTGGCGTGGGCTGCTGACCGACGTCGTGGACCGCCAGGCCGGCGTCGAGCAAACCGTCGGCGAGCGATTGTTTCAGCGGCGGCGTGCTGCGGCGAAAGTCGCCCCCGATGCAGATTGCCGCGTCACCGCGTGCCCGGATCATGCCGCCCAACGCGCGACCGATCCGCCGCGCTTCTTGCGCCCCCCATTCCTCGCCCACCACGCCGCGAACGTCACACGCTTTGAAGATGCTCACCGCACGTACCCCCGTTCCCGTAGCGCCGCCAGGAATCGTTCCCGCGGCTGCGTGTAGGCCTCGACCAATGCCGGGTCCGGCTCGACCGTCTGCCCGGGGCGCACGATGGCCGCGACAGCCCGGGCACTGCCGCCCTCATGCGGCATCGCCGCCAGGACGGCCGCTCCCACGGCACACTGCGGATAGCGCGGCGTGCAGTACGCGCGGCCGTTGACGGCGGCGCGAATCCGCAACCACGTTTCCCCGGCCACTCCGCCCCCCGTGGCATAGACGGTCGGGCCGACGTCCAGTCCCAACTGTTCCAACCGTTCGATGCCCAACCGCTCCAAAAACGCCACACCCTCCATCCCCGCCGCGAACCGTTCCGCCGGATCGGCGAGCTGTTCCAAGCCGAAACCGGTCGCGGTCGGACAGGCAAAGGGAAACCGTTCGCCCGTTTTGACCAGGGGATAAGCGATGTGCCCAGAAGGCAACCGCCGGGCCGCCCGGCGGCCGAGCGCGTCCAGGTCCTGGCCTGCCAGGTGCATCCCTATCCACTCGCCTCCGGTCGTCGAGGCCGCACCGGGCAGGAATCCTCCGGCCGGATGACGATGATTGTAGATTGCCCCGGCCGGATCGAGCAACGGCTGGGCGCTGATCGCCTTGAAGACCAGCGTCGTGCCCAACGTCACGTTCAGGTCGCCCCGCTGTTTCGCCCCGCTCGCCAGGCAGCCTGCGGTCCCGTCGGTACAGCCGGCCACAATGGGTGTGCCCACCGGCAATCCGGTGGCCGCCGCCGCATCGCCGGTGAGCTGGCCGATGGGCGTGCCCGGCAGGACGACCTCGGGCAGCAGGCTGCGGGGGATGCCCAGCCGCGACTCGATCGCCTCGGGCCACTGCAGCGTGGCCGGTTCGACGCCCGTCTTGAGCGCTGTCGAGACGTCCGTCACGTCGTAACGGCCGCACAGCCGGCCAACGATCCAATCCGTTTGATGCACCACGCGGCGACAGCGGCGGAACACGTCGGGCTCGTGCCGGGCAAACCACACCAGCTTGGGCAGCGCAAACGCCGCCGCAACTTCGATGCCGTAGGGCGCCAGCGTCTGGCGGACGGCCTCGGCCGCCTCTTTCGCTTGGTCCGTGGCCCTCAGGTCGTTGTACATCACGCCGGGCGTCAACGGCTGGTCGTCTTCATCCGCTAGCAAGAACGTTCCCGACGTGGCGTCCACGGCAAGCCCTACGATCTGGTGACCGGCGGGCAGTCCGGACGCCAATTCGCGCAGTGCCGTTTCGGCAGCGGTCGTCCAGGCCTGCGGGGACTGCTCGACCCGCGGCCCGTCCACGCGGGACGCGGCGACAGGAAAATCGGCGCGACCCTCGGCAATCATTTGGCCTTGGAAATCCATCGCCACCGCGCGGGCGCCGCCGGTACCAAGGTCCAGGCCGATTGCAATCAGTTTCTCTCGCATCAGCGGGCCTCAACGCAGAAATAACGGAGGAACCAACACGAACAAGCTGGCGAAAGAATATACGGCAGAAAAACAACGAGCAATAGCGGTCGGTTGGCCTTTCACGGCCCGACACCGTACGTCCCTCCTCTGCCAGCACGCAAATCCGTGACTGGCGGTTCGATGATATCCGGGCCAACCGGTTGGTCATTCAGCGCCGTTGCGCTGGATGACGCTGGCAGGCACGCAGGCCAACGAAACGGGCGCAAAGTTGCAGACGCATCCCCCGGTGAGATTGGGCATGCTGAGCAAGCCGTTCGCCGGGTACAGGTTGTTGTTCACCGAGCACCCCGGGCGCACACCCAGCAACGGCGTGATCTCACACGTGGCGAGATCGATCCAGGCCGAGTTGCTGCGGTAACGCGTGGTCAGCAGGTGCGTACTCGCCCGCGTTCCCGTACATCCGCGGCGGACCCACTCGAGCGGTTTGCCGATCGGTTCGGCCGACGGGATGTCGTAAATGGTCAAGAGTTGCTCGCTGCCCGCCAGCAGCTTGTGGCCGGCAATCAATCCCGGCAGACCCGCTGCGGGCAGGCCGTGCCCCTGAACGACCAATTTCGTCCCTGCCGGATCGGACAGTTGCCACAGGGGCGTGCCATCGCTGCCGCGATAAAAGCCCACCGGGGTCACCACGACGTCGAGCGACGAGCTGTACCGCAATCTGCCGCCGCCCGCTCTCTGCCACATGCGTTCGCCCGTGGCGATGCTCAGCGCGAAGAGGCTGCCGTCGCGGGTCTCGTCTTCGCCACGCCGCGGGTCGGCCACTTCGGCGCAGAATACCTTGTCCTCGCCCACAGCAAGGCTCAACGCAGCACGAGCCGCCTCGACCCGCCACCGCAGTGCCCCCGTGCGGCGATCCATGCACAACACGTGTCGACCGCTGCTGCCCACCAGATAGTCATCGAAAACGCGCAGGTTGGACCAGGGAGTTTCGAGATCTTCGGGAAGGCGGATGCTTCCGCTCGGCTGCCCCGTGGCCGAATCAAATACCAGGCAACTCGTGCCCTCGCTCAGGTAGATCGCATCCTCGACGGCCACCAGTTGCGTGCCCGGTGACAGGCTCGGACGCGGCCCCCATTCGCGGTGTCTCCCATAGCGGACAGCCTGGCGGGCAAGCGGGTCGGCAAGGGGTTTGACGCCGACGGGTACCTCGACCTCCCACAGCTTGCGGCCGGTGTACACATCCGAGGCCCGCAACACCCCCTCTTCGAAAAGTATCAAGCGACCGCCAGCCACGCGAACCAGGTCCTGCTCTGGGTACTTGTGCCATCGCTGCGACGCATCGAACCACAGCACGGCCATCGGCGAGCGGATGAAATCGTCTTCCGATGCCCCGGTACTGGCGGCGTTGGCATCGGCATGCGACCAATCCGCGGCGCCCGGCAGCGAGCCCGATCGGACCAGCAGGACAAAGTCACCAGCCTCCCGGACGGTCGCGCCGGGAAACGCCTCGTCCTTGACGATCTCTTCGATCCGTCCGCGGTCCGCCAACGAGCCCCAGGCACAGGCGATACCGCCGTAGGGCCGCAGGGTATGGAAGACGGCCTCTGCCAGCGCCCGCTCGGCTGTCCCGTCGAAAGCATCCGGGGTTTCCGAAACGACGAGACTCGCCAGGTAGGGTGAGAAGGGGTAAGTCACCGGGTTGCCGACCAGCGCCGCCACTCGCGATCCGTACAGCCCCGCACGGTCCAGCCGT
>Ga0351852_10197_pt1 | contig 10333 bp, 9 predicted proteins | sample TotcelHFGM3001N6_FD_206802 | JGI IMG/M metagenome (GOLD analysis project Ga0351852, IMG submission 206802) | Enriched cells from coal bed in the Powder River Basin, Montana, United States - Total cells FGM rep1 HSBNCT.FGM.300.1.N6 ...
GCTTGTCACGGGGGGCCCTCGCGACGCGAGCAACGTAGCCGCTTGGCGACGATCCGGCAGGGGCTGGCCACATCGCCGCTCACGCGGCCCCGGCTCGCCGGACGGACCGGCCCCGGCGTCGCTACGTGGGCACGGCCGGCGGCGTGGACGGTCGCGATCCGGTGGGGGCTGGCCGCAGGGACCCAGCGTTGCAGGTCTCACTGACGCCGCTAAGACGGGAGCGACAAACCACGGGCCGTGTCAACACATGGATTTCATCCCTTGGATTTCATCCCTTGACATATTATAGCCCAGCGGCTCATGATACAATACTGCGAGTACCGGTCCAGGACAACACGGTCCGGCGGGCGAACGTCGCCCGTGTTCCCGGGCTGTTGGAAGAACAGTGCTCGACTTCCCCTGTCGGTTCTCACCAGAAATGAGCCTTATGTTGCGGAGGTTCGTAGCGGAGCCTGACTGCGGTCTACTCGAAGGGAAGTCGGCGGCGATGGCAGCCAGCCTCGTGCCCCCCTTAGACTCAGGGTATCCGAGGACAAGAACTACAAGGACGCGGTTTGTCACGGCCCCGCAGATCGATCAAGGGAGCTTCGTAGTTGGAGCAAAAGCGATGTGCAGAATCGTTATCGCCGTCGTGACCAGCGTGTGGTCCGGTTTTTGTATGGTCGCCGCCCAGGAGGCGCCTCGCGAGCAACCGCATTCGCCGCCCGGATTCGAGCGGCCAGGACGGTTTTTGAGCAAAGTGCCGGTCGGCGAACCGCCAGGGAGTTCGCCGTCGCCGCCTTCCCGGCCGGCGCGCCAGCCGAGGATACAAGTCCTGGCGGAGCCGGTCCCGGTGGTACCGGCCCGCGATGGCGCGCGGCAGCACAAGCGGCTGGCTCTCCGCCTGCGCGGCGCGTCTGCGAACGATCTGGCCAACACCCTCAACAACTTGCTCCAAGCGGAAGGGCAGGCCGGGCCGGCTGCCGCGGCACAGCGCGTGGTGGTCGTGCCCGAGGCCAGCGGCAATAGCCTGTTGATCGGCGGACCGTCCGAGGCCGTGGACGATGTCCGCCAGCTCGTCGAGGAACTTGACCGGCCGGCAGCGCTGGTGCTCTTGGAGGTGGTCATCGCCGAGGCTCCGGCGGGCGAGGTCAAGCCGGCGCCAACGAAGATGCTGGCCCGCGTCCGGCTCGTGGCTGCCAACAACAAGGCGGCGAGCCTTACCCTCAGCCGCAGCGAACCCAGAATCCGCAACGTCGTGCTGTCGCAGTTTGGCCAGACTCTGGTCGACCGTCACTTGATTATGACGGGGATAATGCTGGGGATCAGCCCTCGGGTCCGGCCGGACGGTACGGTCGTTTTCCATCTCGACATCAGCGATTCGCGTCTCGGCCTGCCGCAGGAGGACGCCGCTGGCTCAGGTGCGAAAGACAACGTCATCCTCCCTGAACCGATCGAGTCCCTGCGCGCGAGTACGACGCTATGCCTGGGCGACGGCGAGACCGCGGTCCTCGGTGGCCGACCTCCGCAGGCCAAGGCCAGCGAGCAGCTGCTGATTCTTGTCACTCCGCACGTGATCCACACACTCGCAAACCCCTGAATAGGAGAAAGCCGATGTCCAGAATCTGGCTCGTCATCGTTATCGTCCTGGGGATCAGGCCGAACGGGCTGTTGGCGGCGGAGGTGGACCCCGCCAAAGACAGCCAAGGGGGACACAAACGGCTCGTCGTCCGCTTGGCGAGTGTTCCCGCCACCGACACCGCGGGCGCCTTGCAGCAGTTGTTCCGCGCCGAGGCGCAAGCGGCCCCGTCGGCAGCGGCTCGGAGCGTGGTGATCGTGCCGGAGATGCTCAGCAACAGCCTCGTCCTCGCGGGTCCGCCGGATGCCGTCGAGGAGGTCCGGCAACTGGCCGAGCAGTTGGATCATGCCGCGGTCCTCGTCTATCTGGAAGTGCTCATCGCCGAGGCCCCTGCCGCCGAGATCAAGCCCTCGAAGCCGGAGGAAAAACCAGGAGCGGATCCAGACGCCGGACAGGCGAGTTTGCTGGAGAAGCCGGAAAAGATGACGGTCCTCAGCCGGGCAACGCTCACGACCCTCAGCGGTCAGGGGGCCTCGCTCGATATCAGCCGTAGCGATGCCCAGATGGCCCAGACCTACGCCACCCCCCGTGCCACGGCGCATAGCGCCCAAGACCAGAAAGTGGGGACCCACATAGGGATCGTTCCGCGGGTCGGCCCGGACAGGAAAGTCTCGCTGCGCGTCGACGTCAAGGATTCCTGGCTCGGCCCGGCCGAGGCGGGTACGGCTACCGCCGCTCCGAAGGAGGGCGGGCCGCCGCCCATGCGGAGCATCGAAACCTTCCAGGTCCAGACCGAACTCACGGTGTCGGACGGCCAGACCGTGGTCCTCGGCGGCGCCGCTCGGCAACCGCAATCCGGCACCGAGCGGCTGCTCCTGCTGACCCCGCGCATCCAGCCAGTGGGCGGTCATGCCGAGCCCGGTCGGTAGCTGGGGATCACGCGGGGTCCCCGTTGTCGCCCCCCGGCCCTGGCAGCCGGCCAGCCACACGCCGCCTGCCCGGCCGCGATCCGGCAGAGGCTGGCCACGCAGCCCCCGCGTCCCGCCGTTCGCCCGTGCCGCGTTCAGGGGCGTTGCGGCCTGTGGCCCAGGCACTACGCCCACCGCGAGCCGGCAGGTGCCGCCGTTATCGCCGCCCCCGCGGCCCGCCGTTCGCCCGTGTCGCGTTCACGGGCGTTGTGGCTGGTCGGCGGCCCCGGCGTCGCGGCGTGGCCAGCCGCCGGACTACTCTCCAGGCGAACAGGCGTGGAAACCTTCGAGGGCCTCGATCCGGTGGGCCTACGCTTGTTTGCGTGCGCTTACCAAGCCGCCTTGCGTGCAAGGGGATGTGCGGTAGCCTGTCCATTCATGGAACTGCGTTTCAACATACCCTGCGTCTCTCAGCATTGAAAGGAGCGACACGCTCCATATCGCACCGGCGATTCACCCCGACCACGAGCCCATGAGTTGCACCTTCTCGGGCGTCACGTGGTCCTCCAGAATCATGTCGGCCATGCAAAGCCGTCCCCCGACTCGCAGGACACGAAACACCTCACCGAGCACCTTCGGCTTGTCGGGGCAAAGGTTGAAGACTCCGTTGGAGATCGCCACATCGACAGTGCCATTTTCCAGCGGCAGGGCCTCCAAATCCCCAAGCCGGAACTCTACGTTGCGAATGGCCCTGCAAATCCGGCCGTAGAGTTTCTCGCTTGGTCTCGTCAGGTGGTCCGATGCCGGTCCCATGCTTCAACATCGATAGACGCGAGGATGTGGTCATCATCTCGTTGCGGGCCAACCTCTTCGATGAGATGCCGGACGAGTTCTACGGCTCAATTCGTGAGGCAGATGTTCGTCGTGAGTTCGCGGGGGTGGGCCTTGACTCGACGCGTGGTGTGATCTTGGATGTTCGCGCAGCCGGCAATGTCGGTCATCGCACGCTATCGTTGCTGTTTCAGTTGGCCTATCAGCTATCGGCACGCGTCGGGCAGGTCGCGGTTTGTGGCTCCACGGAATTCGCAGAGATTTGGAGGATTCTCCGCACTCCCTACGCCGTGTACACCGACCTGCCCAAGGCTGTCGCATCGCTTCAGACACAACACCCGGCCGAACCATCGCCTCCACGGGAACCGGCGTTCGGGGCGGATTCAAATGGCGAGTAGTTTCCGCCAGCTCGGTGCTGCCTTCATCGCCACCCACGTGTCCCCAGGAACCAGGTCAGCCACACGCCACCGTCTGTGAGCGTCGCTGGCCGCGATCCGGCAGGGGCCGCCGTCCCCAGGTATTCAATCCGCCCCAGACAGCCTCCAGATTCATGGTTGAAACCAAATTTCTCGTGATCGTGGACGCGACCAGTCCGGACAACATGTCCGGCTACCGCCGGACTTCCTTGACTACATCCCAGTTTAAGACGTCATGCGCGTCGTGGGAAGTTTCAACACGGGCCGCCTGGCCGAAATCCGGCAGGTGCCGCCCCGTGGCCCGCCCGTGTCGGGTACACGGGCGTTGTGGCCTGTGGCCGCCTGTGAGCGTAGCCGCTTGGCCGCAAGCCGGCAGATGCCGCCGCCATCGCCGCCCGTGGTCCCTGGCAGCGGGATGCCCGCACGATCGGCCCCGTCTGTGAACATCAGCCGCTTGGCCGTGATCCGGCAGGGGCTGCGTGACGGGGCGTCGCGACGTGGGCAACGTAGCCGCGATCCGGCAGGTGCTGCGTGACGGGGCGTCGCGACGTGGGCAACGTAGCCGCGATCCGGTAGGTGCTGGCCAAGCCGCCCACGCGTCCCGCCGTTCGCCCGAGTCGCGTTCACGAGCGGAAATGGGGGCGTGCTGCCACCGGTCCAGGCGTCGCGACGTGGGCACGGCGACGTACGGCAGCCGCCTAGCCGCGATCCGGCAGGTGCTGCCCTGGTTGCCCCGACGTAGCCCCACGTTCGCCCGTGTCGCGTTCACGGGCGTTGTGGCCTGTGCCCCGGCGTTGCGACGTGGGCGACGTAGCCGCTTGGCCGTGATCCGGCAGGGGCTGGCCACGGGCTTGCTCGGGGTGCGACCCTGGCGATGAAACTGACATCAGCGCGGGAGCGCACCTGTTGGCCAAAGAAAAGCAGCGTGATTCTTCTTGCTAGTTTGCAACGCACTGTTCCGTTGCTACACTCGATGTGGTGGATTCCCCTGTCCAGTGTGTGTGCCTGATTCGTCTGACGAGGTAACTCTGTCCCTGAATCGAGGTCGTCATGGTGAGCGATCCTAGCAACGATTACCGCCCTACTGACCCCGCCTCGGCTGTAACCTCATTGACCCTGCTGGCTCGTGTGAAGGCTAACGATGCTCAGGCTTGGCAGCGGCTGTCCGATCTCTACGGGCCATTGGTCTACCACTGGTGCCGCAGGTCGGGATTTCAGGCCGCCGATGCCGCCGATGTTGTCCAGGAGGTGTTTTTCTCGGTAGCCAACGGGATTGCCGATTTCCAGAAGGAGCGGCCGAGCGATACCTTCCGCGGCTGGCTCTGGACGATCACACGCAACAAGGTCCGTGACCGTTGTCGCGGTCAGGCGGGCGAGGAGGAGGCGGTCGGAGGCACCGATGCTCAACTGCGTCTGGCGGAGATACCTGACCCGTGGTCCGAGAGTACCACCGACGCTGACGATCGCCGCGAGGTCGGGCACCTGTTCTGCCGGGCGCTAGGTTTCGTGCGCACGGAGTTCAGGGAACGCACGTGGGAAGCGTTTTGGAGGACGACCATCGACGGGCAGGACACGGCAGATGTGGCCGTCGAACTGGGCATCTCTGAAAACGCGGTCCGCCAAGCCAAATCGCATGTACTGCGACGCCTTCGCGCCGAGCTATGCGACCTAACCGAAACGCCGTAACTCTATTGCCGGCAACGCATTGCCGCATCTTGCCCGCGTGCGAAGAAGATTTCTGACACACGTTCCCGTTATACCTATTAGTCGAGACGTTCTCCCCGTAGGTAACGAGAGAACGAGAATCCGCGAATACCGACCAGATCAGGAGGGCGTTGCTATGGGTTCCTCCCCGTGCCCCAACCGAGAGCAATTGTTGGACTTCACCCTTGGCAAGCTCCCCGTTCAAGACAGCGACGCGATCGCTGAGCACCTTGACCAGTGCATGGCGTGCGAGTCGGTCAGCGTCACACTGGACGGGGTCACCGACACGCTGGTCGACCTTCTACGTGAAACTATTCACCAGAGTAAGCCGGATGAGGAAACGGAGTGTCAGCAGGCCATAGCGCGCGTAAAGACGATTTGTGTTGGCAGTTCTGCAGTCGACAGCAACGCCGAACGAATCGACAGCGTAGAACCGACACTCCTGGGAATCCTCGGCGAATACGAACTGCTGGAGAAGCTAGGCGAAGGCGGCATGGGCGTGGTCTACAAGGCCCGGCACACCAAACTCAAACGGCTCGTGGCGCTCAAGGTGCTACCCAAAGCACGGGTCCACCATGAGGGCACCGTGGCTCGCTTTGAACGCGAGATGGAAGCCATCGGCAGGGTGAACCACCCAAACATCGTCCAGGCCCACGATGCCCGCGAAATCGACGGAGAGCGGTTTCTGGTCATGGAGTATGTGGACGGGCTGGATTTGGAAAAACTAGTGCGGCGAGACGGTCCACTGCCGATCCCGGACGCCTGCGAACTGATTCGCCAGGCTGCCGTCGGTCTGCAATACGCCAACGAGCATGGCCTGATCCACCGGGACATCAACCCGTCGAACTTGATGCTCAGCCGCGAGGGCCAAGTGAAAGTTCTCGACCTCGGTCTGGCCCTGTTGAAGGTCGATCAGCCCGTTGGCGATGAGACAACCGCCGCTCAACCAACCAACACCGAGCTGACGGATTCCCAGCAGATCATGGGCACGGCGAGCTACATGGCCCCCGAGCAGGCCAGCGATAGCCACCAGGTTGATACTCGCGCCGACATCTACAGTCTTGGCTGCACGCTCTACAAGCTGCTGACCGGGCGGCCGCCGTTTAGCGGCCCCGACTGCCGGACCCCGCTGGATCAGATTCTCGCACACCGCTCGAAAACGGTCGAACCGATCGGACAGTTGCGGCAGGAGGTCGGGGCAGAGCTGGCTGCGGTGATCGAACGGATGCTGGCCAAGAACCCGGCCGAGCGGTTCGCCAAGCCTGCGGAGGTCACCGAGGCGCTAAAGCCTTGGACGACGGGCAGCGACCTGATCGGGCTTCTGGGCGGCATTCCTGGCGAACGGAAAGAGGGACTCGTTGGCCCCGCTGCCCGTGCTGTTTCGCCCCCAGGTCGTTCTCGCCGACTTGCCCTCGCGGCTGGCGGTGCGGCAGCGATCGTCCTGCTTGGCATCGTGATTCTGATATCGACTGGGAAAGGAACGGTGAAGTTGGAGTTCGCGGACGCAGAGGCCGCACGCCAATGCACAGTGTCCATCGACGGCGACGCGATTCGGCTGGAGAAGCTCGGCGACCCGATCAAGCTGTGGCCAGGAGAACACATGCTCCGAGTAAAGCGTGGCGACCTGGAGATCGAGGCCCGCGAGTTCGAAGTTCTCCGGCATGGCCAGACGGTTGTCACCATTTCGTCGCCTGCCAAAATCCCCCCCTATCGCAGTTATCCAGTTCGACCGTTTCGAGCGTCAGTCACGCCAGATCCTCTAAACACGGCACTCTACGTATACGGTGGAAAAGCGAACGAGAACGATCGCGAAAGCGTGGACCGCGCGATTGCTCACTTTCGGGAATCGACGCGATCGAGAACTGAGTTTGCCCAGAGGTGGCTCTATTGGGCCTCGTGCTGGTTTCCGCTCGCGCTACGGAACGGCGAAAAGTCATCCGAAATGGTGTTTGTCTACGACATGTCCTGGGTACAGTCGACATGCGGGTTCCCGGGCCTCCAAGCGATACGGGATGTGAATACGTACGGGGAACACATTCTTATCGCCGGAATGCCTTATCCAAGAGCGATTTGGACCACGCCCTTCACGGACAGGCGCCCGGCGGACATCGTGTTGGACGTAGCGGACCGCCAATTCGCGACATTCAAGGCCCACGTCGGGCTATGGGACAGTTGGCCAGACAAAGGTTCGCTGCTGCAATTCCAGGTCCTCACTGACGGTGTGGTGAAACTCGAGACATCTGTTCTTCGCTCAGGGGAAATTCAAAACATGGTCGTCGATGTGAGCGGCGCCAAGCAGGTTGTGCTCCGAGTCATCCAAACCCAAACCGGCGCCAATCCCGGTGACGGCGGGATCGCCGCATGGGGCGCAAGCAGATTCATTAAGAGTGATGCGGAGGACCCCCTAGAGGTCCCTCCTGCACACCTTGAGTCCACGACCGACGTAAACACCGCCTTTTTCCTGGCCGAAGTCCACTGGCGACTGAACCACAAGGAACTGGCTCGACGATGGTACGACAAGGCGGTCGAGTGGATGAATAAGAACCAGCCCGACGATCAAGAGCTGCGCCGGAACGGCGACGAAGCGGCACAATTGTTGGAAACCGTCGAAAAGCCCTCAGCAAAGAGCGAGCAACCCGACACAACTGAGAAAGGAATTCACCGCGGCGATACAGAGAACACCGAGCAAGAGTAAGGCTCAGTTCCGTCACAAGACCATCTGGATAACTCGATCCTTCATCAACTGAGTGTTCAAGGTCAGGATCAGGCCGACCTGAGAAAACAAGCAGTTGGTAAGGTCCAGTTGCCAAGCAGAAGGCTAACCCGTGCGACATCTCCTCCGGCGAACGATCTGCGCGCCCGGAGCGAGCCCTTCAAACCATACTGCAGACGAACTTTGACCAAAGGAGAATTGAATCATGTTTACCATGCGTGCAAGGCCTGGCTTCGGCCTGATGACCCTCTTGTTGTTGTCGGCGGCATCCTCGCGCGTGCCCACGCTGCTAGCCGCCAAACCCATACCGCCCACGGCGCCCGTAGTCCGCTACACGCTGCAATTGATTCCCTTGCCCTCCGGCAGCACTTCGGGCTCTGCCTCAGGCCTCAATAACCGCGGCGATGTCGTGGGAACCGCGAACCTCCCGGACGACACGCAGGCCGGATTCGTCTATCGCGCAGCAGGGGGTGCCACGATCGACTTGAACGACCTGATCCTGAACGACGAAGCGATCGACATCGGCGACTCGACCGAAGCATGGCCGCCTCTTCCCGAAGGACAGCGGTGGCCCGACGGCGCACGAATCGCCTCGGCAACCGGAATCAACGATTCGGGGCAGATTGTTGGAAGTTTCTATCTCTGGGACGACCGGGATCCGGAGAAGTACGTTGGCAGGTACCACGCATTCCGATACACACCGGCCGGATTCGACAGCGTGGGCGACCCGTTGCCCGCCGAGTTCCGGGATTTGAGCGGAAAAGTAGACGGCTACGATGACAGCTCCGCTGCAGCCATCAACAGTCTCGGCGACGTGGTGGGCCAACTGCCCTATCAGGGGCGCGGATTCGTCTGGATCGCGGCAGAAGACAACTTGATGGTCGTCGATGACGACACCATCAATGCGCAAGACATAAGCAACTTTGGCGAGATCGCAGGCACCATGTGGGTCGGCGGCGAGCGGCGAGCTTTCCGGCACACGCCCGGGCTGGGCATCCTCAACCTCGGCGTGCTCGGCCGGTCGAAGTCCGGCAGTTCCTACAGCATGGCATCGGGGATCAACAGCGCCGGGCAGGTTGTCGGTAAGTCATCGGCGCCAAAAGTTTTGTACCAGCGGGCTTTCTGGTACAGCGACCAGCGCGGCATGGTCAACCTGGGCGCCCTGGAAGGTGGTTCATTGGCCATGAGTGAAGCCAAGGGCATCAACTCATCCGGCCACATTGTCGGGGTCTCTTCGACCGCCGGCGACGGACTGCACCCGTTCCTCTACACCGAGGCGACTGGGATGCTCGACCTATGGAGCCTTGTGATCAACCTGCCCGCAGGGTTCGTCACAAGAGATGTAAGGTACGAACTGAGCATCAACGATTTTCCGGGTCACAAATTTGGCCAGATCTGTGGAAGTACCTTGATGGACGAACCGTTTATTTTGACACCGGATCGATAGGGAAGCAGGAGGGTACTGCGGCTGCAAAGAAGTCCTGGTCGATCGATCCAGTCGCCCAGGCAGAGAAGATCTTCGTAAATCTTGAGGCGTTCGGAACTCGGTAACCAGCGGAATGCGATTCCGTCGACGCTGTGAAGTCAATGACGAAATGAGGAGTGGAGCCGCGAGTTCCGTACCATCCGACTGCAAATCAAACAGTCATTCACCAGGAATCTTCCCATGAAAGCCATGTCCTTGTCAGATCTGTGGCGTCGCCCTCGTTCGTCTACCCAATCGTCGATACGAAGTCCAAGGTTCCGCCGATTGTGCATGGAAACATGCGAAGAGCGAAGATTGCTGTCGATCGATCTGGTATCTGCAAATCCTGGCTTGGAGGCTATCACGGGCTGTGGCGTATCACAGAATCCAAGCATGAGTAGCGATGGTCGCTACGTGGCGTTCTATAGCTATGCCAGTAACCTCGTTCCGGGTGACACAAACGATTCTGCGGATGTTTTCGTCAAGGACCTTGTCAGTGGTACGACGACACGCGTCAGCACCGACAATGCGGGCGCGCAGGGGAATGAAGATTCTTACCACCCCAGTATCAGCAGCGACGGCCGCTATGTGGCGTTCAGCAGTCAAGCCAGTAACCTTGTGCCAGGAGACACCAACGGTTACGGGGATGTCTTCGTCAAGGATCTTGTCAGTGGGAGAACGACACGCGTCAGCACCGATACTGCTGGCGGACAGGGAAGTGCAAGTTCTTTCTACCCC
>Ga0351852_10367_pt1 | contig 10114 bp, 6 predicted proteins | sample TotcelHFGM3001N6_FD_206802 | JGI IMG/M metagenome (GOLD analysis project Ga0351852, IMG submission 206802) | Enriched cells from coal bed in the Powder River Basin, Montana, United States - Total cells FGM rep1 HSBNCT.FGM.300.1.N6 ...
CATTACGCCCATCCCCAGCTAAACGGCCTCAATCTGCGGCCGGATAAGCTGCAAGCCCGACCCCCAACCACGTAACGAGCCCGTGATGCGCCAATGCCTTCCCAGGAAAAGCCATGCCACCTCCCTGCCGTGTTGTCTGCGTCCGAACGACGTCACCTAGCCGAAATAAAAACATTCCCTACCCCCCAAGAAAGTTTCAAAAACCCTTGCAATGCCGCCCCTTGCGCCCGTAAACTATCGCTCGAGCAGCCCGGCAATATCCAAGCCAACCGGCCAGAGAACAACGGGATCGGGTGCGGGATAATCCCAGGAGAACTACAAGTTTGGGCATAAGGACGACGCCCCGTGAGGTGCATGTTAGTTAGCCGTCAACAATTCACACACGATCTTTTGCACGATGTTCTTCTTTAAGTTCCAGAAACCCGGCAACCTCGAATTCAATATGCTGCGGCGCGGGGAAATCTTCTTCGCATCAGTGGCGGAATTGAACGACGCAAACGAGTGTCGCCCCCGGTTTGTGTTGAACGGAACAACAGAGCTGTGGAGGCGATTGGCCACTTACATACTACAAGAGGCATGCTTTCGTTCTGAGGTTTATGGCCGGATCAGTCGCGAAGAGATGTGCGATCTGTTTAGCCTCAGTGAATCGCTCGGCACTCAGCTCAAGAAGTGGGCGCGAAATCGAGATGTCGGTCTTGAGATGCTTGACGGGTTGTTCCGGAAATTGCTGGAAGAGGAGCTACTCAAGAACAACCCCATTCCGTTGCAGTCACGCCTGATTCTCGACTCCACTCGCAGAGTCCTTCGCCATGACCTGCCGAAGGCAATCGAAGAGCATTCCTACATTGCGTCGTTCTCAAGGAACGCGAAGAACGCCACGATGTGGGGGCACTACGCAGATGCTGAACGTGGCTTCGTTGTCGTGTATGCGACCGAAAACGGCACCATACGTATTGCGGCTCCTATCAAGATGCTCCATCGGACTCGTCCCCTACCAAAAGATAGACTCGGCGACTTTGAGATCGGCATCTACGATGAAGACGAGTTGGAATTGAAGGCCGTGAAATACGGCAAGAAACCACCGAAGGTAAATGCGTTTCATCGGTTAATTCCGAGATTCTCATATTCTGACGAGGAAGACCACTACGATGTTCCCTTACTGTTGGGTGGCGACGCCAAAGACAAGGAAGAGTATGGGATCGGTTTAGTTAAGTTTTCGGATTGGCGATACGAGCAGGAGGTCAGGGCGTTCTTACCGGCATTCAACGAGCTTCCGCCTGACATGAGGGTCATGAGAGCGGGCGCAGCCAACGTTCGCGGTTTGATTTTCGGTCCGCGAATGTCTGAACGGGACAAAATGCGTGCAGTTTTGTGCTGCCATCTGATGCGCGAGTCGTCTATCCAATCAAAGCAAGAGTCGTTGCAGCAATTTATGTTTTTTCAGGCACTTCAGGTTGTTGACCGCTTTGACTTTCGAATCGTCCCAGTTGGAATTCTTGATGGCATATATTTCGACCAACACTTGCCCATCAAGACGTTCGATAATCTTGATGACACAACTGCTCAATCGTTGCGCGACGCGTGCCATCAAATCGGAAATTCAATGCAGGATGTTCCTACTCAAACGAATTCGCCAAGTCTGAAGTGACGGCTAACAAATGCGTGAACGTGCGGACTGAAAATGCGAACCGAAAATGGTTCTTTGAGAAGCGGGTGCGAACCCCGCGCCGGAGTAGCTCATAGCCAGAGGCTCCATACGAGTGTTGCCGCGTTGTATAAGGGCGGCAAAGTGGGTTTCAAACCTGATGCTCCGGTCCGGCAAACCTGATGCGCCGGTGAATTGCAGGCTCTCCGGCTACATCCTATGCCGAGCCTTCGTTGTCGTCGATGGGACCGCCTGAGTCGAGTGGCTTGCCCCCACTTTCTGGCTGCGCCGCAACGGGCGCTACAAGGCCGTCTAGCGCGCGATTCGACGATGGGCCGACCAACACACGCACCTGGCACCCAAATGCGTCCAGCGCTTTTCTAGCGCACTTTCTGGGCGAATGCGCTTTTGGAAGGTGGGCCAAGCAGTAAAGGCGGCGAATGGGGGAAGCTCGTAAACCTGCTTTGCAGCCGTGAAACAGGTTTTCTGTGTTCCGCAAATGGTGACGGCCGCGGAACATGAACTGCAAATGGTGACGGCCGCGGAACAAGAACCGCAAATGGTGACGGCGGGAAATCACAACGGCAAATGGTGACGGCCGCGGACCAAGAGCTGCAAATGGGGACGGCCGCAGAACGAGAACAGCAAATGGGGACGGCCACGGAGCAAGAACCGCAAATGGGGACGATGCGGAAGACGAACTGCAAATGGAGACCGCCACGAAACAACAACCGCAAATGGGGACGACGGGAAATCACAACCGCAAATGGGGAACGGCCGCGGAACAAGAACCGCAAATGGGGACGACGAGAAATCACAAACCCAACGTGCAACGCCCTGGGGGAGCAATTGGGTAGCCACGCAGCTTTGTTTTGCACTCACTTTGACTACATAAAGACAGAGATTCTACGGACCGTCCGTAGAATCTCTGCCGCAAACTGGAAAAAATTTCCAGCTTCGTTACTCGTCATTCGGCGATTTCGTTTTCGCGATCAGCTCGTCCATGCTTTGGTGAACCCGGCTGAGCTTCTTCTGGTGTTTCGCCGACAGCTGCGGTTTTTTGTGGAATATGTGATTCAGCTTGGCGAGGCTTTTTTCTATTGCGGCCACGTGCAGAGTCACGATGCAGTTGCCGTTTGGGCGGACATAGGCATCCCGCGTCGCGCAGCGGGGGATCGGGATGTGGGGTCAGCGAAGTGGCCCCTTGGCCCGGGACGCTGGGCGGCTGGGGGCTCGCACCAGTGATCAACAATGAATCCGATCCCGACGAGCTACCGCCGGTCGATTGCAGAAACTGCCGGGTTGTTGCGGGCCGAAGCATGAGGGGTGGCGGTTGCGATGGCGGCGGTTGCGATGGCGGCGGTTGGGAGGGGAATTCTATGATATTGGGTAGTAGAATGAAGGGTATAAGACAGCTTCTTTGTGGTATTTCTTTTTCTTTGTATTAAGGGCGGGACCGCCGGTAACGGCGGTACCGACCTACTGTGGAACTTAGTGTTCCTTAGTGGGGAAGACAGTGATCTTCAAAAACCCCGTAATTTACGGCACTTTCGACGATTTCGGACTCTCGTTTGAGAGGGATAATTCCGAGTTATAGGTTACATTGGCACCCTTAATTCCGAGTTGGACGTTACATTGCACCCCGTAATTCCGAGTGATGTAACTTTTTCGCGGTGATTAATCCCTGTCCCTCCCCTGTTCCCAACAAGCTAAGAACTCCTCGCAACGCGGCAACATGCCGTTCGGCCACGGTCGTTTCTCATTCAGCACGGCCGTCACGTAAGGCCGTTTCTTCCCCAAGTGCTTCGCCAGCTCAGCATGCGTGATTCCCAGCCGCTCCATCCTGGCTTTCAAATCCAGCGTGACGCTGTTGGCGACCGGTACCGAAGCAGGCACTTGGATGCCGCGGAATCCGGCAGCGCCGACCACGTAGACCCGCAGCCGCTGCAAATAATCCTCCGGTCCGTACAGCCGCAAGTGCAGCCTGTCGATAGCTTGCCAGCCGGTTCGCGATCGTGCCATCGTCAACAGCGTCTGAAGATTCACCCATGTGCCGGCCCTGGGATCGACCGCCGCCACGACCAAGCCCAGCGTTTCTGACAGCTGCTCCAGTCCCGCCAGAAACGACTGAACCTCTGCTGGCCGATCGACCGGTGCCACAGTCCCAAAGCCGCACTTGTACAGCCAGCCGCGGCCCTGTTCCCCAATCACGCGGTATCCTCGGTGCCGGCGAACACCATTGCCGTTGAAGGACACGTAACGCTCCCCGCGCCGGAGCAAGCCGCATTTGATCTTAGACTGACCGGCGGCAGCAGGCACCCTGTTGCCCACAACAATATCCGCCCTGTCTTCGCGGTCACTGGCCCGGCCGCGGGTGGTTTCGCCGATGAGTCCGTCGAGGATCGCCTGCTGCCGGTGGTTCATGATACCCTGCCCGGTCCAACCAAAGATTCGCGTTTGCACGCTGTACGTTTTGACGAGGCCGGCCCTTCGAGCCTGCTCCAGCCGCTGGCCGGCATCACCTAGCGGCACGCGGTGGAAGTCGTAGTGGCGTATCTGGCGTGTACCACACCCCTGCGTTTGCGTCTGATGCAGTCCGAGCACGCCCAGAAACCCCGGTCCAATTTGAATGCGAAAGTGGCCGTGCCGAGCGACTGCCGTGTGCATGGGGCAATATCCGGGACAGCCTGCCGACCCGCTTTGGTTGCGCCCCGTGTCCTCGACTGACGTTATCAGCCGCGAATGCGGACCCAGCGCCGGCGGCCAGCCAGCGCGTCTGATGTCAAGGAACCCCACATGCAAAACGGTCAGCGAGTGCAGTACCTGCAATACGTTCTGTCGCCAATCCCGTGGCCACTGAGAACGGTCGCCGCCCCAAGTAACCTGGCCGAGTAGCACGTCAGGAATGATAATCTCGGACCTCCGCTGCTCCAGGACCAGCGTGTGAATCAGCCACAGTACCTGCTCGGCGCGGTGGTAGAGCCATATTTGGACAGGCACTGCAGCAACAGAGATTCCGTTTACTGTGGGCAGCATCCCAGGCGGAGAAGCCAGCACGCCCAGGGTAACAATCGCCGGCTGCTGCGGAAGCCTAACCAATCGCAAGGCCCAGTGATGTCCATGTCCATCTAGCCACAGCACGCCCCGTTTACTGGTGGCCACTTTTTTCGTCACGTGCTTGGCAATCGCTGACGATGGGGCGCAGGTGGGCTGGCCGGCATCGTTATACTGGCCTCCAAGTTCGTGCCATCGCGTCTCGCCTTCACGCTCCAAGACCGACGCTGAGACGCATTGAAAGAGGCGATCCATGCACGGCCACCGCTGCATCGACGAGAAGGCACCACGCATCTGTCCAATCAACGTGAACAGCCCCGCCCGTTCCCGATCGATCCATCGCAGATCGGGCAAGGAAGCGGCGAAATCCGGCCTGGAAGCTGCCTCTGCCCGATTAGCGGCCATCGCTGGTGCTCCGGCTAAGTCCTGCTACCTGGGGCTTCTTCGGCGGCGTTTTCGGCGTTGGTGATCCGCAGCGTTACCGCCGTGTTGCCCCGTCGGCGGAGAGCGTTGCAGCGCAGAGGAATGGCCGGTATCCGAGGCGGATTCGTACGTCGCCGCAAAGTCCTCCAGCGTCTCGAGGTCCGGCTCCTCGCCTTCGTCGGATTCTTCCGGCGGCATGATAAACGTATATCCATCCGCCGGCACCGGGGCGATTTCCGCAAAGATCGACTTCCAGAAGTGAAACTCCATCGGCCAGCTGCCGCGTGTCATGCCGTCGCGTCCCTTCTCCAAGGACAGCATGATCGGAGCAATGCCTTTGGCCTCTAGCTGTTGTTCTCGCTCAGACGAATAGTGCCTACCCTTTTCCTCGGTAGTCATGCGGCGGTACAGCAGGGCATAATCCACGGCGTATCCCAGCCGGGCACTGCCCATCAGCTCCGCCAGTCCATTGGCCCACGAATCTTTGGATTTCGTCGGTTTGCGGGTCTCGGAGATGAACAGCACGGTATCGCCGTCGTGACTGCCGGCGGATTTCGACTTGCGGATGACGTCCTGCAATACGCGGACGCGATACCGGTCTTGCTCTAAATCCGTGTACTTGCTGACCTCCGGCGGGACGGGCAGGATCTGCACGTAGTCGACGATCATCAGCGCTCGGGAGGCACCGGCCTTCTCTTTGGCACGACGCAGGATCATCGCCAACTGATCGGCACTCAGGGATTCCCCCAGTTGCTCCCGGTCCAGGATGGTTAAACGGGAACCGATCTGCTCCTCCTGCATGCGTTGGCGGGCCTGCTGCAGCTTGGCTTCGTCCTCGCTGTTAAAATACCCGCCTGCGAGCTGCTGGCCCTCCGAGCCCCGGACCAGCGTGCTCCACTCCAGGTCCGCCAGGTTGCATTTGACGCGGCTGTACAGTTCGTGCCGCGGCATTTCCAAGCTGACAAACACGACCACGGCGTCGTTGACGGCATGGTTGCGGCACACGCCAATGGCGATGTTCAAAGCCAGCGCCGTCTTACCGACGCCCGCCCCGGCCCCCAGTGCGCCTAACCCGCGAATACCGAGCGTCCGTTCATCCAGCGATCGGATGCTCGTCTTCAATCCCACCAGCAGCAGGCCGCGAAAGCGGGCCAGGCTTTCTTCGTGTGCGTCCCACTCCGAGGCAATCGAGTCGGGCGTGGTTAACGACAGCGACTGGATCTTGGCCCCGACGTCCGACAAACGTTGGAGCGCCTCAGGAAGCGTCGGATCAGGAGCGATCTTGAGTTTGTCGGCCAGGTCGGACACACTGGCTTGCAGCTCCCTTTCGATCAGGAACCGCTTCAGCAATTCGATGCCGTAATCTGGATCGAACGAGTCGACCGGCCGCTGAGTGGCTTCTGCGAACAGGTCGTCGATCAATTGTATCTGGTCGTCATTCATGCCAACTACGATCACGTCGCCCTCAATGATCCCGCGTATTTTGTTGGCAAGGCGATCGAGCAACTGGCTCGACGCAATCACTTCGGAGCCTCGCTTACGAAGGAGGCTTTGCAGGACGTCCCAGACAAGCCCGTATCCCCGCTCTGTCGGGCTAAAGTGGGGCGGTTCAAGCATGTTGCAGGCGACGGCGGCGACGTCCGGACTCCGGATTACATGCAGCAGAAGTTCCTGTAATTCCACCTGAGTGACGGGGTCGTCGTAGCCGCGCTTTGGTTTGGTATTTGAAGGGTAATGCATGGAGGTACGCCTTTCTTAGATGCCCCGTTTGCGGCGGGGACTACAAGTACGGGTTAACAAGAAGAAACCGAGACTGCGAGTTGAGATCCTGCACATTGTGTGGAGAATCTCTGGCGACGCCCGGAGCCGGAAATTATTTCTGAGATCAGTCCGCAGCCGGTGACTCCGATTTCTCGATCACTCGGCCAAGGATGCCGTGGGCCTGCTTGAGTGATGGCAGACTGACGTGGGCCCGCAACTCCGGCCGCTTGTCCAGGACGCGTTCCAGCTTGGCCAGCGTCGTCTCCAGCGTCGCAGCGTTCGTCAGCACCCCAGGCTTGCTCTTGAAATTCGGCGACTCGCGGGCTGCCTTGGAAAGTTGCTCCTTCACAAGACGCTTGATGGCATGCGCCAGCCTGTTTTCGTCCATGCCATCGCTCTCCATCCAATCGGCAATGTCGTTGGCCAGCGTCTGTTGCTGCTCCGCCGGCAAGCGTGCAATCCTGCGAGCTGCGGACACCGGCAGCAATCGTCTGGCAACGGACTGCTGGACTTCCTCCGGCGTGTCCAAAATCTTTTCCAGCAGTTCCAGATTCCGGCCGCTCATCTCGAACTTTCTGCCAATCACGTCCCGCAAGTTACCGGTCCCAGCAGCTTTCCGTTTGCCGTCCGATTTCTGTTGCTCGATTGTCTTCAGCCGCCGGTAGCAGCGGGCAATTTCGATCGGCGTCATCTGCCGGCGGTCCAAATTATCTGATAGCAGCTCGTATTCAATCTGTTCTTCGTTGCCGTCCAGATCGGACCGCACGCGAACATCAATCTCAGTCCAGCCCAACAGCTTGCAGGCCCGGACTCGCTGATGGCCTTTGATAATCCGGTTGTCGGTGGTGATTTGCACGGGCGTCTCCAGTCCGTTGCGATCAATCGACTCCGCCAAACGTTGCAATTCGGCCTCCGACAAGTCATCGAAGTAGGCGGACTGCCTCTCATGTGGCCGAAGATCGTCGATATTGCGCCGTTCAGTGGCCGGTTCCACTTCGGCTTCATGTGCCGTGGCTCGTTTCATGTTTTGTCCGTTTCAATCCAGGGTTAATGTTTTGGAAGATTTCGCGGGAGGAGCGTTGCAAGCCCGACGTGATCAGGCTGTGGGGATGGTCCAAAGAATAAGGGATCCGAGGCCGGTCACCGGGCGACAGCCTTTGACAGCCATCGCCCAGTGACGCCAAAGGATCATTTACGCCTCTTCGTCTTCCTCCTCCTCGTACTGGTCCTCCGCCTCTTCCTCGGGGTCTTCGGCGTCCAACTCAGACGATTCCAGGTCCTCCGATTCGATCACGGCCTCTTGGTCGTCTTCGCTGGCGGTGGATTCCTCGTCGTCGAACTCCCCCTCAAGCAAGTGCTCAACCCCCAGAGTCTTTAGGAGCTTGCGGCCCGCGTGAGTCTTGTCGGAGCCGTTCTCAGGCCGGCTCCGTTGCTTCTCGGCCTCCGCCTTTTCCTGGACCACCGGTGTAAGCGCCTCAACCAGGTCGGCAAACCGCACCACGAGCTTCGCAGTGTCCTTGGCCGACAGTTCGTTGAGGGACTTGGCCAGCCGATCCACAACGATCCGACGGTCACCCTTTTTCTGCGTGATTTGGGCGCGGAACCGGAACTCGGGCGCACCCAAAGGCAATCCCTTTTTCAGTGCCTCCTTCCAGACTCGGACCTGCTCGATAGTCAGGTAGCTGCGAGGCAGCTTGTCAGCTTTTGACTGCGGCTCTTCGTCAGCCTGCTGGCGCCGCCGTCCTTCGGCTTCGATCATCTGTTGCGTGTCGTCAACCCAGTGAGCGAAGGCTTCGCACAGTTCGTCCGTCTTATTGGCATCGGCTGCCGCTTTGACGAGGGTTGCGGCTGCCGTCCCGGTGATGTTGCCCTCATTAACGTGGGCCAACATGCACTCGGAACTGGCCAACGCAAGGTCTCGTTCCACGGTGGACGAGCTGTAGCCGACAAGACGAGCGATTTCTTTCAGGGGCATTCCGAGCTTTTTGAGCCGCAGCACGGCCTTTTGCCGCCCCTCCGCTGAGATCGTCCGCTGCTGGATGTTGGCAGCGATGGCACGGGAAACCTGACCCAGTTCGGAGCACGGCAAAACAATGATGTATGCCGGCAGGAGCATGTCCTCGGTGAATCCCTGGACACCCTGCTTCACATTCTGCCTGATGGCCGTGTATCGGCGATGGCCATTCAGAAGCAGGTATTTGCCGTCGGGCAGTTCGGCCAGCAGCACTGGCGTTGTGACGCCGTTAACGGCGATATCCTCGCGTAAAGGCTTTAGGCCGTCTTCGGTCAGTTCACTTGCATCGCGAAACGCGAAACCTTCGTAGTCTGCGACAATCGAACTCAGTTGCACCCTGACGAGCTTCGTTTCCACTTGCTCGGATTGAAAAACATCATCCACCCGTTCGGTCGATTCAACAGTAGACATTGATAGTTTCCTTGTAGAATGTGTTTGTACAATATGAAAGGCGGAGCAGCCGGCACCATGCCAAGCTGCTCCGACAAGCGGCCCCGCCGTCCGTCAAGTCGCCAAACTTCGGGACGGCGGGTGCCGCGTTTAGGGAGCTGTCTCGATTCTGACCGGGTGGAGCCGTCCCTATTCGCATCCACCGGAGCCATTCTCGCCATCGCTATGCACGACGGCGCACATACCCACAACAGCACGTTTGCGTCACAAGTGCGGCGGCGGTCGGGCTTGAACCTGTGTCTGAAAATCTTGCATGGTGCCTCTTTTCCGTTTTTTGCCGTGTTGCCCCCACGCCAAGCTATGCGGCATTGCGGGGACCGTGGCGCTTACCGTCGCTGCGCCGGTTGTTTCCGTTCCAGTGCTTCGACTGCTGGCCCCCGCGCCCGTTGCCGTTAAAAGCCGGCTTGTGATTCTGCGCCCCGGCCTGGGGCTGTTGTTGCTGGAGGGGCTCCTTCGATCGCGCCGCCTCGTGAGCACGCCTCAGATTCTCGACAGCGGCGGGAAACAGATCGGTGACCAGGGTGCTTTGGGTACGGCAAACCGCGGCCGCCACCAATTGCAGGGCTTCATCCACCGCGTCGGTGTAAATGAACAAGCAATACAGGTCCTTTCCGCTTTCCTTGCCGGTGAACCTGATGCCAAGATCACGGAGCACTCTGGTAATCGCCTGTACGACAGCCTCCGAGTCATCGTTATGCCGGAATTCGACAGGCACGCACTTCGACACGGTCAGGTCGTGGCCTTTGTCGCCAGCGCCGCCAGCCTGG
>Ga0351852_10368_pt1 | contig 10107 bp, 6 predicted proteins | sample TotcelHFGM3001N6_FD_206802 | JGI IMG/M metagenome (GOLD analysis project Ga0351852, IMG submission 206802) | Enriched cells from coal bed in the Powder River Basin, Montana, United States - Total cells FGM rep1 HSBNCT.FGM.300.1.N6 ...
CACCCGCAAGGCTTTGACAATGTCCCGATTCAGGTTGGGTTCCATGGCCAGGGCTTCCCGCACCCCGATTTCCTTGGCCTTGATGCCCGCGGCCCGGCACCCCTCCACCAATTTCCGATGATAATCAGGGTCATCCTCCGGCAGGGTTACAAACAGCCCCCCGGTATCCTCCAGGCAGTGATGGGCGATGTGGCGCAGAATCTTGTTTTCGGCAATACACTCCACGGCCGAATGGCCATCCACCACGGCATACCTGGCCCCGGAATGCAGCAGTCCATGATTGCGGCCCGTGGTGCCGGAAGCCAGGTCGTTCTTTTCCAAAAGCACCACCCGCAGCCCCCGTAAGGCGCAATCCCGGGCCGTCCCCGCTCCGGTGGCCCCTCCGCCGATGATGATGACGTCGGTCTCGATATGCAACATGCCCACTCAGCCCAACCAGCCGTAGGTGCGCTGCACGGCCTTTTTCCAGCCCGTGTAAATTTCGTTGCGATATCCCTCGGGCATGGCCGGGTGCCACTCCTTGTCCACCGACCAGTTGGCCGTCATTTCATCCAAACTGCTCCAGAACCCCACGGCAAATCCGGCCGCATAGGCCGCCCCCAAAACCGTGGTTTCCGTCACCGCCGGCCGGATGACGTCAACCCCCAGCACGTCCGCCTGGAACTGCATCAAAAGTTCATTGCGAACCATGCCGCCGTCAACCTTCAATGAAGACAGCTTGATGCCCGAATCCTTTTCCATGGCCTCGAAAATCTCCTTGGTCTGAAAAGCCGTGGCTTCGAGCACCGCCCTGGCTATATGCCCCTTGTTGATGAAATGGGTCAGCCCGATGAGCAACCCCCTGGCATCGCTGCGCCAGTGAGGAGCGAACAACCCGGAAAAGGCCGGCACAAAATAAATGCCACCGTTGTCGGCCACCGTGCGGGCCAGGTCCTCTATCTCCCGGGATTCCTTGATCAGGCCAAGGTTGTCCCGCACCCATTGCACCAGGGAACCACCAATGGCCACTGAACCTTCCAGGGCATAGACCGCCGGCTCATCCCCGATCTTGTAACCCACCGTGGTCAGCAGGCCGCTCTTGGACTCGACCAGGTGTTCCCCGGTATTCTTCAGCATGAAACAGCCCGTGCCATAGGTGTTCTTGGCCTGTCCCACACCGAAACAAGCCTGCCCGAACAAGGCCGCCTGCTGGTCTCCCAAGTCTCCCGAAACCGGTATGTCCCTCCCGAAAACCCCTTCGACGGAGGTCGTTCCATAGACTTCACTGGAAGAACAAATCCGGGGCAGCATGGCCGGCTCCACCCCGAACACTTCCAGCATGTCCGAATCCCAGTTCAGTGTTTTCAAATTCATCAGCATGGTCCGGCTGGCATTGGTGACATCGGTCACGAATTCCCCGGTCAACCACCAGATCAGCCAGGAATCAATGTTACCGAAGTAAAGTTCACCCCGCCGGGCCGCATCCTTGAGGCCGGTCACATTGTCCAGCATCCACTTCATCTTGGGTCCGGAAAAATAGGAGGCCAGGGGCAGCCCCACCTTGGAACGATAACAATCCATGTCCCCGTTCACGGCCAGTTCCCGGCACAACTCGCCCGTCCTGGTATCCTGCCAGACAATGGCATTGCAATAGGGCTGACCCGTCTTGGGATTCCAGGCCACCGTGGTCTCACGCTGGTTGGTGATACCGATGGCCGCCAACTCCCCAGGATCGATCCCTCCTTTTTTAAGCGCCCCGGTGATGGCCTCAAACGTCCGGTCCCGTATCTCCAGTGGATCGTGCTCCACCAGTCCGGGGGCCGGATAGAACTGTTTGTGTTCCAGTTGATGCATGGTTATGATCCGTCCCAGACGGTCAAACACTACAAAGCGGGTGCTGGTGGTGCCCTGGTCAATGGCGCCGACGTATTTTCTTTCACTTAAATCCATCAGTCTTCTCCCTGCTTATCTCCGAGACAAATTCCAATACCTTGCCGGCGATAATATCACGATCATAATCCTGAACGGCTACATGATAGGAATTTTCCAACCGGACCAGATCTTTTTTTGTCGAGGATATCCGGTCATAGGTTGCCGTGGCGCTGGCGACCGGCACCACGTGGTCTTCCCAGGATTTGAATATCAGGGCTGGCTGGCTGACCTCGTGCAATCCAGACCGAACTTCCCTCATCAGACGAAATAGTTCATTGAATTCCGCCAGGGGAATTCTCTCGAAAGCCTGTTCCCGGGCTCCCGGGTCCTTGACATCCCGGGGGCCGCCTTTCACGGAAGAAATAATCATGCGGGCCACGGGGGTCAGATACTCCAACCACCAAGGTGTCAGGCAAATGGCATGATTCACCAACACGATTCCGGCCAGATCCGGATGATGCCGCGCCAAGTGCAGGCAGAGCGTGCCCCCCATGGATAAACCGCCCGCAAAAACCACGGTCGCACGCTCCCGCAGCCCGGCCAAAGCCCCTTCCGCATCGTTTATCCAATCCCGGCGGGTGGCCCCCTGTAGCTCCCGCCAAGTGGACCCGTGTCCCGTCAAGCAGGGGGCATCCACATGGTAGCCGGCCTCGGCCAGCTTCTCGCCCAGATATCTCACGTTGAGTGGCGACCCGGTAAAACCATGAAGCAATAGAATTCCTACGGGAGACTCCCCGCAAAATGAAAAAGGACCGGCCGGTTCCACCATATTCATCGGCCGCTTTCCATGCCGTCAACAATATCCTTGAAGCCGGGTGCCAGGTAGGCCCCGTCCTCGGACTTCTCATAGGCGCAAACCCGGTTGCGCCCGCCGTTCTTGGCCCGGTACAAGGCCGCGTCAGCCTCCCGCACCAGACGGCCGGCATCGGAATTCCGGAACGGCGTCAAAGTGGCCACGCCCAGGCTGACAGTCATGACATCCTTGATCTCGCAGGCCGGGCGGGGAATGGATTCCTCTTCCACCGCCTGCCTGATCTTTTGGGCCAGTGCGGCCGCTTCCTCGGCATTGCTCTCCGGCAACAAAACCGCAAACTCCTCCCCCCCGTACCTGACCGCCAGATCCCCAGGCCGCCTGGCATACTCCCTCAAAATGCCCGCCAGCCGGATCAGGCATTGGTCGCCATAGACATGTCCTCTTTTATCATTGATATCCTTGAAATAGTCAACATCCGCCATGATCAGGGACACCGGGCGCTGGTACCGCAGATTCCGCTGCCATTCAGTATCCAGCATCTGATCGAAATAACGCCGATTGGCCAGGCCGGTCAGGCTGTCCTGATTGGCCTGGTATTGATAGGTGTAAATCTGCTGGATGACGGCCACGGTAAAAAACACCAGTGACGACACCAAGGCCGCCGGAAACATGAATTCCATGAACGGCGCATACGGCAGAATGGCCATGATCCGTAGCAGATCCACCACGGAAACGATGTGGCCCAATAACCAGCCGATGGCGAAATACCGGGCGTTGGGAATCCCTTTGGCCCAATAGACGATGGATACGGTGGTGGAAAATATCGGTCCAATACCTACCAGAACCAAGGAATACAGCGCGCTGAATTGATTGGGAAAGATATTGACCGGAATGAAGACCAGCCCCATCCATTGCAGGATGGCCAGAATACGGTCGATGCGCCGGGAATGCTGGTGCATGTTCAAAAAGGTCCGCAGAAATTTGGCTCCGGTGAAATATAGAGCCCCCACCGTGATCATGACCACCAGGTTGTTCCAACGGTAATAGTCCGGTTGCAGGAGTTCCTGGACAAAGCCCTGATAGTTGCTGACCAGCAGGCTGAAAAAGCCTATATACCAGGCAAACCAGAAACAGGACCAGTTTCTCAGCTTCACGGCCATGGCCAGGAAATAAACCACAAAGCCAACCGAGGCCCCGAAGATTATCCCGAATAACACCTGAATCTTCTGATGCCGACCGTGAAAGACCCCCTCCGCCCAGAGTGTCATGGGCAAAGTCATGGCAACATTGGCCTGCACACGGAGATAAAAGGTCTGTTCCATATTGGGCGGGACTGCGAGCGGCATCAGGTAATAATGATCGGGAATGACCTCCGGGGATTGGGGGACGGAGTCCCCAGCGGTGATTTCCCTAAAACCGCCGCCTTCCTCCGGCACATATAACGACAATACGTTCACCATGGGGTATTCGAAGGAAAGCAGAAGCTTCTGGACTTGGCTGTCGGGGTTTTTCAGGGTAAAACGCACCCAGACCGGGACGGACAGGACGCCCAGATTGGGAGTGCCCGGGCCTGGATTCATAAACAAGGCTCCGGTCGTTGGCCGGATGACCTCGTTGATCGTCAGTCGTCCGGTGCGGTCCGGAAGCACTTCCAGATACCCGCCCATGGCATAACTGGATCGGCCGCTCTCCAGGATCAGTGGCGGCGACGTGGTGGCGGCTTGAACCGCAAAGGTTCCCAGGCACCAGAAAAGCAGGCCGATAACCCCAAACCACCAAGCCGCGGCAGGCCTCGTTATCAAACCGCCGGCTCTGTTAAAAGGGTGGTCGACACTCATAATTTTTTCCGATCCCGGCCACCGCTTACCGGCCCTATGGCCTCCGGTCGCCTCCGAATTACCCCTGTCCAGACGTGTAAATATCGCCTTCAGTTCGGTTTGGATCATAGTAGGGCAAACGGGTACGGCAGTCAAGGAACGACTGCCGGGTCAGGTCAGCCCTCCATGAACAGTGGCGTTTTCGGGGTAATCCCTCTGTCGAGGATTCGACGGGGCACAGCCGTCAGGCCCCGACCGCGGCCTTGGACCCCATTGGGGCGGGCCTGGGCCACGGCCGTGGATCGTCCTCGGCACGGTCAGGTCCGGTCAAACGACACTACCGTCTTGACCGCCCGGTGGCGCCCCTTGTCGAGGTTGGTCTCGATCATTTTTTCATAATCATCGAGGGCAAAACGATGGGTAACCATCTCCTCCAGGCGGACTCGTCCTTGGCGGGCCAGATCGATGGCCACTTCGAACATGTGCCTCCGCTGCCCCTGGTAGTCCATATACCCGCAGCCGTAAACCCCCTTGATGGTCTGCAACTTCAACCACAGTGGCGTCAAATCCAGCTTGACGTCATGGCCGATGCCCACCACGCTCACTGTCCCCTGGGCCGCCAGACAGCGCAGGCTGGTGTTGAGAGTGGCCGTGGAACCCACCGTATCATATATTCGGGCAAAACCGCCCATGAGGATGTCCTGCCCCATCATGGGCTTGTACCGCATGGCCCCGGTCTGCCTGACCGTTCCCCCCAACAGATCCCCATCGCCGATGATCTCGTCGGCTCCGGCCCGGCGGGACAGTTCAGCCGCAAAAGGCGAAGGGTCGGCCACGGTGATGCCGCAGTCTATGTCCAGCCCCCTGATGGCCTGAACGATCAGGCTGCCGATGACCCCGCCGCCGATCACCAGAACTCTTTCCCCTTTTTGAGGCCGGTTGTTGCCCACCGCCTGTAACCCCACGCTCATGGGTTCGATCAAGGCTCCGACCTCCGGAGACATGCCCGGCGGCAACTTGAAAATCTGGCTCTTGTGGGCCACCAGATAAGGACCGAAACCGCCCCCGATGTCCCGACAGATGCCACTGAACATGCCCGGAGCCAGCCGGCCCCGGGCGCAATTTTCACAGGCGGACGGTACACCGGCGGCGCAGGCCGGACAAACCGGATCTAGGCCCCGGGGGACGCAGGTCAGACCCGGAGCCACCGCCGCCAGGTCCCCCACGGCCGGCCCATCCGCCTGGGGCCCCACTTCCACCACTTCCCCGCAAATCTCGTGTCCCATCACGCAAGGGAAAGACGTAAAAGGGCTGGCCGTGGGCGAATCCCTTAGAAACAACAGGTTAAGATCGCTGGCGCAAAAACCGCACCTCAGGGTTCTGACCTTGACCCAGTCCGGACCCGGCAAAGCCGGTTCCGGAATATCCTCCAGTTTCACCGTGGCCAGCGGCCCACGGTAATAAAGGCGTTTATTGACCCTCCCCAAAGCCTTCAGGGCCAGCCACTGGGGCACGTTGACCGAAAACCGTAGCGCTTCCATGGCTCACTCCATCTTGAAACCCTCCACAAACTGGAGGGTGGCCGGGCTGACCACACAGGGATCGGTCAGCACGTTGATGCAGGCCGGCTTGCCCGAGGCCAGCGCTCTTTTCACGGCCGGGATCAACTCCTCGTCCCGTTCCACCAACTCGCCGTAACCGCCCAGACCCTCCACCATCTTTTCGTAGTGCACCACCCCCAGCTCCGATCCGATGATACGATCGACTCCGTAACAGAGCTCCTGCCCGTGCTTGATCATGCCCCAGGCCCGGTCATTGTTGATGATACAGACAAAAGGCAGATTGTGGCGGACGGCCGTGCAGAATTCCATGGCGTTCAGCCCGAAGGAGCCGTCACCGTTGATCACCACCACCTGCTTGTCCGGCCTGGCCGCCTTGGCCGCCAGGGCAAAAGGCACCCCGGTCCCCAGGCAGCCGAACTGCCCGCCGGCCGCCCCCAAAACAGCCGCCTTTTCCCGGGCCACCAATCCGGTCACCCCAAAGTAAGAGGTATCCCCGCCATCCACGATGTATATGGCCTCATCCCCCACCGCCTCCCGGACCTGGGCCACCATGCGTATGGGGTGTATGGGCGAACTCGGGGTTTTCCGGGCCTCGATTTCCCCCTGGACCATGGGCAGATAAGCTTCCTTCAGGCCCTGCCGCCAGGCAGTGTGGTCCCGCTTTTCTATCATGGGGGTCAATTGGCCCAAGGTCAGGCCCAGATCTCCCACCAGGCCCACGTCCGCCGTCCGGTTGCGGTCTATTTCATTGGGGTCGATATCCACCCGGACCAGTTTGGCCAACGGAAATATCTGTCCGAACATGAGCAGCCAATTGAAACGCACCCCCAGGGCCAATACCAGATCCGCCTGGCTCAGGGCGGTCAGGATGGCCATCAACCCGCCGTCCCACAAACTCATGGGGTGATCGTCCGGCACCGCTCCCCGACCGGTATTGATCAGCACAAAAGGCATCCCCGCCGCCTCGACAAAAGCGGCCAGCTCCTTTTGGCAACCGCTCAGATCAATCCCGCTGCCCCCCAGCATGACCGGCCGTTGAGCCTGATTGATAAGCCCGGCCGCCGGCGCGAACTGGACCGGGTCGGGCATGGTTTTGTAAACCAGGCCGCCCCGCTTGGGCAGACACAGGGTCGCCTCATCCACCCTGATATTCAGGATGTCCGGAGGCAACTCCAAAAACACCGGGCCGGGACGGCCCGACACCGCTTGCCGGAAAGCGGTGGACAGATATTCCGGGATGCGGGCCACGTCGTGGCAAACATCGTACCATTTGACCGAGGACTTGATCATGTCCGCCTGGTTGATTTCCTGCAAGGCCCCCTTGCCGCGATCCCGGAAGGGCGACATGCCGCTCAACACCACCACCGGGGCGTTTTCCTGAAAGGCATTGACCACCCCGGTCAAGGCATTGGTAAAACCAGGCCCGGCCGTAACCAGGCAGACTCCCGGTTTTCCGGAATATATGGTCCAGGCATGGGCCATCATGGCCGCGGCCTGCTCATGGCGAACATCGATCAAACGCACGCCGTACTCGAAAAAACCGTCGTAAATCCGGTCTATGTGCCCTCCGGAAAGGGAAAATACGGTCGTGACTCCTTCAACTTCCTTAAGATACTTCGCCACCAAATGTCCGCCATAGATGTCAGCCATGTGAACCTCCTTGAAATCCTCGGTTGTGGGAATGGGTTGTCCGTCGAGTATAGCGCAGCCGCCCTCCTCCGTCAAATCCTATACAGGTGTTTGAACCCTGAACTCAGTCGGAGGTAAACATTGAGGCCAAGCGCCGGAACGTGCTATATTTCCATTCGCAAGAAAGATTACCCGAGGCAGGAACAAAGGTGAAGTGGCAGGTTAACCGAATCGACGAGCAGGCCGCGGCCATACTGGCGGAACAACTCCGGGTGTCCAGGGTCATGGCCGGGTTGTTGGTGGGGCGAGGCCTATCCGCCCCGGACCAGGCCCGGTCCTTTCTCAGCCCCTCCCTGGCCGACCTGCCTAACCCCTATCTTTTACCCGACATGGATCGGGCCGTGGACCGAATCCTGCTGGCCTTGGCCAAGCAGGAGCAGATGACCGTTTACGGAGACTACGACGCCGACGGACTGACGGCCACGGCCTTGCTGGCCGACTTTCTCAACACCATGGGCGCCCAGGTCGGAACCTACGTTCCCCACCGCATCAAGGAAGGATACGGCCTGAACACCGCGGCTGTCGAAAGCCTGGCCCGGGCCGGAACCCGCCTGTTGATCACCGTCGACTGCGGAGTTTCGGATTTTGAAGCCGTGACCAGGGCCAATGAGTTGGGCCTGGACGTCATTGTCACCGACCACCACCAGATTCCGCCCCGGTTGCCCCCAGCCCTGGCCGTGATTAATCCTCATCGCACCGACAGCCGCTTTCCCCAACGACAACTGGCCGGGGTCGGCGTGGCCTTTTTCCTGGCCGGGGGGCTCAGGCAACGGCTCCGGGAAAACGGCTCCACAACCAGGGCCAATCAACCGGAACTGGCGCCCCTGTTGGGCTTTGTCGCCATTGGGTCCGTGGCCGACGTGGTGCCCCTGACCAAGATCAACCGCATCCTGGTCAGTGTTGGCCTGGCCCACCTGGCTTCACCAATCTATCCGGGGCTGGTGGCGCTCAAGGAGGTCAGTGCCGTCGAAGCCGGTCGCCCTCCCACGGCCAGGGATGTGGCCTTTCGCCTGGCGCCTCGCCTTAATGCCGTCGGCCGTCTCGGTTCGCCGTTACCCGGCTTGGAACTGCTGCTGACCAGGAACCACGAGCAAGCCCGCGGCCAGGCAGACTCCCTGGAAAAGTTGAATTCCGAAAGGCGTCGCCTCCAGGATGAAACCGTGCGCCAGGCCGAGGAAATGCTGGAAAACCTGGGTACGGAATCCGGAAAAATCATTGTTCTGGCCAGGGAAGGCTGGCGCCGGGGTGTGGTGGGGCTGGCCGCCTCCAAGTTGACCGAACGGTTCCGCAAGCCTGCCATTCTGTTGGTTCTGGAGGACGACCGGGCCGTGGGCTCGGGCCGATCCGTGGAAGGCTTCAACCTCTTCCGGGCCCTGGACCGGTGCCGTGACCTGCTGGACCGCTTCGGGGGCCACGAACAGGCCGCGGGCATGTCTCTCCCCGCCTCGCAAGTGCCCGCACTGGCCCAGGCCCTGTTCGATATCGCCGATCTGGAAATCGATGAAGAGGAACTGAAACCCGTCTTGAACGTAGATGCCTGGGTCACCCTGGAAGACCTCGGCCAACTGCAATTGGAACTGCCGCGACTGGCGCCCTTTGGCCAGGGCAATCCGGAACCCGTGCTGGCCCTGCAGGGTCTGACCACCATTTCAGCCGGCGGCGTGGGGTCAAATCATTTACGACTCACCCTCGGCCAAAACGGCCGGACCCTGGACACCATCGCCTTCAACCAGGGCCACCTGCTGCCGGAACTTGGACCCAGGGTTGCGGCGGCCCTGCAAAGACATACCTCCACTTACCGCGGCCAGACCGTCCAGGGCTGGAAAGTGGTGGACATTAAAAAGGACGGCAACGCCAGGTAGACCGGCCCCAAACCGCCACAACGTCAAGGAGCGCCCCCGTGGGCGCTCCTGTTGCTTTACGCATGTAAGTACCGGCCGAGAAACCCCTGCGGATTTAATCCTCAGCCTGCAAAGGCGCCGGGGCCGCCTGACTCCGGGAAGCGGAGGTCGGTCTTTTCCGGTCCGCGCCGCTATTCTGAAAATACCTTAGGAATTCGTCCCGCGGTGACATGACCAAGGTGGTCCTGTCCCCCATGGACTTGCGGTACGCTTCCAGGGACCTTATGAAACTGAAAAACTCTTCGTCCTGGCTAAAGGCTTCCGCAAACAGGGTCGTGGCTTCGGCATCGCCCTCGCCCCTCAACTGCTGAGCCTTGCGGTACGCCTCCGCTAGAATCACGGCCCTTTCCCGATCCGCGTTGGCCCTGAGTTTCAAGGCCGCTTCCTGGCCCTCCGAACGATACCTCTTGGCCTCCCGCTCACGTTCGGCCTGCATGCGGCCGAACACGGCCCGTTCGTTTTCCTGCGGCAGA
>Ga0351852_10372_pt1 | contig 9883 bp, 6 predicted proteins | sample TotcelHFGM3001N6_FD_206802 | JGI IMG/M metagenome (GOLD analysis project Ga0351852, IMG submission 206802) | Enriched cells from coal bed in the Powder River Basin, Montana, United States - Total cells FGM rep1 HSBNCT.FGM.300.1.N6 ...
AAAATCGCGCCGGGAATATTCCCCATGCCGCCGATAATGACCATGGCGATGAATTCTACGGAAAGCCCCAGATTGAAGGGTTCCGTGGTGATGCTGACCATGTAGTACGCCCAGAGGGCGCCGGCGAAGCCCGCATAAAAAGAGCTGATGGCGAACGAAAGCAGTTTATACTTGAAGATGGGAATGCCCATGCCTTCCGCTGCGCGGTCATTGTCCCGGATGGCGATGAACGCGCGCCCATACTTGCTGCGCATGATGTTGACCGCAAACCAGGTGGTCATCACCAGGCAGGCAAAGATGAAAAAGAAAAACGCCTTGTCGCCGGCAATCGTCCAGTTCCCGATCTGCGGCGGCGGCAAGGTAATGCCCATCGTTCCCTTGGTCAGGCTTTCCCACTGAATGAGTACGTATTCGATGATGATCTGTCCGGCCAGCGTCGCAATCGTCAGATAGAGTCCTTTAAGTCTGCCGGACGGGATGCCGAAGATCATGCCGACAAGAGCGGTGATGAGACCGGCGGCGGGAATGGACACATAAAACGGCACACCCAGCCGTGTCGCAAGAATCGCCGCTGCATAGGCGCCGACGCCGAAGAACGCCCCGTGTCCCAGGGATATCTGTCCGGTATAGCCGACGAGAATGTTGAGGCCGATGGCGGCAATCGCCAGAATGCCGATAGTGTTTAAGATATAAAGCAAATAGGGGCTTAACATAAAAGGCGCAACGCCGAAAAGCAGGACCAGGAAAACGCCCAGACTGACCCTTCCGAACCAGGTCTCAAAGATGGATAATTCCTGGGCGTAATCTTCATGGTAATTGCCGCAGGGATGAAAAGATATTTTTTTCAAGACGATGCCCTCTAACTCTTTATAATCGTAAAACGTAGTCCGGGTTTTCAGCCCCCCGCACTATTTTTTTAAACTCTTTCAATCTCCACCAGGCCAAACAGACCATAGGGTTTGACCATCAGAATAAAAACCAGCACAATATAAGGGACGACGTCGCGCAGCGACGGCGATAAATAACCTCCGGTAAAAGTTTCCAGAAGACCGATGATGATGCCGCCGATAATCGCGCCGCCGATGCTGTCGAGCCCGCCCAAAATGACCACCGGAAATACCTTCAGGCCGATGGCGCTCAAATCATGGACATTCACGCCGTTGATGATTCCCAGCACAATGCCGCTCATGCAGGCCACCATGGCGGCAATGGCCCAGGAAAGCGCGAAAACGCGCCGGACATGAACGCCCAGGGACAAGGCGGCTTTTTGATTGTCGGCCACCGAACGCATGAAAATCCCCTGCGAAGATTTTTTGAAAAACAGGCCGAAAAGAATCAGGAAAATAATACTGATCACCAGGGTGGCCGAGTAAACCGGCGCAATATAAATCGGTCCTAAATGAAACTCCAGAGAAGCAGGGAGAAATTCGGGATAGGTGTGCAGGTTGCCGCCCCAGATGAGCAGAATCAGCCCTTTAAACATGGCGGACAGGCCCACCGTGAGCATAATGACAAAAATCAGTTTCTCGCCGATGAGCGGCCGTAAAAAGAATTTTTCGATCAGGACGCCCAGGACAAAACAACCGGCCAGCGTCAAAAGAAACGCCGCCGCAACCGGGATTTTCCCCCAGGTTACGAGGGAGAGAAAAAAGAAAGCACCCAATGCCAGAAGTTCGCCGTGAGCAAAGTTTAAAACGCTCGATGCCTTGAAGATCATGACAAAACCCATGGCCGAGATTCCGTAGAGCAATCCGACGCAAACACCGTTGACCAATAATTGCAGAAAAAAATCCATAACCTGTTTCCTCAATCCACACTGATAATATTAATGGTGGTTTCAATTTCGCCGATCCGTCCGTCCCGATAGCGTATTTTCCCCGTTACCGGAACATGCGTCAGTCCGCTATACATCGCTTCAATGATTTTAATGTACAGACCGTAAACAAAACGCCTGCGCACTTTTCCGGTGCGCGTCAACTCATCATCGTCCGCGTCCAGCAGTTTGTAAAGCAGAACAAATTTCCTGATCTTCATCACGTCGGGAAGTTGCTTATTCACGTCGCGTACTTCTTTCAGAATCAGGTCTTCCACGGCCTTTTGCTGGGATAAATCCATGTACGTGGTATAGGGAATCATACGATCTTCCGCCCAGTTGCCGACGTTGCCCAGATCAATGTTGATCATGGCGGAAATGTAGGGCCGCGCTTCTCCGAAGGTGACCGCCTCCTTGATGTAGGGGCTGAACTTCAGGCGGGTTTCGATAAAATCGGGGGAAAACGCTTCGCCGCTTTTGTTGCGGATGATGTCTTCCTTGCGGCCGATAATCAGCAGGTGACCGTCATCATCAATGTATCCCGCATCTCCCGTTTTCAGCCAGCCGTTTTCAAACGCGCTTTCTGTCGATTTATAGTCGTTGTAATAACCGGAAAAATTGGCCTCGGATTTTACCAGCACTTCCTGATCATCGGCCAGTTTTACTTCCGTCCGCGGCAGGGGTCTGCCTACCGTTTCCAGTTTGACTTCGTCGTCGGGTTGAATCTGAAAAATGCCGCAGGATTCCGTAAGGCCGTAGCATTGTTTTAAATTCAAACCAATAGCCCGGAAGAAGCCGATAACATCCGGACTGATCGGATGGCCTCCGGTAAACGCACTGTGAAAATGGGAACAGCCCAGACGGTCGAGCAGCGGATTGTAAACGGCCACCCTCAGAAATCCATACAGAACCTTCACCGGCCAGGAAATCGTCTGTTTTTGCAACTTCTTTTGGACAACGGACCGGCCGACTCTTTCTCCCAGATAGAATAATTTCCTTTTGACCCAGCTTGCATCGGATATCTTTACACGAATGCGCGACGCCATATCCTCCCAAAAGCGCGAAGCCGTAATGAGCATGGAAGGCCCGATATCACGAAAATCATCCAGCACGGTTTCCGGCGTTTCCGGAAAGTTCATGGTCATGGCACCCGCGAGCGCCACGCCCATGCCCCACATCTGATCGACGATCCAGGCGGTCGGCGACATGGATATCCAGTTTTCTTCCGGTTGAATGTTGGCGGCTTCCACCCACTGCTCGGCCATCGTGGTCAGATTGCGGTGGGACAGCATGGCAATTTTCGGCACACCGGTGGTGCCGGAGGTCTGAATCATGACGGCAACATCCCTCGGTCGCCCTTTGCCGATTTCTTCATCAACCTCATCCGGATGATCGGCCAGATATTTTTCACCGGTCTCCAGAAGGTCGGCATAGCTGATCAGCCAGTCATCCTTTTCGTAAGCTGTCATGCCGGTAGGGTCGATATAAACAATTTTTTGCACATGGGTCAGTTTGTCTTTGACCTCCAGAAGCTTATCCACCTGTTCCTGGTCCTGAACAACAACAACGGGAGAATGAATGCGCTCGATGGAAAAAGCCAGTTCGAAGGCAATGGAAGATGTGAATAAATTTAAGGTCGTCGCACCCAAAGCATGCGCGCCCAACTCGGAGAAGAGCCATTCGGGCGAATTGTTTACAATCATGCACATATTGTCGCCCCGTTTCATGTTCAGGGCGGCAAATCCAGCCGCGGTTTTCTTTACGTAATTGAAATAATCTTTCCAGGTGTACTTTTGCCAGATACCATAGGCTTTTTCACGGATCGCGGTTTTAGAATCGCCAAACGCCTGCGCGTTTTGGGCCAGCAATTGCGGCAGCGTCAATGTGTTTTTATGGGTCTTTTGTGAATTTGCCTGGTCCAATTGCCTGCACCTTTTTTATTCGATGGCCCGGGCATCGCCCAGGTATGCTTTGATCACTTCAGGATTGGCGCTGATTTCTTCCGGACTGCCCTCCCCCAGCATTTCACCGAAGTTCAACACCATGATGCGCTGGGAGATACTCATAATGATGGACATGTCATGTTCGACCAGCACCATCGTCAGGCCCCATCGGCCGTTCAGCTCCAGCAGAAACCGCACCATGTCCTCTTTTTCTTCCAGGTTCATGCCCGCAAACGGTTCGTCCAGAATCAGCAGCCTGGGTTCAAGGGCCAGCGCCCGTCCCAGCTCCACGCGCTTCATCATCCCGTAAGGCAGAGAGCCCACGGTCTGTTTGCGGATGGACTGCATTTCCAGAAAATCGATAATCTCTTCCAGAATCTGACGGTGACGGATTTCTTCTTCGCGGACTTTCGGTGAAAATAGACAGGAGCGCCAGAAGCTGTAATGACAATGGATATGACGGGCCAGCGTCATGTTGGCCAGAACGGTCATGCCGGGAAACAACTCGATGTTCTGGAAAGTTCTGCCGATACCGACGCCGACCAGCTGGTGCGTGTGCAGATGCGTGATGTCCCGCCCGTTGAAAATGATCTGCCCTTGTTGGGGGTGGTAAAACCCGGTGATGCAGTTGAGTAAACTGGTTTTGCCCGCGCCGTTGGGTCCGATGACCGCCATCAGTTCGCCGGTATGAACGCTCAGATCAACATCTTTCACCGCCACGACGCCGCCGAAGCTCAAACGCAGATTCCGGATTTCCAATTCAGCTTTTTTATCTTCTTGGGGCCGGTTGATCATGATTGACGGCCGGCTGCGAAATGCCTTCATGAATACCTCGACGCGGTTTTACGCTGCGTTTTTTGCGCCGGGATACCGGACAACCCGGTATCCCGGCGTCTGGAACATTATTTCTTAATTATTTTAATCTTGTCTTTTCCCGGAATATAGAAATTTGTCAAGGGAATATAGGTTCCATTTTCCTGCACTTTGACCATGCGCGCGGTAAAGGAGCCTTCATGGTTATCTTTGGTGTATGTAACCGGCGGGACCAGTCCGCCGAAGTCTTCATGGCTCATGGATTCCATCGCCGCATTGATCGTTGCCGGATTAATGACCTTCGACTGTTCATAAGCCCGAAGGAAGGCCCTTTCCATAATCATACCGACAACAACGCCTTCCCAGTAAGAGGCGTCAAAACTTTTCACTGTTTTGTAGCGTTTCCACAGGTCTTTCATGACCTCCATTCCCTTGGCTTTATCCGACGGCAATCCGCCGGGGAACTGCATGGCCAGACGGTCGCGAATCAGTCCCTTGCCCATTTTAAAGAAATCGGGGTCCGTGGATGTCCAGGTTCCCAGAAAGACAGGATTGTATTTGATACGGTCTGCGCTCTTGAAGGCTGTAATGATGGCCGACGGCAGCATCTGGATGAAAATATATTCAGCGCCTTTTTTTTGCAGGCGGAGCAATTCCGTGTTGAGATCAACCGTCCGAGGGGGAAATTCTTCAACGGCCACCAGATGGATGCCCAACTTTGCCGCATATTCCTTACTGGGAGCATGAATCGAACGTCCATAGGCATTATTGTAAGTCAGCAAACCGACTTTCGGCGATTCCTTGCCTTTGTGGATGGCTTTGATATATTCCAGAACAGCATAACAATCCATTTTATAACTGCCGAAAGGCAGGTACATGTAATCGACAGGTTTTTCCAGCAGCTCCCAACTGGTGGAATAGTTGATGGTCGGAACTTTGTAGCGCTGGACGATTGGTTTTGCAGCCAATCCTTCGCCGGCGCCCCAGGTGGCGATCATATCCACCTTGTCCTGCAAAACAAACTTTTGAACGGCAGCCTGCGCTTCAGGCACTTTGTAGGCGGTATCCACGGTGATCATGTTGATTTTATGACCGGCAACGCCGCCTTTCACTTCATTCACATAGCGAAAATAGTCACGCTGTCCCTTTTCATGAAACTGTCCCCACGTTGATGCGGGCCCCGTCAGGTTGATTGCAGCGCCGACTTTGACTGATTTTGTCTGGGCAACCGCCGGCCCCGCGGCCAGCAGCACTAAAGCGGATATTGCCAGTAAAATACTGCTCCATCTTTTCATTTTCCCATCCCCCTGTTTTTTGTGATGTCCGATTTTAAGTAAAAAAAAACCGTGGGCAAATTTAATCTGCCCACGGTTCATTTCCCTTGATGCCAGGTCATGATACATTCAGGCAGACCTTGTCGCCGATAAAGCTAAGAAAGTAAAAGTTAACTGCCTGTGTCAACGAATATTGTTTTAACATCTCTATCCTTACCTCACTTGGTGCGTGTATAGGCAAATAGCCGAAAAAAGTCAAGAAAATTTTTTACGTGAATGAGGTGTATCTTGTTAGACCAAGCCGGCACGGTCGGCAAAGTTTGCCCGAGAATGCAGGCCTGGCATGATTACGGTCGTTCATCCATCGGTACATAGCGCCGCAGATTACTGCCCGTATAGATCTGCCTCGGACGGCCGATTTTCAGCGGCACGGAATCATGCATTTCCTTCCACTGCGCAATCATGCCCGGCAGGCGGCCGATGGCAAACATGACCGTAAACATATTGGTCGGAATGCCGATCATGCGATACAAAATGCCGCTGTAAAAATCGACATTGGGATAAAGCTTCCGTTCAATGAAAAAATTGTCCTTCAGCGCGGCGTCTTCCAGCTCCATGGCGATATTAATCAGCGTATCCTGGTAATTGTATTTTTTGAAAATCGTTTCACAGTATTTTTTCAGGATTTTAGCGCGCGGATCATAGTTCTTATAAACCCGATGGCCGAAGCCGAAGAGACGGAACCTGCTGGTCTTATCCTTGGCCGATTCAATACAGGATGTGATCGACAGGTTGTTGTTTTTGATTTCTTCCAGCATTTCAATCACTTTTTGATTGGCGCCTCCGTGCAGCGGCCCCCAGAGCGCGCAAATACCCGAGCAGATCGATGCGTAAAGGTTGGCCATGCTGCTCCCGACCAGACGGACGGTGGAGGTACTGCAATTCTGTTCATGATCGGCATGCAGGATCAACAGCGTGGAAAGGGCCCTTTCGATATCCGGGTCCGGGACATAAGGGTTCACCGGAGAGTCGAACATCATATAGAGAAAATTGGACGCATATTTCAAATCGCGCTTGGGATAAACATGCGGGTGGCCGATGCTGTGCTTGTAGGAATAGGCGGCAATGGTGCGGATTCGGGAAATTAGAGACGCAGCCATCAGATCAAAAGTCTCGGCGCGGAAATCTTCCGTGAAATAATCCGTATAATAAACGGACATGGAGTTCACCATCGTCGCCAGAATAGCCATCGGATGGGCGGTCGGGGGGAACCCGTCAAAGAATCGCAGCATCTCTTCGTGGATCATGGAATTCTGCGTCAATCGCTGCGAGAAAAGCTGCTGCTGTTCCCTGTTGGGAAGATCGCCGTAAATCAGCAGATAGGCCACTTCGGAAAAACTGGCTTTTTCGGCAAGCTCTTCAATGGGAATGCCGCGATATCTTAAAATCCCCTGTGCGCCGTCGATAAACGTAATGGAGGAGGTACAGGAACCCGTATTCTGATAGCCGACATCCAGTGTGATTAAATTGGTATCCTGGCGCAGTTTGGAGATATCGATGCCTTTTTCTCCTTCCGTGCCTTCGATAACCGGCATTTCATATTTCATGCCGTTGAATGTTAACATTGCTTTTTCCATTTTTACTAGTCTCCTGAAGTTCGTATACATGAAAGAAACATTCGTGACAATACGATTTTTCATTCTCTCGCCGTCTTCTTCCCAATCCTAAAGAGCTTGGGTCAAAGAATTAAGGTCATCATGAATTCAAGGGTTTAAAAAGGAATTCATTGACAAACATGCCTCTCGCCCATATGTTAATCATGAAAGGAATAAAGGGTATGGCCGCATCACAGGAGGCTCTCTATAGCTTATTAGAAGAAGTATTCAACAGCATAACGCACGGCATCGGCGCAATGCTTAGCATCGCTGCTCTGGTTTTACTCATAGTCTTCTCCAGCATTTACGGCAACGCCTTTCACGTCGCGGGTTCTGCAATTTTCGGTGTTACGCTGATTTTGCTTTATTCCTCATCCACTTTGTATCACGGCTTTCAAAAACCGCAGCTAAAGCGAGTCTTTCAAATCCTTGATCATTCCTGCATTTATCTATTGATAGCAGGCACCTACACGCCTTTTCTCCTCGTCACGTTGCGTGGCGTCCTGGGTTGGACGATGTTTGGAGTAATCTGGTTTCTGGCCATCCTGGGTGTTCTTTTCAAAATATTCTTCGTGAACCGTTTTAACATCACCTCCACCATTGCCTATGTCCTCATGGGCTGGATTATCATTTTCGCCATTGGACCGCTGGTTGATTCGCTGCCGTCAGGCGGCATTGTCTGGCTGGTTGCCGGAGGGCTTGCCTACACGCTGGGTGTCGTTTTTTATGCCTGGAAAAGACTGCCTTTCAATCACGCGATCTGGCATCTTTTTGTTCTTGGCGGCAGCATCTGCCATTTCTTCGCCATCTTTTTTTATGTGCTTCCTCTACAATCGACATGAAATCAAAACAGCCTTGAATTATCATTTCTTAAATGCTAGAAGTGTTCCAACTTAATAATGACAAGCCTAAAACGGGGAGATCAAAATGAAAAAAGCGATATCGGTTATTCTGGGTCTGGTTGCTGTTTTGCTGGTGGTAGCGACCATTCCGGCCAAGGAAAAATACACGGTAACGGTTTTACCTTTTGCGTTACACAGCGCTGAAAACATTGAATATGTACGGCAGGGAATTAATGACATGCTGACCAGCCGGATCTCCGGTTCCGATAAAATTGAAGTAACCCGCAAAGATGTTGTTCAGGATGTTCTGAAAAAGACAGGCGAAAAGGAACTGAATCTGGCGGACGTTCAGAGCATCGGTCAGCAGTTAAAGTCGGACTATGTGGTTTGGGGCAGCATTACTAAAATCGGGAAAAGCATCAGTATTGATGGAAAACTCATTGATATTACAGGCGGAAAATCAGATGTCGGTATTTTTTCACAATCACAGACCCTAGATGAAGTCATTCCCAAAATTAACGATTTTTCACAAAGGATTGTCCAGCACATCACCGGAGCGGCGCCGCAGGAAGCAATGCCGGTGGCATCCGCCATTCCGGCGATTGCTCCGCCTCCCGTTCCCGGTTCATCGCGGGAAGCGCAAATCATTGCGGGTATGAAGTCCGGAAAAGGGAAAGGAACACTGACGTCCATGATCAATGCGGAATTCATCAACTCTTCCGATCCGCTGGACCGTAAAAAAGGATTCTGGATGAGCCAGCAGGTTAAAGCCGAATTCAATGGCATGGATGTCGGCGACATCAACAAGGACGGCTTGAACGAAGTGGTGGTGATAGATGGGCATAATATATTTATTTACGTAAAAACAAAAGAGAATCTTAAGTTATTACGGCAGATTAAAGGCAAAGCCTACCACAAGTACGTTTCCGTCGATGTGGCGGACATCAATAAAAACGGTATTCCGGAAATTATCATCACATCATTGAATGATCGGGTGTTGAATTCCTTTGTGCTGGAATATCATGACGGAGATTATAAGACGATTGCTTCCGACATCCGGTATTTTTTACGCGTGATTGAAACGTCTTCCGGAATGCCGATGCTTCTGGGACAGACTTATGGATTGGGCAGTTCCATGGACGGTCAGGGGGGCAAAGTCTTCAGCACACAGATTTATGAAATCGTCTGGAAGGATGGACAATATGTTTCCGCAGATAAAATGAAAATCCCCCTCGGATTGTCTGTTTACGGTTTGACCATCGATACACTGGGTGAAGGCACCGGTGAAAGAATCCTCGCCCTGGATGAGTTGGATTACCTGTTAATTATTAAGCCGACCAACAAGCAGATGTGGCGGATTTTATCATTCGGTTTTTCGCCCGATGAGCTGATTTGGCGAAGCGATTCACAATACGGCGGCAGCAACAACTATATCGCCAATGTTGATAAACAGAAACAGCAATCCACCGAAGCCTCCCAGGAGGAAAGCGCTTTTGCCAATTTGCGCATTCTGATGTATGACACCAACAAAGACGGCAAAAAA
>Ga0351852_10373_pt1 | contig 9853 bp, 17 predicted proteins | sample TotcelHFGM3001N6_FD_206802 | JGI IMG/M metagenome (GOLD analysis project Ga0351852, IMG submission 206802) | Enriched cells from coal bed in the Powder River Basin, Montana, United States - Total cells FGM rep1 HSBNCT.FGM.300.1.N6 ...
ACGATGTCTGGCGACTAGCTCGTCTTGACTTCCACTGGCGCTGTTGATGCGTTGTTCTTGACAGATGCGATATCCGCCAGCGCGCTGGCCTCCAACTTGTAGCTCTCGCGGCCGGTCGCTATGGTCTGCCCATTCGGCGCCACCAGTCTCCACCTGAACTCGCCATTCGCACCCTTATAGACTTCAAACTTCCAGGACTTCTCGTCACCTCCCGACGGCACGCGAAGCGTGGAATGTGCGCTGTCACCAGCGCCCTCCAACAGCGTCTGCAGGTTGGCAGGCTCCCGTATCAGGCGCAACAGCCTATCGTGGGCCGCATCCTGCAATGCCCCGTTCTCGTAGCGGTGGATGGTCACGTCTCCGCATCCCAACCATCTCGCCAATGCACGCTGACTCAGCCCATAGCCCTCTCGAATCGACCGAATCTCCTGGGGTGTGAGCAGCCCATGACGCTCCCGGAATAGTGCGTAGGCTTTCTCGAGAGTGGCCGAGTCATGCTCCTCACTCACAAGCGCCTCTTCGCACACCGAACAGTGCAGAACGGTTCCGGAGACCGTGATATTCTCGCCACGAACCGGCAAGGTCTGCTCAGCCGTCACTTCGCACGTTTCCTGAAAAGAGCCGCACTTCGGGCAATACATCTTCTTCACTTCTCCCCCTTGCCACGCCTGAACGGATACACCATTGGCGAATCTGGAAAGTGAAACGAGAAACAGACTGCCACGGCGTTCACCGTGTCCACCTTCAGTTTGACGAATACCTCCCGTCCATCAACCGAGACGCCGAATTCCCAGTACTCACCCCCGCGGGGACTCTGATCCGTGAACGGACCACGATAGTAGTCCGTCTCACAGATGCCAAGAACACATTCCTGCGCCTGTTTGAGTGTGATGCCCAGAGTGGCCACCGTGGCCAGCGTGGTATCCCTTTCCGCAAACACGAACTGTTGTAAGGCAGTCTCCTTGAAGAGTCTCAAGAACAGAGTCACTTGCCATCGCTGTTTCTCCGTCATACACGCCCGCCCAAGTGTTCGGCATATGCTATCACATGATAAACGTCAATCGTGCCCGTCGGCAGACACAGCGATGTGATTGGGACAGCTGCATTTTGACCGGCAAGGGGCGGAAGTTGGCCTGGTTCAATCTCTCTCTCGGTCAACACTGGCGGCCCAGACAATGGCAGCGACCCACCCTATGAAGCTCCATCCCGCGAAGAGGTTGAGCAGAAAGATCGAGAGCGCGTTTCGCTTGTGTCTCTCCGTCGCTATTATGGTCGGCAGAAAGTAGATGAGCAGGAAGACCGCCAGCCCGAGAAAGATTATGACGAGCGCGGTCCCTCCCAGTCCCAGGAACTCCAGCAGCGCCCTCTGAAGCGATTCGACAGGTGCTCCCACATTCCCTCCTGTTCAGCTGTCTGATGACTCGTACTAGTCGGAGGACAGCATGCTCACGGTCAGTCTCAGGTTCGGCATCACCGAGGAATCGGCGACTCCTCGCCTGACACGTGTGCTAAAGGCTTCGAGTCTCCGGCGGTACGCGCCGTGCCCCCGTGATTTCTCCATCGCGCCGAACCGGTGGGCTGCGCATACGCGGAAACCGAGAGTCGCCACGGGGAGCAGGCGATTCCGCGTACATTATCCTTCACTTGCCAGCCGCGTCAATATGGGCGGCGAAGCGCCGGGGCTGCGGGTGGCGTGCCAGAGGCCGGGAAATACGGGGACACCATCTGTACGTGGTTCTTTCAACGAGACCCGACCAACTGAGCCAAGCCATGTCAGGTACGGCCTCTCCCATGGTGTCCCCGCATTTCGCGGCGGGCGGGCATGGGAGCCCGCGCCCTACATCAGACCACCACACCCCACCGGGTCGGTGTGGGAACCGACCCCTACGGGAGAATCAACGTCGATGTGTCCGACTATCATCGACTTGATCACCTTTTCGAGCTACGGGCGAGGCATGCCATCGCCCCTACATTACCCTTCCCCACGCCACCAGGTTGGTGGGGAAACGAACGGCTCCAGATGCTATACTGACTCTGATAAAGAACATCCTTTACTGGAGGGCGGATGGGCAGAACTACACGAGTGGTCAATATGTCGGTCGACGAGAGCCTATACGAGGGGGTCGACCGTTTGGCCCGAGAGAAGGGCACGACGCGAAGCCAGCTGCTCCGTGAGGCGCTGAAACAGTACGTGGCGGCTGAGACCCGCTGGGGCGAACTGCTCCGCTGGGGTGAGGACAGCGCCGGGCGCGCGGGAGTCCTGACCGAAGCCGACGTAGAACGCATCATCCACGAGTACCGGGACGAGCGCGGGTGACCCGGCCGCTGCGCGTGGTCCTCGACACAAATGTTCTTGTCTCTGCCCTCATTGCGGATGGTCCGCCTCGCCGAATCGTCGAACGCTGCCGCTCCATGGACGCCGTTCTTGTTGTATCCGATGCAATCCTGTCCGAGTTGTCTGAGGTCATGCGCCGGAAGTTCGGATGGAGCGCCGGACAGGTCGCCGTGCTTCTGCAGGAGTTGCGCTCCTTCGCGCTCGTGGTGGCTCCTGCAAGACCGGTGAACCGGATTGACGACGACCCCGCCGACAACCGGGTGCTGGAGTGCGCTCTCGAAGCGCAGGCCGACGTCATCGTGAGCGGCGACACGCGTCACCTCCAGCCGCTCATGTTCTTCGACGGCATACCGATACTCTCTCCCGCCGCATTCGTCGAACGAGGGCTCTGAGCCGGAGGCCCGGGGTACGTGTCGCGGGCTGCGGGTGGCGGGTGGGCGGACGGCTGCCGCCAGCCGAAATACGGGGACACCATCTGTAGGTGGTTCTGTTCAGCGAGGCCCGACCAACTGAGCCAAACCATGTCAGGTACGGCCTTTCCCATGGTGTCCCCCTATTTCGCACGACCTGGCGGGTTCGCCGCCGCATACCGGCCCGGTTCGACGTCCATTGCCCTGCGCCAACACTGCACCGTCCCACCAAAGACACCGCAAAGCGGGCGGGCATGGGAACCCGGAGTTCGAGACTCACCCGGGGACAACACCCGGGAAATCGTGGGACACCATCGCGGGTTATCCGACCCGTTTGTCCATGGTGTCCCCGAATTTCCCGCCACCGGGTCGGTGTGGGAACCGACCCCTACACCAGAACCGTCATCGGTCGGTCCGACCATCATCAATGTCATTGGCGTTTCAATCTCGGATTGTCTGCACCTGAGTGGTGAATGATGTCCCCGAATTGCACCAGGCGGGCGGGCATGGGAGCCCGCGCCCTACATCAGACCACACCACCCCACCGGGTCGGTGTGGGAACCGACCCCTACGTCAGGGCGGCGATGCGCGGGAAACCAAGACAAGCGTCGGTCAGAGACAACTGTTTGGTCCATGCAGATGTGGTGGTAGAATCAACGAAGGGAACGAAACAGCATGTGGTCACACTTCAGGATGGGCGTCGCCTGAAGGTGGTCATTGACACGGAGAACGACATCATCGTATCAGCGATGTGGACGTGACACATAGAGATGCTTAAGGTTACCTACGACCGTGAAGTTGACGCACTCTACGTGACACTGAGCGAAGCGCCGTGGGCCTATACAAGGTCGCTCAGCGAATCTCGCAAAGTTGACTACGCTGCCGATGGTGTGCCGATAGGTGTCGAGCTGCTCTGTGCCAGCAAGGGGATTGACCTGACGGACTTGCCCCGCGCCAGAGAGATCGGCGATGCTTTGCGGGACTCGTTCCGCGTCTTTGCCTGACCCACCGGCAACCACCACCACCGATCTCGCGTGACCATCCGCCTGTCCGTTCACCACGTCCGGCCTTCACGGCTATGAGGTCGAACTGGGGCCCTGATTGGCCGGCCGGAGCTACGGGTTAGCCGGCGAAGCGCCGGAGTTCTGAGTTCTGAGTTCTGCGTTCTGTGTTCTGAGTTCTGAGTTCGCCGCCGCAAAGCGGCGGGGTTACGGGTTCAGGGTTGCGGGTTCGGGGAAGGGGCACGATGGACGATGATGGACGGAATTCGCCACATGTGCAATTACGGGGACACCATACTCAATTCATCCAAACCGAAGTGGTGAATGGTGTCCCCCGAATTGCATGAGCCATAATGTGGCATGTCATATTACGGGGAAGATGACTAGATGGATGGACTCAGCCGCACCAACATCAAAGCAGGCGACCGCGTGCTCATCGTCCTGAAACAGGATCAGCGGTCGGGCAAGACAACCGAGGGCGTCGTCAAGGACATCCTGACGAAATCGTCCACGCATCCGCACGGCATCAAGGTGCGGCTGGTGAGTGGTGAGGTGGGGCGGGTGAAGGAAGTATCACCGGGAGATTCTTGAGACGGCGAAACGCCGGAGTTCTGGGTTCTGAGTGTGAGAGTTTGGGGCTGCGGGTTGGCGGCGCCGGACAAAATACGGGGACACCATCTGCACGTGGTTCCGTTCAAGGAGAACCGACCAACTGAGCCAAGCCATGTCAGGCACGGTCTTTCCCATGGTGTCCCCGCATTTCTACCAAGTGGCCGGTCGGCCAGCGAGGCGCTGGAGTTCTGAGTTCGCTGCCGCGGAGCGGCGGGTTTCGAGTTCGGGGTTGCGGGTGCGGGGGAGGGGCACAATCGACGACGATGGACGGCACGGCCACCACGAGTTCGCGCCCTGCGTCCGGACCACGCCGCATTGCACCATTCCACGCCACGGCCCTCTGATAAAGGCTAAATGCGCGCAGCGAATGTGCTAATGTGTAACCGGGTGCGACGTGACGCGAACGGAGCCCAATTCCGGGGGGAGGGGAGGTTCACATGCCTGAGACTGCCACCACATTCGATCTCGCATCCATGCTTCCGTCGCTGCTGCGCATCGGCATCATCGTAGTTATCGCGGTCGTTTACAGCTGGGCGCTTTCCCGCCTGGTCAGGCGAGCCGTCCGGGTACGGCTCCGGGACGCACTGTGGCAGACAAAAGAGCAAGCGGCAGAGCGTGCCGACGCACTTGCGAGCGTCCTCGTTCGGATACTATCCATGGTCGTCTGGATCGTGGCGTCGCTGATGATTCTCAGCGAGTTGCACGTTGACATCATACCCATCCTCACCACCGTTGGACTGGGCGCCGTAGCCATCGGACTGGCCGCTCAACACATAATCCGCGACTATCTGAACGGCTTCTTCATCCTGATAGAGGATTGGTATCGTGTCGGCGAGGTCGTTGTTATCTCGGGCACCGGCGGACTAGTGGAACAGGTGAATCTGAGGCGCACCGTGCTGCGGGACCTGAGCGGCACGCTGCATATCTTTCCGAACGGCAAAGTGGAATCGGTCAGCAATATGACGCGCGACTGGGCGCGTATCAACCTGGAGGTGTCGGTCGCCTATAAAGAGAACCTCGACCATGTCTTCAAGGTCATCAATGAGGTCGGCCAACAGATGATGGAAGACGAGGACTGGGGCCAGGACCTGCTGACCGCACCTAAGGTTGAGCGAGTCCACAAGCTGGGAGAAAGCGGAGTCGACATCAAGGTGATGGCTAACGCGAAACCTATGGAGCGGTGGGCGCTGACAGGCGAATTGCTCAGGCGGATAAAGAACCGATTTGACGAGGAAGGCATCGAGATTCCCTTTCCCCACGCGAAGGTCTACTTCGGCGACAAACCGCCAAGCGCCGAGGCGTAGGAATCAGCCCGTCCCGCGGGGTGGGGCGAGGACAGTGGACGATGATGGGCGCGATGGACGGAATGGACACCACGGGTTCACGCCCTCTCCCCGACGCCCGGCAGGCCGGGAGTGAACGGAATTGTTCCGCGCGCCGAAGTGACGACCGTGCAAGCTCACTCCCGAACATCGGGCGGGACATGCCGTCGCCCCTGGAGGATGGAGAACACCGACGGCCACGGACTGCCACGGACGCACACGGACCAAGTAACGGACGACGGGTAAGGCCACCCACAATGCCCCCAACGAGCGAGGCAAGCCATCATCCCGACCATCCCCGACACCACATTCCTCCGGTCCACCCGCACACGCCCCATGTCCACACCTCCTATGCCCCCCTCACCTTCACGCCACGACCTCTTCCCGACAGCGAGCGTTATGTCGACATCATTAGTCAACACCTTGCGGCCGGAGGCTACGGGTTCGCCGGCGAAACGCCGGAGTCACGAGTGGCGAGCCGGAGGCCGTGAAATACGGGGACACCATCTGTACGTGGTTCTGTTCAAGCAGGGCCGGTCTACCAGGCCGAGCCGAGTCAGGTACGGCCTTTTCCATGGTGTCCCCGCATTTCGCGGCGGGCGGGCATGGGAGCCCGGAGTTCGAGACTCACCCGGGGACAACAACCGGGAAATCGTGGGACACCATCGCGGGTTGTCCGACCCGTTTGTCCATGGTGTCCCCGAATTTCCCGCCACCGGGTCGGTGTGGGAACCGACCCCTACGGGAGAATCACCATCGGCAGATCCGACGATCATCGACGTGATTGCAGTTTCGAGCTACGGGCGAGGCATGCCATCTCCCCTGGAGGATGGAGAACACCGAAGGACACGGACTGCCACGGACGCACACGGACCAAGTAACGGACGACGGGTAACGGCCACCCACAATGCCCCCAAGTGGCAGGCACGGGAGCCTGCCACTACGACGGATTCCATCCCACCACCCGGACCGGCACAGTCTCGCAACCCGCGAGGGCGCGTCTGCGGCGCGCCCCTACGGCTTTGGCTCTGCTGGTTTGACTTCGTCGATGCAGGTTGGGGAACGAGGCATGGCGAAGATGGCCGGGATGGTGGCCAGCATGGCTATCGCAAGCGCGATGAAGACCAGGCGGAAGCCTGAGGCGATGCTGGCGGACTCGTGAAGCGTCAGTGTGGCAAGGGTGATGCTCACCGCGCCACCCGCCTGGCGGCACATGCCCCGTATGCCGGTGATGGTGGCCGCCCGCTCAGGCATGAGCTCGATGCAGGCATTGTTGGACGCCGGGGCAGCCATGCCCACTCCTATCCCCATCACCAGCAGAATCAGGGCCAGTGTTGTGGTGCTCTCCAGTCCACCGCCGAGCGTCATCAACTGGTGGGGTTCCAGGCTGAACAGGAACAGGCTGAGAGCCGCGAGACACGTACCTATCATGATTGGCCAACGGTATCCCAGCCGCATAAGGAGGATACTGACGATAAAGGACGTGACCATCACTCCAATGGCTCTGGGCACCAGGATAAGGCCGCTATCGAAGTAGGAAATGCCGTATACGTTGATGGCGAACAGGGGAATGAGCGACATGATGCCGATGACTCCGGCGCCGTAGACCACGTTGTAGATATTGGCGGCGAGGAACGGCCCTCTCTTCAGTATCTCCAGGTCCACTATCGGAGACTTCGCCGTGGCCTCGTGGCGCAGGAATACCACCGTCAGGGCAGCGGCCCCGGCGAACAGCATCCCCACCATCACCCACATCTTCGCCGTCGTGGCATACGCGATGAAGCTCAGCGCGCCCATGAAGAGCCCGAGAGAGCCGGCAATCAAGGCCGCACCGAACAGGTCGATGTGACCTTCGCGTCGCACCCCACGCGGGAGCAGCAGCCATGCCAGCACCAGCACAAACAGGCCCGTTGGAACATTCACCCAGAAGATGGCTGTCCAGCCGAAGGAGTCTATCAACCAGCCACCGATTACGGGTCCTGCAATCTGCCCGATGGGGAAGATGCTGGTGAAGAAGCCGATGGCGCGCTGCCGCGAATGTGGAAAGACTTCAGCGACGATGCCCACGGCGGAAGGCATGAAGCCACCACCACCAAGCCCCTGGATAACCCGCGAGACGATGAGAAGCCAGATATTGGGAGCAAGAGCCGCCATCACCGAGCCAACGATGTACAGGACAAGGCACGCCATGAACGTACGGCGGCGGCCCAGGACATCGCTGATTTTCCCCACAACCGGCAGGCTCGCGGTGAGGGTGAGCTGAAACGCGGCGACCACCCATCCCGCCAGGACGACCGAGACACCGAACGATGTGCGGATAGCATCCAGGGCGATGGCGATTGACGTGCCCGCGATGCCCGTGAGCAACAGCCCCAGGCTCACGGTGGTGAAGATGAGGTATCGAACCATCTCTCGTATCGACGTGCCGGCTACCGGTGTCGGGCTTCACCTGCCGCGCCCGTCCACCCGCGCCAACGACCTTCCAGCGCCACGACAGCCTGCCACAGTGTTCCAGTGGCGCGCGCTGGCTGGCTCCGGTTTCTCACGCTTTCGTGGAGAGTCAGAATACACCCGCACGGTACAGGCGCGCCAATCGGGATTCCGGGGATACAGCCTCACTCGATTCCTCGTTCCCTGACGGCATTCTGAAGAAATACGCCGGTTGAGCTTCGCCGTCCGGCCCTGATAGCACAGGGAAGAGCATTGCACACGATGATGAACGCAGGTCCGCCGGGTTCGCATTGACCGTTGCGCCGGCAACCAGCTACGATGAGGCTTACGTGAATATAGCATCCGGTCGGAGGGTTCATGACTGACTTTGTGGTCAGCACGGAGCGCGTGCAGAGAGACATGCTCGTCCAGACAGGCACGCCATCGGGGTACCGGTCTACGCGGCCTGAGCACCTGCCGCAACTCCGACACGCGTCTCGCGGCCATTTCGCCGCCCGTGTTCCGGTCAGTTCATCGACTCTTACGCACCATGGAGGGCGCACTTGAACGGACTCGAGTGCCTGGGTTTCGACCCATATTTCGAAGCGCAGCTGACGGACTGCGAGGCGATACCCGCACGGGTAGCCGGCGAACACAGACATGGCTACACCGTCTGGACAGACTCCGGCGAGGGCTTCGCGCGCTTGTCCGGCCGACTGATGCGAGACCTCGACGATGAGGCTCATCCTGGAGTCGGCGACTGGGTTACCGTGAAGGGAGCGCTGGTCCCCGGCCACACCGCCATAGTCGACCGGCTTCTGGCGAGACGCACTGTCTTCACGAGAGGCGCTGCCGGCCGTGAGGCTCGCCGGCAGGTCATTGCCGCAAATGTCGACCTCGTCTTCATTGTCTGCGGGCTGGATGGCGACTACAACGTGCATCGCATACAGCGTTACCTGGCGCGCGTCCGGGCCAGCGGCGCCCAACCGATGGTCATTCTGAACAAGACCGACGTATGTGACAACACCGGCGTCCGTGCTTCAGAGGTGGAGCAGGCCGCGCCCGGTGTGCGGGTTCTCACCACCAGCGCGGTGCTTGGGCATGGATTGGAGCAGGTAGCGGAACAGCTAGATCAGGGCATGACTGCGGCATTCGTCGGTTCCTCGGGTGCAGGCAAGTCCACTCTCATCAACGCGCTCCTGGGTGAGGACAGGCTCCGAACCGGCTCCATCCGCGCAAGCGACAGCCATGGCCGGCACACAACAAGCCAACGCCAGATGGTGGTGTTCCCCTCCGGCGGCCTCCTCATCGACACACCGGGGATGCGTGAGCTGGCTCTGTTCGACGAAGAGGGAATCGGCGCGGTATTCTCGGAGATAGAGGAACTCGCCGTACGCTGTCGATTCCGCGACTGCTCCCATCAGTCCGAGCCAGGATGCGCAGTGCGGCACGCGGTCGAAGCCGGCTTGATTTCGCCAGACCGCGTAGAGTACTACCTCGCGATGAGAGCGGAAGCACGCGCCGACGAACTGCGCCATGATGAGCGGCTTCGCAGGCAGAGCGAGCGGGCCGTTGGCAGACAAAGGGCGACCGATATCAAGCTCATCCAACGATGGAAAGAGGGCGGATAGGACGGCCGGTACCGACGTTCTGCGTTCTGCGTTCGGAGTTCTGCGTTCTGCGTTCAGAGTTCACTGTTCCGCGTTGGAGATTCACCAGGCGCCCCACCCGTCTCACCTTCAG
>Ga0351852_10348_pt1 | contig 9741 bp, 3 predicted proteins | sample TotcelHFGM3001N6_FD_206802 | JGI IMG/M metagenome (GOLD analysis project Ga0351852, IMG submission 206802) | Enriched cells from coal bed in the Powder River Basin, Montana, United States - Total cells FGM rep1 HSBNCT.FGM.300.1.N6 ...
GGTGACGCTCACAGTGGTCGATGGCATCATCCCGCAACCGATTCCGCCAGAGCCCGTACCGCCGGACGAGCGTAAGGTCACGCCTCCTGTCCCGCCGGAGCCGTCACCGGAACCGCCCGTCGTCGTCGTCCCCCCGGATTCCTGCCCCGTGGCATTTGTGCTGTCGGGTTCGGTGGGACGGGATTGGCGGACCGAGGGGGCGATTGCCGATTTCGCGGCGGATTCTCCGACGCCGGAGACCGAAGGCTCGCAGGCTGCTGTCGCGCGGCTGCACGCCTTGACCGCCGTGGCCGCGCAGGGACTCGAACCGGCCGATGCCGCGCTGCTGGAGATCATGGCAACCGATCCCGAACCGCTCCGGTTGGTCGCCTTCGACTGGGGCGACGAGATCGTGCCGTCCGAGCCGAAGCCGAACCCGAAGCCGGAGCCGGAGCCGAAGTCGGAAGAGAAAGAGTCCGAGCAGCAGACGGACACGACGTCCGCGAGCAGTGCCGATCAGAAGAATCGCCCGCCCTGGTTCTGCCTTTCCATGCTGTTCGCTGCCGCCGGCGCGGCTTGGTATTTCCGAAAGACCGGTCGCAAGTGGTTGACGCGATTCGCCCAGCCTGCCGGCTTGACGCTTCTGATTGCCCTGTGCGCAGCGTGGACGGCGGGTTGGGCCGGAGAACCGCAAGACCCGGCCGTGGTGATTGCGGAGGCAAGGCGGCACCTGGCGCGAGGCGAGCATCGCGAGGCTTACCACAAGCTACGAGCCGCAATCGACCGAGCCGAACGGGCCGGTGCGCCCGCCACGCGGCGATTGGGGCTGTTCGATGCCCTGGCGGATGTCCACACGGCGTCGGGCCAACATCAGCAGGCGCTGGCCACGCGGTTGGAGTACCAGAGAATCCTCGCGTCTGCCGCGTTCCCAAGCGACGCATCGCGTGCCCGGAGCCTTCAACAGAGCCAGTCGAAACTGGCGGAGAGCCAAGCCCGTGCCGGACATCTCGATGATTCCGAGCGGACGTGGCGGGATGTGTTGGAAACGGAAACGCAGTGTTCGCCGGCCAGTCCGCTGGATCCGGCGCGGCGGCGGTTCAACCTCGCCCAGGCGATCGCGGCCGGCGGACACGCGGAAAAGGCCCAGGCTTGTCACGCCGCAGCCGAACAAGCCGCGAGGCGCGTTCTGGAGGCTATCCAGCGTGGCGACGTTGACCGCATCTACGAGGCTGAGGCGACCCTGCTGGTCGCCGATTGTCACGGCGCACGCCAACGCTGGCCGGACGCCGTCGCCGCACTGGTTGGGCTGCTTGCCCGGCAGCGAGCGGATCACCCGGCTCGGCGTGCGACGTTGTGTGAACTGGCCCGCTGTCAACATGCGGCCGGAGATTGCGCAGCGGAGCAACGCTCGCTCGCCGAAGCGTTGCGACTGGTCCGGGGTTCGGCCCCCGACGAATCGCTGGAGACGACGCTACGGACGGCCGAGATCTGGGACCGTTGGGGACATTCCGCCCTGGCTCAAGGGGATCGGCCGCAGGTCTCGGATGCCTGGAGAACATCGGCCGAAGCGTACGAACGGGCGCTCGACCTTACCAATCCACCGCCGACCTACGGCGTCCGGGCGACCGCCCTCCGGAACCTGCGGGAGATCTATCACCAGTCCGGCGAAGAGAGGAAAGCCCGCGACACGGCCCAGAAATTGGTCGACTTGCTCGGCCGGACGCGGTTGCCGGACGATCCGGAAGTTCTCACAGCGCGGGCCGCTCTGGCGGGCTTGTTCGTGAAAGACGGGCGATACGAAGACGCCCGACCGTACCTGGAGGCCGCTCACGCTTACTGGGAACAGCATCCTTCGCCGCCGCCGCAGGAATGGGCTGAGGTCTTGAACAGTCTCGGCGAAGTCGAGCGAGAGAACGGCAACGTATCGGCGGCCGCCGAGTTGTTTGGCCGGGCTTTTCAACTCTGCCGGGGATTCCTCCCAGATCGCGATCCCCTACTGGCCGAGGTGGCTGTGAATCTGGGCGCCGTGGCCGCAGCCCGCGGCGAATACACGCGAGCGCGGAATTGGTATGACCAAGCGATCGAGATCTGCGGTCAGCCCGCTCCCACGCCGCGGGCCGCCGAAACGGCGCTGGCGGCTCATCTGAATCTCGCGATGTTGCACAAATCGCAGGGCCGGATGGACGAGGCCCAAAAATGCTGCGAAAAAGCACGGCGTGAATGTCAGACCCTTGGCGCCCTGCACTCGGGTGCTTTCACCTGTCACTACACCATCGCTTCGCTGCTCTTGGCGGAAGCGGAGTCCGAGGCGACGGAGAGCAAAGCGGGCGCGACAGCGTTGACGCGAGCGCTGGAGGAAGCGGAGGCGGCCCAACGCGCCGTGGTGGCGCAGGGCACGCTGAACGACTACGGCGGTCAGTTGGCATACTTGCGGGGCAGTATTCTCTTCCGGCAAGGAAGTCCCGAGGCCGCAGCGGCCTGGAACCAAGCCCTGCAGATCTGCCGCGTCACAGGTCAGCGCTGTCTGGAAGCTCGCATCCTGACGCGAATGTGTGAAGCCGAGATGACCGGCCTGGCCAAGCTCTCCAGTCCGAAACCGGGCGACTTGTCGGAAGGGTCTTCCCCGCGTCAGGCCGCCCTTCGGCGGGCCGAGGCATACGCGAACCAGGCGATCAGCCTGCATCGGCAGACCAACGCCTACCCGAGCCTCCGTTTCTCCGCCCTAGTTCACGGCGCACAAATCGTCCGGGTGCGTGGCGAATCCGCGGTAGACGACGACTGGCAGAACGCGTCACGGGCCTTGCTCCGCGAGGCGGTGGAACTGACGGCGGGACCGCGAGCAATGACGACGGGCGCCGAATCCGAACGCGCTCAGTTCTTCGCCCAATATGCCTTGGCGTTCGATCTGCTGGTCGACTGGTGCGGCCGGGACCAGAAGCCCTGGGAAGCCTTGCAGTACGCCGAAGCGAGCCGCAATCGGACGTTCCTGGATCAGGTGCGAGCCGCCGGGATCGACTTTGGGGAAAGCCTCCGGGGCGGGAAAAACGAACATTTGCTCGACCAGCGCCGGAATGCTCGCTGCCGCTACGCCGCGGCCTGCACCCGGGCGGCGTTGGCCACCGCGCAAACCGATCTCCGCGAAACCGAGCGGCTGGCACAGCACGTGTTGGACTGCCAGGACGAATTGTGGGAATTGGAAAAAGAGATCCGCGACAAGAGTCCTCTGTACCGCGAGGTGCTGTCCGAGGACGAGCCCCTGCCCAAGATTGAGGAACTTCGCCGGATTGCCCGTCCCGGCGAACTGATCCTGCTGTATCATCTCGGCGCTCGGCGGAGCCATCTGTTCATGCTGTCCGGCGGAGACGAATCGCCCTTGGCATTGCGGCTCGCAACCGATCCCGACGGTGTTGGTGCGCCCGGCATCCCGCCGGCGCCGTTGGGCCGCGAAACGCTGGATGCTTGGGTCCAGCGCTATCTGACGGTCCTCCAGACGCCACCCGATGTCGCGGGCGAGTCACGGGGGCCTGGCGAGCAAGTCGTCACGAGCGAGAAGAACGACATGGCCGCTCAAGCGAGGCGTTTGACCGACATCCTGCTCCCGCCAGCGATTCGCGAACGTCTGACGCAGCATCCCCGGCCACAGCGGTTGATCGTCATCCCCGACGGCGCCCTGCATCAATTGCCATTCGAAGCGCTGGTGTGGCCGGCTGACGACGTCGAGCCCAGCTATGTCCTGGACCACGCGCCGCCGATCGCCTACGCGCCCTCGCTGCAGATCATGGCGGTGCTTCGCAAGCGGGACACGGTGAAGGCGGCTGAACGCTCGTTGTTGACCGTGGGCATGACGACCTTTTCCGCGCACCACGCGGCGGCTCAAACCTCCGTTTTGCGGCCGCCACGGACGGCGGTTGCGGGCCTCGGCGCGAGCCTTCGGCCCCTGCCCGCCACCCGGGACGAATGCCGGGCGGCCGCGGAAGCTTGCCGCCGCGCCGACTTTGCCCGCATCAACCACCTGCTGGACACCGAAGCGACCGAGCATCGCGTGCGCGACCTCTTGGAACAGACCAGCATCTTGCATTTCGCCACGCACGCCTGGGTGGATCCCCAACGTGACAACTGTTTTGGCGCACTGGCCCTGACGCCGCCCGGCCGGGACGGTGCTGCGAAGGCCGGGGACGACGGTCTGCTCGAACACCACGAGATTCACGGTTTATCTTTGACCCGGTGCGAATTGGCCGTCTTGAGCGCTTGCCGGACGAATATCGGTCCGAACCGTCCGCTGGAGGCCAGTTCGACCCTGACCCGCGCTTTCCTGGCCGCCGGCGCCCGGCGGGTCGTGTGCAGCCTGTGGGGATTGCACGACGACGCGGCCTCGCTGTTTGTCGCCGAGTTTTTTGGCTGCCTCGAGACGGCCTGGAAGTCCAGGCAGCCCGTCGGCTATGCGGCTGCGCTGCGCGACGCGCGGAATTGCGTGCGGAGGGATCCAAGATTCGAAGCCCCGTACTACTGGGCGCCGCTCGTGCTGATCGGACCGGCCGACGAGATCCAACCGCAATAGTTCGACGGTCAAACCTCAACTCCCTATTCCTTTCTCGCCGGAACTCGAGGCCGCTCGGGCAATGCCACTTTCTTTGAGCGGCAAGGCGCGAGCCCAATGCCGCTTACTTTGTAGCGGCACGGCGCGAGCCGTCCGGTATTACAGTCGCAAGAACCGGGCGGCTTGCGCCGCTCCGCTAACGAAAACGCCCCCAATGGTCCCAAAGCAAGTGGCATTGGGCTCTAACCGCTGGTGAAGACCGGCCGCGTCTTCCCGGCCGAGGCCCGCGGCTAGAGTCTTGCGCCTCACCATGTCCGGGTGCAAAGCAAGTGATCGCGCAGGAATAACTTGGACAGAGATTCGGTGAAAGTCAAACGAGCATCGCTCGCCCCCCAATCTGTTTCGCTCGCCCCCCAATCTGTTTCGCTCGCTGGGGAACACGACCGCTCGGCGAGAGTCCGCGGTGCGGCGATCACGGGAATTGCCACCGGGATCTCCCGTGGAGCGGACGCCCATGCCGCGGCATCGCTGGTCCGAGACGGCCCGCAGGCCGGCGGTGTCGTGCTCGTCCGGCTCGGATCGAAGCCGGCGGAAAGGGGCCATGCGTCCGTCCCTGCGCCCGCTGGAGGCGCAACCGCTTCGCCTTCGCCTGCTCCAGCCGACGTGCGGTTGAGGAAGTTGATCACGATCAAGGCGTCCAAGGCGGTGACGAGGCCGTCACCGTCGCCGCTGGGTCCGGCGGTGACATCGTAGTATCGCGGAGGAGACGAGGGCGATCCCGGCGGTGCGGCGCTGCCGGGATGAGCGTTGATGTGCGTGATGATGAGCAGCACATCGAGTGACGTGACGACTCCGTCGCCGTCGACGTCACACGGATTGGCGTAGTTGTGCCACGCCGAAGGCACGCCTCGATCATCGCCGGCAATCGAAGCCTGGCGAGCGTAAAGCCGCAGCTTGTTGCGGTCCAACGTTGTCCCTGTCGGCACGGCCAGCGAATCCGCATACGCGGCCTCCGCACTGGTGCTTGGCGAATTGCGCGCCTGATCCACGAGTTTGACATAGGTGTTGGCCCCGAGCTTCAGGGCGCCGTAGGAGGGATTGGCGGCGTATCCATCGTCGATGTCGCCCCGATCGGCTTGCATCACTTCGAGCAATTGCGGTACCGCATCGGTGCCGGCGCCATCCAACCACACCGTCCCCGGCAACGTGTGGGACGCCACGTTTTGTGTGTTGCCCAGCAGCGAGCCGCGGACATGCATCGTCCCCGCGGGTTCGCCCTGAACAGTTCCTTGTTCGTCGATCGTGACCACGGGAACTGCGAAATCGACGACCGCGTTGCCTTGGAGCCGGATAACGCCCTGGTTGACGACGGCCGTTCCGCCAACCGTCAGCGTCTGGCCGGCCGCGACGTCGATCGTGCCGACAGCCTCGTTGGTAAGGCCAAACGCGGAACCTGCCGGTTGAAGATTGATTGCGAGGTTGGCGTCAACGACTCGGATGGTACCCTGATTGTTTAGCTGGGCGTTAAGGAGATTGCCGTTCCCTTGGGAACCCACGTCCCGCGAAGCGATGATGGTGCCGTCGGACGAGTTGACCAGTATCCCGTTGGCCACGCTCAGCATGTTCCGGTCGTCCACCGCGGAGAGCCCGATGTGGCCCTGGTTGACGAAGCCGTTTGCGATGGTAAGGCTTGCGTCTGTCGGCCCTTTGCCGTCCCACTGCATGATCGATACGAGCATGTCGTCGACCCAAGGGTGTGCGGTGTTCGCCCAGCCTTCAGGGGCGTACCCGACGAGCAGTTTCGAGCCGGCGGTCATGGTGAGCGGTCCATTGATCAGCGACGAGACAGGGGTGAAGGGCGTAGGTTCCGACAACTTCGCGAGCCCCGTTGCGGCGAGCAAGCCGCGATTGTCCACGGCCGCATTGATTGTGGCGTCTGCTAATCCCACGCCGTTGCCTGCCAGAATGCTCAGTTTTCCCGGCCCGACGACGGTTGAATTCCTCACGATCCACACGGGGATCACAGGCGACCAGTCAGCATCGAGTTCCACGGCGGCTCCTTCCAAGAGCAAGGCTCCTGCACCATCGATGATACCTTGCGTCGGGTTGAACTTCCCGCCGACGCTGAAGAGCGCCGCGCTATCCGTATAGACTTCGCCCGTGTTGGTGAAGGTCCACGCCGAGTTGTGAGTTGTCGCCCAATCCGGGTTCACGGACAGATGTCGCCCGCGGACGCGAATAATCCCGGCGTTGTCCACCTGGGCCGCAATCGTACCCCCAGAATTTGTCTCACCTCCTTGGAACGCGATGGTGCCTTGTCGGGTATTGACCAGAGTTCCTTCGGTGACTCTCAATTCGTTCCATTTGCGTTGCGTGGGGCTCAGCTCAACGGTGCCATAATTGCTGAATCCGTTGCTGATCGTCAGGCTCGCGCCTCTGACGCTGATCGTGCCCTGATTGTCCAAGTTGGCATTGAGGCTGTTCCCCTTGCTCAGGCTGTCGTAGCCGACGGAACTACTAATGACACCGCCGTCCGCATTAACCAGCGTCCCGCCAGTCACGTTCAACGTGCTTCCCAGACTTGTATCGAACAGACTGATCTTGCCGTAATTGGTGAAACCCTTTGTGACCGTGAGGGCAAGTGGGACAGGTGGATCGAAATGCTCGTTCTCGGGATATTGGCTGGGGAATGGCAGTACATCGAAGCCCACCGCCAGAACCGAGTCGGCTGGCAATTCCAACTGGCCGTTGATGGTGCTCGCTCGCAAACCGAAAAGAATGCCGTGATTCACGACGTGCGCGTCGATGATACTACCGTCCAAACCTAGCGTGGCGCCGTTCGAGATGGTAATCGTGCCCGCGCCGGCAATCGATGACTTCTGCAGCCACAGAGGGACTGAGGTCGCTGGCACCGTCCAGTCACCGTCGAGATCCCAGTCGACCATTTGAATTCCGATTACACCAACCCCTTCGGACATGCCGAGAGAATCCGGATTCGGTATCCCACCGACATAGCAGTGTGTCCCGTTGCTGAGCACGATTGAGCCGGTGTTCGTGAACGTATAGGCGGGATCTTCGAGCTGAGGCCCGGTCTCGCTGTCGCCCTTGATGTTGATCTTCAAGTAGCCATCGATCGCAGTAATCGTTCCGCGGTTGTCCAGTCTGGCAGCCACGTAACTGTTGTAGTCACCACCGTCATAGATCAAGTTGCCCGTGTTGAGAAAAGTCCCGGCCGTGACCTCCAACCTCTGCCCCGAACGACCACCGAACTCGATCGTTCCGGCGTTGGCGAGGCCGGCGCTAACCGTCAGGTTGCGCCCGAACTGCAGCCTTCCGCCGCCCTCCACAAGTCCGCTGCGGATGGTCACATCGCCGTCGGCGTAGATTTGAGCACCCGCGCCGATCGAGACATCGTCGCCGGCCCCCGGCACGCGATGCACGGGCGGCGTTGTGCCGACCTCAACCCAATTTGCCGGATTGTGCCACAAGATCCCGTCGCCGCCCGTCCAAGCCATGGACGCCAGCAGATCCCGCGACTCCAGGGTCTCAAAACCCAGGCGAGTACGACGGCTCGAACGATCACGAGCCGCCCGCTCAGTTCGTTTTTGTCCGGAAGTAGTCTTCAGACGGCGGATCATAGCATCGACTCTCGCGTCTCGGAGTTGCGGCGTAAGCCGGGAAACATCGCACACTTCTGGAGCTGCCCAGGAATTCGCTCAAGTGGATCGGATGGTCTTTTTTACTCGCAGTCCCACGTCCCTGTCTACTCCACAAGCCGAAGTCGCGGTAGGCTTGGCTCAGAAAATCCGGGGGAATCTACGCGACTTCTTGGACGGTGCGAACAATCGGAGGCCGCGTCCGCGGGAAGTGGTCTCGATTGGGCACGGGAATGCGGGGCAAGAGAATTGTCCGATGAACGATTCCTTTGCCACCAATTCCCTTGCCCCTCGCTTTTTGCCGTATCGACAAACCGCCTCAGCTCTGTTTGCCCTACTCGCCTGGCGCGACACGCGCCAGATCGAATGTCGCGAAGCCGGCATCATCCCATGCAGCAAAGTTTGCGAATTCGAGATCGTCGTCCATCAGCCAGTCCGTCTCGTCTTCCGCAGCACGATCCGCCACCTGGACTCGATGCGCGTTGACGGCCCGCAGGGAAACCTCTCCCAAGCCCAGAGCGAGATCGACAGACCGCGTGTCCAGGGCAGCGATGGGTTCGGCACCTCGCCCGGTCGGAGCGTGCCCTGGCAGCTCGCAAGCCGGCAGAATTGGCGGCATCAATCCGGCCCGTAGGATTTCATCGACGGCCCCCGCCCAAGGCATCGAGACGGCATCCGCTTCGCCTTCTCCCACCGGCGCCGCAATCCCCACGGTGCTGTGACGGTTGATAAAGTTGATGACCGCCAGGGCATCCGACGCGGTCAGTTTATCGTCGCCGTCCACGTCCCAGTACGGCGGTGGGTTGTCGGGAAACGGCGGCGGAACGGGCAAATCTCCGCCGCCCGACGCATTGAGCCGGTTGATGAGGATCAACACGTCCAGAGGCGTAACCACTTCGTCCCCGTTCACATCCTCGGCCTGCGCGGGATTACACCAGGGATGCAGGAAATACTGACGGACCATCGCCGGCATTGCAGGGAACTGGACCTGAATCCAATCGATCGTTCCCGCTCCCACCTCCGCAAACTTCAGGTTGTCCGCCCCGTCCTGCAGATCGTGGCCCAACTCGAACGTGACGTTGCCGGCGGACGTCGCTTGAAACGTCACGCTGCCCAAGCGGACCCATTCCGAGACGCCCGCACCGGCACTGAAGGTGCCGCCGCCCAAGTTGTCCACCAGACCGCGGGTGTCGTCGATCGTACCCGAAGTCAGAACGGCGAACACGCTGCCATACTCGATCGACGTGGCGTCCGCGTGGGCCAGCGTGTACGCCAGGTCGAGGTTGCCGCCGGCAATGCCCCGCACGTTCTGGCGGTCCCGCAGCCAGACCTCGGCATAGTAAGTCGCGCCCACCGGCACGGCGGCCAACGACGAGTACGACGCCATGCTCGCATCGCTCAAATGGTCCGACGGCACCGGGGTAGCGACAATCCGCAGCTCGGCTTCCATTTCAACGGGGACCGCATCGAGTGCCGCCGCGGCAGCCGGTTCGCCTTCGCCGCCAATCGTACTGGCCGGCACGGATTGACCGTGACCGCCGACGGGCAGCACGATGCTCGGGTCGCTGA
>Ga0351852_10384_pt1 | contig 9493 bp, 9 predicted proteins | sample TotcelHFGM3001N6_FD_206802 | JGI IMG/M metagenome (GOLD analysis project Ga0351852, IMG submission 206802) | Enriched cells from coal bed in the Powder River Basin, Montana, United States - Total cells FGM rep1 HSBNCT.FGM.300.1.N6 ...
GTCTTGACCCGGGGACACCATACTCAAACGGGTCGGACATTCCAGGGATGGTGTCCCCGTGGTTGCCGTGGTTGGGGTTGTGTACCGGGTTCCGTTGCATGGCGCGGACCCCTGAATCAGCCGTCTGTCGTAATCGTTCATCGCCCGTAGGGGCACGCGGCAGCGTGCCCGTGGTGTAATTGATGTGGGCACCGAAACCAGTGAACACTTGGCCGTCAGCGGATTGGTTGGCACAGTCGCCGTACGTGCCGGTCGTCGGCGGGCACGCGGCAGCGTGCCCCTACGTGAGGATGCCCCTCACCCGCGGGCCGGTTTGAAACCGGCCCCTACGTACGGACGCTGGCCGGCCACCACGGATAATCCACTGCCGCTGAGATCGCAGGACGATGGGGCGGCGAGGAAGTGGTTGGCCTTTCCGGTGTAGGGGGCGGTCTCAGACCGCCCCGCCTGCGCAATGCGCCTCGGCTGGTCTTACAACGAAGCGAACCGAAATCCGTCTTCTTTGACACCTCGCACGCGTTGCTGGTACGTTGACGTGTCGTTATCACACGAAGGCCTTTCGCCGGACAGGAGCAGCGCTGTGAGCAATCGAGTCGCCGTAACGAAAGTCAACGATGGGAACGTAGAAGCAGCCGTCCGCGAGGCCGTGCGCCTCGCCGGGGGCTTCGACGACCGTATCACCACCCGCAGCAGGGTGCTCATCAAACCAAACCAGGGCAGGCCGATGCCCCGTCATAGCGGAGCGGTGACCGATGGAGATGTCGTGGAAGCGGTCGCGAGACTGGTGCTGGAGCGTAATCCGGCTTCCGTGGTCATCGGCGACGGCGCCATCGCCGGATGGGACCTGCCCGGGTTCAGCACGCAGGAGGCGTTCGACTCCTCAGGCGTGACTGCCGCGGCACGAAGGCTCGGCGTGGAGCTCCGCAACCTGAATGCCGACCGTTCGGAAGGGGTGCCGGTGCCGAACGCATTGGTGATGGACCGGGTGCGCATCGCCCGCACTGCGCTGGATAGCGATGTCATCATCAGCGTACCGGTGCTCAAGGCGGCGGTACGCACCTACGTGTCGCTGTCTCTCAAGAACATGAAGGGCGTGATGCCCGGAGCCGAGAAACGTAAGAGCCACCGCCTGGGCCTCGACAAAGCGATCGTCGACCTGTGCAGCGTCGTTCGGCCCGGCTACGCCATTATCGATGCCACGGTAGGGTCCGAGGGGATGGGACAGTATCCGGACGATTCAAAGGAGATGGGACTCATCGTCGCCGGCAGCGATGCCGTCTATGTAGATGTCATAGGCGCCGTGCTGATGGGTGTCGACCCGTCTCGAGTAATGCATCTGCAGTACATGGCAGCGCGCGAGGGCAAACGGGCGGCGCTGGATGCGGTCGAGGTGGTCGGCGAACCCCTTGAGGCGCACCGGCAGGTGTTCACCACCGGCTTCGAGGTCTTCCAGTCACGCTTCCCGGAGGTCACTATCGTTCGAGGGGAGTCCGCCTGTTCCGGCTGCACCAATGAGCTTGTCAGCGCACTCTCTTTCGTCAAGAAGGCAGGCTACGGCGAACGGATGCGGGGTCTCACCGTGGTCATCGGCGACGCCGCGGACGTCGGGGCGACTGGCAAGGTGGCGACCCTGGGCAAGTGCGCTGCTGACTACCCGAGGGCGAGCGCGTACGTTGGTGGCTGTCCGCCCAAGGAAGGCGAGATGGTGCGCGTTCTGGCCGAGGCGTGTGGCGCGGACCCTGACGTGGTGATGGCGACCATGGAGGGAGCGCGCAAGACCGTCTGGGATGCCTCCGACCGGCTGATGGACAAGTAGGTTGGTCGGCGGGTAGGCGGAGCGGCCGGCCGGGGTTCCGAGTTCTGAGTTCTGAGTTCTGAGTTCTCAGTTCTGCGTTGGGGGTGGGGAAGTAGGGGCGCTTCGCGAAGCGCCCGCGCAGGCATGTGACTGACCGACCGTCAGTCCAGGGACCGAACAAACCATCGGCGATCCACTGCACGCGTAGGGGGCGGTCTCAGACCGCCCCGCCGTATGGTCCTGCCCGGCAACGGAATGTCGTAGCTCTTGTAGGGGCACGCTGCCGCGTGCCCTTCCGGATCAGGGGACACCACCCGGACGCCCCGTGAGGACTACGCCGACCCCGGGCGCGGCCGATGCGCGGGAAACGCGGCACGAGCTACTTGCTCAAGGCGCCGCGCATCGTCTGCGCTGATTGCCTCGTCGCCTCTTCAGAGCCTCGCGCCGCCGCCAGCCTCAGGTACTTCCGGAAGTCGATGAACTTGCCCACGCCGTCTATCACCGTCCGGGGGACCTTGGAATCCTTCAAGACGTAGGCGTAAAGCTCCGCGCCCAACGCCTCGCCTATCTCCGTGTGAGGAATAGTCTCGCCCAGTGCGTCGACCGCCGTGGTAACTCCGTTATGGACTCCGTTCACGCGTGCAAGTTCCGCCGCCAGCGTCGCATTCTCCGCTTCGAGGCTGCGTATGCTCGAATCCAGCTCGGCTGTCCGAGTCTGGTGCTCCTTCTCGAGTTGCGCTTTCTCTTCCGTCAGAGACCTGACCCGTGACCGCAACCCGTCGATGTCGGCCAGTTTCTCGGCGAGCGTTCCCTGGTCGAGGCGTGACTGCTTCAGGTCTTCTCCCAGCACCACCGTGAGCTTCTCCATGAACGTCGTGGAGTCGGTCCTCAAGTCCTTGTACTCCTCGCCGAGGATGCCCACCACCCTGCCCATCAGCTCGTCATACCTGCTGGTCGCCCGGTTGCGTTCGTCTTCCATGGTCAGTATGTACGACCGGAGGTCTCCCATCCGTCCGCCGTACTGCTGGTTCAGCAGGGCATACACTGCCAGGGCGACTCTCTTGGCCACTGCCTCGCCATAGCCCTTGATGTCGCTCATCCGCGGGCCAAGCACCTTCCCAAGAAACCTGTCTTCCTGTTGCAGCTTCTTGTCGTAGTCTTTGAGCCCGGCATCAACCACCGGGTTCAACCCCGCGCTGTTGTACAGCTGTTCTGCCAGCTGCGTGTCTTCCAGGCGCAGGTTGTCCATGGGCACAAGCTGCCTTGTCTCAGTAGCAGTGTTCTCAGTCCACATTTGGCACCCCCAGTTTTCATTACTCAGCGCTTATAGTCGGGTGCGGCTCTCAAGATGGGAGTGAAAGCTCGCACCGCATCCTGTCCCCCTGATCCCGAGGAGGTGGCGCTGGTTGGTCAGGCCAACCCCGCAACCGAAGAAACAGAGTTGATTGCACCACGGCCCGGGGGCTCGACGTCCCTCATCCCCGCCGCTTTCTAGTAAAACGTCGCGGGGCGACACAAGTAAATGGCGCAGGGATGGGGTCCGGAGGTGGCGGTCCAGCGTTCGCTGGTTCAGGGAGCCGGGGTTACGGGCTCCAGGTTGGCGATTTGCGGGTTGACCGGCGAGGCGCCTGGGCTGCGGGCCGTGCGCTGTGCGAAGTGGTCCGGTTGCGGCGCTGATTTCCACGTGCGATAATCCGCCTTCCCAGTGACTGCCCTCCTGCGCCACACCATGAAGCTACGGGCCGCTTTCCCCCAATCAGGCTACCGCACGATGTTCGCGCTGGCCTTCGCCGTCGCGTTCCTTGTGCACCTTCTGCTTTTCTGCCTCTCGCCAATGGTGGAGATTCTCATGGCTGAAATGCAACTCAGTCATGCGCAATTTGGCTTCGTCTTCTCGGCGGCGATGATCAGCCTCATACTCTTCCGCTTGCCGTGGGGGCTGGTGGCGGATCGTTGGAGCTACGTGGGTGTGCTGCGCATCGCACTGGTGCTTTCAACCGCGGCGGCCGGACTGAGGGCGGTGTCTCAGGGCTACAACGGCTTGCTTGTGAGCCAGTTCCTCCTCGGGCTTGCACTGGCGGCGGCCATGCCGTGCCTTGGGTTGGTGGTCAGGGCCTGGGCGCAGGCGCGGCCCGGTCTCGGCACCGGCATCTATTTCGCCGGCTTCGCGGTGGGTAATGCCACGGCGCTGGGTGCTACGCCTGTACTGCTGACCCTGATGTCCTGGCGAGAGGTGTTCGGACTGTATGCCGTTGTGGCCGGCGTTGTCTGCGTGGCCTGGTTCCTGCTTGGCAGGGGCCATGGCGACGTGAACTCCGCGATGCGCCTGAGCGACATCCGACTTGTGATGCACGAGCGCCTCGTGTGGGTGCTGTTGTTTCTGCTGGTGGGCTCGATGGGCTGCTACGACACGCTGGCAAGCTGGATGCCGCGCGTGCTGCAGATGAAGGGAATTCAACCCGAGTTCGCCTCTCTGTTACCCGCGGGATTCCTGGTGGCCGGACCGGTGACCGGACTGTTGCTTGACCGCTTTCGCAGTCGCAGGATGCTGCTGGCGCTGCTCGGCGCGGGCGCGGTGGCATTTACCGCACTGATGATTGTGCCCTCACTACCGCTACTGCTGCTTTGCCTCTTCGTCGTGGGCTTCACCACCACCGGCGTGAGCGTTACCAGCCTGACCATGCCGGTGGAACGGCAGCAGCTTTCGCCCTACGCGGGAACGGTGGTGGGATTTGTGACATCTGTATCCAACGTGGGACCGCTGGTGGCGCCAGTGGTCTTCGGATACCTTATCGATGTGACGGGCTTCTATGCAGCGTCGCTCGCGACCGTCGCCGCCGTGTCACTGGTGTTGTTCTTAGCCTGCGTGAAGGCGATGAAGTAGGCGGGCACCAATGGGACGCCGGGCCGGGAGTTGTGGATCGGCCGCATAGAGGCGACGTTCAGCGGATTTCCGGATTCTGTCCTCACAAAACCTTGTCGGCTGCGTTATTCCTCAAAAGGCGGTCGTGCGACGCCGGTGGGGTGGATGTGAAAGCAGTGGTGGAGGCCGGCGGACATTCCTTTCCCTGGAACACAAGAGGCGCGCATGAGGTTGGGTGAGGGTGGTGTAGAGCCATACCCGGACCGCAACTATCAGAAGGAGGACCCTATGAGGAAACTGTTCGTGTTGATTACCGTGGTGATTTTGGTTCTCGTGACTGCCGGTACAGCGCTGGCGGCTCCCAACGGCCCGGCCGGCGCCGCGCCGAATTCCGGCGACGGCATTCCGGATGGCAGCGGGTTTGATGGTCCCAATGGACCCTGTGGCGCTGCGGATGGTGGGGTGGGTCCGGCGCCGAACTCCGGCGATGGGGTGCCTGACGGCAGCGGGTTCTGATTTCACCTGAATTATCCGTTATTTGCGCAGTGACAGGGGCGTCACATGTCCGGTACGGGGCGTGTGGTGCCCCTGCCATTTGTTTGGATGGCACAATGTGCGGGTCAAGGGATGGTGAGAGGACGGCATCTACGTGTAGGGGCGTGCTGCCGCGTGCCCGCCCCACGAGCGGAAATGAGTATGGTGTCCCCGCATTTCCTAACGCGCATCTCCCGTAGGGGCACGCTGCCGCGTGCCCGTCTTGATTCGGGGACACCATACTCAAAGGGATCGGACAATCCCGGGATGGTGTCCCCGTGATTGCCATGGTGGGTGTTGTGTGCCGGGTTCGGTTGTAGGGCGCGGACCACTGCATCAGCAGGCTCTGATTGTGCATCCGCTGTAGGGGGCGGTCTCAGACCGCCCCTACAGCGGAAATGCATACGGTCTCCCCGGCATTGCCTTGACATGATGTAACTGAGAAGTTACACTGGTGTCATGAGATGACGGCAGGACGTAACATAAGGGGCACAATATGGATACAACAGGAATTGGCAAACGCCTGCGAGCCGTCAGGGAGTCGTCTGGCTTCACACAGGAGCAGGTCGCCACATATCTGAATGTGAAGCGGGAGAGCATCTCATACATCGAGACGGGCGCGAGACGGGTGAGCACAGTGATGCTGCGGAAGTTGGCAGACCTGTATGGATACCGTCTGTCGTATTTCTTGGACGAAGCTGCGAAGGATACCGGTCCCGAGGTGGCCATTGCGTTCAGGGTCGCCGATCTTGGCGCGGAGGACCTGCCGGTGATTGCGGGGGCTCGGAGGATTGCGTCCAATCTTGACAGTCTGTATCGGTTGCTCGGGGAGTAGCACATGCGCGATGAGATGAGGGTCCGCCAACTGGCCATCGATACGCGGATGAAGCTTGGCCTGCAATCAACCGAACACTGCGATGTAGACCGGGCACTGGTTTCGCTGGGAGTGACCTGCATCAAGCGACCTCTGGAAAGCAGCATGTCTGGCGCCACGCTCAAGACGGAACGGGCCCGGCTCATCCTGGTGAACACCACCAAGACGCTGGGGCACCAGCACTTCACCGTGGCCCACGAGCTGTACCACGTCCTCCATGATGAACACCTCGCTAGCATCGCGTGCAGGGTAGGAGCATTCGAAAAGGCGTCGAACAGCGAACAAATTGCGGACGCGTTCGCAGTGCATCTGCTGATGCCTGAGGACGCTATCGCCCATCAGCTCAGGCTACGCAAGCCAGAGGGCGGGGAACTGACGGTCGCTGACGTGGTCCACCTCGAGCAGTTCTTCGGCGTGAGCCGGAAGACGATGTGCTGGAGGCTTGAAGATCTGGGGCTCATCACGCGAGACCATGAGGACAAGCTGTGTCTGAATGTCATCCAGAGCGCGAAGTCGCTCGGGAAGAGCACCGACCTGTACAAGGCGACCAGGGCGACGGAGCTGATATCGGACTATGCGGAGAAGGCCGCCGAGGCTCTTGAGAAGGGACTCATCACAGAAGCGCGGTATGAGGAACTCCTGGCGGATGCGGGGTTGCTGGACAAGGTGATGGGAGGAGTTGAGGAAGCCGACTCTGATGACTGAGCCTCCAGTCTTGCTTGACGCGGACTTCGTGTCGTGCTTCGCATGGGTCGACCGGATGGATATCATCGAAGGCTTGTACTCAAAGCGAATGGTTATCCTGGAAGAGGTGATGGAGGAACTGGAGCGCGCGCGGCATCTGGCGGACTGCGTGAGCTTCTCCATCATGCGAGGACACATCAAGAAAGTGGAGATGCTGGCGGACTCTCCTGAAGCACTGGCATTCATCCGACTGCATGAGAGCGGCCGATACGGCTCGGGCGAGGCCGCGTGCATGGCCTACATTGCGTACCATGGCGGGATACTCGCAAGCAACAACCTGAGGGACGTCAAGCGATACTGTGCTGAGCGACAGATCCCTCTTCTGACGACGGCGGACGTGCTCGTCCGCGCCTATGAAGAACAGCGCCTCAACCTGGAAGAGACGAATTCGGTGTGGCGACGTATGGTCCAAAGGCGAAAGACGCTTCCGGCATCGTCCTTCTCGGAGTACCTGACGAGTATCACGAAGTGAGAAGACAGGAGGGAAGGAGCGTATGTGGCCAAAGACCTGGTTTGAAAGACCGAGCCTCGCTGCCATCGGAGCATTGTTGCTGGTCGGTGGATTGCTGACTGGACTTCAGTGGGCATCTGGCGGCAAAGCGCTAATACTGTGGGGAGGGGGCATCCTAGCTGTTGTCGTCGGCAGCCAGATGACCGATACGAGTCGGACTGCGGCATGGGTCGCCGCTGCAGCCCTGCTGATCGCTGCCCTCCTGGCTTCCTTCGCAGCTATCCAGTAGTGGTGGGGGTGGTTTGAACCCGCCCATCGCGGAAATGAGTATGGTGTCCCCGTGATTGCCATGGTGGGTGTTGTGCGCCGGGTTCGGTTGTAGGGCACGGACCACTGCATCAGAAGGCTCTCGCAATCGTGCATCTCCTGTAGGGGGCGGTCTCAGACCGCCCCGCCGTCTGGCTCTGCCTGAGTATCCCGTGTCCTATTCAGGAGCACGCTGCCGCGTGCCCGCCCATCGCGGAAACGAGTATGGTGTCCCCGCATTTCACACGTGCCCGCCTCCGAAGTCCCCAGAAATTGGTCCTGGTCGCCTGAAGCTGGGTGTGGTTGTCGTTACGATGGGGCATAGCTGCCATCCGACCCTTGACAGGCCATTTTCCCGGGGGTACCTTATCCTTGCCCCAGGTCATCAGGCAGCGATAAAGGGCCAGTCACCTTGAGGGTCTAGCGCTAGCCGAGGTCTAAGGTCTTCAACCGAGGGTCGAGGGGAAGCTGGATACCCCGGGGGGCTCTGCCGAAATAGGAACTGCAAGGTCGCTTGGGGCTTTCTTGTGTCCGCACTCCTTCAAGCCGTACGCCTCAATTCAAGACGTTAGCCTGTCTGCTATGAGTCTGGTAGTCCCACGCACGGACAGTACGGCGTCGAGGTCGGCCGACAGACGCGGCGAATCAGCTACCAACCATGTTAGGTTGACTCACCTGCCGCGGTCCGCCCGTCGGCCAGGTCCGCCAGCTGATCCGCGAGTGTTGCGAGACTCTTCAGCGGACTGCCCACGATGCCTGCCTGAGCCGCGATAATCGCTGCATGGGTGCGTGAACGCGCCTGCAGCTTGTCAATGACGTTGCGGACGTGCTTCTTGGTGGTGTCCAGAGTGATACCCAGGGTTGCGCCTATCACCTTGTTTGAGTCTCCGTTCCCCATGAGCCTGAGTACATCGACTTCTCTCTCGGTGAGGTGAGCCGCCTCAGCCGTGCGCTCGGCAAGCGTCTTCCGGCCATTCTGAAGCAGGTTTTCCACGGCCGTGTGCAGCAATGCCGCCGTCATCTGTGTGCCACCCTCGCCGACACGGTGGATGCTCTGCAGCAACAGTTGCGGTGACATGTCCTTGAGGAACATGTATCCCCCCGCACCCGCGTGGATGGCATCAATCACATAGGCGTCGTTGATGTTCTCCGTCAGCACCAGGACTGCTACCTCCGGAAACTCATCTTTGATCTGCCTCGTGGCCTGCACTCCGTCCATCGTGTGGTTCCGAGTCTCGGTCAATACCACGTTGACAGGGCGACCCCTGCTACTTGCATGTCTTATCTGCGAGAGTGCTTCATCTGCATCCGGGGCGATTCCGACCACTACAATGGTCTCGTCTCTAGCTATGATAGCCCGCAGACCTTCTCGAATAACTGGACTGAAATCCAGGATGAGTACTCCTACAGTCTGAGTCTCGTCTTGCTCAACCGCCATTGTCAGCACCTCCTCGCTCCTGCACGCCCCAATGTCACAATACACCCATTGCGCGGAAGTTGCGAGTTGGCGTGTCACCAGCAGCAACCCCACCCCTCGGGCATGCCATGTGGCAGACCCACCCAATCGTGGACAGTCTCATTTGACGATAATGCGGTCAAGGACTGCAAGACGCGGCGTCGCCGTGGCTGAGCGTGACTACACGCGTTGCTGTGCCCGCGTGAACGAATGAAATCGAGGCTGCGGGAGGGACAGAGACGGCCTGCGGCAGCGAACTAGACCCCCCCGCCGGGTCGGTGTTGGGGCCGGCCCCTACGCTAGACCACCCTATTTACCGCGGGCACGCGGCAGCGTGCCCCTACGTCACCACCCGCGGGCCGGTTTGAAACTGGCCCCTACGTGCGGACGCCGCCCGGCCAACACGGACAATTCACTGCGGCTGAGATCGCAGGGCGAAGGAGCGGCGAGGAAGAAGTTGGTTCTTCCGA
>Ga0351852_10088_pt1 | contig 9320 bp, 5 predicted proteins | sample TotcelHFGM3001N6_FD_206802 | JGI IMG/M metagenome (GOLD analysis project Ga0351852, IMG submission 206802) | Enriched cells from coal bed in the Powder River Basin, Montana, United States - Total cells FGM rep1 HSBNCT.FGM.300.1.N6 ...
CCAGGCTCGTTCCGGTTTGCCGGCGTATGACACGATACGCACTTTCCACCAGTCCGGCCTTGTATTATTCCGCCAGACAAAGCACCCGGCCGTCGAGCGTGGAAAGGTACAGCCGATCGTTGGCCGCAGCCAAGCCGTCGAAGACCGGCATGGCGGGCAATTCGCATTCGGAAATCATCCGGCCGTCGGCGGCGTTCACGATCCGTAAATACACGCCCTTCCGGCCCTCGAAGGCCTCGCGGGCTTCGGGCTCGTTGGTGTATGCCAGCAGTTCCGGGACCTTCTCGCCCAGATCGCGCGGCCCGGCCACCGCCAGCCGGTTGTGGCCCAGGACCATCGCCCGCACGATCAGCGATTGCAAGTCGGTCCAGAGCGGCTCGGCCGGACGCGGCGGTTTGCTCTTGCCTTGCTTGGCAGCCGGCGGCGCGGCGCCGGTTCGTTTCATGCCGAACAGCCGGTACGTGTCGGCCCTGTGCCCGACGGGGCCACCGGCAAGTTGCTGGCGACCGTAGCCATACACGATGTCGTTGTTGAAACTCAGAATCCGGCCGGACGGGAACGTATTCGCGGCGTTGGCCCAGCCGCCCCAACCGGCGGCCGGCATGCCGGAGCCGACGATCCAATATGTCCGCACAAACCAGTCTTCGCCCAGCAAACCGGTGATCGAGAACAGATGAGGCCGCGTGGTTTCGCTGCGCACGCCGTCGCGGTCGAAGGCAAAGTACTTCAAGAACACCAACTCGCCGTCCCCGGAAAGGATGTCGGTGGTGGTGCCTTCCATGTTGAATTGGGCTTCGGGTACGAGTTGCGCGCCCGTGTCGGGATCGAGGTGGTAGAGCGTGGTCTTGGACAGCTCCTCGCCGGTCGCGGGATCGAGCCGATACAACACGATGCCGCCATCGAGATACGACGAGCGGCCGGCGGTCGCGTAGATCGTGTCGTTCTGAATCAGCACGGCGCCGTGAACCGGCCAGATCGATTCGAGTTGGCCGTGCACGCCCACCAGCCGTTCGGCGGGCGCGGCGCGGAACCGCCACACCAACCCGCCGTCCGCCGCGCCGACACAATAGATCCATCCGTCGGCGGAACCAAAGATGACGGTCTGGTTCCAGACCGTCGGCGAGCTGTCGATGCGGCCGCCGGCGGTGAACCGCCAGACTTCGCGGCCGTCCTCGGCGGCCAGCGCGTGCAAGAGGTGCGCATCGGTCGAAGCAACGAAAACGGTTCCGTCGGCAATGACGGGCTGGGTCAGCTTGCCGCCGAGCGACGCACTCCAGTGTTCCCGAACGGCGTCGGGAATCGCGCTGGCGCCCGCGCCGCTGCGGTGGGGATCGTGGCGATACATGGGCCACTGGCCGGCGGCGGCCGGACGCGGGGTGGACGGGAGTTTGCCATACAGGGGGCCTGTTTCCAGGACGGGCTGATCGGGAAACGGCATGCGGCCGGTCGGGTCGCGTTGCGGCGCGGCGGCGAAGAAACCATCCGCCTTTACGGTCAGGAAACACGCGCAGGCATTGGGCGGCGCGTACAGCAAGCCGTTGGCGGGAAGAATTCCATACTGGCAGGTGCCGCGAATCCAACTGTTGTTGCTCAACCAGCCGCTGTCGAGGCTCAGTACCTCGATGCCCGACTTGCCGGTAAAGATGAATCGCTCGGAGGCCTTGTTGCGGTAACAGCGATGATGGGGCATGCCGACCCGAGGGCCTTGGGTGTTGATGTGTTTCACGGCCGCGCCGGTCTTCAGGTCGAGTCCCTGAAAATCGGGGCCCGCCCAGACCACGCCACCGATGACGAAGAGATCGACGGGCGAGTTGTAGCCTTCGCGGCACGGCGCCGACCACAATTCCCGTCCGTCGCGGGCGGCATACGCGCGAAGCGTGCTCTTGCGCTGCCGCGGGAAGCCCGGCTCGTTCCAGCCGTGAACGCCCCATTCCACCGGGCCGGCGGCCGGTTGGTCATCCGCGGTCTGGCCGACATCGGTGTCGGCCAAGAGGATCACCTCGTCCGTAGCCACCAGCGTGGGCGCGGAGAACGCCATGCGTTTGGCCGGAGTCGGTCGTGCGGTTTGCCAGAGTTGATTGCCGGTGCGGGCGTCGAGACAGGCGATGCCGGACGAAGTCTGGTAGCAGACGCGCGAGGCCTTCACCGCCAACGTCAGCGGCAGGAGGCTCTCGTCTTTGTCGAGATCTTTCTTCCACAGGGACTTTCCCGTGTCGGCTTCGATCGCCGTGAGGAACCGGAAGGCCGTCGGAGCCGGCTCGCCGCGCGCGAACAGTCCGCCGCCGCGGCGGTTTTCTTCGGAGGTGCCTACGGCGAGATACAGCACGCCGTCGGCGACGAGGATTTCCTCCGTGTTCTCGCTGCCGGCGTACTGGTGTACCGTCTGGCCGGTCGCGGCATCCAAGGCGACCACCGCTCCCTGGAGGCTCGGCGTAAGATAGACGCGTTCGCCCACGGCCACCAGGCGGCGCGGCAGGTGCGCCGGTCCGGAACGAAAATGACGCAGATGATCGACCCACCCGCCGATCGGGCGTTTCCAGAGCAGCGTGCCGTTAAAGGCATCCCGGGCGACCAGTTTCCAATCGCTCAGAAACCGGATCGAAGCCAGCGGCGCCTCGTCCACGATGAAGAACAGGCGGCCCCGGGCGGTGACGGCGGCACTCAGGCTGGCGAGTTCCTCGTGACTGCGGCCCCAGCGCGGTTCGCTGACCCACTGGATGGAACGCGGAATGTCCACGCGGCTGTCACGCGCAACGGCGTTGTTGTCGGGGCCGTGGAGGAAGTGGGTCCAGTCGTCGATGTCGTCGGGGCGCGGCTTGCGCAATGTCAAATCGGAGAGGTGAGATTTCGGATCGACACAGATCGCGACGCCGTCGGGAACGAGCACCCGCAGAAGCTCGTCGCGTGTCACGCGCGTCGGGTCGCTGATGACGAGGAGGTTGACAAAATTGTCCACGTAAGGCAGCCGATCGCCCGCCCACGGCTGGACCGCAACGTTGCCGTAGAAGCCAAGCGACTGGATATGTTTCCGTGCCGCCTCGATCTGGTGCGGGTCCGTGTCGAGCCCGTGGACGAGGAAACGGTCGTTGGCTCGCAGCGCCGCCGTCAGCGTGCCGTCACCGCAGCCGACGTGGACGATGAGGCCGCCCTTGATCCCGGAGACGTGCAGAATGTCTGCCGCATGTTCCTGCGGGGGGGGGGTGGCTCCGCGGCGACGAGCGGTGATGTCAACGCAAGGAACAACAGGTGGCAAAGTGTCATCAATAGAGTCTTTCGTGACGGTGTCAAGCCAAGTGGGGGCATCGTTTCATTTCGTGGCACTCTTGGTCTTCTTCGGAGCGGGGGCGGAGCGTTGCCTTTCCGTTGTTGTGAGGGGTCAAGCTGGGCCCGCGCGGCTTCCCCGTTCTCAATCTCTGGCCTGGGAACGACTGTCCGGAAGCTCCGCGTTCGGCGATTGGCTCGGGAGACGGATCGCCGCGCTGCGGAGGACCTGCGGGGGCCAGGGGCGCTCGATGCGGCGCCCGTCGGGCAGGAACTCGACGGGCGGAACAATGTTTCCTTGCGCGTCGCGCGGCAAGCGGCTTTCCATCGTCGGGAACTCGTCCTGCCGGTACGACCGATTCACCAGCGGCGCCGTCCGCATACGCGGGCGGTATGGCGACTGGCCGTACACGCACTCGACGGTAATGTCCGAGGGGGGATAGTCCGATTTCTGAAACAGCGGATGGGCGGGGTCGGGATCGGCCATTTCGCGCACCTCGCGCTCGCCGCGGTAGGGGGCGAGCGTATCGACCCAAACGATCAGCTTCAGAAGATCCTGCGGGTCCATCTTGACGTCGTGGTGCTTGCCGCTGCCGGCGATTTCCACCAACTGGCTGCGGTACGACAAGGTGGAAAGCGGCGGCACGGTCGTGTAATCCTCCGGTCGCCATGGCGCTTGTTGAGCGATGATCGCCCCGGCAATGCCACGTTCGGTCCGCCGGGCAGGGAAGCTGCCGTGGAGCCCCGCTCCCTGGCCTAACGTCAGCGTGACGTAGGGCTCGGAAAACACGCCAAACCCACCGGGACGCAAGGTCAGGTCGAGCTTCTCGCGGCCTTCGCCTTCGCCCTGATGACACGCCCCGCAAGATCGGTCGAGCAGGGGCTGGATGTCGCGTTCATAGGCGAGACTCCGTTCCGGCCCCCAGGGGTACGGGGTGATCTGCGCCGGGGAACCGGCGTAGGCGGCTAACGTGCCCAACGCGACCGCCGGCGTGCGGCTGTGCTGCTCGTGGCAACCCACGCAGCCACGCACCTCGCCGGGCATCAGGTTCGTAAAGGACCGCATGGTGTGCAGTGCGCGGTGCTGGTCGTCGAGGATCTGAAAATGCAGGGCGGTGTTCGGCGGCGCCTCGAACGAGACGGACCCGTCGGGACCGATCGGAACGGTGCCCAGCACGCGTTTGATGCCGTCGTTGACCGTCAGCGACATGGGCGGGCCGGCATGCATGTGGGGCTGGCAGCTCGGATTGTCGGCATCTTGGATCTTCTTGCCCAAGGTGAAGGTCGTATTGTCCAGGTTGAGAATGCGCAGATACCGGGCTTTCTGCCTCAATTCCTCGGCCAGAGGCACGTTCTGGAAGATGTCGGCACTGTACAAAACGCCGGGTGGAACCGGCTGCCACGCGTGTTGCGGACCCGGCCAGGCGACGCGGTCGGGCAGCACCGGCGGGACGGCCCGCGGGCGAACCGGCATCCCGTACAACCTGCTTGAACAGTCCTGGTACCTGCCCGGCCACCACGGGACGGCCCGCGGGCGAACCGGCATCCCGTACAACAGATGATACGCCCCTTCGTAAATCCGCTCTCGGTTGCCATTCGCCAGGTTTCGTCGGACCACAGCTCGAGATCGCCGCCGGCCCCGTCGTGGCGAACGCGCACGGCCACCGTCAGTCCGCCCCATTGCCCCCAGTTCACGCCCTTGACTGCCAGGACGTTCTTGCCTGCTTGCAGCAGGTGGCCGATCTCGTACCATTCGACGACGTTCCAGCCGGTACCGGCTGGGTTGGCGTCGGAACCGACGAGCGTCCCGTTGACGTAAAACTCGAAGTTGTTGTCGGCCGTCACCAGCGCGATGCCCGCCGACGGCCGCCCCTCCAGTTCGAACGACTTCCGGAAAAAACAGGTAAACTTGCCCGAGTTGCCCGTATGCGCCCGGTCCCAAATCCATTGGGCCTTCGACAGACGCGGCCCCGGCGCCGAACGGATTGCCGTTTGGGCCATGACGATCTCGGCGGCGACGAGCCAAATGATAGAAACCACGGCGACAGTCCTGAACCATCGGCTGCAGGACATGCGGACTCCGCTCATGCTATCCTCCCCTTCAATAGGTCAACTTCACCGCGATCCACTGTATACCCCGCGCGGCAGGCCTGCGCCAACTCGCGATGCAGAGATCGCATGGTGGGGCCTTCGTGGGTGACGGCGGTCAGGACTCGTTCGCGGCAATTCATAGTGGCTCCGTGGGGAAAATGCCGGGGATCAGCGGGGCTCTCCGGCAAAGGCGACCAGTCGGCCGTCCATGGTGGCAATCAGCACTCGGCCGCCGGCTACGATCAGGCCGTCGAAGACCGGTGGCGAGTCGAGCCGATGCTCTGCCAGAGTCTCCCCCGTCGTGGCGTTCACCGCCAGCAGCATCGCACCGGATTGCCCCTGAAACGCAGCATCCTGGGCGGCGAGTTGCTGCTGGACGGCCGGATCGCGGAAATTCTGGAAGGCAGCCACCTCGTCGAGCAGGTCGGGAGGTCCGGCGACCAGCAGGGTATTGCCGGCCAGGGCCATGGCGCGAACCATCAGCGGCACGTCGCATGTCCACAGGAATGGGACCGGCGATTGTCCTCGGCCTCGCCGGACGTCCACGGGGTTGCCGGGCTGCTCCAGCAGCAGCGCGTCGCCCAGCCGGCCGGCGATCTTCTTGACCGTTTCGAGCTGGCCGTGATTGCCGCAGGGCGAGCTGTCGCGGACCTGGCCTTCGGCGAACGTCAGGTGCAGTACCTGGCCCTGTCGATCCGCTGAGGTGAGTTGTGGCTGGCCCGCCGCCAGGCGGTGAATTTCCTCGGGCGCGAGGGCCCGGTGAAAGAGCATCACCTCGTCGAGCGCGCCCCGGAAGGGCGTCAGCGGCTGGGGCAGAAGTTGGTTCGTGTCGTCGTAGCCGATCTTCATGGAGATGATCGGGTTGCCGCCGAGCATCGGCACGTCTTGGGCCTTTCCGGCCAGCTGGCCGTCCACGTAGACCAACAACTGGCCATTCTCATGCAGCACGCCGGCAACGTGCGTCCACTCGCGGCCGATCGGTTTTCCGGCGACGGCGTCATGGGTGTTCCCCTTGGTGCGCACGAGCATTCGCGGTTTGCCCTCGGAAAGGACAAGCGCAAAACCGTTTTGCTGGGCGCCGCGCACGAGAATGGTCCCGTCGCGTGCGTCGGTCTTGACCCAGGCCGCGATCGTCAGCGGCGACCCCGTGGGATCGAGGCTCGGCGAGTTCTCGAACAGAATCCCGGCGAGCGGACCGCGCGCGCCGCCCGGCCGGGCCGCCGCGAAGAGTTGGTAGTCGATCACCGAGCCCCAGCGGAAATACTCGGGCTTGCGTCCGTAGCCGAAGACGGTGCTGTCGTTGTTGACGAGGATGCGGCCGGCCGGCTTCTTGGTGCCGCTGCCAAAGCCGCCGACTCCGCCTTGAAACGTGTTGCCGAACAGCCAGTAGATGCGATGGAACCACGAATCATCGGTGAATCCATAGGCGGCCAGCAGATGGTCGGTCGCGCCGCTCTCGGGCCCCAGGCCCAGGCGGTTGCCTTCCAGGTCCATGGCTTGCGACCGCATGTAGATCCGTTGGCCATCGCTGGCGAGGATGTCGGGCAAGGCGACGGGCATGTTCAGGCCCTTGACGCGAGTCTGCAGGTCTTCGCCCGTCTGAGGATCGCGGTCGTCGAACCCCTTCTCGCTCAGCAGGCGTCCGGTGGCCGCATCGAGCCGGCAAAGCCGCAGCCCGCCGTCGAGGTACATCGAGCGGCCGGCGACCGCCGTCACCACGCCGTCTTGCACCAGGACCGACCCGTGGACGGGCCAGACCGACTCGAGCTGTTCAAAGGCGACCATGCGGCGATCGACGGGAGCGACGCGGAACCGCCAGACCAGGGCTCCGTCGGACGCGTCCAGGCAGTAGACGTAGCCGTCGGCCGAGCCGAACAGGACGCGTCCGCGCGAAATGGTCGGCGGGGAATCGATCCGGCCGCCAGCCGAGTAACTCCACGCCGCCTTGCCCGACGCCGTCTCCACCGCGTACACCGTGTGGGTATCGCTCGACGCGACGAACAACTTGCCTTCGGCGGCGACCGGGGCCGAGAGCTTTCCGCCCAAACGCACCTCCCAGGCCGGCGACAATCGGTCTGGCACCGTCGCAGGCGTGTGCCCGCTGCGCGCCGGGTCGGCCCGAAAGGTCGGCCAGTCGCCGGCCAGAGGAACCGGGCAGGTGGGATCAGGGATGGGGCCATAAGCCGGCCCACACTCCAAACGGCCTTCGGTCGGAAGCGTGTCAGGCAGGGCTCGGGACGGCGCGGCGGCCGCCAGTGCGACGAAGCCGTACAGCTTTGCTTCCGGATAGCAGGCACACGGATGGGGAGGCGCGTAGATCAGGCCGTTGGCGGGCATGATACCGTACAGGCATCCGCCGCGCACCCAGTGGTGGATGGTCCACTGGCCCGTCTCCAAGTCGACGAACTCGATGCCCGTCCGCGAGCAGAGCACATAGCGGTCGGTGGCCTTGGCGCGATGGCAGCGGTGGTGGAACCAGTAGGTATCGACGGTGGGCGGGTACTTCTTGTCGGAGGTGCCCGTGTCGAGATCGTGGCCGGCGTAGAAACCGTTGGGATCGCCCTTGGCCGTGGCGCCGACCCAGGCTTTGCCGTGGGCCACGAACAGATCCTCGGGCGAATTGTAGCCGCCGTAGGGATGGGAAGCCGACCAGAGCTTCTCGCCGGTCTTCGCCGAAAAGGCGGTCATTGTATCCTCGCCGATGTCCGGCGAGCCGAAGCCCACGTAGGACATGTGCATTTTCTCGCCGCCGGCCAGCAGGACCTTGCCTTCGCAGGCGACCAGCGTCGGGGCAAACCACGACTGCAGCCCGCGCCCTTCGAGACCTTTCCAGACAGGGACCGGCTCCGTGTGCCAGCATTCGCGGCCGGTGGTTAACTGGAGGGCGACGATCTTGTCCCCATCGTGATAGTAAGCATTGTCGGCGTCGGCGGCGAGGGTCAGCGGGATGACGCGGCCGGCCCGCTCCCACAGCAAACGGCCGCTGACGGCGTCGAAGACGCGAAGCACGCGGTCGCCGTGCGTCCAGCGCCGCGAACGGATGCCCGCCCACAGACGTCCCATCGCCGGCGAATAGGTCGTTCGACCGTCACGCGACTTGCCCTGCTCCGGATCGTCGATCAGATCGGCGTCGTAGTCGATGGGCGTGCGATTGACGAGCACCAGCAGCAGGCCGTCCTTGAAGACGATCTCCTCGGCGCCGGCGGTGTGAGCATACTCGCGCAGCGTCTGCCCGGAGTCCGCCTCCAGGGCAGAGACCGGCGCCGCCAGGCCCAGCGTCGCGTAGACCACGTCGCCGTCCGCGACGAGTCGCCGCGGCAAGTCGGCCGGACCGCTCTTGAGCGGCCACAGCGCGTCGTGCCACCGCGGGATCGCCCGCTGCCACAACCGCACGCCGTTGAACGCATCGCGAGCGATCAGCTTCCAGTCGGCCGGCAGCTGGGGCGAAACACGCGAGCCCTCGTCCTGGATGTAGAACACTCGTCCTCGAGCCGAGACCATGGCCGAGACGCTGGCCATGTGGTCGTGATGTCGGCTCCAGCGGGGCCGCATTGCCACTGCAGGTGTCGGGGCGGCCCGATGCGCTGGTCCCGCGCGACGGCGTTGTTCGAGGCGTCGTGCAGGTAATGCGTCCACTGGTCGATGTCCTCGGGCCAGGGTTTCACCGTCTTTGTCCACGCGTCATCGCCCTTGATGTAAGCCACGCCGCAGGGCGCCAACACGCGCAGCACTTCCTCCCGCGGCACGTCGCCGAGCGTTTCGGCCACGATCAAGTTCACCACGTCGTCGATCAGCGGCAACTGCCGGCCATCGAAAACGTCCGCCGTGACCTGACCTGCCAGGCCCAACGCCGCGAAATGCGTGCGCGCCCGGTGAACGTTGTCGGCATGGAGGTCGAGCCCATGAACGAGAAAACCGTCGCCCGCCCGCAAGGCGGCCGTCAGTTGACCATCGCCGCAGCCCAAATG
>Ga0351852_10401_pt1 | contig 8893 bp, 8 predicted proteins | sample TotcelHFGM3001N6_FD_206802 | JGI IMG/M metagenome (GOLD analysis project Ga0351852, IMG submission 206802) | Enriched cells from coal bed in the Powder River Basin, Montana, United States - Total cells FGM rep1 HSBNCT.FGM.300.1.N6 ...
ACGACGATTTTCACCTGAGCCTCTACGCACCCTGTGGCAACAAGTACCTTCTTCAGATGATTCAGCTCTTGAGAGGTCAGGTCACGACGTATTTCCCGGTTATCAATAGATATCACATGAAGCGGGTCAACAGATCGCAGCGTCAACACCTGGCCATCCTGACAGCTTGTGAGGAAAGGAAGCCGACACTGGCGGCCAGCCTCATGCGCAACCATCTGCGACAGCAGATAGCGGTGCTTACCAGACACATTGAGACCAACTCGTCAGACGGCAAGAACGCTGGTGACGGGAAAGACCAGATTGACAACTCACTGCGTTCCGGCCTCCGTCGAGACAAGGGCTCCGCTGCGCAGGCATCGACGGACGGTGTTTCTGGGGGAAGAGCGACGCGTTAGCGTTTGCACGCTCCTCCTGCGTTGGACGGAATCCGAATATCTCTGCGCTGAATACGTAGAAGGAGGTGGGCCGCGATAAGCGTTTTCGGTGGAGTCGAATTCGTACTCAATGGAGGTAAGGATGGCTAAGAAAGGGTTGTTGGCGCTAGCTATGGCAATGGTTCTAGTTGCCGGTTTGGGAGCGGGTTGCGCAGCCCCCGCTGCCGATGACGAGTTCCCATCAAAGCCAATACAGGTAGTCCTGTTTCAGTCAGCCGGCGGTGGGACTGACCGCATGATCAGGGCGCTTGCGGGGACTTGGGGAGTCTACTCGGACGTGTCCTTGCGCGTGGTGAACATGGCGGGTGGTGGTGGCACGGACGGAACATTGTTCGTTCGTGATGCTGAGCCGGACGGCTACACTCTGCTCGGCGCCACTTCCTTCGTTGTCACCGCGCCGCTGTTTCGCCCGGACCTCGACATGGGCTTGGAGAAGTTCCGGCCGCTGTTCAATGTGACCAGCGCTCCCTTGATGCTGCTCGTGCCCAAGAATTCGCAGTTCAACACGCTGCAGGAATTCGTTGCGTATGCAAAGACGCACCCTGGTGAACTGAAGTATGGCTCGTCAGGAACAGGTGGCGACCTCCATATCGGAACCGAGCTGTTCGCCAGCAAAGCTGGCGTGCAGTTGACCCATGTTCCGCTCGAAGGTGGAGCCGAGCAATTGGCCCTGATGCTTGGTGGGCATCTTGACTTCAATCTCGGCAGTTTCGGTACGTTCCTGCCTTCGGTCAAGTCCGGCGACGTCAAGTGCCTCGCTGTGGTGGATACCGGCAGACATGCTTCGTTGCCCGACACTCCTACCACTATCGAATCAGGCGTCGACTTCCTGTTCCCAACCTGGCGCGGAATCATGGCCCCGGCGGGACTCTCCGATGAGAGAGCGGCGATTCTCGAAGAGATTGGCAAGAAGTGCCTCGAGGACGCGGGTTTGATAGCCATGATTAAGAATCTGGGCGAGTCCCCCACCTACATCGCTGGTCAGGAGTACAAAGACTTCGTCTACGGGATGCGGGAGGATGTCAGGCCCGTTGTGGAGGCAGTCCTGGCTGCGGGTTAGACAGCCTTCGTGGCTGAGACTCCCCTCTGCAGGCGACTGGAACATCCGGGACAGACTCTGCATAAGGGATGGTGAACAAGAGCCTCGAGCTCGGAAGCTGGTGAAGGCAGCCGGGCTCGAGGCGGGATCTCCTGCGGGTGGCGAACGAAGAGGACTGGGGCACTCAGGTGGGAGATCCGAGCACTTGGACCGGCGGAATGAACCGGCGTTAGACAGTGGAGCGTGCTGTCTGTGATTGTGGTTCTATTCGTCTCAGTCTTGATAGAACTTGCGCGAGGATGCTCAACATGATGACGAACGACGCACCCCAAACGACACGTAGTGGGACGAAGCGTCCGGTACTGGTCTTCTGTTCCAGTGTGATTCTCCTGGTTGTCGGGCTGATTGCCTATATCTGGACGCAGCCCTGGGCCTATCGGCAGACATCCGATAGTCTAGGGATGGCTGCCTTACCTACCATCTACCTTGCGATTGCCGGTCTTGCCTCGGTAGCCCGACTACTGGTCGAGTTGAGAAGCAAAGCGGCTCCCGTGCAGCAGAATGGCAGCACGGATGCGGTGCAAGGTAACTGTCCCGTGTGGCCTGTAGTACTGCTGGTAGTTCTGATTCTCGCAGGCACCGCGGTTATCTGGAGGGTGGACCCAATCGTCATGTGCAGCGGGATGGTTCTGATCCTGATGCTGGTCGCGGGTATTCGTGACTGGCGGCTGCTGGCCGGTGTGACGTTCGGCAACCTGGTGCTGTTGTATCTCTTGTTCGTGCGGCTGGTTGGGATCTACTTTCCAACCTCATGGCTGCAGTAACAGTAAGAGGAGCACATACACGTGTTTGAATCATTAGGGAACGGCTTGGACCTGGCTCTCGTGTGGGTGAACTTCCCCCTGGTGGCACTTGGGGTCATAGTCGGCGTGACGTTTGCCGCGATTCCCGGTCTGACTGGTCCCGTGGCCATCACGCTGCTGTTGCCGTTCACCTATTTTCTGTCACCGGTTGCCGCCATGGGACTTCTCTTGGGGGCCTACAAGGGGACCATGTTCGGCGGTTCGATTTCGGCCATTACATTTGGCATTCCCGGCGATTCCCCCGCTACGGCGACACTCCTTGATGGCTATCCCATGTCGGCCAGGCACCACAAGCCATACAGGGCGATGTACACAGCTCTCTACAGTTCGGTTGCGGGGAATCTCATCGCCGACCTGGTGGTCATCTTCACATTTGTGCCTATGGGGATGGCATCCTTGGCTTTCGGCCCGCGTGAGCTCTTTGCCCTGATGTGTCTGGCCATGACAACCTTGCTGCTGTTCGCCGAAGGCGGAATCTACAAGGCAGTCATCGGAGCCATGATTGGCTTCTTCCTGGCCTCAATCGGCACGGACCCCATCGTAAATCTCCCGCGACTGAGCTTTGGAATACGACAATTGGAGTCAGGCATCCCACTCGTCCCCTTTGCCGTTGGGCTGTTTGCCCTGACGGAGATGCTCGTGCAATACAGATCGTGCTTCGCCAGGAAGGTCGAAGCGCTGGGGTCTGATTTCGCCGACATCGCGAAACTGATACGGCATCGCTTGCCCGAGGACAAGCTAAGCGTAAGGGAGTGGCTGACCTATTGGAGAGAAGTCTTGATAGGGTCGGGAATCGGGGTATTCCTTGGAGCATTGCCCGGCCCTGGAGGCACGATGAGTGCCTTCACTTCGTACGCGGTGAGCAGTCGTCTTGCCAAGAACAAGGGCAAGTTTGGCACCGGGGTGCCTGAAGGAGTGGCGGCCGCCGAATCAGGCAATAGCGCAACGGTCGGTCCGACACTCATTCCACTGTTTGCATTCGGTATACCGGGCAGTGGCACGGCGGGCATATTCATGGGGGCCTTCATGATGCAGGGCATTACGCCGGGGCCGGCACTGTTCACCGACCATGTGGATGTAATGCTTGCAGTGTTCATGCTGATGTTGGTTGGAACGTTCTTCAACCTCATTATCTCGAAGTTGGCGTTGATTCCCATCTTTGCACGGATGGGATTGGTCCACCCAAGGATACTCGTGCCGGTGCTGGTTCCCATGATGGTGCTGGGGATGTATGCGATGTCTATCCGTCCGTTCGACGTCGTCGTAATGGTGGGCGCGGGGATTCTGGGGCTGGGTATGCGGCATTGGAAGATTCCGTTTGCACCGACCTTGGTTGCATTCATGATTGGGCCGCTGTTTGAGAAACAGTTTAAGAGGGCCCTCATCCTTTCCGGGGGTGACCCCACTTATTGGTTTTCGTCGCCAATCGCCCTGGCGCTATACGCAACTGCAATAGTCGTGGCAGCAATATTGTTGCTTCGCAGAAACAGGCAACCCAGGGTGTCGGCCTAGTGTCGCGTCCGGGCGGCATATGTCTTGTGTGTTGATGGTCGTTGTCGATTTACTGATAGGAGGAGATGGTTATGGCTCTATGTGACGGAAAGATCAGTCTGGTAACTGGTGGTGGTTCGGGAATCGGTCGGGCAACTTCGCTGGCGTTTGCCCGAGAAGGGGCTCGTGTCGTTGTCGTGGATATGCGTGCTGACCGTGGCGACGAGGTAGTGAAGATGATTAAGGACAAAGGTGGCGATGCCATCTTTGTGCAGACCGACGTCTCGAAGGCGGCCCAGGTTGAGGCCATGGTAAAGAAGGCCGTTGAGAAGTATGGCCGACTTGACTGCGCCTTCAACAATGCGGGTATTACGCCGCCGAGGGCGGTACTGGTGGAAGAGAGTGAAGAGACCTGGGACCAGGTGATGAATGTCAACCTGAAAGGCGTCTGGCTGTGCATGAAGTACGAGATACTGCAGATGCTGAAGCAGGGCAGTGGCGCCATCGTCAACACCTCATCAATCGCAGGATTGCGTGCCGCAAGGTCGGGCGCGGTCTATGGCGCCAGCAAGCATGGCGTGATGGGACTTACGAAGGCGGCGGCACGTCAATATGGCGCCAACGGCATCCGGGTCAACGTAGTATGCCCGTCCAACATCCGTACCGAGATGCTCAAAGGCAAGGACGATGGAAGTGATGCCTTCAAGCAATGGGTCAAGAACGAGTTCCCTCTGGGCCGCCTCGGGGAACCTGAGGAGGTTGCTGAAGCCGCGGTCTGGCTATGCTCAGACGTCGCCGCTTTCATTACCGGGGCTACACTCAGCATTGACGGTGGCCAGCTGACCTAGAACCAGGACCTGCCGCAGGAGTCCGGCTCGGAGGTATAGCTCAGCGTTCGACATGCCTGCTGTGTGGTGTCCCTGCGAGTACATCGCCTCAGTCTTGCAGACTCGGCTCGTGGCGCCACCGGAGCAGAGGGCCACGGTGAACACGACGGGAGCCAGACAGGTGGGATATGCGGGGCCACGATTCAGGATGCATGGTGATCAACACTTGATTGGAGGGAGTCTATGAGAATCGATTCGGAACTATGTATCGCGTGTGGGGCGTGTATAGAGTACTGCCCTATGGAAGCAATTAGGCTTGGGCCGGACGTGTCCGTCATCGATCAGGACGAATGCGTTGACTGCGGCGTCTGCTACAGGTCGAGAGTCTGTCCCGTTGATGCCTTCATATTCGAAGCGGCCCCCTGGCCTCGCTCCGTACGGAACGTTTTCTCAGACCCAACCAAGGAGCACCCGGAGACCAGGATCGCCGGCCGCGGCACCGAAGAGATGAAGACCAACGATGTGACCGGTCGCTTCAAGCGGGGGTGGGTCGGCATGGGCTGTGAGTTCGGCCGGCCGGGCATCGGTGCGCGTTTCCGCGACTTGAGCAAGGTGGCCCAGGTGCTGGCCAGGCGCGGTGTGGAGTTTGAGTCCAGGAATCCGGTGACCGGACTGATGGAGGATCCCAAGACAGGCAGGATCAAGAAGGACGTGCTCGATGAGAAGGTGCTTTCGGCCATCATCGAATGTCTCTACCCCATCGAGAAGTTCGAAGAGATTATGGGCGCCCTCAAAGAGGTGTCCAAGGAGATTGACACCGTATTCAGTTGCGAGGTCATCAGCCGCGCCGACCCGGACGGGTCATATCCGCTGCGCAAGAAACTCGATGAGATGGGCATTCCTTACTACATCAATGGGAAACAGAATATCGGCCTGGGACGCCCACGAGCGGACGTGTAAAGGAGAGAACCGATGACACATACATTGCATCGTCGTGGAAGCCGTGAAAGCCTCAGCGGTGACTACACCATGATCATGCTGAGGGCGGTTGGATACAACGAAGAAGATCACGTCCGCAAGATTCGCGAGTTCCTGCGAATCGCCCTGAGACACAACGCCGTCAACATAGGCAGTGTCACCGGGGGTGGAATCGGCCTGGACAGGGCTGACGAAGTCATCGCCAACGCCGGGCAGGCCGGGCAGGCGGCGTTCGCCACTCAGGAAGACGTCACCGCCGTACTGAAGGAACTGAAAGAGGCGGATCTCGGAATCTCAGTCACGGTGGGTGGTATCTTCGACAAGGTGGACGCGTGTTTGGCTCAAGCAGGCCTGAAGCACCACACCGCGAACTTCTCGTTGGGCATCTGGGGAAGAACCGAGAAGTTGCCCGCTGATGACATCCTGGAAGTCACCACCATGTGTGGCCACGGCATGATCTCCGCCAACCGGGTCAGGAGAATGGTCAGTGACGTCAAGGCCGGAGTCTGGACCCCCGAGGAGGCCGCTGCACTGCTGGCGCCGGCTTGTGCATGCGGCGTGTTCAATCCGGTCAGGACGGCCAAGCTGCTCAGGGAGATGGCCGCCAAGTAGAAGGAACGATGGTCACGGCGGCGCGAATACTGGCTCGCCTTCGCTCTGTCTTTCTCGCATGCCCGCCGTGTGATGTTGACTGACACCGGAGTGTTTCCGCCGTGGTGAATGGGGGAGGCACTCCGGTGTTTGCTATCTGCATCGAGGTTCATATCTGTCGCGGGTGAGATGACCTTCGATGGCGCGCAGGCGCTGTCTCTTGGTGGCATACTTGTGTAGCGTGTTCCGGGTGTGCTCCACGGACGCCATCTCCGTACCTTGACTGAGACACATTGTGATGACCGAGAGGTACGACCTGAAAAGTGGACGCGGCCTGCCGTGGCGGCTGCTGAACACCGTTGCCATCCCTGGGGGCATGGGCGCAATAGATTCTGTTGGGGTGACGCAGTGACTCGCAGGACGCCCGTCTTCTATGGCTGGGTTGTGGTTGGCGTCTGCTTCGCCGTGAGCTTCTGCGTCGGAGAGGTGATGTGGTCATTCGGGATATTCTTCACTTCCCTCGAACAGGAGTTCATGTGGAGCAGAAGTGTGGTGTCCGGCGGCTACACGCTTCTGATTCTGGGTCACAGTGTGTCCGCGATTGTAGCCGGGAAGCTTTCCGACAAGAATGCGGCGCGCCCTGTTCTGCTGTCCAGCGCGATTCTGGCGGGCGTCTCGATTGCGCTCTGTAGCCAGATACACAGCATGGCCCATTTCTATGTTCTCTTCTTCCTGGCCGGTCTTGGTACGGGCGCCACTGTGTCGGTGCCAACGTCGACAGTGGTGCGCTGGTTCGAGAACAGGCCTCACTCCGGCATGGCACTGGCAGCGGTGATGGCCGGAGTGGGAATGGGGAGCCTCGTCTTTGCGCCGCTCTTCCGGCATTTCATAGCGACTCAGGGGTGGCGGCCGACGTTTGTTTTCGCCGGTGCCGTATTCCTGGTGCTGGTTGGAGGCGCGGGGTTGCTGAAGCGCCCGTACCATGGCGCGGACGTATCGGACCTCGGGACTCCACGGTCGCGACCGCCTTCGCGGGTTGTGCGGACACGTGACCTCGTCTTTACAAAGCAGTTCGGCGTGCTCATGTCCGTGACACTTGCCGCGTCATTGGCCTTCCAGGTGCTGTCGGTTCACCTGATCCCGTACGCGAGTGACGTCGGTCTGTCGGCCGGGGTGGCCGCCGTGGCCCTCGGACTGATTGGCGGCGCTTCAGTGCCCGGTCGTTTCTTGTCCGGCGCAATCTCAGAACGATGGGGGTGGAAGAAGACCCTTTTCGGGGCGCTTGTCGGCTCCGCCGTGGCAGTGGCGGGACTCATGGTGATACGCCAGAACTGGACTCTCCTGTGCGTTGTGGTGTTGTACGGTGTCTTCCACGGCATCCGCGCTGTAGCGGTTATGGGTGTCCTGGGGCGCGTGTTCGGAACCGCATCGCTGGGGGAACTGATCGGCGTCACAGTGGCCCTGTCACAGCTGCTGAGTGCTCCAGGTCCGTACGTGGTGGGCTACCTCTTTGATCTCGGAAGCTCCTATACGTTCACGTTCGCTACGTTGTCTGTGGTACTGGCGCTGAGTGCGCTCATGGTGCTCGGGCTTGGAGGCAAAGGTTCATCGAGCTTCACAGTGAGGCTGGGTTCTCCCGGTGGGAGTAGGCCAGATGACGCACAAACAGGCACGGTTTAACGTGGTAGTGCGTGAGGTGTGGCTCCTACTTCACGCGACTGACTCTAGCTCACCTGTGAGTCCGCCCACAGGAATGGAGGAATTGCCCACAATGCCTGCCTGAGCTGCGATGATGGCCGCATGGGTGCGACTGCGTGCCTGCATCTTGTCGATGACGTTGCGAACGTGCTTCTTGGTGGTATCCAGTGTGATGCCAAGGGTGTCGGCAATCACCTTGTTGGAGTCTCCATTGCCCATGAGCCTGAGAACGTCGACTTCCCTCTCGGTCAGGTGAGCCGCCTCTGTGGTGCGCTCGGCGAGGGTCTTGCGGCCGTTCTGAAGGAGATTCTCCACAGCCGTTCTCAGGAGCGCCGTTGTCATCTGCGTGCCGCCCTCCACCACACGATGGACGCTCTGCAGCAGCAGCGCCGGAGTCATGTCCTTGAGGAAGATGTATCCCCCCGCACCCGCGTGAATGGCGTCAATAACGTAGACGTCGTTGATGTTCTCCGTCAGCACCAGCACAGCAGTCTCCGGGAACTCGTCCTTGATAAGCCTGGTGGCCTGGACACCATCCATCTGGCCGTTCCGTGTCTCGGTCAACACCACGCTCACCGGGCGTCCCCGCGCACACCCCTGTCTGACCTGCGCCAGAGCTTCCTCCCCGTCGGCGACGTATCCGATCAGGTCGATGGTCTCGTCTTGTGCCAGTATCGCCTGCAGACCCTCACGGACCACCGGACTGAAATCGATAATCAGAACCCTCAACTTCTTCGTCTCGCCCTGTTTGTCAGCCATCGCACGATACCTCATCCCCAATTGGCACACTACAGGAGACCATGACGTGCCACTTTGGTGCGCCTGTTGGTTACTATAATACTCCCCCTAGTGTGCGTTCTGTCAAATTCTGTGGGGACGGCGCAGCGGGTAGTCGACTGGCACCATAATGCGTGTACTACCCGTCTCTGGAGGATTGTGTGGTCGTGAAGGGCAGTGCATACTCACAGTGAG
>Ga0351852_10410_pt1 | contig 8686 bp, 6 predicted proteins | sample TotcelHFGM3001N6_FD_206802 | JGI IMG/M metagenome (GOLD analysis project Ga0351852, IMG submission 206802) | Enriched cells from coal bed in the Powder River Basin, Montana, United States - Total cells FGM rep1 HSBNCT.FGM.300.1.N6 ...
ATCCGCAGCCTCACGGCAAATTGAATCCGCATTTTCCGATTTTGACCTGGACAAATTTTTGGATACGGATGAATCCCCCGTGGAAGAAGCTTTTGTATCGGATGATGATGAGGCCGTGGATACCGACCTCGATTTCGATTTGGAAGAAGTCGTGGCCGAACCGGCGGTTGCCGAGCCCGGGAAAGTCCTGGACCTGGCGCCGTCTCCGGATGACTTTCCGGATGCGGAACAGTCCACGCCGGACCTGCCGCCCGCGCTATCCTTCCCGGAACCTCAGGACAAACCGGAATCCAGGCCGGCCCCCCCTGCGCCTCCGGCTGACTTTGCAACTCCTTCAGACCATCGGGAACCGACCTCCGTCGTCCGGGAACCAGCCCCGGAAACGTTGTCCGGTGAACACCTGGATCGCCTTGAGGCTCTAATCGAACAGGCGGTTCGCGAAACCGTCAGTCAGGTCTTGGAACGTATCCTGCCGCGCATCATTGACGAAGTGGTTACCAGGGAGTTGGAAAAAATCAGGAATGAACTTGAATAGACGGTTCCGGCCGGGCTGTTCGCTCCACGAAGCAACATCTTGACCCGATTAACCGGCTTCTGTCCCAGGACACCGGAGGTTTCCCTTTGAACCGGGAGTTGCTTGAACTATTTTTCAGCGAAGCCGCGGAACTTACCGAAGCCATGGTGTCCGGGCTACTTGATCTGGAAAGAAGACCGGATGACGAAAACCGGCTTCATTCCGTCTTTCGCGCCGCCCACACCATGAAAGGCAATGCGGCCACTGTGGGCCTGGAGCGGTTGGTTACCTTCGCCCATACCCAGGAAAACACCCTGGACCTGGTCCGACAGGGCCGCCTAAGGCTCACCGGCTCCATTATTTCGACCCTCTTGCAGTCCGTGGATGTTTTGCAGGAATTGTTGGACGCGGCCGTATCCGAAACTCCCCCCCGAGAAGACCGTATCCTGGACATGGAAACCCGCCTGAAGGCCCTGGGAACATCCCAGGTTCAACCGCCTGCCGCGGCTAGTGAGGCTGCTGCAATCACCATCGAGCCGTCGCGGCCGGCCAACCCCTCGTCAAATCACAGCACTCTGGTGACAGAGGAACCAGGCGGCCAGGATCGCCGGCCACACCGGACCTCGCTCGGCCGCCCCTCCGGACACGTCCAGGTAAAACTCTCCGACGACACGGCCGCGGACAACCGAGCCGTCGAACCGGATCATATTGGGGAACCCCCCGGCGCCGCCCAGCAGGGCGCCGTGGGCGATACCATTCGTCTCAATGTCGGTCTGATAGACCGCCTCATGGCTTCGGCCGGCGAACTGGTTCTCGGCAGAAATCAGTTGTGCCGACTATTGGACGACCTGGCTGATGAAGACCCCGGGCTGGCCGAGATTCTGCAACGCCTCAGCCAGGTAGCTTCGGATATCCAGGAACATACCATGGGCATGCGCATGCAGCAGTTGGCCAAGGTGTTCAGCCGGCTGCCCCGGCTGGTCCGCGACTTGTCCAGGCGATTGGGAATGGAGGTGACCCTCGAAATCGGCGGCGCCGAGGTCGAACTGGATAAATCCATTGTGGATGCCTTGTTGGAGCCTCTGACCCGCCTGGTGGCCACCTGTGTCGAACACGGTTTTGAAAGAATGGCATCCGCGGGTGCTCCAAGTGGTCCAGGAGACAGGCGGATCGCCATTCAAGCCGCATACCGGGAAGGGCAGGTCAACATCACGGTCACCGACCATGGACCGGGACTGGACCCGAACCAGGTGGCGGAACAGGCCCTTAAAGACGGTTTCATGGACCTGGCCGGCCTCCGCCTCATGAATGATACGGAAAAGCTCAACCTCATCTTTCGACCGGACTGGTCAACCGGACGGGATGGCCACATCCCATGGAGCGGCCTGGACCGCGTCAAGAGCGATATCGAAGCCGTGGGCGGCAGCCTCCACATCGAAAGCCGGGCCGACCAAGGCACCATTTTTCGGCTCTTGCTGCCGCTGACCCTGGCCATCATTCCTTCTCTCATCGTCAACGCCGGTGGCCATTGTTTTGCCATACCCCAAAGAGACGTGGTGGAAATGATTCACCTTGACTCAGGTATAAACTCACCCACCGTGGAAATGGTGGGCGACGCGCCCGTTTTCCGGCGTCGCAACCGGCTTCTGCCCTTGGTGAATCTCACCGACATCCTGCAAATCAAGCCCCAAACCGTGGCATCGGCCCTGGGCGCCATGGCCTCTCACCCCCGTCCGGCGGGGAGTCCAGGCCCGGCCAATCACATTTGCCACCCCATCCCGGACCGGGAGACTTACGTGGTGGTCTTGCGTTACGGGCCGGAAAGGTTCGGCCTGATCGTGGATGGGTTGATGGATACTGAGGAAATCGTCGTCAAACCTTTGTCCGCCCATGTCAAAACCTGCCGGGCCTACAGCGGAACCACAATTTTGGGAGACGGATCGGTAACCATCATCCTCAATGCTGGCGGATTGGCCGAAGAGGCCGGGCTCGATTTCGGCGAGGTCTCGGCGGAAGAGCAACGGCGAGCCCAGGAACGGGGCCGGACTCGGAGAACGGACGGAGACCTCGGCTCTTCCTTCCTGGTCTTTGCCAACGCCCCCGGAGAACTTTTCGCTCTGCCCACAGCCAGCATAGTCAGGATCGAAAAAGCGCCCAGGACCGGGGCCGTCCGAATCGGAGAGCGGGAATACTACAAATTTCACCAGGGCGGCCTGCCCATCCTCAGGCTGGAGGATTACCTGCCCGTCACCCCGGCCGGCTTTGTTCAGGATGAGTTTTACCTCATTCTTCCCCGGACCAACGGGCCCATCGTGGGTTTTTTCGCCTCATCCCTGCTGGACATCTTTGACCGCCGCTGCCGGTTGGAACCGGGTCGAATCAGGCCACCCGGCCTGCTGGGCACGGCCGTGGTCGACGGCCACTTGATCATGTTCCTGGATTCGGATCGGTTGCTCGAAAGTTTCAACCGCCGCACCGGGTACCCTTCAGCGACCAGTGGCGATTTGGGGAAAAAACCTTACTGCCTGGGTTTCGGCCGGGTTGACGACACACCGGAGCCTCTGATATAAATAATCCATTAAAAATGAGGTGTTTGTTAGTGTCTAATAACGACCGGCCACCGCTGGCACGACAAACCTCCTTTGGGCCGGATCTGATACCGGAGTTTCCTGAAGAAGTCTCATACCGAGGCCTAGGCCTCATGCTGGAACCGGGGGGTAAAAATTGGACATAGATCAATTTACGGTACTCACCGTGGATGACTCCAGACTCATCCGTACCAATGTCCGCCGCATGCTCGACAGCCTCGGCGTGCGCAACATCCTGGAAGCCGCGGACGGCCTGGAAGCTCTGGCCCTGCTGGACCGCGAACGAATCGACCTGATCATATCCGACTGGAACATGCCGGAAATGACCGGTCACCAGCTTCTGAAAGCGGTGCGGGCCAACCAGGTCACCAAGCACCTCCCCTTTATCATGCTCACCGCCGAAGGGGAAAAGGATAAAGTCGTGGCCGCCCTCCAGGCCGGTGTCACCAACTACATTGTCAAGCCCTTTACCCAGGAAACTCTTTTCAGCAAGATTAAAAAGCATCTGCCGGAAGCCCTCCGCAAACAGGGCCAATTCGGCCGGGTGGATTGGCAGACCCAACCCGAATAAGACGCTCGTTAAACCGCTGGTTCCCAAGCTCCAGCTTGGGAACCCACAACCTCGGAAGCTCCTGCTTCCCTCTCTAGTCCACCTGCTTGCCCTGTGGCTTCTCATAGGAAGTCGGCCCATGTGGCCATTCCGACTTGTCATACCAATCCTCGGGATAGCCCACTTCCTGGGCCATTTTCCCGGGCGCGTTGACATACCCGTCGTCATACCGGGCGACCAGGTTCCAGGCCAGGTTCCACCAGTCCTCGACCACCTGGTCGGCCTGGGTTTGGCAATACTTGGTCAAAAGCTCCCGGGCCTTTTCCGGGTCCTTCCCATAAAGCTCCAGGGCCTGCCGGTCCATCTCCTTCAAGCCCTCGACCTCGGCCAACTCGATAGCCTCCTGCTTCTGCTGAATATCCTTGATCATGTAGCTGTATTTGAGGCCGGCCCAGTTGGCCACAAAATTAAAAGCCCACCAGGCGCTGTCACGGCTGAAAGCCGTGGTGTCACAAGTGGAATAGGACGCGGCGATGCCCGTCACCCCAGCGTAAAAAGGCACATAACAAGTGCTCATGGGTTCGTCCGGGCCAAACCAGACCACCCCACCGATGGGATCCGGCAGCCAGCCGCGGGCCTGGCAAATATAGCTGTATCCGCAACGGAAAATGGAAATTGGCCGTTCCCAGGCCCCCTTCAGTTTGGCGTTGGGATCACCGGTGTCCCCACCCGCATCCATGGGCCCGGGGTACCGGTAAGGATTGCCGAAAGGCCCGGCCGTCACGCCCTTGGACTGATCGAACTCGGTCCCCTGGTAATAATCCCGATACAGACTCATGACGTCCCGAACACTCAGCTTTTGGTCGGGCTTGATGGAAAATGGATACTCCTTGGTGAATCCGTCCTTGACCCAGGGCGATTTTTCCTGGGAAGGCGCCATCCTGGCCTGCAAGCGCCAGACCCGGCGCAGCGAATAGTAGGGATGGCTGTATTCTCCCTGGCTCACCGTCCGCAGCCAGTCCAGTTTGCCGTCCTCCGGCTTCCACCAGCCGTGTTTCTGGGCTATGGCGTGCAGGTCCTTGCAGACCATCATGTTCGGATCGTTCGGGTCCACCTCCCGGATGCGCAACTCATTGGCCGCCACGAATACCTCGCCGTCAGGCACCCTTTGGGCCACCCACAATCCCCCCCGGCCTTCCGGGCTGGGGGCCATTTCCATGACCCAGCCTTCTTCCGTATCGCCGATGGGCAAGGTTTCACCGGTGCCGTAGTACCCATAGGTCTCGATCAGATGACCGATCAGTTCCACGGCCTCCTTGGCCTTGGTGCAGCGTTCCGCCGCCACCCGGCCGAGTTCCGCGCTGTAGAAAATCAGCTTGCCGGGTACCGGTTCGGCCTGGACCTTGGCGCCGTCCGTGCACTCGCCGAACATAAGTTGATGCTCGTTCATAATGGCGTAACTGCCGTCATAATAGGCATAAGTATGGGCCACCTGGGGAATGGCCCCCAATGGTATGCTCTGGGGTTGCTGGGCATCCACATAGGTCGGGCCCCGGTCCTTACCCACGTACCGCCGCAACTCGTACCCGTGGTATTCCGGCCGGTCGCCCAGGGACGAAGCATCGTAGTACACCGGACGCATGGAACCCGGTTCATGGTCCGCGGCCGGCACGTACACCAGCCTCTGGTCGAACAGCTCGCTGTCGTCCGAATGGGCCACCATGACCGACCCATCCTCCGAAGCCCCCTTGGTCACCAGCATGGTCGTGCAGGCCGCGGCCACTCCCACAAATACCAGAGCCAGGCTCACGGCCAGGAATATAATGGCTGCCTTCTTCATAATGATTACTCCTTGTTTTCAGTGTTCGTTTTGGCTGTTGGTCGATTGCCGTTGCCTAAAATTGAAGCTCCCCTCGGTAAGTTGCGAGGAATGCGCGCGGCCGTATTTCGGTACCGTCACCTTCCAAGCCATCCCGGTCACGGCCCAAACCCTGCGCCAATGATCCATTTCACTGCCTGTCTTCAATCGCCGCTTTCCAATAAGGGCACGACCATTTTAGGGCCTCGATTCAGGAAGACAGCCCTGTCACCCTGAGCCTGCCCAGTTGAGCCGGCACCCCGGGATCATCCAGGTCGGCCACCACCAGGAATGTATTTTCCGAACCGTCCTCCAGCCACTCAATACCTTCGAATTTCAGGCTGGTCGGCCGGCCCGTTTCCGCCAATATCTCGGTGATTCGCACCTCCTCATGATCGATCAGGCCGAAACCGGCCCCAATTATGGCCCCATCCTGAACGGTATCCGGGGAATCCTCGGCGCAGGCGATGAAAGCCATGCGTCCGTCAGGCATCATGGCCGCGTCAGTGAAGCCGTATCTGACTCCGGCCACCTCGCCTAAATCATATTGTCTTACATTGGCAATATGGGGTGCGGTCCCGGACCGATCCAGCCAATCGAGAAATAAGTCCAGGGGCAAATCCCCAGTGGCGTTAACCGGTTTAAGACGAGCGGTCGGTGCGCCGTTACCTCGCTGAAAAAGGCGGATTCCGCCATCCACGGCCGTGGCCCCTTCAATATTGAGTTCCGACCCGGAAAAAGCCGTGGTTTCCCGCAACAGAGCATACAAATCACGGCCCTCGCGCACCATGATACCACCGGATGGACCGGCGACCACGATTCGCTCGCGTTTGGGTGAGGAACCGGAGCCGAAACCCACCAGTCGTCCGTCCGGCAGCACCAGACAGGCCTCCAAATCCATTTTGCTGCTTTTAATTTCTCCGGCGACCCCGCTTGTTCCACCCTGGTCCTGGCCGGTGGGTATCAACAACGACCGGAAGTCTCTGCCGTCCTCTTGAATAGCCAGAATATTCACATCATCCTGGATCACCACCAGGCGCCGTCCCCAGACCCGAATCCCGGAAGCGGCCCGGACATGCCCCGGGCCAACCGGACCTCGGCGGCGTCCCCCATAGATCAATGGTTGCAATGCGTCAACCCGGGCCTCAAGATTGGCATCCCGGCGGGCTATCAATAAGGGGACTTCAGGCATGGCTTACTCGGCTCGAACGGCATCGGATTTGGGTTGTTCAGGGTCCCTGGCCCGCCCCGACTAGGCGCGGACACCTATTTCTCATACAATATTGTAGCGTACTCCGTTTCATTAATGATAGACCACCATGAAAATCAGACCCGGGCCGGAACAACTCCTCACCACCGTTAACTCTAAGGATTACAACGCCGGCAGAAAATACTTGACAAGTTTTGGTTGGTAATGGCTGATGGAAGCGTAAAGTCAAATCTGAATGTATTACCGGCTTCCGACTACCCCAATCGCCCCTTTTCCCGAACCTGATACCCTATGAAACTAAAATATTGTATAATATCCCCACGGGAGCAATGCCTATGGATTAGGAATATATTGAAAACCAAACGTGAACTGATCCTCCGGGCGGCTACCAGGCGCGGAGCCAAACGCATTCGACTCATCGGGTCCATGGCCAGAGGCGAAGCCGGGGATTCCAGTGACGTTGACTTCCTGGTGGAGTTCGAACCAGGGAGAAGTCTCTTTGATCACGGCGGCCTGCTTATGGATTTACAGGACCTGCTCGGGTGCAAGGTCGACCTGATCAGCGAGGGCGCCCTGCGGTCCCATTACCGGGAACGGGTTATTAGGGAAACAGTGCCGCTGTGAGAACTGGTTAGCGGCTGCAAATAAACTCCCCAAGCCTCAGCAACAGCTTTCGGCCATGCTAAGAGTCAGCGTTGACTAATAATAGTATTCCGCCCGAGTTCCTAGTTCCGTTTCCCATGCCCGTGCTTCCGTCTGCTCTTGCTTTCCCCTTGGCCGCACAGGCCACTCTCTTCCGTGACCAATAACCGGTCACCAACATCACGCTCCCGCTAAATAAGTTATAATCAACAATATTTCGCGACCGTAGGTTATACTTCCGGTGTGTTAAAAATTGCCAATTGTTAGGAGCCTGTCAACACATGACCAGCATATCCAAGTTCATCCGTCAATTCCCCGGAACCCTTATTCTCCTCACCTTTTTGTTGTTCCCCCTTGGTACCGGCTGCTCCGTCAGCCATGGCGACGATTACGACGTCAATGCCGCGTACCAGGCGGCGGTGGATGACGCGGCCGTGGCCGAACCGGACGAAATATCCCGCAACCTGACCGCCATTGTCCCCTGGGAGCCGGGCCTGATCTGGCAAGGGGTTCCGGGCCAGTCCCGGGTGCTGGTGGTCACCTGGACCTCGTCCACGTACTACGACAACGACGTGGGCAATGATTATTACTGGCTGCCCCAGGGCGCCAATGTCTGGGTGACCGCGGTCCCGCAACTCAAGAACTTCTTCCGGGACGAATACGTCCACTGGATCGATTTCCCCACCCTCAGGGCCGAACAGCTTTTGGGCCTGCCGCCAGACAACGGCAAGACCAAGTTCATTGAAATCTGGGTGGATCCGGTGGACCTGTTCCGGCCCAGCCCGGACCCGGAAATAACCGACCACGAGGCTGGACTGTCCTTCCCTTACCAGAACAGCCTGTTCCTGGCTTTCGACACCACCCAACTCATCAAGGACTGGATCGGGGGCGTTGAAGGCGTATACACCTTTGAGGAATGGTTCGAAGCTCGCAAGGCCGCTTCCTACGTGGGCGACGCGCCCTATCCCTGGACCCGGCTGGGCTACACCTATGATTGGGGCGGGATCGACGAAGAGGGCTTGAGCGAATTCGTCATCCGGGGCGGCACGACCATCGGCATCAAGTCCGTGACCCCCAATGAGGATTATTTGCAACGCTAGTAGCTCCGGGTGCCATGGCCGCTGGTCGGCCATGCCGGGCAGAGAGAGGCAGGCCATGGCACTCCAGGCCCCGCGCCTCTGCCAAACCGTGGGCCACGGCTTTTCACCTGTTGGCCTTACCACCGGAAACCACCGTTTATGTCATGCCGGACTTGATCCGGCATCCATCTTTGTTCCATTTCGTAATACTGGATGCCGGATCAAGTTTGGCACGACATGGAGGC
>Ga0351852_10294_pt1 | contig 8468 bp, 5 predicted proteins | sample TotcelHFGM3001N6_FD_206802 | JGI IMG/M metagenome (GOLD analysis project Ga0351852, IMG submission 206802) | Enriched cells from coal bed in the Powder River Basin, Montana, United States - Total cells FGM rep1 HSBNCT.FGM.300.1.N6 ...
CGCACGTTGCAGAGCCGCCCTCGGACGCTGATCTCCAGGCGGCCGCAGCGGGCGGGTTCCCCAGCGGCTTTGGCCGCCTGGTCGCCCACTGGCCGTTCGACAACGACACCGGGGACAGGACGGGGCTTCGTCACGACGGCCTCGCGTTCGGCGAAGCGAACTATGTCGCCGGTCGTGTCGGTCAAGCACTCCAGTTTTCCCCGGACTTGCGGTTCGAGGTCGGCGCCCCGATTCTGAATGACGCCAGCGAGTTCTCGTTTTGCTTGTGGATGAATCTGGCCAGCCTGCCAGCGGGAGATGGAACGTTGGTCAGTGGGGAGCAAACCGTGCTGTTCGTTCGGGGCGGATTTCCGTGCGTGGAGATCGGCGGCCGCAAACCGCTGCCGGGGCCCAGTACCGACGAGACGACGGGAGGATTTCGAGACGTCGACTTGTCGACCAGCCTGGACTCCTGGGTCCACCTGGGCCTGTCCTACTCGGCGCGGTTTCGGCAGCTGCACTACTACGTCGACGGCGCGCATCGCGGATTTCAGCAATACGCGGAAACCACCCCGGCGTCCTGGGGCCGGACAATCGTCACGGGCGTGTCCGGCCTGCTGGACGATCTTCGCGTCTTCGACTACCGGCTTGGCAGTGCGGATTTCCAAGCCCTGGTCGACGGCAGCTTTCAGCCGCCGCCCATGCCGCCGCGACAGCCCAACGGCAAATTGGTTTGCGAAACATGGGTCGATGTCTCGCCGGCCACATCGCGGATCCAATGGGAATCAACGCTGCGGAACCAGCCGGATCAAACCAGCACGATCGAAGAAACGCTTTCGTACCTCGCTCCGGTGGGCAGCGGTGACTGCCTGGCGTGCATTCAAGGCTTTCTCTTTCCGCCGGAGCGAGGCGACTATACGCTGCAGTTGGAGGCCAGCGGCCAAGCGACGCTGTACCTGCAGCGATCCGGGCCCGTCCAAGACACGCTGCAGGAGATCGTGGCGAACCAGCCTGGTCAAGCCGCCACGTCGCCGCGTACCGCGCTGGAAGCCGGCAAGCCCTGCTACTTCAAGATCCTGCACTTCTACAAAGCCGAATCCGGCGGCGCGATCCGACTCGGCTGGCGGCTCCCCGGCTCGGCCGACCGCCTGGACGCCATCCCCGCCGACCATTTCGGATCCTATCGCGCCGTCCCGTAACCTCCACGCGGTCCGCAGCATCCTTGGCAGCGATGAAAGACGGCGTGCCGCACTACTTCAGCGGCTTGACGCGGATGTTGCGATAGGCGACCACCGCGCCGTGTTCCTGCAAGCCGATGTGGCCTTCGCGGGGGAAGTCTTTCAAGGCGGTGCGGTATTTGTTCTTCGTGCCGTCCGGGTTCTGGCCGGCCTGGTCCCACTGGTCCAAATCGGCGTCGATAATCCGCTCGCCGTTCATGTCGATGGCGACCTTGCCGCCGCGGCACGTGATGACGACTTTGTTCCACCCGGCCACCGCCGCATTCTTGCTGGGCGCCAAGGCGTCGTACAACGCCCCGACGCTGTGCTTGCTGGGGTTGTCCCTCGGCTGATCGACTTGCATTTCCAAGCCGGTTTGGACACAGTCGCGAGGACTGCCGGTTCGGAAAAACACGCCGCTGTTGCCTTCGGTCTTGAATTCGAGCTCCAGGACGAAATCACCGAACTTCTCTTTGGTCCAGACATAACCCGCCGGCTTCGAACGCACCAGAGCGCCGTCTTCGACCACCCAGCCCGCGCCCGGGGCCCCGCCGGCCCCGTTGTCCCAAGCCGATAGATCCTGGCCGTCGAACAACGCAATCCAGCCGTCCTCCTGGCCGGCGGCCCCAGCGCCAACGGCAAAGCAACCGATCGCCAGCATCAGCATGGCAGCCCTGGTCAGATTCTTGAGTCTCATGGTGTGTCTCCTTGCGTGTGATAAAGGGGGGAACAACGTTGCGTCCGATTCATATTAAGTGAATCGTTTGGGCTCGGCAGATACAACGGCCAATATAACGTCCCGACTTCACGGTCGCCAGATGCAGTACGCATGCCCGTTGTCGGGCGCATGCCCGTTGTCGGGCACGCATGCCGCGCAGCACCATCCCGAATGACCGTGGCAGCGATGGCAATCTCCATCATGCCCGCGCGCGACCGGTTTCGGTGGCCCGGAGAACGCCGCGCTGTTGGAGAGGTGCGCCAGATTTGCATTCATTGGCCAATCGGGCATGCTGATTCGCTGAATGAGCTGGACAACGCGGCGGATGTCAAGAAGGCGGATGTACGGTCCGATTCTCTTAGATCGCGAGGCGATTCGGCATCACCGTTGGAGTTCACGCTTTAGCGTGTCCGCGCAGGAGGGAACGCTTGCATCGCTTGTTTCCAGCAGATCGGCGTCTCGTCAAGGTCACGGTGCAACGGAAAAAATTTTCGCGCCGCTTCGCGGCTTGGAATTCAGGATTCAGGAATCAGAAGACAGAATCCAGAACACGGAAATCAGCATCCAGGGAGAGTTACTGGACGCAACGAAAACCCCTGAGGTCGAGCCAGTCCCTCGGACCGGACCTGCCGCGGAAAGCGCAACGGACGGCATTTGCATCGTCCCACCAGCATCCACCGCGCAATACGCGCAGCGCGTCACCCTCGATCGAATCGTCCGGCTCCCCTTTGTACGAATCACGCCATTTGCTCACGCACCACTCCCAGACGTTACCAGCCATGTCCTGGCAGCCATACGGACTGGCGCCGTCGGGGTAGCTGCCTACCTCGGTCGTGGCCCCGACGTTGCCGCTGAAGTTGCAGCGCCGCTCGTCAGGCGGCTCGTTGCCCCAGGGCCAAGTGCGCCCGTCCGTGCCTCGCGCCGCCTTCTCCCACTGGCGCTCGGTGGGCAGCCGCAGCCCGGCCCACTGGCAGTACTCCATCGCGTCGCGCCACGTCACGCCGACCACCGGTTGGTTCGGCTGATTGAATCGCTTGTCGTCCCAGTAATATGGTTCTTTATGCCCCGTCTCCTTCATAAACTGGGCATACTGGGCATTGGTCACCGGATGCCGGGCGATGTAGAACTCGTCCAAAACCACCCGGTGCCGCGGCCGTTCGTTTTCTGCACCGTCGTCGCTGCCCATCCAGAATTGGCCGGCCGGGATGCGGATCAGTTGCGTCCCGTCCTTGGCATTGACGCGGATGTCGGCCTCGGCGGCCTTCGCCACGGCGGGCAGCACCCGACCCAATCGAGTCAACGCGTCGCGCACCGCGGCGGCCACCTGGGGCTGCGGATCGTCCAGCGCGGCTTCGAGCGCCGTGATCGCTTCCGCCCCGCCGATCTCCAACAGAAACATCGCACAGCGGTAGCGGGCCTGCCACGGCGCCGCCCGGTCCCGCAGCAGGTCGATGAACGGCGTCACGCACGGCGCCAACGCCTCGCGGACGCAAGTCAGCGCCAAATCGAAATGCTGGTCGCACTGCGCGCTGGGAACCAGTTCCGCGAACAACGCCGTCTGGAACCGCGGATCGTCCATGCCCAAGGCCAGCAGCGTGGGCTCGCGCCACCAGGGACGGCCGAACGTCTCGACCAAGCGGCTCGATTCGCCCAGCTTGACGATCTCCTCGGCGGCCAGGAACTCCTGGAAGCTCAAGTGCTGGAACCCGTAGCGCGCCACGTCAAAGCCGACGAACAGCCCGCTGCGGTCGCGGACGCTGGTCAGCACGCGTTCGAGCTGCTCTTCCGCCTGGCCCTGCGTCTCGCGCTTGACGCGGGCCAGATGCGGCCGGAGCACGCGCCGCACGTCCTCCTCGTCGGCGTACGTGCGGCCTTCCTCCTGGTGCAGCCAAAGCGCCAGCGGACGCAGCACCTGGCGGGCTTCGGTGGCCGACAGAAATACCTCCAGCCCCTTGGCCTCGTCCCATTTCTGCAACAGCACCTTGATGCACTCTTCGTACAGTTCCGCCCGCCGCTGGGGCATCGCGCCATGCGTGCGGTGCAGCAGGCACAGCAATTGCAGCAACAGCGGGTTGCGGGCCAAGCCTAGCAAATTCTCGGCCGAAAAGAGCTGCTGGATCAAATCGTCGCCCTGCCCGCGCGCCCAGCCGCGCCACTGGTCCGTGTCGCCTCGCTGCCGCGTTTCGACTTGCCGGTACCACCGCCGGACGAACGTCCGTACGTCCTCGTCGCGGAACTCGCGGATGTGCAGTTCCAAGTAGTTCTCCGGCAACCGCGTCGCGCCGCGATAGCCCGCGAACCGCGAGGTGACCAACAATTGTTGCCCCGGATACAGCTTGCGTTGGCGTTCGATCCACTCCAACGCCTCGGTCCGCCGCTCGGCCGTGGCCACTTCGTCCAGTCCGTCCAGCATGATCAAGCAGCGGGTCTGCTCGTCGGCCAGCACGCGGGCAAAGAAGTCGCCCGGCAGTTTGCTCTGGATCTCGTGGTAGACGGTCCGCAGCGCGTCTTCGAGCGAGACCTTGAAATCGGTCACCGCGCGCAGCGGCAGATACAGCGGGAACCGGTTCGGAGCGATGCCCGACTTGGCCGCGGGCGTCTGTTGAGCCAAGCACAGCGTGATGAACTTCAGCAGCGTCGTCTTGCCGCTGCCCGGTTCGCCCAGCACGATCAGCCCGGTGTAGCCGTGCTGGTGGGCGAAGTCCAATGCCGGGCCGATTTCCAATTCCTCGATGCGCGGTGTCTCGGTGTCGTCGTCCGGCCCGCAACGAGCCATCTCGGCATGGCTGGGCACCGCCCGCAGCGCGATGTAGATCGGCTCCAGTTCGAGCGGCACCCGCAGATCGGCGCCGAATCCGCGCATCTGCAGATAGCGGTGATCTTCGCTCAGATAGGCCAGGAACCGCTTCCGCGCTTCCGGCATCCCGGTCGCCTTCGGCCGGCGTTCCGCCGCCCTTTCCGGTGCGGTCAATGCGAACTGCACCGCGCCCGACGGATCGACGTGCGGATCGGGCAGCCAGCGGCCTTCGCCGGTCAGTCCGAACGTTCGCGCCGAATACTGCCGCATGACCACGGTCACTTCGCGATGGTTGTCGATCTGGACGATCTGGTATTGGTTTGGGTGATCGGGCAGCGTCTTGGCGTCCAGTCCCGTGCTGCCCGCGGCCAGGATGTGGAGCAGCGGGCCGGGATGGCGGCCGAACTGTTCGACGCCCGCGATATGCCGGTGCCCGTGCAGGACCAAGGCAAAGCGGCCCTTTTGCAGCCAAGGCAGGATCGCGTCGCGGTCGCGCAGATTCTCGTGGTCCAGGTTGCTGGCCCCCAGAAAATTATGGTGCAGCGCCGCGATCCGCAGCCACGAGCCGTCGGGATCGATCTGCTCGCACCGCTGGACCGCCGCCCGCGCCTGATCGACGCCGATCCAGCCGTAGTGGTCCTCGTCGCGTTCCGATTCGCGGATGCACGAGTTCAACGCGGTGATCAGCGTCTTCTGCTCGGGCAACACCACCACGTGGAACAGATGTTCTTCGGCGAACAGCAGGCCCGCGTCCTCGAAGAACCGGTTGAAGAACCGCTGGTAGTTCCCGAACTTGGCAAAGAACGGCTCCTCGAACGGCTCGCCCGACCCTTCGGCCATCAGCCGCGCGCCCGCGCACAGTTTACGGTTCACATCATGGTTGCCCGGCACGATCACCACCCGCTGCCGCGGAACCGCCAGTTTCGCCGTCAGTTTTTCCAGAAACCCCTGTGCCGCCGCATATTCCGCCGGCAGACTCCATTCCGCCACATCCCCGGTGATCGCGATCACCGACGGGTGCAACCCCCGCTCGGCCGCCAAGTGATCCAAATCCTCCGCCAATTTCGCATACAAACTGTCAAACGACCGCTCCCCGTCCGGATACCGATGGTTCCGCCCGAACTGCAAATCGGACAGGTGGAGGATGGTAAGGCAGGTGGTCATGGTTGTTACCTCGGCGGCCAGACCGATTTTCCCTTTCCGAGGCCGCTGGCCCAATGCCGCTTACTTTGGGAGCAGTTGGGGGCGTTTTGTTAGCGGAGCGGCGCAAGCCGCCCGGTTTTCCGACGGTAATACCGGACGGCTCGCGCCGTGCCGCTACAAAGTAAGCGGCATTGGCCGCTGGCCTGCGGAAATGTTCAACAGAACACGAACGTCCCAGCGATCATACCACGGAAGCAGACGACGTGGGAGGGAATATGCCTTCGTCAATCAGCGTTTGACGCAATCGGATTCGGTACGGAAGATTGATTCCCAAAAGATCCAGCGTCACCCGACCCACAGCGGTCAACGCGATCAATTCGGGGCCATTCCAACTAAAATGTTCCGTCCACTGGTCGAATCGCGGGTTGAAAAGAGGAACCAGATCGCCGGTGTGTTGATCAAAGCCCGAGATGTTGTAGCCTTTGAACGTACTGCACGTGAAACAGGCACACGCCAAGTCATCCAGGTCATCTGTACCGCGGTGTCTCTTGGGAACAATGTGGTCCAGATGAAACGGTAACTCGTCGGCCGTCTCGGGCATCTGACAATACTCGCATTGCCAGTTCGCTCGTCTCCAGACCTCTTTACGGATCGACGGTTTCATGCTTCGCGGCTACGGCTCGACATCGCCGACGGCGAGCGAGCGGCGTGCCTTCGATTTCATGATCGACAACCAGTGTCCGACGCGGCGGTAGCTCTCCACTTCGACGCATTCCTGCCCGGTCAACGGGTATTCTTGCCCCTTGTCGGCCAACTCGTTCATCCGATCCATGTCTTGCTGAGGGAACGAAAGGCAGAGGATGGCACGGGCTACGTCCGGCGGGAAATCCGGTTGTTCGGGCGACACGAGACGTGTCATGATCGAAAGTTCAGTATCGAGTGTATTGGTTTCCATCGCGACCATTCCAAAATCGACTTGGGACCATTCGCCGTCATGTGACTTGATTTTACGGTCTCGCACTGGAAGCAGGCAAGACCAGCCGAGCCTTCGGGTCTGACCCAGGGCAACCGCATCTTAAGTCCTTCCCTTCAGTATGTTTAAGAGACGCGAATCGTTCCATCCGGCACGCTTTCGCCTGCGTCGAACCGATTCCGGCGAAGTGTCCTGTTTGATTAGAGATAACGCCAGGCGTCGCAACAGAGCGAAGTTTTCGGTGCCGTGGTCCATTCGAATCCTGCTTTGGTCTTCGTCGAACGTCATGTCCAATACCCAGTGACACGAGTTTTCTATTCCCCAATGTCCACGGACAGCTTCGCCAAAGCGTTTTACAGAGGGTTTGAGGCTGCAGATGTAGTATCGAGCCTCGCTTGTTTCTATGCCGTTGCGGGTCGTGAGAGAGATCACCTTCCCAATGCTTTTTGATCCGTGCCACTCCTTCTTCTTGTCCGGGGACGCGGAAGGGGTCGGGAGTCGTTTTCGTGCGAGGGATCTGTTGATATGGATGATCGTCACCCGAAAACGACTCCCGACCCCCTTCGGCACGATCGATTGTGCACTACATCGCTGCGAGGTCCACAGGCTGGCAGCCTGTGCTACGGGGTTGCAAAGGTGGCGGGCGCCTCTGTTTATGGGAAGAAGATTGGGACGGCCCATTTGCCGATGGGGATTGTGTCGCCCGCGTCGCAGTCTTTCTGGTACGGGGTGCCGTGATTGGCGGCGCTGGATGGCTTGAACAGTCGCCCTGGTGTTTCGACGCGTCACACCGGACTGGAGCATTGGACCGGGCGCTACCGCTCGACCAATTGCACGGCATCCACCACGACATAACCGTCGGTGCCCGCGGTTTCGACCAGGATCGCGGTCTGGCGACCGGCGGCTAACTCGTACGTGCCCAAGGAATGGAACAAGCGGTCGATCTCCGGGACGCGCTGCTGGTCGATCCGGATCGTCTTCGAACCGGTCGGCGTGATGATCGTCACCGGGGTGTTGCGGGCGCGATTCGGATAAGGAACGTACGACAAGCGGATTTCGTATCGGCCCGCGCGGGCCACTTCGGGCACGAAGCGGATGGATTTCTCGCCCTTGCCGTCGTTGCCGTCGTGCAGGTAGCCGTCCAGGACGAACGGCTCGGCATAGGTCGATGGGATCCAGCCGCCGATCTGCTCGGCCTCGCTCGCGTCGATCACCAGGCCCGGCAGCTTTCGCGGGTCCACGTTGTGAAACCAGGGCAAGCTGGGCGAAACGTCGGGCAGGGCGCGGGCCGCGGTTACGCGGCGGGCGATCTCGACCAACTCCGGCGGCTCGTCGTACACCCGCACCTCGGCAACCGTGGTCATGCCGGTAAAGACACACCGCAGTTTCGCCGTGGTGACGGAATCCATTCCCAACACGTAACGCCGCTGCCGGCTGTTCGGCACCTCGGCCACCGTCCGCCAGGCACCCTCCTGGCAGTCGCTGTCCTGCCAAGCCTCGACGCGAAACGCCGCCGGCGCCAGCGTCTTGGTGGCGAACGACACGTGGACCACATCGAAGGTTTGCGGGCAATTCCACTGCAGCTGCAGCCAATGCGTGTCGGCTCCCGGCTGCGGGCTCCAAGCATTGGATCGGCCGTCG
>Ga0351852_10421_pt1 | contig 8351 bp, 7 predicted proteins | sample TotcelHFGM3001N6_FD_206802 | JGI IMG/M metagenome (GOLD analysis project Ga0351852, IMG submission 206802) | Enriched cells from coal bed in the Powder River Basin, Montana, United States - Total cells FGM rep1 HSBNCT.FGM.300.1.N6 ...
AATGCCATCTTTTTCAGTTCTTCCATAACAAGAACCTCCATTTCAATTTCGTTATATTAATAATATAACGTTAATATTAATCGCATGTGAAAAAAATGTGAATAATATGACCTCTAAATTGCTGAACAGGAACTTCTACATGTTATTAATAAAACATATCCTCAGATATCTTTATTTTTATATATTTAAGGCGTATATTTGCATTGGATGCCGCAGATTGCGGGAAAGGATATTAATATGGGAAAAACGTTGAAACGCATCATTGTAGCACTTCTTGTCATCGTTTCACTATTTGCAGCAGGAATTTTCATTATGACCAAGATATCCGAGAAGAACCTGGAAGGTCTGGCTGAAATCAAAATACAGGAGCCTGATCTAAATACCATTTCTGACGGGACATACAAAGGAAGCTACAGCGCTTTTCCGGTAAGCGCTGATGTAGAAGTAGATATCAAAGGCCACAGGATAGAAGCTATCAGGTTAATTAAGCATGACAACGGACAGGGCAAGGGCGCTGAAACCTTGCCAGCTAGGGTCGTCCTCACCCAAAAGATCGGGCAGGACCTGGTATCAGGTGCAACCTACAGCAGCAAGGTTATACTCCTTGCAATATCTGACGCCCTGGATGGAGAGTAAAAAAACACACCCCTGCAAGATTTTGCAGGGGTGTGCCGATTAATCATGAGATTTTCTTTGACTATGCTCTTGAGCCTATTTCCTTGTCAAGGAGATATTCGCCCTGCTTGGAGCCTTCAACAAACTTGAGCTTTCCAATTATCATGTTGAAGGTAGCTTCCTCTTCAACCTGCTCGTCAACGTACCATCTCAGGAAGCTTGATGCTTCATGTGACTTGTCTTCTGCAGCAATGTCAGCAAGGTTATGAATCCTTGCGGTTACTGACTTCTCATGTTCGAGAGCCTTTCTGTAGAGGTCTCCGAAGCCTTCGAATTCTACCTCTGGTCCCTTGATTCCTGCGAGAAGTACTCTGTTTCCTGTCTCGTTGAGGAATCCGAAGAACTTCATTGCGTGACCTACTTCCTCCTGGGCCTGCTTCTTGAAGAATGCAGCTGATCCAAGATAGTCTGTAGCTTCCGCATAAGCGGACATGGAAAGATAAATATATGAGGATTCAAGCTCATAGTTTATCTGGTCGTTAATGGCATCTACCAATCTTTTACTTAACATATCGATCCTCCTGATTTCTAGTATTGTGCAAAGCTCTGCAGGGTATTCCTGCAGACAATCCAATATGCACCACATAATAATTATAGACCAAAATGGCACTAAATCGACATTGTTTACAAAATCATAATAATTATTGTTTGGTGCTTAGATGTGTCAATTGCGACATAATCAGGACTTGCCTATAGTATAATGGAAGATGAGAAATTCTTGAAGGATGTGGAAGCATGAGCCTTAGGCTGATATACGGGAGAGGCGGCAGCGGCAAGACCACCTTTGTATTCAATGAGATAAGGGATAGGATGAAGGATAATGACTTAAGGTTCATCCTGATTGTACCTGAACAGTATACTTTCAGGACCGAGCAGAGGGTACTCAGACAGCTTCCTTCAGATGCTGTTCTGAGGGTTGCGGTAATGAGCTTCGGGACACTAGTAAGAAAGATTCTGGGAACTGTTGGAGGTGCGACTCATGACCTGATATCCTCGACCGGCAAGGTAATGCTTGCGTCTAAGGCACTAAGTGACACCAGAGATGAGCTGACGATCTATAAAGGTGTCTCGAAGCGGAGTGGCTTTGCCCAGACTGCTGCAGACCTCATAGATGAACTGAGGAGGTTCGATGTGGATTCTGTGGTTTTGTCATCAGCAGCCGAGGAGACGGATGACAGCGAACTTAAAAGAAAGCTTAAGGACATCAGTAAGATATATGAAAAATATGACGAGGATCTGCACAGAAACAATGTGGATTCTACTGATGAGGCGGGATATGCTGTAGAGAGGCTGGAAAAGGCTGAGTTCGTCAAGGATGCTGTGGTTTATATCGACGAGTTCAATGACTTTTCGGTGATGCAGCTGAAGCTAATTGGAAAGCTCATGGAGGCTTCAGCCTCTGTCACCTTGGCATTGACTTTGGATTACTATGATTCAGGAGATAGAGATGTGTTCAGCATCACCAGAGATACTGAAGGAAAGGTGATGAGACTTGCAGAGGAGTCGGGAATTTCCATAACGAAACCGGTAATCCTTGGCAAGCCTGGGCAGGCGAGGCTCTCCGGAAACAGGGAGCTGCAGCATCTTGAAGCTGAGTTCTTCAGATATCCGAACAAGGCATTGAATGGAAGAATAGGCTCAGTATCAATCTATAAGGCCCAGAACAGCTATGACGAGGCAGAGCGGATTGCAAAGGATATAACCAGAAGGGTCAGAGAGGATGAGAGTCTGAGGTACAGGGATATGGCTGTCCTCTGCAGGGACATCGACTCGTATTCAAGCATAGCCCAGTCAATATTCAATGAGTATGGGATTCCGATTTTTCTGGACAAGCGAAGAAGCATTGTTGGCAGTCCGATCTCAATTTATATTTTATCCCTTCTTGAAACACTGGTTTCAGGCTTTGCCTACGAGCCTCTTTTCAGGATGCTTAAGACAGGCTTGTCAGTAATCACAACAGATGAAGCTGATTTGCTTGAGAACTATGTCCTGGCTCATGGACTCGGCAGCTGGCATTTTTTTGGCGATTGGAAATTCTCATACCCTAACATCACAGGCAGCGAGCTGAATGCGAAATATGTATCGGATGTCCTTGAAATGAGAGACAGGCTTGCAGTAACATATTCAAGCCTGAAGGACAGGCTTTCCGAATGCAAGGATGCAAGGGAGGTCACTTCAGCCCTCTTCAATCATATGGAAGAAAATGGAGCGCTCACTAAGGCGGCAGCTGCTGCAAGGTCTGCAGGGGAACAGGATCATACCGAATTCCGGGAAGTGCTAAGTGGAATCAACTCGATTTTTGATGATATGGCTACCGTATTCGGCGATGAGAAAATTGAACTTCCGGTCTATTTTGAAATGATGAAGGCTGCGGTAGCCAGCTACGAAATTGGCCTTATTCCGTTGACCCTTGACCAGGTCATACTCGGAGATGTAGCCAGGATCAGGAGCGGAGGCACAAAAGGGCTCTACATCCTTGGTGCTAACGACGGTGTCTTTCCAAGGGCTATCAAGGATGAAGGCATATTCACCGACAGCGACAAGATGGCGCTGAAGGACAAGGGTGTGGAGCTTTCAGTGGACTCCAGGACCAGGTCAGTCTACGAGCAGTTCCTGATCTACACGGCGCTGACAACTGCCAGCGGATTTGTATTTGTAAGTTATCCATCGTCTGACCTTGAAGGCAAGTCCCTGAGACCTTCACAGGTAGTCAATAGACTTAAGAAAATCTTTCCGGATCTGACCGAAGAGGTGCCTAAGGGACCTCTTGAGGCTGATCTGGCTGGATTGGAGGAGGTTACGAGACCGGACCCAACGTTCAATCAGCTTGTCCATGAGATGAGAAGGAATTATCAGGGTGAAGCTGTGGAAGCATTGTGGGGAGAGGTCTACAGATGGTTCTGCGAGAAACCGGAATATGCTTCAAGGCTTGACACTGCGGTCAGGGGGCTAGCTTATTCGAATATGGCTCAGAAGCTTCCGCGAAAAACCATAAAGGGACTCTATGGCGATGAGATGAAAATCTCAGTATCAAGACTGGAAAGGTTCTCCCAGTGCCCATTCGCATACTTCATACAGTATGGTATGAAGGCTAAGGACAGGGTCCTTCACGAGATAACTGCTCCTGATATCGGGTTGCTGATGCACGGTGTGATAGACAGGTTCACTGAGGACCTCAAGGGGCTTGAAGGTGGTATCGCAGAAGCTGACCGTGAGTTCATACATGAAAACATCAGCAGGCTGGTGGACGAAGCCATAGATACTACTAATGCGATATACAAGGAAAGTCCAAGATACAGGCACATGGGAGAAAAAATCAAAAGAACCCTCATGAGGTCTGTAGATACGATAACCAAGCAGATATCCAAGGGAGATTTCGTTCCAAGGTTCAATGAACTCGGCTTTGGTATGGACGGTATTTTACCTCCACTGAAGATCGAGCTGGACGGAGAGGGGGAAGACGTCTTCCTGATCGGGAGGATAGACAGGGTCGATGTGCTTGAGCTTGACGGGAAATCCTATATCAGGATCATTGACTATAAATCCTCAGCTAAGGACGTTTCAATCACAGAGGTATTCTACGGACTCCAGATGCAGCTTCTCGTGTATCTTGATGTGGTCCTGAAAAATTCTGAGATCCTGCTTAAGAGCGGCGCAATTCCTGGAGCCATTTTGTATTTCAGGATGGATGACCCGATAATTGACGGAAGCTTGTCTCTGGACACGGAAACCATAGAGCGTGAGGTGTTCAAGTCCCTCCAGATGAAGGGGCTTATCCTTAAGGATGCAAGCGTAGTAAGGTCGATGGACAGGGAAATGGGTGATTATTCGCTTATAATCCCGGCAAAGATAACTTCATCAGGTGAAGTGGTGTCAAAATCCAACAGGAAGGACAAGACTATGGCCACCATACTAACTGAGGAGGATTTCGACACTTTAAGGGAGTACACTACTGAAAGCATCAGAAGGATACTAAGGGAAATGGTGTCGGGCAGCATAACCGTGCTTCCGGCGAAAAACGGAGACAGGATCCCATGTACATACTGTACCTATTCTGCCATATGCCAGTTTGACGCCAGGATGCCAGGCAACAAATACAGGAAAATTGCACCCATGAAAATAGAAGATCTGTGGGGCTGCATGAAGAAAACCGTTGAAGGAGGTGACGAACGTGGGAGCAGCATGGACTAATGAGCAGACCAGTGCCATAGAAGCGCGAAGCAGTAACCTCCTGGTTGCTGCAGCAGCAGGCTCAGGCAAGATAGTAGTAGGCCATATACCCTTTGAAGGCACACCCGGGACTAACCTCAGGAAGATTGCAGCAAGGGATGCTGTGAAGTACAAGGAAATAGTGCCTGAAATAATCTTGCTCCAGAATGAGCTGCAAGAGCTTGTCCTATAGCCAGAAGCAAGGGCTCGCCATCATAATTAATGGCGAGCCCTTAATATTCTCTAAATATCAGACTTTATTACTGACCTTAAGACTTAAGATGAGCTTATCTGTAAACTTCCTTTCCTATATCCTCCATGTCCAGCTCCAGATATTTCCCGATGACTGGAACTGCAAGCTCCTTGTCAAATGAGCAGGCTTCATAGAATCTGTCGAGAGCTGTATCAACATCAGCTGTTCTCCCCTTTGGCGGACCTCCTGATGCAGGTTCTGCCATGAACCTCTTCGGCAGCCTGTCATCCTTTCTCCTGAAGCCACGCTCGTAGTTCAAGGCTCTTTCGAGAGCAATTACTCTCTCAGCTGTTCTAAGAAGCTCAGCTTTGTCTATTTCAGTTCCGGTCACAGCAGACAATATCTCAGCCAGGGTGGTTGCGGTCATCTCCGTGTTGATTACGTTGAAATCGCATATCCCAGCCAGGTTCGTAACCACGAACATCTCCTTGACTGCCTTGAGCCAGGACTTGTCCTCTGTATCACTGAAGGGGTCCTTTGGCTCGGTCACTCCTATATCCGCGTAAAGATATCCGAATGCGTCGATGGTAGCTGAATAAGGCCTCATATGGCAGGCTCCGCGCTCGCTGGTTCCAAAGGCTATAGTCATTGATGATGAGCCTCTGGGGTCTGTCGCAGAAATCTCCATCCCCTTGACAGCCATGACATAATCCATGGTATTCCTGCCGATCTTTAGCGCAGCTGCATGTGAGCCGTCTGCAAAAACGTCTCCGCACCCTTCCCTGAGTCCCATCTTCCTTATCAACTCAACCATGGCAGGACCGTTTCCGAAATTCATTTCAAGTCCGTCAGTATCATCCTTTGTGATGATCCCCTTTTCGTACCACTCCATTATGGCGCTTATCGTAGCTCCTCCTGAAATGGTATCGAAGCCATAGAGTGTCGTATAGTAGCCTGCCATGCATATGCTTTCATAGTCATCAACCCCGCACCTGGGTCCGAATGCTGCAAGGCTCTCGTACTCCATCTCACCTACCTCAACATCCCCCATGGTCACATACTTGTGGCAGCCAAGCTGACAGGCATAGCACGCCCTTCTCCTGACATCATATTTGTCAGTATCGTTCCAAAGCATGTGAGGCAGGACGTTTGCTATTTTTTCGAACTGGTTCTGCAGCATGTTCCTTGTAGGAAGCAATCCGAAATCATTTGATCCGCCTACCCATGCCGGTGTTCCATATCCATGGACAGGACCCCAGGTATAGGCTTCTTCACGAAGCTCCCGGTTAGCCTTTCTGTATGCCTTCATGAACGCATCCTTGTCTGCCACCTCTACACTGCCTGAACCTCTTACAGCCACTGCCTTCAGGTTCTTTGAGCCCATGACTGCACCGGCTCCGCCTCTTCCGGCAAAGCAGTCGTCGCTGAAGATGCACGCAAGGCTCGACAGCTTCTCACCTGACTGCCCTATGCAGGATACCTTGAAGTCTTTGCCATGCTCGTGTAGGATCGCCTCAGTTGTCTCCCTGGTGTCTTTTCCCCACAGGTGAGATGCATCCCTCAATTCCACCTTATTGTCATCTATAAGGAGGTATACAGGCTTTTCCGACCTGCCTTTGAACACGATGCTGTCATAGCCTGCAAACTTCAGCTCAGCACCGAAATGACTTCCCATGTTCGAAGCGCCTATCGTATTGGTCAATGGAGAAAAGAAGCATACGCTGGTTCTTGATGCAGATGGAGTTGGCGTACCAGTAAGCGGCCCCGTATTGAAGCTCAGTATGTTTTCAGGAGAAAGAGGCTCAGCGTCATGCGGTGATTCAGCCCATAGCAGAGCGATGCCGTAGCCTTCTCCGCCAAGGTATTTTTTGATATATTCCTTGTTCAGCACTTCCTTGACGACAGATCCTTTAGTCAGGTCAACCTTTACAACACAGTCCCTGTAACCTTTCATGCCGCACCTCCTACCATGACAGGGCTTGTCTCGGACATGCACTTACGCATTCCGGCAAGCCGCCGCAAAGATTGCACTTATGTGGAGTCATCTCCCCTGTAACCTCTGACATTATGATGGCATCATACGGGCATGCCGCTGCGCAGGCACCGCAGGCAATGCAGCCTTCTCCTAATTCAACCGCACCAGAATATGCATTCCTTGCCATTGCGCCTGTTGGACAGGCATAGACGCATGGCATATCGAAGCATTGCTGACAGACAACCAGTTCAAATGTGCCAAGCTTCTCCTTTTCCTTAACCTTTATACCTGTAGCTGATGGGGCTACGAATCCCTGATGGACCAGTGAGCAGACAGCCTCGCAGCTACGGCATCCCTGGCATACATCAGGATTTGTCCTGAGTTTGATAACACCTGGTTTCAAATCTTACACCTCCTGTTTTAATGATATGTTAGCCTCCCCCTCCTACCGGGAAGTACAATATCTCATCACCATCCTTCAAAACATGCTTCCTGTCTCTCAATACTCCATTGACGCTGATGCGAACCCAATCACCGCTGACCGGAATTCCAAGCTCCACGAACACTTCTCCCGCTGTCACACCCTCACCAATTTCTATGGCTGTTCTTTTGTAACCCGCTGCAGATGCAAGCAATCCTGACAGTCTTATTGTTACATCCAATCAGTTCACCTCCGAAATGCAAAAAAGGACCCACAACAACCTAAAAGTCGTCATGGCTCCTTTTCAAGAAGGAAGGCGGGGGATCGCTCCCTTTGCCCTGTCGGTCGGCACGGCCGCGTGGGTCCTGCGGACTCGGAGCATGAATTTCCATGTTTTAAAATTTGCTCTTACAGAAACTGCAACCAATCTATACATTTCTCATTTCCAGAATAAAGCCTGTATCTGGTATAAAGTCAATATGCACTTATTTGAATGCTACAGGTATCTGAAGCCTCAGGAACATCTCCCTTCCGCCTTTTTCAAGCACAGGCAGCTCAGCTAAAACTTCACAGATATAATCTCCGACTATCAGATAGCCGTTTTCCTCGATTGAGTCAAGGAGCCTGTTCGCATATTCCTCTTCCTTATCAAAGGCATCGCAGTATATGCAAAGGTAGTTTTTAGCAGGTATTTCGGTTATGTGCTGCCTGTCTATGAATTCACTGTCAACAAATACAAAAACCTCTGTTGAGATGAATTTCCTTTGGATTAGGTTTTCCTTTCTCAGGATAGTACCAGCATTGCTGAAATATACCTGAGGAAGCTTATTGGCAATAATGCTGTTCTTCAGCTCCCTTAGTATCTTCTCGTATATCTC
>Ga0351852_10191_pt1 | contig 8256 bp, 11 predicted proteins | sample TotcelHFGM3001N6_FD_206802 | JGI IMG/M metagenome (GOLD analysis project Ga0351852, IMG submission 206802) | Enriched cells from coal bed in the Powder River Basin, Montana, United States - Total cells FGM rep1 HSBNCT.FGM.300.1.N6 ...
GCACACCACTGCCTGCACCGGCCACGAAGCCTGGATCGGGACCACGGGCGAAATGCTGTTGTCGGTGTCGGCCAGCGGCGAGTTCCGTCCCGAACAGGGCAACTTGCTGGCGGTGCGTGCCGGACAACCGCCGCGCGTCGTCGCCCGCGGCTACCGCTTCAATCACGTCGGCGCCAGCCGTTGTGGGCGCATCTTCTCGGCCGACGACTGGCAGCCGCCCTACAAGATCGTCATCGGCAGCACGCAGGCGGAACGCGCGGCGGTGATCTGCGAGTCCAAGACATCCCCGACCCGCAGCCAGAACACGCACCCGCACCCCTACGTCACGCCCGATTTGAAATGGGTCATTTTCAACTCCAACCGCGCCGGCTCGGATCATATCTACGCCGCCCGCATTCCAGACGAACTCATGGCAAACCTGCTAAGAGGATGATCACCATGAACAAACACTTCTATGTCGCTTTGGCACTGCTCACCGCCGTTGCCTTGCCGGTCGTGGGCCAGCAGCCAACCGCGCCGATCGCGTCAACACAGCCGCCCATGCGAGTAATTCTCGATATCGACATGGACAGCGATTGCGACGATGCCGGCGCGCTGGCGCTGTTGCACGTACTGGCCGACCGCGGCGAAGCGGAGATCCTGGCCATCGCCGCCAGCTCGCTGTACCGCTGGTCCGTGCCGTGCATCGAGGTCATCAACCGCTACTACGGCCGGCCCGATCTGCCGATCGGCGCCCCGAAGCGTGACGCCGTCGATAGCCATGCCGGCTCGAAATACGCCCGCGCCATAGCCGAATCTGTCGCGACGCGGTGGCAGGCAAACGCCGACGCCCTGGACGCAACCGAGGTGTACCGGCGGACGCTCGCTTCGCAACCCGACCACAGCGTGGTCATCGTCAGCGTCGGCGATCTGACCAACATCCGCAATCTGTTGCGCAGCGGTCCCGACAGCCACAGCCGCCTGGCCGGCCCCGAACTCGTCCGGCGCAAGGTCATCCGTTGGGTGTGCATGGGTGGGCGTTATCCGAGCCACCTCGATCCCCGCGTGTTCGGCAACTTCAAGACCGACCCTGCCGCGACGGTCGAGGCCGCACGCGACTGGCCCATCGAAGTCGTTTTCTCCGGCCTCGGCGACAACATCCTCACGGGCTCACGTCTCCAGGAGACGCCGCCGAAGAATCCTGTGCGGCGGGCCTATGAGTTGTACCTCGGCAAACAGCCGGCACGACCAAGTTGGGACCCCATCGCGGTCCTGTACGCCGTACGTCCCGATGCCTTGTTCTGGCGACGGCGCACCGAAGGCCATAACCATATCTTTCCCAACGGCACCAACGAGTGGCGATCCGAGCCCGACAGTTCCACCCACGTCCTGCTGGAACTCGTCGCCGGTGCCGACGAGGAAGTCGGCCGCACCATCGACGAGCTGATCATTCAGCCCCCGCGCCATCTCGCTCCGTAACGCCGCGTTTCGCCGGACTCAACCAACGAGCCGATCCGGGGTCCACGACTTGAAAGGAAGCTCCATGACCAAGCAATCCATCTGTCAGTCGGCGGTTCTGGACTGCTGCTTGCGTGGCTGGCTGGATCATCGGCTGATGAGCCGAAGCCAATTTCGCCCATCGGCCCGGGCTACGCTCTGGCGTGGCATGACGAATTCGACGGCGAACGGTTGGACACGGGGAAGTGGACGTATCGCATCGACACCCGTTTTTGGAGCGCGCAGCGTGCCGAAAACGTCTCGGTGGCAGACGGTTACCTGCGTCTGGCCTTGAAAAAGGAAAAGCAGGGCGAGTTCGAGTACACTGCGGGCGGCGTGATCAGCCGCGAGACTTACACGTCTGGGGCTGCGAGTTCACGCCACAGCGAATCGATTACTACTTCGACGGGCGTTTGGTCCAATCGCTGGACGCGACCATCATTCCGCACGGCCCGCAGAATTTTCGTCGGCGGTAAAGTACCTGGCAGCAACACCGGCGTTTGAGGCTCCTGGGTTTACCCCAGGGGAGTTTCACCTTTCATCCCAGAAGACCCGACACAAAATATCCTTTCCGCTGCCGCTGCCGCCGGCGGCGGCGGGAAGGGTGGGATGTCGGGCGGTCGCGTTGCTAGGCGGAAGGTGGAACTCCGCCGAGGTAAACTCGGTGGCCTCCGATTGAACGGCAGATAACCGCTCATGTTGCCGGCTCCGTTCAGATACCGGACTGAACACCCCTGCTCACGACGCCCACCTACCGACTCGTCATCGTGGCTAGGTCCCACTGGCTGGCATCTGCCGAGACGACCGCTTGGCGGCCGTGGCCTGTCACTTCTCCGAGCCCAGCGGTCCAATCGGTTGTTTCGAGATGACGATCTCGTCCAGGTACAGGTGATGATCCTGCTCGGCCGTCCACGTGCCGCCCAGATAGACGTTGATCCACACCGCTTCGATCTTCAGCCTGTCGACGGCGCGAAACCGCGAGTCCGTCTTCTCAAAGGCCAGCTGACCGTCCACCCACCCGCGCAGGACGCCGTCCGGCTGACCCGGCGTATTCAGCCGTACGTACTGCTCGATGCAATACCAGCGATTGTTTTCCAGAAAACCCAGCTTGTCGCGGTCCCAGACCCAGTTGGAGCCGTAGATCCCCTTCATGTCCATGTGGTAGCAGTAGAACCCGATCGGCGTACGGCCGTCCTTCTGCCCTTCGAACAATCCGCGGGCGGACCAGCCGTCGGTCCCGTTCACGGGCCGGCCGCCCCACCCGGCCTTTCCGTAGGTCCCGCCGATCCCAGGCAACTTGCCGCCGTGGCGCGGCGTCCAGTCGTCAGCGAATCGCAAGTAGTATCGAAAATAAACCTCCTCCGGCTCGTGCCCTAGACGTTTCTTGAATGGGAACGCCAAACTGAGCCCGTAGTGTCCGCCCTGCTCGACGCGAACACGTAGTGCCCGGCCGCGCAGTGGCTCGAACTTTCGCTCTGGGTCTGACTGGACCAACTGCGTCCGCTCCGGCGGTTTCGCCAAGCCCCACTGCTGAAGCCATGCGTCGGTGTCGAAGTCACAGTACAAGATCACCTGCGGCAAACCGCCGTTCGGTGGCGATTCTGCTCCCCAGGCGCAACATGCCGTCAGCCCGAACACGAGCCATGCCCGTTGTATCATCGTTGCTTCCTCCCCATTGCGTTATCGATTCAGCGCCTCGCGGTGACGCCGTGTGTCACGCTCGATCTGCTCGCGGCTCTCGTACGGTAGGTAGGCCGCTCGCATCACAAAACCGTATGCCTCACCGACCTGATAATCCTGGATGAACCATTGGAAGTCCCAGGCCGGATTCCCCGAGCCGCCTCCGGAAGGCGACTGGGCCAGCCAGATGCGGTCGCATGCTCGGAACATCTGCACATAAGCCATCGAGTGACTGACGCCGAAATACCACGGCTCGGTATAGACGTACCGGGACGGATGGTTGACCAGCGTCAAAGGGAAATCAGCGTCCACCTGCGGCAGCGATGCCCGGTCGGCGGGCCCGTGCGTGCTGTCGGTTCCGTGCGCCGGCGAGACGGCTTCGATCCATCGTGGCGGGCCGTTCTCGTCGCGTCCGTGTCCCCGGAAGAAGATGGCTCCCGATTCCGGTTGATGGATGTAGCTGGCCCAGAACAGCCCGATGTATCCGTTGCGGTAGCCGCCGGCTCTGGGAATGCACTCGAACGTGTACTCGATCGTTCCGTCTTCCAGCAGCTGGTAACGGCCGCAGCTTTCCAGCTTCCAGTTGGCCGTTGGCGGCTGGTAGACCTCGACGGTATGACGATCCACGACGCGCAGCTGCATGGGAGACTTGCGGGGTTCAAATTTTTCTTTCAGACCGGCCTCCGTTCCGTCGTGGATGTGTTCAAAGTTCAGTCCGGCCACCGCCGGCACGAACAGATTAGCGTCCCGGCGCCGGTGGGTCAGCGACGCCACGCCGTTGTAACCCGCCCGGTGGCCGGGCAGGTCCGGCAGATCCAACTGTGCGTTGTCGACGACGACGGCCCGTACGTCGCCTCGCTGCAGCACAACGTAATGCTCCTCGGCCAACTGGAAACGCACGCTGGAGTCGGTCAAGCTGGTGACGCCTGGCGCGGCCAGCGGATGTTTCGCGATGGCAACGCCCGGGATGCAGAAGGCGGCACACGCCCACAGAAAAGCGGCGGCAGACGAGGCCGGTGATCGACAGAAACGATCGGACTGGGCGAATCTTGCGGGTGGTAGCGAACTCGTCAGCATGTCTTCACGTTCTCCTTCCTGCGATGATCAAGCATTGTTGCAGATGGCGGCGGAAGATGACAGACTGGTTGAATACGTGGGTCGCGAATCATGCTGCCAGCGACCGATCCTTGGAGAATCGTCCATGAAGTGTTCTGACAAATGGCAATCTGTATTTGGCATCGGCCCATGGTTTCTGATGACGATCACCCTGGCCGCCCTGCCCCTGAAAGCTCCCGCTGCAGAAGACTCGCCAGCGTCAGCGACTAGTACGCAGTCGGCCGACGTGCTCGTGTACCGCACAGACCAGGGCGTATCCTTTCAGGTCACCGCTGAAGGCTTGTCCTTGATTCAGGTCGGCGGCAGGGATTTGGCCTGCGGCGGTTGGTCGGTGTTTAATGCGGAGCCGTGGTTCAAGGACTCCGGCTCGGGGCGGGTGGACACCAGGGCAAGCGCACTATGCTAGCACATCGAAACCCCGTATTTTTCGGGCTCTTCCGGCATCAGGTGCTTAATCGTGTCACTGCGCGGGGGCCCCTCAACGAATAGATAGCCCAAAACACCGGAAAACCGGTGCTAGCATAGTGCGCTCGCCCTGGGGTGGACACCAAGCCGTGGCGCGAGAAGTCGATCGCCGTCGTGGGACGACGGCAGGCCCGGGTTCGCCACATCAAAGGCGATATCACCTGCCTGATGGACTACACGTTCGCGGGAGAAGACCTGCTGATCTCCGCCCGCGTCGAGAACGAGCACGCGGAGGAGTCGCTCAACGTCGTCGGTTTCTCGGGCTTGGAGTTCAAGTTCGACCAGCCGCCCACAGGTCTGATGATGGTCCAGCACATCAGCTACTTTCAGGCCCATGGCGTGGGGCTCTGCCACCCCGGACACTGGTCCAGGATCGGCGGCAGTTACGCGGTGGACGGTTCGATGGGCGTGGGACTTTCGCCCTGGAAGACAGGCTGGAATCGCACGCTGTTGCTTTGGGACTACGCCGACTGGAACCCGGACAGGCGGGAGAAACTTCCCCAGCGGCGGCTGATGTACTTCGTCGTCGCCCCGGTCCCGGCGAGCGGGGCGAGGACTTTCGAGATGAAGATGCGTGTCAGCCCTGACCGCGACTGGAAACACCTGCTGGAACCGTACCGCGAGCATTTCCAGACAACCTTCGGCTCCGTCCGCTACAAGGCCGATTCCCGCTGGATCGCCACGGACTATCTGAACCACAGCCAGCAGGCCATTTCGCCAAGCAATCCCTACGGTTTTCATGGCGGCGCCCGGCGATTCGACCGGCCCGAAGGCGTCCAGGAGTTCTGCGACCGGCTGATCCCGGTGCTGAAACGGGCCAACGGGCAGGGAGTGATCGTCTGGGGCCAGAGCGGCGATGATCCTCGCGGGGCCATGTATCGACCCGATTTCGACATCCTGCCGCCCGAAGTGGAAGCCAACTGGACGGCGCTGGCTCAGCGTTTCCGCGAAGTCGGCCTGAAAATCGGCGTTACTACCCGGCCGTCGGACATGGCGGTACGGCTGGACTGGAAATCGGACCAGGTGATCTCGATCAACGCCGACGATCCCGGACACCAGGCCATGCTGTTGCGACGTTTCCAGAACATGGTCGAGAAAGGCTGCTCGCTCTTCTATCTGGATAGCTTCGGCAACGACCTGGAGCACGTGAAACTCATGCGGTTGCTCGCTGGAAGAAACCCAGTTGCGTTATCTCGACGGATTGGGCAACTGGAAGTCTACTCCAGGCACTCCGTAATCTTCTTCGTCACCTGCTCGACCTGAGCCGCGACGCCCTGGGCGTTGAAGTGCACGCCGTCCGGGGACCAGTATACAGGTTGGTCCTTTACCAGGCCGTACAGATCGTCCACGGCAATGCCTTCACGGGCCACGATCGCCTCGGCGATCTGATTTCTTGCCTGTAGGCGTAACAGCAGACCCTTGATCGCGTCGGCTCCACTTCGGCAGACGGTCCAACGTCACAAACAGCTCATGCCCGTGGACCTTCTTGACCCAGTCCGGCGGATTCCATTTCGGGTCCTTGCCCACGTGCCACGGCAAGCAGTATAGCCACCGTGGCCCACCCTTTGCCATGATCTCGGGGTTGGGCAATCCCTGGCATTCGCACAACGCGAGCATTTTGCCGGGCGTGACCTGGCCCATGATCTGAAACGCCTTCGGGAAACTGTCTTCCCGGAAGTCGGCCCAGCCGTACCAGGCGTTGGTGTAGATGTCGATGCCTGAGATGTCGACGTACTTGTCGCCGGGATAGAACCGCTTGCGGTACTCGATGGCCTCCACGTCCTTGCCGTGGTCGCCGGCCTTTAGTGCGGCGCTGTAGACCCAAATCAGATTGTGCAGCTTTCGCTCATGAACGAGGTAATCGAACACCATCCGCCACAGCTTCGCCGTGTTCTCGGGTGTCTTCGTGTCCGACCACCAGAACCAGCCGCCCTCGATCTCGTGCAGCGGACGCCACAGCACCGGCACCCTGGCCTTGGCCAACTGGTCCAGATAGTCGGCGTGCTGCCGAAGCTCCTCCATGACCGTCTCATGCTCCTTGGTGCCGGGCGTGACGATCTGCCCCACGTCGATCGGGGCGAAGCCGGGCCGTGTCGCCTCGAACGTGCCCCCCGTGGCCAATGGATTGGCCCAGTGCCAGGCGAACGACACGATGCCGCCCTGCTTGTGCCACCAGTCCTTCGACTGATCGACGGCACGCTGAAGCGTCCGCTTGTACTGGTCGTCCCAGCGCGTCTTGGACCAGCCGCTCAGATCCGAACTGATAATGGCCGGATACTTGCCGGTGGTTTCGTGGAACCGGTCGGCTTCCCAGAACTTGTCCTGGCCGATGAGGGTCTTCTGGCCGTAGATCGACGCTAGGTAGTCCAGCACCTCGCGGGCTTCCGCAGTCATTTCGGGATTGGCGGGTTCGATCGCCCGCAGAGGTAACGGCGCGGCGGCAAAAGCCGTCAGGAGCAACGCCTTGACGATGCCCCGTCGAACATCCCCGGTGGTGTTTTCCATGAAAATCGTCTCCTATTCTGCGAACGTCCCCAGTTCTGGCTTCTCCGCAAGTTCGTAGTCACCTGCTCAACATACAGAATATAACTCCTTGCCGTCAAGCAACCGTGTCCCCCGATCCTTTCACCAGAATCAAGTATTCCTCTTGGGCATGCCGGTGGGCGCGATGCACGCCCTTGCCCGGCTTCACGATCGCCACGGCCGTCAGCACGTCTTTCGTGTCTGCCGTCTCGCCGATGAAGTAGCGCCGCATCTCGCCTCAGTCGGCTTGATGGGCTGGGGCGTCGTCGAAGCTGACAATCCCGGACTTGAGCGGCTTGGGCGGACATCGACGGCTTCGGCAGGCGACCACGCGACCAGGCTAAAGGCCGCGGTCACGACGAGGATTCCGCAGAATGTCATTCGTTTTCCAGTTTCTCGCAGCATGGATCTCTCCTTCAAGGTTGGGGACTACCTTGTGTCCGCTTTCGCTTCGTCGGCCCGCCACAGCCAGCGCAGCGAATCCGGCAGGATCGCCCCGCCGTGCTTGCCGCTGTGCCCGCCCGTGCCGCCCACGAATTTGTGGTCGTACTGCTTGAACTTCAAGGCCGCCTCCATCTCCAGGTTCGCCAGCCACCAGTTGCCCCAGATGTTGTCCAGGTCCTTGTCACCGTCCTGGAGGAAGACACGGATCGGTTTGTTCGGCTCCGCGCGAATGTCCTCGTCGTCCGCCAGGGCGGGAGCGGTCAGGCACAACATCAAAATCATGGTGCATATTTTCATGGCGTCGACCTTTCATGGCTTGCACGGCTGCATCCTCACTACCATTGCGACGTATCCGGTCTGCCCGGTATCGCTCTTCCTGCGGCGGTTGCTCGGCAGGATAGCACAATCAGAAGGATCGACATGTGGCTTGCCTACTGCACTTGCGGTTTGTCGGGGAGCACCTGAATCGTGATGTCCTTGTACCACGCCTCGCTCGCGGCGCCCTGGTGGATTTGCAGCCCGAAGACGCCCTCCTGGGGAATCGTCGGGTCG
>Ga0351852_10428_pt1 | contig 8237 bp, 7 predicted proteins | sample TotcelHFGM3001N6_FD_206802 | JGI IMG/M metagenome (GOLD analysis project Ga0351852, IMG submission 206802) | Enriched cells from coal bed in the Powder River Basin, Montana, United States - Total cells FGM rep1 HSBNCT.FGM.300.1.N6 ...
TATCGGATCTTTCAAATTGACATGAACAATCAGCCCATCCACTCCCATGTTTTCACACTGCTGTAACTGGTGTCGCAAGGTTTTCCAGCATCGAACACGTTGAAATCTTGTAAGCCCACTAATATTGGAGTTGTCGGGAGCATGGAGAAATATTTTCTGAATGTGGTGTTGTTTTTTTAATTGTTCAAAAATGCTTTGATAATGGAAGCGGGTTTTGGCTCCTGTAAAAATAGCGGGATCGACCACCATCTGGCAAGTCTCAATCTGGAGAATGTCAATGATTTTAATCCATCGGTCAATAGCTTGTTTTCCAGAAATTTGAATCCCTATCATTTCATAATACTATAATAGCTTATGGAAAGAGTGCAAAAATACTTTCCAATTTTTTTAGCTTTGAAAAAGGGAGGGAAAGATGAAAATACTTATTATCGGAGGGGGTCCTGGCGGTTATGTGGCTGCCTTGTCTGCTGTGCAAGCTGGAGCCAGAGTTTTCCTAATAGAAAAGGAGCATCTGGGAGGAACTTGCGTGAATCGTGGATGCATCCCCACCAAAGCATTACTAAAAGCTATCCATCCCATCGTTGAATTGAAACGATATCAATCCATGGGGGTTGATTATTCAGGACTAAGGACAGATCTAGTCAAGATCAGATCTCATGCTCAAAAAGCAGCTTTGTTGTCACGCAGTGGAGTGGAATATCTTTTAAAAAAACGTGAAGTCCAACTCATTCGTGGGGAAGTTATAGGGAGCAAAGAAGGTGCAGTAAAAATCAGGCTTTCTGATGGCGAAGAGTTTATGGAGAATTTCGATAAGTTGATCATTGCCACAGGCTCTGAACCCTCGCTCATTCCTGGAATGTCTGTGGATGGAGAGCATGTTATCACAAGCGACGAAGCTCTATTATTAAAAAAGATCCCTGAAACGCTATTAGTAGTGGGAGGCGGCGTGATAGGCATTGAAATGGCAACGATCTATCAAGCCCTGGGGGCAAAAGTGAGTATTGTGGAGATGATGCCCCAGCTACTGCCCGGCGAAGATGCAGAGTGTTCCAAAATTTTAGGCCAGTTGCTGATGAAAATGGGTATACAGATTTGGACGGGACAGAAAATTGAAAACATTGAAACACGCCCTGATGGGTGTAAGGTTTGCCTGAACAAGGACAATACCATCTCCCAGGAAGATTTTGAGCAAATCCTTATAGCTACCGGCAGAAAACCTTCAGTGCCCATGGCGGTGCTGGAACCCCTCGGAGTTACCGCATCACCCAAAGGCATCCCGGTAAATCCCTATATGCAAACCAATCATCCAGACGTATATGCCATCGGGGATGTCAATGGAGTGTCCCTGCTGGCACACACTGCGTTTAAAGAAGCTAAAATTGCCTGCAGTCATATATTGAGCAAGGAAACTCCACCTATGAATTACACCACGGTCCCTCGGGTAGTCTATTCAATCCCCGAATATGCCTCCACAGGTGATCTGAGCAAGGGGGAGGTTTTTTCTTTTCCCTATGCCGCCAATGGCAGAGCCAGAGCATGCAACATACGCGAAGGACTCATCAAGCTTTATGTTGAGGAAGGTCTGATCGTTGGATGCGCTATTCTGGGAGAAAACGCTTCGGATATGATTAGCATGGCCACCATGGCTATTGAAGAAAAACTTACTCTGCATCGTTTGGGAGAGATCGTTTTTCCTCATCCAACCTTTTCAGAAGTGTTTGCAGATGTCATCGAAGTAGCTCTGGGGAGCCCGATTCATCTGGCATAAAAAAAATAAAGTCTGCTTTTAGTCGGTTTTGTGGTCTTCGTCAGTAATGCCGGCGTCGGTGGTGGAGCAATCAGGGTTGTCTGGGCCGCAACCATCGGCGTCGTCAGCAAATAGGTCTTCTTCTTTGAAAGGAGTCATAAGCCCGACGATAAACACAATAGCTCCAGCAAGAATGATCATAGGTCCGAGAAGACCCCTGAGCACTACCATAAAATCGATAAACCATATAACAATTAGGAAAGCCCCTAGGCCAGCTACAAGGATGCCAAAAAACAAGTAAAGTAATTTTTTCATGATATCCTCCAGGCAAAAAAGATATGATTAGTTAGTAGCAACAAGCTTGATAATAATTTCATCGGAAGTTTGTGCGTTAACTTCGATTGTTTTGTTTTGGCTTTGGTATCCCTCTTTGCGAATTTCGATGGTGTGCTTTCCGTGAGGAAACATCACGGTAGTTTCCTGGTTGAAACTCATCTCGAATTTTCCGTTGAGGTAAAAATCACACAGATCGAGGTCTGTTCGAATCAGGATCGTCCTGCGTTCGGGAGGCATGGTAATGGTTTTACGGATTTCGGTATTTTTTTCGTCAAGATAAACAGGCTCCTGGTGCTCTCTTCCAGTTTCATCCACGATACGAAGCATGTAAATACCGGGTTTGATTTTGACCTCAGTACCAGGCAGGGAGATGTCGGTCTCGCCGAGGAAAACTTGAAGCTTTTGGTCGGAGGGAAGGTCTAAAAAGGCTTTAACCTGGATAGGATCAGTACCAAAGGGTGAAGTAGAGCTTGGATTTGCTGTTTGACCGTTTGGACCCGAAGGAGCAAGCACCCGTTGGACTCCCCAGGTAATAATAAAAATTACTATAACCGCAACAAAGACCCAGATTCCGATTCGCAGCCAATTAACATTCATTTTGTTTTTCATAATCTATTCATCTATAATTTAACTGAAATTTAAACCCTGTAAAGAGGAAAAAAAATGCAAAGAGATGATTTCGACTTTAAAAGAATTGATGAAAAGTGGCAGAATTACTGGGAAGCTAATGAATTGAATCAAAGGTCCATCGATCCTTTGCGAGTCAAATATTATATTCTGGATATGTTTCCCTATCCTTCGGCCGAGGGCTTGCATGTAGGCCACCCTGAAGGCTATACGGCCAGCGATATCGTCTCACGCTATCAAACGATGAATGGCTACAATGTCCTTCATCCCATGGGATGGGATGCCTTTGGGCTTCCCACCGAAAACTATGCGATAAAAATGAAAATTCATCCTCAAAAAGCCACTGAACACAATATTGCCAATTTTCGCAGGCAAATAAAACGTTTGGGCTTTAGCTACGATTGGAGCAGAGAAGTTAACACTTCTGATCCGAAATACTTCCGATGGACCCAATGGATTTTTCTTCAACTTTATCGTAAAGACTTGGCTTATATTTCGGAGGCAGCCATCAACTTTTGCCCAGAGTGCAAAACAGGTTTGGCCAACGAAGAAGTCAGTTCAGGTCATTGCGAAAGATGCGGAAGTACCATCGAGCGCAGATCCATGAAACAGTGGATGCTCAAAATCACTGCCTATGCGGATCGCTTGCTTGCTGACCTTGATTCATTGGATTGGCCCGAGAAAATAAAAGCTATGCAACGACATTGGATTGGGCGTTCCGAGGGTGCTGAAATCCAATTTCAGCTTAAAGCTTCCAGTGAATTTTTGACCGTATTCACTACACGTCCTGATACTTTGTTTGGCGCTACCTATCTTGTTCTTGCCCCCGAACACCCCCTGCTCCAATCTAATATCAGCGAGGCTTTTCGCCCTTCCTACGAAAACTACCTAAAACAAATGCAGTCGAAAAGTGACCTGGAACGTACTGAATTGAGCAAAGAAAAAACAGGCATCAATACTGGTTTGATGGCTATTCACCCCATTTCAGGCAAAGAAATTCCAATTTATGCTTCCGACTATGTCTTGATGAGCTACGGTACGGGTAGTATTATGGCGGTGCCTGCCCATGATCAAAGAGATTACGATTTTGCCAAAGTATTTGCTTTGCCAATTATTCCCGTCATCCAGCCTGAAGATGGTCTAATTCCTGAAGATAGGGCTTATGAAGCCGAAGGGATCATGATCAATTCAGACCAATTCAATGGCATGCCCTCAGAAAAAGCTAAAAAAACCATAGTCGAATGGTTGGAAAAAGAGGGCAAAGGTAAAAATACCATTCAATACCGTCTCCGAGACTGGGTTTTTTCCAGACAACGTTTTTGGGGAGAGCCCATCCCTCTTGTTCATTGTGAGCACTGTGGTATTGTTCCCTTATCAGAAAACGATCTGCCCCTGGAGCTACCCAAAGTAGACCATTACGAGCCCAGCGGAACAGGTGAATCTCCTTTGGCAACGATGGAAGCCTGGGTCAACACAAGCTGTCCTCACTGCAAAGGGCCTGCTAAAAGAGAAACCAATACCATGCCCCAATGGGCCGGCTCTTGTTGGTACTATATACGATATATTGATCCTAAAAACGACCAGGAACTAGCCTCCAAAGAAGCTATCAACTATTGGCTTCCAGTAGATTTATATATCGGTGGAGCAGAGCATGCAGTATTACATCTTTTGTATGCCAGATTCTGGCATAAGTTCTTGTTTGATCTTGGCATAGTAAACACCACTGAGCCTTTCCTAAAGCTTCGCAACCAGGGGATGGTGCTCGCTGAAGATGGAAGAAAAATGTCCAAATCCCTGGGCAACGTCATCAATCCAGACGAGGTTTTGGATCAGTATGGAGCTGACGTAGTGCGATGCTACGAAATGTTTATGGGTCCTTTCGACCAGGAATCCCTTTGGAGCACCCAGGCAATAGAAGGAGTCAACCGTTTTATTCGAAAAGTATGGGCACTATTCGACCCCTCCTATATTGGGGGTACAGAAAACTCCCAGGATACCCTCCGTCTAATGCATAAAACTATTGAAAAAGTCAGCCACGATATTCAACATTTTTCATTCAACACTGCGATTTCCTCTATGATGATTCTGGTAAATCATCTGGGCAAATCAGAGCGCAGATCTAAACAGGTTCTTGAAACTCTCCTCCAGATTTTATCCCCCTTTGCTCCCCATTTATGCGAAGAACTATGGAATCAACTCGGTCATAAAAAATCCATATTTCTCAGCACCTGGCCCAAGTTTGACCCTGAGCTGGCAAGAGATGAGCAAATCGAGATGCCCGTTCAAATCAATGGAAAGCTCAGAGAAAAATTCATGGTTTCGGCTGATATTAGTGAAGCTGAATTAAAAGACTTAGTGCTATCGAGCGAAAAAGTACAACAATTTCTCGAAGGTAGAGAAGTCAGAAAATGGATACTCATCCCAGGTCGTCTGGTCAATATCGTGGTATGAAAAAAACCTCCAGAGCCCTATGGATTAGAAAGCTGCCAGCAGTAATAGTTTTAAGCATAGTATTGCTGATGCTTGGGGGATATACCGCTCTGGATAGGCTAGCTGGTTTGAATTATCTAGGATACCCCGAATCTCTCTCCACTGCCATCCTCCATCAAAACAATGACATAATACTCTACTTTCTGGATCGACCCTTTGAACCCTCCTACGAAAAGCTGTATTCTAAAACGCTTGAAGACGGGGCATTAAAAGAAGAGGAACTTACTTTGTTGACCCGTCTCTATCACACCTACCCCCATACCTTTATCGATCAAAACTCAGCAGACTTTTTTTCCCAACTCCTCAAAATCCCTGACTGGGAGATATTTTTCAACTACCCCTTACCTTTAAGTCTCTTGGATAAGCTTGCCCTAGAAGCCAACATGATGGAGCTGTCTGAAGAAGAGGTTTGCCTGGTAAACAGTCCCCATATTCCTGTCCTGATGTATCACAAGCTTGATAATAGCAAGCAGTGGATCGATGAAAAATCTTTCATTTGGCAACTTGAGCAATTGAATAAGGCTGATTTTAGCACCATACGTGCAGATGCTTTTATGAAGGGGGATTTTTCTGCCATTCCAGAAGGTAGAAAGCCCATCTTACTCACTTTTGACGATGGACGTCGAAGCCAGTTTCAACTACTTGAAAATGGAAAAGCTGATCCAAAGAGTGGAGTAGGAATGATGGAAAGTTTCGCAGAAAAGTATCCTGCTTTTGGCAAAAATGCAGTGTTTTATCTCTATTTTACCGTTATCCCCTTTGAAAATATCCACGATCCAACGCAATGGAAAACAAAAATCACTTACCTCCAGGAAAACGGTTTCGAAATAGGCAATCATACCTTCGACCACCAAATTTTAACAAAGTTTAAACCCGAGCTGGTAAAAAAAACCCTCGACCAGTTTTATCAGGTGCTGGAATCCCTTCCTGCTTGTAAAATTGAAGATGCTATGACTTTGTGCTATCCAGGGGGAGAGATACCTATGGATCGTTCGGGTATAGAGCAATACTGCTACAAGGAAAAACCCTTACTGGGGGCTTTTACTGCCTGGGGAGGAAGATCTCTGATTCCGATTCACCCCAAGGCAGACAAATACAATCTGCCACGATACGACGGAAACGACGAACACGTCAAGCAAATAGTCCAAAAAGAATTTTTCAGAAAAAAAAGCTATACCTTCATGCTTCCACGGTTTTACACTTCATCTCTCGATTCCATGAAGCTTTTTTTAAAAGAACACACAAGCTTGCTTCAACACGATCTCATTTGGAAAGGCAACTGGATAAACCGTATGGATGAAGCGCAAAGAACGGAGGACAAATGATAGGACCACTGGAACATCAACACGTAGCCTATATCGTCGGAGGGCTCGGGATTTTTCTCTATGGACTGGTCAGCTTCAGCGAATACCTAAAAGAAATTGCTGGCGTGAGACTGAAATCCATTTTGGACGCTGCTACTCGTTCCCCATGGACAGGTCTTTTAACAGGGGTGCTCATGACCATGCTTGTTCAATCCTCTTCTATTGTATCCATTGTCACCATAGCCTTTGTAAACTCCGGCTTGCTACGCTTTGATCAAGCTCTTGGTTTAATCTTCGGTGCCAACATCGGTACTACCATCACTGCTCAGATTGTAGCATTCAAAATTACCGAATGGGGTTTTTTCATCTTTCCCATTGGGCTGTTATTTTTTCTTCTGGGGCGAAAAAAAAGGATACGCGACATTGGTCAATCCATTATAGCTTTTGCTACCCTGCTAATTGGTTTGTATTTAATGGAAAAAGGTCTCTATCCTCTAAGGAACTATGAACCCTTTATTCAGCTTATGGCATCGATGGGTGAACATCCATTCAAGGGCATCATGGTCTCATCCCTATTCACAGGCATTATTCAATCTGAGCAAGCATGCGTTTTTCATATTCGTAATATTTGCGTTCGCGATAGATGTTAAAAGCTTTTCGAATGAGCAAAAATATAAGCAGAAGCACATTGACTATCGATAAAATCACTATCAAAACGAGAATCAAAAGCTTCATTTATATCCTCCAGCTAAAGATAAACCATTTTAAACTATTTTTCCTTATTTGAAAACAAATATAGGATAAAATTTAAACTATCAACTTGAAAAGCTGGAGGTATTGAGCTGAATAATATTAAACGCATGATCTGCCACGCGCTCGAGGTTCATGATTATATCGGTAAAAACCAGCGCAGATTCAACTTCTGTTTCACCGCTGATATAAGTTTCAGAACGATGACTACGATAGTCTTTTACATTTTGGTCGATTTGCTGTTCAATGCTAACCGCTTTTTTCATGATTTGATCGGGGTATTCGAAAAGGTTAAATGTATTGATAGCCTGCATGATATTTTGGTTTACCAGGGAATAGAGCTCTTTGATGATCCATTTGGTGCCTTCGTTGACTCGTACATTGTTTTCAAAAATAAATTCTGAAATTTCAAAGAGATTGGTGGCATGATCGCCCCAGCGTTCAATATCATCAACACTTTGCATGAGAGCTGATACTGCCTGGCTCATTTCATCCGATATGTTTTCACCGTGAATATCTCGAAGGTAAGTCAGTGTTTTGCGTTGAACTTCATTGACCAGATTTTCCAGCTCCCAGACGCGTTTAGCCTCGGAATAGGGCAAGTCACCTGCAATATTTTTTATCTGGGAATCAAGCATTTCATGGGCTACCGTAGCCATACGATAAAGTTCTTTTCTAACCGCATCTACAGCTAAGGAAGGGGTTTGCAACAATCTTCGGTCGAGATAAGCGGTACCTTGCAAACACGTTTTTTCCTCACCTTTCAGCAGGCTCTTGATAATACGTGAAAAGAGAGGTATTTGCCAGACCCAAAACAAACTCCATAGAATATTAAAAAAGTGAATGGCTATTGGCTACCAGACGTTCAACGCTCATATCTCCCAATAAGCCGGAAACAGAAAAGACAGCTCTTTCATACCAACCATTGACGATAAAAGGATAAATAATGATGACTCCCACTACATTGAACAAGAAATGAGACA
>Ga0351852_10430_pt1 | contig 8228 bp, 9 predicted proteins | sample TotcelHFGM3001N6_FD_206802 | JGI IMG/M metagenome (GOLD analysis project Ga0351852, IMG submission 206802) | Enriched cells from coal bed in the Powder River Basin, Montana, United States - Total cells FGM rep1 HSBNCT.FGM.300.1.N6 ...
CTCGAATGACGCTCGAACTGAACAGCACGATGGACGACGAGGCGACACCTGTCGCCGAGCGATCTGCCGCGCGCACCGACGCACCGACGCCTCGCCCCATCGACGCGCCCGCTTACGAGTTGGTGCTCGAGCCCGGCAGCGCCGAACGTCACTACTGGCTCGACCTTTGGCGTTATCGCGAGTTGTTTTACATCCTCGCCTGGCGGGATATTTCGGTCCGCTACAAGCAGACAGTCATTGGCGTGGCCTGGGCACTGATCCAGCCGCTATTGACGATGCTGGTGATGACGGTCATTTTCAGCCGCGTGGCCGGACTGCCGTCCGAAGGCAACGCCCCCTACGCGGTGATGGTCTTTGCCGCCATGCTACCCTGGCATTTTTTTTCCACGTCGCTATCGACGTCCAGCCAGAGCCTGGTGGGCAACGCCCAATTGATTTCGAAGGTCTATTTTCCGCGGATGATCATTCCTGCCAGCAGCGTGATCGTCAGTTTCGTAGACTTTTTGAATCTCGTTTGCGATTCTGATCGGCATGATGGCCTGGTACTGGTTCTGGCCCGATTGGCGAATCTTGACGCTCCCGTTGTTCATGGCTTTAGCCTTCTTGGCCGCGATTGGCCCGGGTCTGTTCATCACGGCGATGAACGTCAAGTACCGCGATTTCCGTTACGTGATCCCGTTCATTGTCCAGTTCGGCTTGTACATTTCCCCCGTCGGCTTCAGCAGTTCGGTGATTCGCGAGCGGTTTGGTGACAACATTTTCCTGCTGTATTCTCTAAATCCCATGGTCGGCGTGATCGGCGGTTTCCGCTGGGCCATCCTGGGCGGCGAAAGCCAGATCTACTGGCCCGGCTTCGCCCTGTCGATGGCGCTGGTCGTGGTTTTTCTCATCCTAGGCGTATGGTACTTCCGAAAGACGGAAAAGACGTTTGCAGACGTGATCTGAGTCGAGAGCGCAGGGCGAAGAGCCGCCGCCACAGTCGTGTCCTGCTCTCTGCTCTCCGCTCTCCGCTCTCCGCTCTCCGCTCTCCGCCCTCCGCCCTCCGCCCAATGTCAGCAAAGTCCCGCCCGCGCCGCATCCGCGAACTGGTTCGCCAGTTCAAGGAAAACGGCATGAAGCTGATGCTCGAAGATCCGGCGAACGTCCGGGGATGTGCTCGGTCTGTTGGACGTCGCTTGGTGGGACGACATTGACTTCAGCCGCCTCGATCAGGTCAAGACCACGTTTATCCGTAGCGACTACCGGCACCTGGCATCGGACCTCATCTTCACGGCGCCGCGGAGGGGCCCGGGTCGATCGCGCAAAGACTTGCTGATTTACCTGCTGATTGAACACCAATCGGAGCCTGACCGGTTGATGCCGTTACGGTTAGCCGATTCCCAAGTGCAGATCTTTCGGTATCAAGTGCGTCAATGGCTAAAAACGCATCCTTCGCCGGCCCGAATCTGCTTGTCGCCGGTGTTGCCCATCGTGTTCTACACCGGTCTGCGGCGTTGGCCGTCGGTGGGCACTTTAGCGGACTTGATTGAGCGGGGCGACGAGTTCCGGGAGGTGACGCCGATCGTAGAACGGCCGCTGTTTATCAATCTGCCGGAAATGGACGCAGCGAAGCTTGAACGAGACGGGGGCTTTTTCGGCTGGATCTTGCGGCTGTTTCAGGAGCGAAGGTCGCGAGCCAAAGAGTTCGACGAGTTGTTGGAGCGAGTGGTTGCGCATTTGGATGGCATGCCGGCGGCGGAACGGCGGCGACTGGGCGAGTTGCTTTCCTACATCCGGGCGATGCTGTATCCTGAACGCAGCGAGAGGGAGCAACGCCGGTTGCAGCAAATCATGGAGAATTCAGTCCAGAACGAGGAAACTCGTCAAGAGGTTATGAAAATGAGAAAAACAGGGGCAGAGGCACTGATGGAACGGGGCGAGCGGAAAGGCGAGCAAGAGGGCGAGCGGAGGGCCGGGATGCAAATCCGGCGGCAAACACTGGTGCGGCTTCTTCGTAAACGGTTCGGCAGCGTCCCATCGGAAGTAGTCCGCGTCGTGGAGGCCACCGATGACGTAGACCAACTCGACAATTGGCTCGACGGCTTCGCGACGGCCCAAACGCTGGAAGAACTAGGAATCGGCGAGCAGGTGTAACAGGGGACAGCGGAGGTCGGAGGTCGGAGGTCAGCGCCTTGGTTTTGATACCGCGAAGCGGTTAAAGATCATAGCCCAGGGTCAGCGCAGCGCCACCCTGGGTAACGATTCCCATCGTGATCGCCAACCCTGAAGAGGTTGCACAGGCAACGCACCAAGCACAACGCACCAAGCACAACGAACTAAGCACCACGCACCAAGCACCACGAACCTAGCACCACGAACCAAGCACCACGAACCAAGCACCACGAACCAAGCACAACGAACCAAGCACAACGAACCAAGCACCACGAACCAAGCACCACGAACCAAGCACCACGAACCAAGCACGACGAACAACGAACAGCAGTCGAAAAATTAGCCTTGCATTCTGTAATCACCCCAACTAACCTTAAGCTCCGCCCGCACCATCCCCGTTTCCGGTTATATCCCGCGGCAGGCGTTGGTGTCCAAAATAAGGCGGTGCTTGGCACCCACGGGAACGGAGTGCGCGCGGACGAAGCCTCGAACACTGGACGAACCAGTCACAAATCGCCCGGACAAATCGTAACTGCCCACGGATTGCGCGATTTTCGCGGGCACAGAGCTGATCGCAAAGCGGCGTCAAGCCGCCGCACTCCAAAATCGACCGGCAGACCGCCAGCACAGGCCCACGGATGGCAGAGCGAACCCATGGATGAAGAGAACCTCCATCCCACAGCCCCAATTCAGGAACAGAAGCGGGGCTCAAAGCAATTGGGCGATGCATGAAGGTAGCGAGAGCGAGCAACGCAGGTTGCAGCAAATCATGGAAAACGCGGTTCAGAACGAGGAAACTCGTCAGGAGGTTATGAAAATCAGAAAAACAGGGGCAGAGGCACTGATGGAAAGGGGCGAGCGCCAAGGCGCGCAAAAGGCCGGTCTGTTGACCCGGCGGCAAACGCTGGTACGTCAGCTTCGTAAGCGATTCGGCAGCGTCCCATCGGACGTAGTTAGCGTCGCAGAGGCCACCGACGATGTAAAGCAACTCGACGACTGGCTCGACCGATTGGTTACCGCGCAAACGCTGGACGAACTAGGAATCGGCGAGCAGGTGTGAAAGGGAACAGCGGAGGTCGTGAGGTCGGAAGTCGGAAGTCGGAGGTCAGCGTCTTGGTTCTGATACCGCGAAGCGGTTAAAGATCATAGCCCAGGGTCAGCGCAGCGCCACCCTGGGTAACGATCCTCATCGTGATCGCCAGCCCTGAAGGGGTTGCACAGGCAACGAACCAAGCACCCCGAACCACGCACCAAGCACCAAGCACCAAGCACCACGCACCACGCACCAAGCACCAAGCACCAAGCACCAAGCACAACGCACCCCCGAGGCCGACATTTTTTTGCCAATGTCTTCGCGTCTTCGCGCTTTTGCGTGAGCCCCGGCGTTAGCCACAAAAAGCACAAAAGGCACAAACAGTTCGTAAATTAAAACTGACAACTGACAACTGACAAAACCATGCCCATCCTAACACCGCAGACCGATCGATATCCTCCGGACTTATTCGACCGCGAGAACTTGGGCGACGAGTCCGAAGCGAGCTGGTGGGCGATGTACACGATGTCGCGTCGCGAGAAGCATCTGATGCGGCAGCTAGTACAGTTGGAGTTGCCGTTTTATTGTCCGATCATTCCCAAGCGGAATCGTTCTCCGGGCGGCCGTATCCGCACCTCGTACTTGCCCTTGTTTGCCAACTACGTGTTCTTGTATGGCGACAACGAGCAGCGTTACCAGGCGATGACCGGCAACTGTGTGGCTCGTTACACGCCTGTTGTGAACGGCGTCGAGTTGACGCGCGACTTGCGGCGGATCTATGGTTTGATCCAAGCCGGCGTGCCGTTGACGGCCGAATCGCGGCTCGAGGCCGGCGACCTGGTCCGTGTCCGCAGCGGCCCGTTTCGCGGTTACGAAGGCTACGTCATCCGTCGCGAAGGCCAGCGGCGGTTGCTGGTCGCCGTCAACTTTCTCCAACAAGGCGCCTCGTTCGCCCTCGAAGACTGCGAACTCGAACCCGTCTAACAAGAATTGCTTGGCAGGAACATAAGAAATCGACGAACAAACGTCGTCCTGGTTTTTCGGGCATATTCCTGCCACCCACATTCCTGCCGCCAGAAATCACGACACTGCCCCGCCATCGCCATGCAACGCCGCACCCGACTGCTGTTCCTGAACCGTTCGTACTGGCCGGACGCCGAGGCGACCGGCCAATTGCTGACCGAGTTGTGCGAAGGCCTAGCGGGCGGCGACCACAAGTCAGACGTCAGCGCCACAACCGGCGAACCACAAACGACGAATCACGAGCGAGGCATACCCCCTTCTCGCCTCGCCATCACCGTCCTGTGTGGTCAGCCGAATGCGAACCCCACGGGCGCGGCCTACCGCCGCTGGGGGCGCGAAGTGCGTCACGGGGTGACGATTCATCGCGTGTGGCACACGCAGTTTGCGAAAGGGTTTCTGCCTGGTCGAGCGGTGAACTATATCAGCTTTCTGCTGACCTCGCTGTGGGCCGCCTGCTGGACGCAGCGGCCGGACGTCGTGGTGGTCGAGACGGATCCGCCGTTGTTAAGTCTGATCGGCGGACTGCTGCAGCGGTGGCGCGGGGCACAACTCATCGTCTACTTGCAGGATATTCATCCGGACATTGCCGTGGCGTTGGGCAAGCTGCGTGCCAACTGGCTGACCCGCCTGTTGCGACGGCGATTATTCGCCGTGTATTGCCGCGCGGACCGGGTGGTGGTGCTGAGTCGCGACATGCGGCAACATGTAATCGCGGGCGGGGTCTCGGCCGAGCGGGTCGTGATCGTACCCAATTGGATTGATGTATCCGTCGTGTACCCTATCAAACAGGCGAACGTTTTCCGGCAGCGGCACGGCATCGAGGGCCGGTTTTTGGTCATGTACTCAGGCAACCTGGGCTTGTGCCAGCGGTTGGAAGACGTAATCGCAGCGGCTGAAGTTCTGCGAGCGCGGACGGACATCTTATTTCTGCTGGTCGGTGCCGGAGTCTTGCAGCGACAACTCGAGGCGCAGGTCGCCCGGTTGAGCTTGGCCAACGTGCGGTTCTTGCCCTACGAGCCCAAGAGTCGCCTGGCCGAGAGTCTTAGTGCGGCCGACGTGCATCTGGTCCCGCTCGATGCGCGCGTTGCCGCCTGCCTGATGCCCAGCAAGTTCTATGGCGTGCTGGCGTCCGGCTCGCCGCTGATCGCCGTAGCCCCCGAGGCGTGCGAACTGGCTCAATTGGCGCGCGAGCACGGCTTGGGCCTGGTCGTGCCACCCGGCGATCCGGCTGCGTTGGCGGCGGCGATCGAGCGGCTGGCCAGCCAGCCAGCCGAGTTGTTCGAGATGGGCCGCCGAGCCCGCCGGTTGGCCGAGCGGCAATTCGACCGGCGAACCGTCACGGCCAGATTCGCCGACGTGTTGAATTCAGTGCTTCCGTCCTAGTTGCGCTGCAGCCGCGTTTTTGCAGCTCCGCGTAACCCCTCCCTTGCTACGGACGATTCGAGTGACCGCCCATGACCCACATCTTCGTCTCCGGTTGTTACGACATCCTGCACGCAGGGCACGTCCAGTTTTTCCGCGAAGCGCGGGCCCTGGGCGACGAACTGACGGTCTGTTTCGCCTCGGCCGACGTGCTGTGGCAGCACAAGCAGCGGCGAAGTTCGTTGCCGGACGAGCACAAGGCGGCGATTTTGGCGTCGCTGACGATGGTCGATCGCGTGGTGATGGGGCACGGCACGAAGCACGGTTTGGACTTTGAAGAGCACTTCCTGCGCCTGCGGCCCGACGTACTGGCGGTGACTGAGGACGACCAGTACGGCGAGCTGAAACGGGCCTTGTGTGCCGAGGTCGGAGCGCGATACCACGTGTTGGAAAAGACGCCGCCCGAGTTCGAGCCGGTGTCGACCACGCAAGTTGTGCGTTTGATTCGGGCGCCCAGTCACGCGCCGTTGCGAGTGGATTTTGGCGGCGGCTGGCTGGATGTCCCACGGTTTGCCCGCCCCGGAGCGTACATCGTCAATTGCGCCATTTCGCCGCTGGTCTCGTTGCGGAATTGGCCGTATCGTGCCTGCGCCGGGCTGGGCGGCAGCGGCGCGTACGCGTTGCTGCGAGGGGACGACAGCGTCAGTTCCGAGTTGAATTTGGGCGTCGGTTGGCAGGACCCGGCGATCGTCTTCGAGACGGGGCTATGCGTGTGGAAGAGCGGTCCGCGGCCGCGGCTAGAGTTGAAGCGGGATGGTCGGATGCTGGCGGGCCGCATGGCCTTGCTGTGGACCGGTGCGCCGCATGACACGCCCAGCGTGGTGCAAGTGGATCGCGATTACGAGCTGATCGAGCGAGCCGGCAGCTTGGCGCGGCAAGCCGTCGTCCGGGAGGACCTCGAGTTGCTGGCCGCAGGCGTGCGGACCTCGTATCGAGTGCAGTTGGGCGAAGGCATGACGCCGTTGCCCGAGTTCTCGGAGGCGTTGGCGTGCAAGTATTGCGGCGGCGGCTGGGGCGGCTACGCCGTGTACCTGTTTCCCGACCAGTCCGTGCGGGACGGATTTGTCGGCCGTCAAGGCGTTCTGGCCGTCGAGCCGTATCTCAGGCACTGTTGCGAACCGAACGAATAACACGCTTCGCCGCCGGGTACCTTAATTTCCCGCGTTTCTTCGCGTCTTTGCGCCTTTGGGTGAGCCCCAAGAATTAGCCACAAGAGACACAAACCGCACAAAACCGTTCGCGAGTTCGTCGTGCTTCGTTCCGCGGTTACAACCACGAACCAAGCACCACGAACCAAGCACGACGAACAACGAACAACGAACAACGAACGACGAACGACGACACGAATGGCCATCGAGCGATTTGAAGACATCGAAGCGTGGCAGTTAGCGCGTCAGCTTTGCGATCGGCTTTACGAGCGTTTCAGTTCCGGGGCGTTTGCCAAGGATTTTGCCCTTCGGGACCAGATCGACCGGGCGTCGGGCTCGATCATGGACAACATCGCCGAGGGGTTTGACGGCGGATCGAACGCCGAGTTTGCCAGGTTTTTGAGTTACGCTCAGCGCTCGTGCGGCGAGGTCCAGAGCCAGCTATATCGGGCCTTGGGTAGAAATCACATCGACCGTTCGTTATTCGACCAACTTTACGCCGACACCGCGCTGATCCGCTCCAAGATCGGAGCCTTCATCAAGTACCTTAAGAACTGTTCCTAGTTCTTCGTTCGTAGTGCTTGGTTAGAACCCCGAACCACGAACCACGAACCAAGCTCTCCCCCGCCGGCCCGAGGTGTTCCTTTGGCGGCACGGCACGGGTATACTGAAGACGTGTCAAGGAGACAAACATGGCCACCGTCCAAGAAGAAACCAGCACGCCTGAAATCGATATTTTGACGCGGTTGCTCAAGAAAGGGACGCCAACGATGCCGTCCACGCTGGCGCGGTACCTGCTGAAAACCGGATTCGGCCAGCGCGACCAAGAGCGAATGCAGGAACTTGCCACGAGAAACCAACAGGGCAGTCTGGCACCGCCAGAGAAGGCGGAACTTCTCGGCTACGCCAAGGCCGGATGCTTGTTGGGAGTCCTCCATTCAGAGGCGAGGCAGGCTCTCATTGAAGAGGGCGTGTTTCCAGCGCGATGATGAGCGGGGAGCGGAGAGCAGGGAGCAGGAGACGGGGGTGTTTCGGTTCGAGAACTTCGAGATCTGGCAGCGGGCGGCGGACCTTGACCTTCCGTTGTTTGAGCTTGCGGATCGGTTGGACCGTCTGAAGTTGTTTCGCTTTGCCGAACAGCTGCGCGCGGCGGCGCTTTCGATCACGAACAACGCACAACGCACAACGAACCAAGCACAACGAACCAAGCACAATGGACATGTTCAGTCCACGGCTGACGACAAGCCATGGCGTTTTATCGCCCTGCAAGAGTTCGGCACGCGGGATGAAGCACGCTGGTGTGAACGAGAATTAAAGAAGTCTCGAGGAAGACGTCTGAAATGGATTGAGCGGTACCGCGTCTGACTCGCATACAGCTCGGAGAGGCGAAACGGCGGTATCCGGCCCATTTCACCAGCAAGTTGACAGATTGCGACGGAGAGAACAGCGAG
>Ga0351852_10431_pt1 | contig 8181 bp, 6 predicted proteins | sample TotcelHFGM3001N6_FD_206802 | JGI IMG/M metagenome (GOLD analysis project Ga0351852, IMG submission 206802) | Enriched cells from coal bed in the Powder River Basin, Montana, United States - Total cells FGM rep1 HSBNCT.FGM.300.1.N6 ...
GCCCCTTGATGGGTGTGCCATCGTCAAGGGGAGGCTGTGAGCTTTAGGGGTACTCTAACGATGACGGAATGTGGGGCGTGGTTGTGGTGCGTGGTGCGGGTGGTGCGGCACAGGCGCAAAAGATCCGCAGAAACGCCGGATTCAGCATTCGTAATTGCCAGGAATATCTAAAAACAACGAACAAACGTCCTCTGCAGTTCCTGGCATATTCCTGCCAATCAGATGCATCCCTGGGCGGCTATCGAGTGCTTACGTGGAAACGCGAAGAAGTTGGCAAAAATGGAGGGCAAAAAAATGACCGACAGACGAATGGGAGACAAGGGAATGAGCGGGTATCGTCCGTTGTCCGTTGTCCGTTGTCCGTTGTCCGTTGTCCGTTGTCCGTTGTCCGTTGTCCGTTGTCAGCGGGGGCGGACGGGGATAGGCGGCTTTGTGCGGTTTGTGCCTTTGTGGCTAATTCTTGGGGCTCTCACGCGAAGGCGCTAAGACGCGAAGGGGGGGCGTGGTGCGTGATTCGACCATACAGCCGGTTTGCGTCCTACCGTACCGCCGGCGCGCACTCCGTTCCCTTGGGTGGCAGGCACAGCCTTCCCGGCCTGCCCCTTCGGCGGGTGTAGCTATCGTCAGAGCGAGTCAGTGAGCTTCAAGGGTACCATGACGAGGGCGGAATGTAAGGGCAAATTCCAGTTGGCAGGGAGCACTTGTCCGTTGTCGGTGGTCCGGTGTCGGGTCGAGAGCGGCGTTGCGGTGCAGGACGCGCAGGATTTCATTTGTTGAACACCGAGAGCACAGAAAGCACGGAGGGGCAAAGGTGTATCTATAACCCCCAAGTTATAACCCGCGAGGGGCTTGTTCTTAAAACACCGAGGACAAGGAGGATACGGAGGTTCTGCGAACAGTTAACGGAGCACGAAACACTGTCGATTCGTGTAATTCGTGTCCTTCATGGTTAAATCCGACCGTGATTCGGGCCTGCGGTATTTAACCGCGTGGCGGCAGCGAGCAATTGGCGGTTGTGCTTGGTGCTTGGTGCGTCATTCTTAGTGTGAACTAAGCACCAGGAACTAAGCACCAGGAGACGCGAAGTGTTTGAAGCTTCGGTATTCCGCCCAACCGCTGAACAACGCACCGCCGTCGCCGTAACACCCCAGCGGCTTGGCCGGAAAGAAGCTGGTGCTGCTAATCTGCGTTACGCCGCAACTGCGCCGACCCGACTGGGTGGCGCCGAAGCTCTGCGCGCCGTCTTCGATCACAGGCACCTCATAGCGAGTTGCGATCGCATTGATGCGGTCGTAGTCGGCCATCTGGCCAAACAGGCTGACTGGAATGATCGCTTTGGTACGCTCGGTGATTACTGCCTGGAGTAAGTCCACATTTAGATTGTACGAGACCGGGTCGATGTCGACGAATACAGGCCGAGCGCCGACCAGTCCGATGGCTTCCGCGGTACTGATCCAGGTAAAGGGCACGGTCACGACCTCGTCGCCCGGACCCACCCCCAAGGCACGCAAGGCGATTTCGAGGCTGTCCGTGCCACTGGACACGGTGATGCAGTGCGGGACGCCGACGTAGCCCGCCAACGCGGCTTCCAACTCATCGATCTCCGGTCCCATAATGAACTGGCCGTGTTCCAACACGCCGCGGATCCGCGCGTCGATTGCGGTTTGGTAGCGGTGATATTGGGTTTTCAGGTCGATGAAGTGCATTCGTGCTTCGTGCTTGGGCTTTCGGGTTCAGATTGCGAGAGCACGCAGCGGCGTTAAGACGCGAAGGAATTGGTTTTGAAACACAGAGGACACAGAGGGCACGGAGGAATTCAGGCATTTGTGTGATTCGTGGTTCGTTCCTATTCGTGGCCGAAAACCTGGGGCTCACGCGGAAATGCTAAGAAGCTGGCAAAAGAATTGGGGGCAGAAAAATGCTGGGCAAGCGAATTGTCAGTGCTCAGTGGTCAGTGGTCAGTGGTCAGTGGGGCGCGAAGGTGTCGCCTGACTTCCGACCTTCGACCTCCTGACTCCCGTTTTTTTGTCCATCATCTTTTTGTCTGTTTCCGTCTGGTGTGCAACCCCTTCAGGGTTGGGGCAGGCGTCGGGGACGGTTACCCAGGGTGGCGCTGCGCTGACCCTGGGCTATGGTGTGTAACCGCGTTGCGGTACGAGTTGCCAGCAGACCGACATGGTTCCGTGCTCGCTGCTGCTTGCTCCGCGCTCCGTACGTTTGGCTCTCTTGCCAGGGAGGGAGAACCAAGAACGAAGCACTACGCGGAGCGAGTGATGCGAGCTGCGCGCGGCCCAAGGAACGAATGGTACTCGCCTCGCAGGCCGACCGGGGTCGACGTGCGGATGCCGTAGACGACTTCGATGGCGGGACATTGGATTTGCTGGATTCGCCGCCGTACCGCCGGACTCAACTTGCCGAACTTCTTCTCCGATAACAGGATCAGGTCTCCCTGTTTGCCCTTCTCGATGCCCTTCTCGATACCCTTCTCGATGCCCTTCTCGATGCCCTTCTCGATGCCCTTCTCGATGCCCTTCTCGATGCCCTTCTTTTCGTAGATTGTGATCATCTTTTCCACCTCCACGTAGCTGCGATCCGTTCGCACAATCTCCTCGAACTCGGCTTGCTCGTGTCCCGCCAGCGGCAGGTACGTTTCCACGAAATCGACCAACAGGCTCCGGCGGGCCGGGTCGACGGGAGACGCCAGGATCAGTCGCAGAAAGTCTGCTTTCAGTCGCACCCGTTCCCGTCGATTGTGGCCCATCTTGGCCATCAAGGCAAAGGCCAGCGGGTTGTTCGTGTCGAGGAATTGACGGTAGTCCAGGTCCTTTAACTTGATCAGCTGGTAATTAAACTGCACGAATGTCTTGCCCGATACACTCAGTTCAAAATGTTCCGGAACCGGTGTCTTCCAATGTGCGTCGTCCGTGAACACCGCAATCGGGACACGAAGGACACGGAGGAATTCAGAGTGCTCTTGCGGAGACGCGAAGAGAAGTGGCTTAGTCAAACGTCAGTAGGCGGCGGGCGGGCTTGCTCTGTGCTTTCTGTGCTTTTTGTGGCCAATCCTTGGGAAGCTCACCCGAAGGCGCTAAGACGCGAAGAATCTTCCTGCCAATCAATCGTTTTTAGGCGGGTTCGAGTTCGCAGTCTTCGAGGGCGAACGAGGCGCCTTGTTGGAGAAAGTTGACGGCGACCAGCAATCGCCGCTGGCCTTCGCGGCGGATGACGTAGCCTTCGTAACCGCGAAACGGGCCGTTGCGGACACGGACCAAGTCGCCGGCTTCGAGCCGCGATTCGGCCGTCAACGGCACGCCGGCTTGGATCAAACCATAAATCCGCCGCAAGTCGCCCGTCAACTCGACGCCGTTCACGACAGGCGTGTAACGAGCGACGCAGTTGCCGGTCATCGCCTGGTAACGCTGCTCGTTGTCGCCATACAAGAACACGTAGTTGGCAAACAACGGCAAGTACGAGGTGCGGATACGGCCGCCCGGAGAACGGTTCCGCTTGGGAATGATCGGACAATAAAACGGCAACTCTAACTTTACCAACTGCCGCATCAGATGCTTCTCGCGACGCGACATCGTGTACATCGCCCACCAGCCCGCCTCGGACTCGTCGCCCAGGTTCTCGCGGTCGAATAAGTCCGGGGGATATATATCGGTCTGCGGTGTTAGGATGGGCATGGTTTGTGTTTGGTGCTTGATTTCGACTTCCGACCTCCGGGCACACCACGGACCGGCGAAGAAATAGTTGTGTCGCCAAGATTGTAGTCGTCGTGCTCCGCCGTGACGACAATGTCATCACGGCGGAGGTGATGACTACATTGAAAATCCGACAGTTGTTCCTTGCCGATCCTAAGAAGACGTTGGGAAAAATGGTTTGCCTTGGTTACCCAATTTTTTTCGTTTCACACCTACGGCACGGAGTTATACGAGAGAGTTCTTTCTTTGCTGATTCTGGGCGGCAGGTGGTCGGCTCTGCCCGAATTTACCGGGGCGTCCTTGAGGAATTCGCCAATCAGGTCGACCATTTGCTCTTCGAACGGTTTCAGCCCGGCGATCAGATCGCTCATCCAGACGCACGCGCTCCCGTTGCCGTTGCGGCCGGTGACGCGGAGCCGGCCTACGGCCAAGCTGCCGGTGATTAGCGGGATGTCGGAATGGCACAGTTCGGTTTCGTCAGGACTCGCGGTGCGCTGCCAGCTGGCACGATACGCTTCGCGCATCGCCGGCACGTGGACGATCAGTTGCACGGCGCTGAGGTCGAATCGTTCGGCGAATTCGATCAGGGTGCCCCACAGTTCGTCCCACTGGCCGGACCCTTCCAGCCGATCATGCGATTCGCCGGGCCGCATCTCCCCGCCGCTGCGCAGCGGCAATAGCGAGACCACCACATGCTTGACGCGACGCACCAGCAACACGAACTCCTGATGCCCGAACAGGCGCGTCAGCCCCAAGACGGCCGCGACGACCACGACGGCAAAGATGGCCATGACGTCGTTCTGCGTGTATTCGCTCAGCAAGGCTCCGACGGCCGTTACGCCGCACAACAGGCCGATCAGCAACACCGTGGTTCGCTTTCCGAAACCGTGGTGGAGCAGGCGATGGTGCAGGTGCCCGCGGTCGGCGCTGAAGATACTGCGTCCCATCAGCTTGCGCCGCATGATGGCCACGCTGACGTCCATGATCGGGATGGCTAACAAGGCGATCGGCGCGGCCAGGGCAATGGTTGCCGGGCCTTTTACCGAACAGCGGATGGCCAGGGCTCCTAAAATCAAGCCGATGAACATGCTGCCGGCATCGCCCAAGAAGATACTGGCAGGCGAGACGTTATACACGAGAAATCCGGCCAGACTGCCCGCCACGGCCATCGCCAGCACGGCGTCGGTCACATGCCCCGTCATCAGCGCCATGATCGACACGGCCAAACAGAGCACAATCCCGACACTGGTCGCCAAACCGTCTACGCCGTCGATCAGGTTCAAGGCGTTGGTGGCCCCCAGGAACCAGAACAGCGTGAACGGCACGGCCAGCAAACCTAACTCGATCCGCCAACCGAAAATGGTAAGGGTTTCAATCAGCAGCCCGCTGAAAACCAAGATCATCGCCGCCACAATCTGGCCGGCCAGTTTCTGCCGGCCGCGGATCTGGTAGCGGTCGTCCAACAGACCGACAATCCCAATGACGGCCACGGACGCGAACAGTCCGAGCAGGAATTGCCAGTCGTCGGCGAATCGGTCGCGCCAACGCGGCGACCAGGCGAAGGCCGCCATGAGGGCCAGACAAAAGCCGCCCATCACCGCCAGACCGCCGGCCAACGGGACGGCGTCGTCGTGCAGTTTTCGATGCTCGTCCGGCCGATCCACCACGCCGTACCACAAGGCCAGACGGCGAACCAGAGGCGTCAGCAGCAGACTGCATAATAAGGCGACCAGAAAGGCTTTGGCGAGGGTTAACATGGTGCGTTGTGCGTTGTTGTTGTGCTTGGTGCTTGGTGCTTGGTTGTCATTCGTCATTCGTCATTCGTCATTCGTCATTCATCAATCCTTGGTCCATCTTGGTACTGCGAACCAACGGCGTTTGGGGGCTTGGGGCTGTGGCACCACGAGGCGTCGGCCTTCGAAGATGGCCATGCCGTTGGTGCCGCACAGGCATTCGGCGACGACGGGTGTGGTCCAGCGGGCGAGGCGGTCAAAGGCGGCGGCCAGTTCGGGACGACGCGCGGCGACGGAGTGGCCGTCGGAGGCCACTAGATGCACCCAGTCGCAAGCGAGCCAATCTCGCAACTGGCGGTGTACTTTCTTGTCGGGACAGAGGATGCTGTCCGCACAGACTTGCATCAGGCATCCCCGCCGTATCCACTCTACCACCGTCTCCGGACGCGTCCACAACTCGGGGCACCGCTCGGGGTGCGCCAGGATCGGGCGGACTCCGGCCGCGACCAGTTCCGTCACCAGCTCTCGAATATCAAGGAACACGCCGTGCGGCATTTCGATGAGCAGGTACCGGCCCGAATCGGCGACGCTGACCAACCGCTCCGCACTCCAGTCGTCCAGCAGCTCCGGACTGAGCATGACTTCGCCACACGGGACCACATCGAGCGGAATACCGGCCGCATCCAGCCGCATCCGCAGATCCCGCGTGCTGCTGCGGATCCGATCCGCCGTGGCCTCGGGCCAGCACGGGTTCTGGTGCGCCGTGGCCGCCACGGCTCGCACGCCCTCGGCCCACGCGATCCGACACATCTCGATCGCTTCGGCGACGTCCGACGGGCCGTCGTCGAGCCCAGGATGGAGGTGGCAGTGAGTGTCAACTAGGGGGGGCATGGAGCGGAGGGAGCGACAATCGGGTGACGTGCTGGGAAGCGGCAAAAGAAAGCTTCTCGCCGGACGGCTGTGTTCAGCCAGATGCCACCGAGTTTACCTCGGCGGAGTTTCACGCTCGGCCTTGCAACGCGACCGCCCGACATCGCCCCCCTCTTCCAGCCTCCGGCGGCGGGGAAGGGTATTTTTGTGTCAGGTTTTTCCAGGCGGATGGTGAAGCTCCCCCTGGAGGAAAACCCAGGGGCTCATAGGTTTATGGATCGCTGTTGGCCGGTTGCTGTTGCTCGGCTGCGACTTCTTCTTTCCGCGTTCGGCCATCGTCTTCGCTAACGTAGCCCTTCTCGCCTTCGCCGTCGCTTTCGTCGTGGCCATAGCCGTACCCGTATCCGTATCCGCCGTATTGGCCGTAGCCTTGTCCATAGCCAGGGCGGTGTCCGTAGCCTCCGTAGCGGTAGCCATAGCCGCCGTAGCGATAGCCGTACGAGGAATAGCCGTAGCCGCCGTACCGCGAGCCGCCACCGACGCCGTTGACGACCACACCCAGAATCGTAATGCCTACCGAATCCAAGGCTTCGATCGCCTTGTGGGCCACGTTCCGAGCACTCTTGGCCAGGCGGATGACCAGCAAGACGCCATCGACACGCGGAGCCACCGCCAACGGATCGGTCACGGCCAACACGGGCGGCGTGTCGAAAATCACCAGTTCGTACTTTTCCCGGAGAACTTCCACCAAATGTTCGAACTTGTTGCTGGTCAACAATTCGGCCGGGTTGGCCGGCCGCTTGCCACAGACCAGGATGGACAGGTTATCGATCGCTGTTTCTTGGATCGCATCGGCCAGTTCCACGCTGCCGCTCATGACCTCGCTTAAACCGGCCGCGTCTTTCAGTCCGAACACCTTGTGGACGCGAGGCCGGCGGAAGTCGGCGTCGATCAGCAGGGTCCGTTTGCCCGAATCGGCAACCGAGACGGCCAGGTTTGCAGCCAGCGTCGTCTTGCCGTCTCCCGGATTGGGACTGGTGATCTGGATCACCTTGTGCCCGCCGCCGCGGGTGCTGAAATACAACGCCGTTCGCACGGCTCGATAGGCTTCCGCGATCCGCCCCCGCGGATGGTGAAAGACTCGCAATACGGGATCGAGCGTCCCATCGGCTTCCGTCTGGTGGCGAGCGCGGCGCTGGTCGCCGGAAATCGGAATCGTGGGGATATGGCCGACCACGGGCAGGCCGAGTTCGTTGCGAATGTCGTCCGGGCTGCGGAAGCGGCGATCTAGGGAATCGAAAATGAAAGCCAAGCCGAGGCCGGCCAACAAGCCCAGGATTCCCGCCGTGGTCAGTGTTTTCTTCATGTCCGGGGCGGTCTGGCGGCCGACGCCCGGCGGCTGGATCACTTGCGTCTTGATGTTGCCCAACTCTTTCGAAACGCTGATCTCTTCCAGGCGCGCGACCACCGCATCGAACATCCGTTCTTTGCGCTGGATCTCGGCGCGATAGTTCCCATCCTGGACCTGGTACTTGTCCATCGCCTTGGCAGCCAGACTCTCCTGGCCGAACAGCCGCGTCATCGACGCCAATTGTTCGTCGTTTATCTGGATCTGCTCGCGAAGCGAGTCGAGGTAGACTTGATAAAAGTCCTTGGGAGCGGCGCTCTCGGCCGTCCCATCGGCAGCCGCCGGCAGCTTGCCGAGCAGATGCTCTCGCGTCAACTCGATCCGCCGCCGTAGCGTCACTATTTTGGGATGGTCTCGTCCAAAGTCCTCCATCAGCATCTGCTCTTCCAACAGCAGCGGGAACAGTTGTTCTTCGATCGACCGCCGGGTGCCGGGGCCGGATGGGCCGCTGCCGCCATTGGCGTCG
>Ga0351852_10439_pt1 | contig 8091 bp, 6 predicted proteins | sample TotcelHFGM3001N6_FD_206802 | JGI IMG/M metagenome (GOLD analysis project Ga0351852, IMG submission 206802) | Enriched cells from coal bed in the Powder River Basin, Montana, United States - Total cells FGM rep1 HSBNCT.FGM.300.1.N6 ...
TGCCCATCCGCGGCTTCCCCACAGACATCCAGTTGCGGGTCCGCTCCCAATAAGGCCCTCAAGCCATCCCTCAGGATAGTGTGATCCTCGGCTATGACTATTCTGTACCTGTCTCGCATTTCTGGTCCTGATTCCGGGTCTTCCACCCTCCGGTTAGGCTCCGGCGCGGACTACCCTAACCCTGAACGTTCGTCCGGGGCGTAATTGTGGTCTGACCATATCTTCGAATGTGTGTCCGGAGTTATAGCATCAAATTTCCTCCGAGTAAAGCCGCCCGCCGCAACCAAACCCCTACAGAATTCCGAAAACCAAAATACAGCCCCCCCCACTCCATAATACATAGTTCACCTCATTTACTCCGATCCCGACTTGGGGTTTAATGGCCGACATAATCGATAAACATAACCATCGGACCATTGATACGCCGTGGCGTTTTCGAGGTGATGGGAACTCGGCCCATATCCCCGACGCCGGTCTTTTACACTTCTCTGAAAGGAGACGAATGATGCCTACTATCGACAATTTCATCCGCCCCAAGGAATGGGTGTCCGACTTCGTGACCGACATGGGCAAGGTCCTGCGACGCTGGGGAGAAGAGCGCTATGTCCCCATTCGGCAACAGGTGGACGAAGACTGGCGTGAACACAAATTGGTGGAACCCATGGTCAAGGAGGTCCTGGTGGACCTGGGCATCAATGCCGCCTTTTTCCCCTCTGAAGCCGGCGGCACGGACATGCCGGAGCCGGCCTCCTTGTCCTGCGTGCTGGCCGAGGAATTGGCCCGGATCGATTCCGGTTTTGCCACGGCCTGCCTGTGCTCCATCTGGGGCATGATGCCCTTCATCCTCAAACCCCATCGCAACATGGAACTCTGCCAAGAGTTTGGACCGAAATTTTGCGGAGACAAGCTCTATGTCGGATGCCACGCCATGACCGAACCGGCCAGTGGCGCCGACATTGAAAACATCGGCCGCATCAAAGGCAAATCCATCCAGACCACGGCCCGGTTGGAAGGGGACGAATGGGTCGTCAACGGTCACAAGATCTGGCCCACCAACTCCGGTAAGGTCGGAGACCTGTTCGCTGTGGTCTGCACCACCAATAAAGGGTCCACCGACCCCAACGATTTCGCTCTCATACTGGTGCCGGCCGATACCAAAGGCCTCTCCGTGGGTAATCCCTATCGGAAATGCGGCATGAACGCCGATATGAACACCGACATCTGGTTCGACAACGTTCGGGTACCCAAACGGTACCGCGTCCACGGCCCTGGTGACGATCTTAAATACTGGAAAAGAGCCATCTCCATCGGCAACATGGCCTCGGCCGGCATGTGCGTCGGCATCATGAAGGCAGTCTATGAAATCATCAAACGCTGGACCAACGAACGTATCATCGCCGGCAAACCCATGAAGGAACACAGCATCGTGGCCGATATGCTGTGCGAAGTGGCCATGCTCGTCGAATCGACTTCCGCTTGGATGTGGTGCTATGCCCGGGAAATGGATTCTCCGGAAATATACGGATGGGAACCCTGGGACGAAAGATTCCTGCTTAAATCCCGAGGCCTGGCCCTGCATGCCAATAACGCCGTGGAAAGAGCCTGTAGCCGGGCCATGGACTTCATGGGGTCCTATGGGTACTCGCGGGAGTTCGACCTGGAAAAACATTGGCGTGACCAGAAGGTCATCGGCCTCTGGATGGGCGGCAAGGGCTTGAAGACCCTGGAAAACGCCCGCTACTGGTACGATCTTCAAACCCTTTGAGTCTTAATATATCTATCAAACCGAATAGGAGGTATGGACATGGCCCTGTATCCTTCCCAGGAATGGTGCGACGAATGGAAAAACGCTTTGAACAACGACCCGGCGGTGGCCGAAACCGGCCGGAATTGGGGAGTTGATTTCAACGGTCACTGGATGTTTCAGGTTGAGCCCGGGGAGGGCCTGGAAGAAACCGTGTACATCTATCTGGAAACACAGGGCGGCAAGTGCACTGAAGCCCTCATCCTCAAGGATCCCGCTGAAAAACAACCCGGCTTTATCGCCGTGGGGACCTATGGAGCTTTCAAGCCAGTGGTCAAGGGTGAAAAGGATTTCATCGAAGGCGTGGTCAAAGGCGTCTTCAAGCTGAAAGGCGACATGTCCAAAATCATGCGCAACGCCAAGTTCATCCGGGCCGTGGCTAATTCCATCAGTTCCTTTCCCAGTGAATACCTGGGGGAACAATAAACCGGGCCGGTTTTTCGATTCTTGAGGTGGTTCCCGCGACCTGACGCCTGGCTGGTCTGAGACGGCTTGTATTTAGCGGGAACCCTTGTCCAAAATGGTAATCCATGAAAATGGGAGAGCCGAACCATGGGACATCTAGTCGGTAAGGACATTTACCAGGGCCTGGCCCGTAAAATTGACAACCTGCACGTCAGGGCCCCCTTCGACGAAACCATGTACAAAATCCTCAAGAGCATCTATTCGGAAGAGGAGGCTCTAGTGGTGGCTAAAATGCCGTTCCTTTTTTCCAGCCTGGAACGGGTGGCCAAAATCACCAAGATCGAAAAGGCCAGATTGCAGAAGGTCCTGGGTGACCTTTGTCGCAAGGGCCTGGTCATGGACATGTTCCTCAAAGGCCAATATCGCTATATGCCCTCCCCCATGGTGGTCGGCATATTTGAATTCACCATGATGAGAACCGGCGACAACATCGATCCGGCCACCTGGAGCAACCTGTTCCATGAATATATGGAGGAAGGTTCCTTATACCGGAGCAATTTCGGCAACGGTCAACAGACTTCCATAGCCCGGACCGTCCCCCATCCGGAATCCCTGGGCGATCACGTCGAAATATTGGACTATGAAAAAACCACTGCCCTGATAGAAGCGGCCGGCAGTTATGCTGTGGGACTATGCTCATGCCGCCACAAAAAGGAACATACCGGGGAAAGGACCTGCCAGGCGCCCCTGGATACCTGCACCACTTTTGGACAGGCCGCGGACTACCTGGTGCGGAACGGTCTGTCACGGAAAGTGGACCAGGCGGAGATTCTGGACATCTTCGCCCGGTCCAAGGAACTCGGGCTCATGTTTTCCGCGGACAACGTCCGGCAGCGAATCATGTTTATCTGTCATTGCTGCGGATGCTGTTGCGGAATCATGGACGGCATCAATATCCACGGTCTCACCGCCACCCTGGTCACATCGTCCTTCATTGCCGAGGTCGATACCGCTCTCTGCAACGGTTGCCAAAAGTGTGTCAATACCTGCCATATCAAGGGAATCGGCACCAGGGAAACCGAGGTTGGCCCTAGCGGCAAAAAGCTGGTTAAAGCCTTAGTGGACCAGGATATTTGCGTCGGCTGCGGAGTCTGCGCCCTTTCCTGCACGACCGGAGCCTTGAAGCTGACCCCGAGGGCCCAAAGGGTCATCCACCCGGAAACAACCTTCGAAAGGGTCATCCTGCAATGCCTGGAACGCGGCACCTTGGAAAACCAGATCCTCGACAATCCCCAGAGTCGCACCCAGGAGGCCATGCGCTACCTGGTAGGAGGTTTTCTCCGCTTGTCCCCGGTCAAAAAGGCGCTGATGAGCGACACCTTGCGCTCCACCTTCCTGACGGCCATGTCCACCGGGGTCAGGTTTCTGGGCAAAGGCTATTTGCATGAGCTGTAATTTCTCGTCAATAAAGGAGCCGCCATGCCCGAACTCGAACTAGTCGGGGACGATCTCAATGGTCTGGGTTGGACCTTGAAATCACTGATGGATGAAAACCTGGCCCATCAGGCGGTCTTCAACCGGGTCAAAAACATTTCCGGCAGCCTGGTGGTCACGGAAACCGCTGCGGATGTGTCCGTGACCGTGTTCTTCAACCGGGGTCGGTTTAAAATCCAGGACGGGGCCATTGCCAAACCTTCGGCTTTTCTCGCATCAGACTTCGAGGGACTCTCCGAACTCACCAGCGGGCAGGTCGGCCCCATCAAAGCCCTCTTGACCCGTCGCATCAAGGCCCGCGGCAACCTCATAAAACTGCTGCAAATGTCCCGGGCGGTCATCAGCCGGGAATAAGGAGAACCACAACGGATGAATGGTTTCATGGGACAGATACTTCGCGTCAATTTGACCGAACGAACCATAAAAACGGAAAACCTGCCGGCGGAACCTGCCCGGCTCTTCCTGGGCGGCAACGGCTTGGCCACCTGGTACCTTTTTCATGAAGTGCCGCCGGGCACGGATCCATTGGCTCCCGAAAACAAACTGATCTTCATGACCGGCCCCCTCACCGGGACCTTGTCCCCAAGTTCCGGGCGATTCGCTGCCGTGGCCAAATCCCCTCAATCCGGCTTCTGGGGGTCGTCCAACTCCGGTGGGCGATTCGGGTTGGATCTCAAACGCGCCGGGTACGACGGCATCATTGTCGAAGGGGCCTCGCCGGACCCGCTGACCCTGGTGGTCACGGAAGGACAAATCGAACTGGCCCCGGCCGACGATCTCTGGGGTCTGGGCGTGGCCGAGACCGCCAACCGCCTCAAGGAGCAATACGGGCGCAAGCTCAACGTGGCCTGTATCGGGATCGGCGGTGAAAAATTGGTTAAATACGCCGCCATCATGAACGATGTCCATCGAGCCCTGGGCCGCTGCGGACTGGGCGCGGTCATGGGCTCTAAAAAACTCAAAGCCATCGTTGCCGGAGGCTCCAGACATGTCACCGTGAGTGACAAAGCCGCTTTCAACCAGGCCGCCAAGACGGCCCGCAACTTCGTCAACGAAAGCCTGCTCAAGATGACTTTGGAAGTTTATGGCACCACCATGGTCCTGGACATGGTCAACGTCAAGGGCGGCCTGCCCACTAGAAACTGGCAGAGCGGGTCCTGTGATTACACCGATGATATTAACGGCCCGGCCATAAACGAGAAAATACTGGTGGGTCGCAAAGCCTGCTTTGCCTGCCCCATTGCCTGTGGCCGCCTGACTGAAGTCAAATCCGGCCAGTACGCCTGCCAGGGCGAAGGGCCCGAATATGAAAGCGTCGGTGCTTTCGGGCCCATGTGCGACGTCAGGGATCTGGAAGCCATCACCTACGCCCATATCCTGTGTAATGAATACGGTCTGGACACTGTTTCCACCTGTAGCACCATTGCCTTTGCCATGGAATGTTTTGAAAAAGGCATCCTTACCACCGCCGATACCGATGGGTTGCAGCTCCGGTTCGGCCAAGCTGAGGTCATGGTCGAATTGATCCACCGCATTGCTCAACGAAAAAATATCGGGGATCTTCTGGCCGAAGGCACCCGATTAGCCGCGGCCCGCCTGGGACGGGGCAGCGAACAATTCGCCATGCAGGTCAAGGGCTTGGAACTGCCGGCCTATGACTGCCGGGCCACCAAAATCACCGGCCTGGGGTTCGTGACCTCCAATCGCGGCGGGGACCACATCACCGCCTATGTCCAAGGTCCCACCTTTTTGGACATACCTTTCCTGATCGTCGATGAAAGCACCATCGCCGATCCCCGGGTGGAAAACCCGGCCGAAGCCAAAGTGGTCAAGGACCTGGAAGACGCCCTGACCGTGTTTGACGCCGTAGGGGCCTGCAAGTTCATGGGCATGGCCCTTATGGCCGACGACGTGGTCCCGGTCATCGCCCAGGCTACGGGATGGGACTTTACAGTGGATGAATTCCGCCTGGCCGGAGAACGGATTTTCAACCTGGCCCGGCTCTATAACCTTCGCGAGGGCTTGACCAGGCACGATGACAAACTGCCTGGCCGCCTGTTGAACGAACCCATGACCGACGGACCGGCGGCCGGACTGGTTGTCGACCTCCAGCCCCTGTTGGACGCCTATTACCAATTCCGAGGTTGGGATGATCAAGGCCGGCCCACCGCGGATAAACTGATAAAGCTCGGGCTCGCCGAAGAAGCCCGCCAGATGGGATTGATATGAAATGAGCGGTTACGACCAAACCACATGGTTAAAAAGTTACAAGCTGGGTCCATTCGATCTGGCCTCCACCATGGCCCCTTATCCCGAATGTCCCCTGTTCGCCTTCCTGGATAACGCCGTCTCCAAATTCGGCAATCGCCCGGCCTGCCTATACCAGGGCAGGTCCATGACTTACAAGGAATTGGGCGGACAGGTGGACCGCCTGGCCGCCGGACTCAGCACCCTGGGCGTGGCCCCGGGGGACCGAGTAGCCACTATTCTTAACACTTCCCCCCAGTTCGTAATTTCCGACAACGCCATCCTCAAGACCGGCGGGGTGCATGTTCCTTGCAGCCCCTTGCACAAGGCCCATGAACTGGCCAATGAAATCGAAGAGTCCGGAGCCGAAGTAGTCATCTGCCTGGAAGAGTCCGGGGAAATGGTCCAGTCCATCCGTGAGGCCGCCAATCTGAAACACATCATTATCACTGCCTCCGATGATTATACGGACCGGGAAACACAGTGGTCCCCGCAACCGGGGGTGCTGCTGTTTCGGGAAGTAATCGCCCAGGCCCAAGACCAGCCACCCCGAGTCGACATCGACCCCATAAACGACTTGGCCCTGCTGGTTTTCACCGGCGGGGCCACCGGCCGCCCCAAGGGCGTCATGCTCACCCACTACAACCTGGTGGCCAATACCATACAGGCCCTGCCTTGGGCCATGGGGCCCTTGGAAAAGGGCATCATCGGCAAATCTTCCGTCCTGATCGGTATCCCCGCTTTCCATTCCTATGGCCACTGGGCCCTGCGAGCCGCCATCCACTGGGGATTGCAGATGATCCTTATTCCCGATCCACGGGAAATTGAAATCATCGCCGGGCACCTGAAAAAAAGCCGACCTTTCATGGCCACCCTGGTGCCCACCCAATACATGAAGCTTTTGGACAACCAACTGGGCCGCACCAATACCAACTTCACATCCGGCGCCGCGCCCCTCCCACCGGAAGTTTCAGCCCGGTTCAAGAAACTCACCGGCATGCCCATCACCGAAGCCTACGGCCTGACCGAAACCAGCCCGGTGGCCCATTTCAACCTGTCCAGTTTCTCCAAAGTAACGGGTTTTATGCCCTTTGAGAAAAAAGGCTCCATCGGTGTGCCCGTGGTGGATACCCAGGTCCGACTGGTGGACCCGGTGGTGGGCTCGGATGTGCCCCAGGGCGAAGTCGGGGAATTGTTCATCAAAGGGCCCCAGGTAATGAAAGGCTACTGGCCCACCAAGGGCTCCGGCCTGGTGGACGGTTGGCTGCCCACGGGAGATCTCTGCCGTATGGACGAAGACGGATACTTCTTCCTGGTGGATCGCAATAAGGACATGATCAACGTCTCCGGACACAAGGTCTATTCCACATCGGTGGATGAAGTCCTGTTCGAACACCCGGCCGTGGCCGTGGCCGTGACCATCGGTCTGCCGGATATCGATCGGCCCGGTAGCGAACGGGTCAAGGCCTACGTGGTGCTCAGGAACGGCCAACAGGCCACGGCCGAGGAAATCCTGGCTCACTGTCGCGAGAAACTGGCCCCCTATGCAGTACCCAAGGCCATCGAATTCCGGGAGTCCCTGCCCATGACCGTGACCCAGAAATTGTTCAAGAAACAGCTCCGCGACGAGGAATTGGCCAAAATGAATCTGTTGACGGACGCCGGCCAATTGGAACGCCAGTCCGTCATTAATCAAGGGAGGAAAGCATGAGTGCTCTGGCTGAATTATTGACCCTGCCCCGCCGCCGGGAAAACCCCTATGTCAAGGAATGGAAACAAGGCGGAGGCCGCGTGGTCGGTTTCGCCTGCGGGTACGTCCCCGAGGAAATCATTCACGCCGCCGGGCTCCTTCCCTACCGCATGGAAGCCCGGGGCGAAAACGAAACCAGCCTGGCCGATGTCTACATGCACCGTTTCAACTGTACCTACGCCCGCTGCATGCTCCAGGCCGGCCTGTCCGGGGAATACCGTTTTTTGGACGGTTTCTGTTTTCTAAACGGCTGCGAACAAATCAGGCGTATCTATGAAATCTGGAAAAAACACGTCGGCACCGAATACCAATACATGATCACCGTCCCCCACACCCTCAATGACAACGGTTTCGACTGGTACCAGCAGGAAGTCTATAACTTCAAGGAGCA
>Ga0351852_10441_pt1 | contig 7992 bp, 8 predicted proteins | sample TotcelHFGM3001N6_FD_206802 | JGI IMG/M metagenome (GOLD analysis project Ga0351852, IMG submission 206802) | Enriched cells from coal bed in the Powder River Basin, Montana, United States - Total cells FGM rep1 HSBNCT.FGM.300.1.N6 ...
CCCGGATCCACGTTTCGGCAACATGCTGCTCGAGCAATTCGGTGGTGCTAACGGAGAGCTGGCTGCAGCCATGCAGTACTCAATCCAGGGTCTTAATTGCGAAGATCCGGAGCGGAAGGATCTGCTCATGGATATCGGGACCGAGGAACTTAGCCACTTAGAGATCGTGGGCGCGCTTGCGAGATTGCATCTCAAGCCCATGAAGAAAGACCGCGAAGCTGCCGAAGCGGACCCGATGGTCGCGATCGCTGGCGGCGGAGGTGTGACTCTTTGCAATTCAATGGGCAATGCTTGGACCGCCGACTACCTGAAGGTAACAGGTGAGCTGGATGTAGATTTGCGAAGTAACATTGCTGCCGAGGCGCGCGCGAAGATTGTTTATGAGCGGTTGATCAATCTGTGCGATGATTCCGGCACCAAGGACGCATTGCAGTTCCTGATGACGCGCGAAATCACACACATGAAAGCATTCATGGCGGCGCTGGAAAGCATGGGGAAGGATCCGCTTTCGATTGGTAAGATTCCGCCGACGCCCGGAATTGTGGATGAGTTTTACAATGACTCTACGGGCGAAGGCGAGGACGGTGAGATTGACGCGCGCGGCCCGTGGAATAGAGGCGGCGAGTGGAAGTTCGTCGAAGCGCCGGCATTTGGCGACGGCGTTAAGGCGACTGTGCACAAGTCACGGGGCTCTGCAAATTCAGACTCGGCGAAAAAGCGCACGTCAAAATGATGCACGCCTACCCGTCCCGAATCAGAGATAGAGAGCAACCCGGCTGTGCCGGGGGGCTTGCTTGTAAGTAAGCCGACGTGGCGGAGGACCTCCGGGTGTTCTGCCACATCGGCTTTTTTTGTTCTTGGCGGCCGTGGTGGTCGGGACGAGGGGTTCGTTCACAGGAAAAGGAGACTGCAGGTGGCAATGTTCATGAGCACGCTTTACACGCCCGGAGTGGCGCACTTGTCGTACATTTTGGGAGACGGCGGCCAGGCATCGGTCATCGATCCCCGCCGTGATGTCAACGAGTATCTGGAAATCGCCCACCGCCAGGGGGCGAAGATCACCCACATCTTCGAGACGCATCGCAACGAGGACTACGTCGTCGGTTCGCTCGAGTTGGCCCGGCGCACCGGAGCTGAAATCTACCACGGCAGTCAGCTCGACTTCCAATACGGCAACCCGGTGAACGAGGGTGACGAGTTCCAACTGGGAAACGTCAAGCTCTCGGTCCTCCACACACCCGGCCATACGCTGGAGAGCATCTCGATCGTCTATCGCGACTTGGCGTTCAGCGATGACCCGCTGGGTGTGTTCACCGGCGACGCCCTGTTCATCGGTGATGTGGGCCGGACCGACTTCTACCCCGATCGTGCTGAAGAGGTCTCGGGCATGCTGTATGACAGCATTTTTCAGAAGCTCTTGCCGTTGGGCGAGCATGTGCTCCTGTGGCCTGCTCACGGGGCGGGCTCGGTGTGTGGTTCCGGCATCGCGGAACGCAACTTTTCGACACTTGGCTACGAGCGAAAGCACAACCCGGTGTTACAGAAGACGGATCGTGAAGAGTTCATCCGATACAAGGTCAATGAAAACCACTTCCAGCCTCCTTACTTCAAGCAGATGGAAACGTACAACATCAAGGGTGCTCCGCCGCTGGACCAATTGCCGATTCCACAACCTTTATCTGCGGACGAATTCGCCCGGGCCGCGGACGGCGGGATGCTCGTGGTCGATACCCGCAGTCCCGAGGCCTATGCGGGCGCTCACGTGCCGAAGAGCTTTTCCCTTCCGCTGAATATGCTGCCCGCCTTTGCCGGAATGTTTCTCGCTTACGACCAGCCGCTCGGCTTGATTGTCGACGACTACAGCCAGATCGAAGAGGCGGTGCGCGGCTTGACCAGGATTGGCTACGACCGGATCGACGGCTTCCTGGCCGGAGGGCTTCACGCCTGGGAGACGAACGGACGTGGCTACGACAGGATCAAGGCCATTCACGTCACGGATCTCGAACAGCGGCTCGACGATGGCGATGGCTTCACGCTGCTGGATGTGCGCAGCAAGGAGGAATTCGAGTCCGACCATCTTCGCAGGGCGGTTCATGTCTACCTGGGCGATTTGCCCTCGAATCTCGTACAGATCCCCAGACGCCGACCGATCACCACGTTTTGCCAGAGCGGCCAGCGGGCCATGATCGCGGCGGCGTTCCTCAGACGCCAGGGCCTGGAACCCGTCGAGGTTTGTCTCGGATCGATGTCGGCGTGCTCCCGCGTGGAGTGCCAGGTAATTCGTGGAGATTGACGTGACATGTCAACCGAACCATGAAGAAGTTGGAGAATGTCAAGCCGCAACGTGCTTCACGCGGTCGGGCTGATGGTCGCGACGCCGATGCTGGCCCTCGCCCAAACCGAGGCCGTTGACCCCGGCGCGACGGGGCCTGCCTGGTCGCCGTACCTGGTGGGGGTGTCGATCGGCGTGCTCAGCATGTTCACGTTTTACTTTAGTGCCAAGCCGCTCGGCGCGTCGACCGCCTTTGCCAACGTTGCCGGACTGATCGGCCGGCTGATCGTGGATCCGACGCCCTGAGAAGCTATGGTGACGAGCAACCCAGGCCCGAAGTCCGAACAGTCGTCCGCCGCGTGGACAGACCACTCGTAAACTTCCTCAGCCACCCGGTCATTTCCGGATTTATCCGGTCACCGGCGGCTTCAGTCGCTCGGTCGTCAACTGCGAAGCCGGCGCCACGACGCCCTTGGCCTCGGTCGGCACGGCCGCGCTGGTCGCCTTGACCGTGGCGTTCTTGACGCCCCTGTTCTATTACATCCCGCACGCCGTGCTCGCCGCGGTATTTGTCGTCGCCGTGGCATCGCTCGTCGACTGGCGAACGCCGTTTCGACTGTGGCGTTCAAACAAGCCCGATGCGTTCGCACTGGTCGTCACCTTTGTCGCCGTATTTGCGTTGGGAATCGAGAGCGGAATTCTGGTCGGCATCGGCACGTCCCTGGGACTGTTTCTTTGGCGGACCAGCCGGCCTCACATCGCCGTCGTTGGTCGGGTGGGCAACAGCGAGAGTTTCCGCAACGTGCAACGGCATGAAGTGACGACCCATCCCGCGGTGCTTGCGATTCGCGTCGATGAAAGCCTCTATTTCGCAAACACCAAGTACCTGGAAGACTCGCTGCTGGACAAGGTCGCTGAGCATCGCGCGGTCGAGCATCTCCTGCTGATCGGGAGCGGGATCAACTACGTCGACGCCAGCGCGGTGGAGACGCTTCGAGAACTCATCGGGCGACTGCGCGACGCCGGCGTTGCGTTTCATCTGGCGGACGTAAAAGGTCCCGTATTGGATCAGCTGTACCGAGCCGGCCTGATCGGCGAGGATCACGTCTTTTTCAGCACGCACGAGGCGATGGCCGCTTTGACCGATAAGCCGCCGACATGTCAATACTAGCTGCGTCCCCGTTTCAACCCCCAGGTCAGAGCCTTGGCTGTTATTCGTTGGACTTCCCTTTGTCGATGGCCTCGTCGGCTTCTTGTTCATCGCCGGCGTCCGGCTGGGGTTCTTCGTTTGCCACGGAAGCGCCGGGGTCGTAGTCGAGGACCACGAAGATGGGAAAGTGGTCGGATCCGATGTCGGGAAGGCGACGTAGCTCGACGAGAAGGAAATGCCGGGATGCGAAGACGTAATCCAGCGGAAAGCGCAGAAGGCGGCTCCTGGTGTCAAAGGTGTTGAATAGGCCTCGGCCCACCCGTGGGTCGAGCAATCCTCCGATACGCTGAAAAAGGTGCGTAGTCCGTGACCAGGCCACGTCGTTGAAATCGCCGGCGACGATGATCGGGACGTCCCCCAGTTCTTTTGCCTCTTTGGCAACCGAGAGCAACTCGGCATCCCGCATATCGGAATCTTCGCGCTCGCCGTCTTCGTCCTCTTCTCCTTTGACTTCCTTGATGCCGCTGTCTTTCTCTTCGTCGGGAGGTCGGAGACCGGGAGGGCGAGGATGCACACCATAGAGGGTCACGACCGTTCCCGACCGGAGCCGCACCTTGGTGCGAATCGACGGAATTTCCGGCTCAATCAAAAACCGGATTTCTGGATTTTCCAGCTCTAGCCTGGAATAAAGCAGCATTCCGTATTCATTTTCCTGCGGTTGGAATAGCGTGTGAGGATAGTCGTCTTCCAGCCCGCCGAGCTGTTCAAGCCACCACTGGGTCGATTCGCTCAGCAGGATGATGTCGGGATCATTGTCGCGAATGAGGTTGCGCAGTGCTTTCACTTCCCGATTATCGGCGAGCACGTTGAAGATCAAAAGCGATATGCGGTTGGAATCGTCTTCGGCACGGCTTTCCGCCATTTGGCGGGGATACAACGTCGTGTAGGGAGCGATGGAATAGAGCTGCCAGATCAGTCCCAATCCGACCACCACAGCAAGCACGTATTCCCATGCCCGCAATGGCCCAAAAAGACGCAGCGCCGCATAGCCTGTCAGCGCCAAACCGATCAGTACGGCGATCTGTATGCGCGGAAAATCAAAGACACGTATCCACCAGACGTTGCTATGGAGTAAAGGGACTGCGGTAGCGAAGACCAACACCAACGAAAGCAGGCCCACGGCGAGGCGACAGAGCAAAAGGAGAACCTTCCCTTCAGGTGTTATTAGCATGATGCAAAACGGGTATGCGATCAAGATGTGTGAGGTCAAGGATCTTCTCCACGATGCGTTTTCCGACTTTGCCGGCCCCACGAAGGAGAGGGATTTTGTTTTCTGAGGTCCCCCACGTTGATTTTAGGCCAGGTGGAAATGGTGATTCAAGGGGGCAAGGAGGTTCCGGGCGGCCATGGGTGGCCCTGCACCGGGCTCGATCATGACTGACTTTCGACTGCTCGGCAGAGTTCACTTTTGCTGCTTTCTGGCCGTTTCGATCACCTTCGGCTGGCAGCAGTTCGCACAAGCCCAGGTGAACGATGGTGCGAAATCGAGGATTGCGCCGAGCATTTCCTCCGCGTTTGCCGTAGGAGGTTCCGCCCGGAAAGAACTTCCACCGCTGGACCCCCTGTATTGCCTGGGTCCCGCCGTGTGCGCGCCTTGCGCCTCGCATCATTCGGGGTTTCTCTACTACGGAACCCTTTCCGATCAAGAGATCCCGCAATCAGACCCTCCGGCTACCGGCTCTTCGGTTCGATTGGTATCGAGCGAGTCGCCCCCTGCGACACCGGCAGAGAACCGTTTCGACGAAAAAGAAGCCGGATCTAAATTTCTAAGACCGCCCGCCGTCCCCGCGCCCCCGGCGGCGATCGAAATCGATCAGCAGTTGGCGCCCCGAGGTGAACCGTTGACGTTGGAGCACCTTGAAGCGTTGGCTTGCCAAAACAATCCCACACTGCTGCAAGCGCAAGGTCAGATCGAAGGCGAGTTGGGAAAGGCGATTCAAGCCGGACTCTGGCCGAATCCCGTGGTCAGTTACGTCCAAGAACAAATTGGTGTGGGCGGCACACCGGGCGAGTTCATGGGCGGAGCGATTCAGCAGCGGATCGTTACGGGACACAAGCTGGCTTTGAGCCGAGCGAAATACCGCGTGCGAGCGCAGGCTGCTGGGTGGCACGCGTTGGAACAGCAGTACCGTGTGCTGAACGACGTCCGCGTCCACTACTTCCGCACTCGAGGCCGGCACGAATTGGTGCAGATCCACCGCGAATTGCTCAAGAGCGCCGAGGACATCCGCCTCATGTGGAAGCCGAGTACGAGGGTTTTTCACGTTTCGAACCCATGAGTTCGCCGTCGGAAGGCAGTGAAAGTGCAAGGCTGATGTATCTGCTCGCCATCGCCTCGGCCGCGCGCAGTGTCCGAATCGCCAGCGCTTACTTCGTGCCCGACAACCTGTCCGTGCGGACACTGGTGGATGCACGTCGGCGCGGCGTGAAGGTCGTGATCATCGTCCCCAGCGAGCACAATGATTCGGGCGTCACCCGCCGGGCGGTCCGCTCGCGCTGGGGGCTGCTCCTGCAAGCCGGCGCGGAAATTTACGAGTACCGGCCGACGATGTACCACTGCAAGGTGATGATCGTGGATGACTGTTGGACGACGATCGGGTCGGCCAACTTCGACAACCGCTCGTTCCGGCTGAACGACGAGGCCAACCTGAACGTCTACGATGCGGACTTTGGGCGCGAACAGGTGGGGGCGTTCGAGCACGATCAGAAGCGCTCGTGTCGCATCACTCTCGAAGAATGGACGAATCATCCTTGGACCGAAAAGCTCAAAGACCGGGCCGCCGGCCTCCTCCGCTCGCAGCTGTAACGGCGTGACGGCGGCTCTCTACGCAATAGTCGCCTCGATCGCTTCGACCCGGAATTCTAATTGTCGTCAGACGGAAACAAATAATTGTCGCCACACAATATTGCCTTTGCCCCTTAGCGACCTACAATGATCTTGATCGAAGAGTCGCCGTGCAACTGACTGCGACGCTTCAACGAATTCGGATGACTACTTAAAGAACAACCCGGGCGTCCCGGGGGGTTTGTTAAAGAGTAAGCCGACGTGGTCGAATTCCTTCGGGTGTTCTATCACGTCGGCTTTTTTCGTTCTGGGGAGCTTTGTACGAACATTGTCAGAAAGGAAGTACCAATGAGAGTCATTCTATTCGGGCTGCTCTTTGCACTGGCCGCGGGATGCAACGACAGTAACCCACCCGCATCCGTCGACCAATCGACCACCGATACGTCCACGATGGGGACGTCGAGTAACGTCACGACCGAAGAACACGCGGCGAGCGTTGGGGAACCTGCTGATCGCACGAATACCGGGGTCAATGTTCGTGACCGCGATAGCGCGACGAAGACCCCTCTGGATCAAAATGAAAACAAAGCGGATATCGCCATCACGGCCGACATTCGCCAGCAGGTCGTCGACACAAAGATGTCGATCAAGGCCCAAAACGTCAAGATCATCACCCAAGATGGGAAGGTGACGCTGCGAGGACCGGTGGAGACGGCCGCGGAGAAAACGAGGATCGAGGAAATCGCTCGCGCCGTTGCGGGCGCCAATAACGTCGACAACCAGTTGGAGGTCAACAACGAGTAATCGCTCGCGAAACGCAGGTCTAAAAAGATGCCTTGCACCGCCACTTGGCGAACGAGGCCAACTAATCAACTACTTTCACCAAACTTTCACAGGAACAAATCATGTCTAAATCCGTTTTTTGCACTGCGACCGCATCGCAAACCGACTCGATCGTGCAAAATTTGAAGAACGCTGGTTTTTCGAACAACGACATTTCCGTCTTGATGGCCGACAAGAGCGGGACGAAAGACTTTGCACACGAGCACAATACCAAGGCTCCGGAAGGCACCGCAACCGGTGCCGGGACCGGGGCCGTTTTGGGAGGCGCCCTGGGCTGGCTGGCCGGCATCGGCGCGCTGGCGATTCCGGGCCTCGGCCCGTTCATTGCCGCCGGCCCCATCATGGCCGCTTTGAGCGGTGCGGCAGTCGGCGGTACCGTCGGCGGCCTGACCGGTGCGCTCATCGGAATGGGCATCCCCGAATTCGAGGCCAAGAAGTATGAGGGAAAAGTGAAGTCGGGAAGCTCCCTGATTTCCGTTCAATCCGACGACAGCGACGAGACGCAGCGCGCCAAGGAAATCTTTGAGCAGGAAGGCGCTCAGGATATCACAACCGCAGGCGAACAGGCCGTCCCGGCTGGCCACCGTGCTTGAATGCGGGAATCGAAGTTCATGGACGAACTTCGACTGCCCGACATGTCCCGGCCGCCGAAACATCTACCACCCTCAAGACAGGAGACTCGAAGACGACATTCCAACAACCCCCGCTGCCGTTTGAGATGAATACCATGAAGCCGTTTCTCTCCGAGGAGCAGCTGAAGTATCACTACGGCAAACACCACGCCGCGTACTTCAAGAACCTCAACGGCCTGGTCGAAGGCAAGCCGGAGGCGGACATGTCGTTGCGTGAGGTGGTCGTGCACTCGACCGGCCCGGTATTCAA
>Ga0351852_10102_pt1 | contig 7293 bp, 7 predicted proteins | sample TotcelHFGM3001N6_FD_206802 | JGI IMG/M metagenome (GOLD analysis project Ga0351852, IMG submission 206802) | Enriched cells from coal bed in the Powder River Basin, Montana, United States - Total cells FGM rep1 HSBNCT.FGM.300.1.N6 ...
TGGTACGCGATCTTCTTCAGTATCTTGAACGCCTCGGGTTTGTCCGTACCCGCCCCGAGATGTGACTGCTCCAATTGGTTACCCTTCAGCCGTCCGACATTGAGGTTGAATCGTTCATACTTTCGAGATCGCGGCGGTTTACAAAGGAGCCAAATGCGGTCCACATGACCAAATCGGGCGATTTCATCTTCCAGGACAGCGGGCGACGTCACCGTACAAGTCGTTGTCGGGAAGAAACGTTCCAACTCGACCGCCAATGAATGAACGACCATCATGTCGGCGATGAAGTCCACCAATTCGTCGAACAACATGTGGAACTGGACCGAAACGCAGGGCATAGGTATTGGCCGCCATGTTGTCGGCAAAGAGGACGAACGCCCAAAATCACGCGGTTGCGCCGAGTGATTTACCATCAGGAAACGCGCGATCCGCAACTCGCGTGCATTTTTTTGTTACCCGATATCGTGGCAGCAGGAATTAGCCGCCGGACCTCAAGTATCCGCTGTTCGTAAGTGTAGTTTCGACTCCGCATACAGGGCAAGTTACAAAAATTTTCGGATGGTGAAATCGTGTGCGAGCCGCCGCACCGAACACACGATTGCAGTTCGAGCATTGCGTATTGGCAATTCGAGCGTTGCGGCGTTTCGTCGGAACGTCCGATAGGGTCGCAAGAGCACGAAGAACGATCGGCAAAGCAATAAAGGCGAGCGGGATCGCAAGCCACATCGGAGTTGAGGCAAAACGAGAAAGCAACCAAGCCGTCAACGCCGCGATGCAGAGCACAAACAGGATGTCAACGAAGCTAAAGGCACGGCGGTGTCTCACAAGCGTTGATTTGCTCCAGCGGTCCAGTGGTATTGTACGTTGGTCGGGTAACATTTATGTCATCAGAATAATTCTGAGGTAACACCCCTAAAATCAGAATCATTCTGATTTTGACGGGGCAATTTCAGAATCGGTCATAGCCTCCCCCCCGTTTTTGTACGCAACGTGGTGGGCTGTGTGTCAGTCCGGGTTACGCCGCGTCAACGAGAAGCGAGGATCTCCATGCAACGTAGCGAGTTACGGAGATTTTGTCAATATAGGGGGAGCCCGGCTCGACGGCAATAAACGCCAGCCGAGGGCTAGGCCTCCATCTGATTAAGCTATAAGATATCGCCACCTTTGTCGGTATTGGCATGCTAGCAGAGTTCCGCATCCAGAGGGATTCTGAGGTAACACCTGCGAAATCAGAATTTTTCTGATTTTGGAGGGGCAATTTCAGAATCGGCTGCAGCCCACCAGTGGCGAGGATTCGACCGCGTCCCGCCTCTGTCCAATGTGCTCTGTCCAATGTGCTCTGTCCAATGTGGAGGGTTGTCTATTCCGCCCGAGTAGTGCCGCGTCACGAAGAAGCGGAAGTGTCCCTGCGATCACCATTCAAGACAACGGGCACGGAGCCAATGAAGGTGCAGGTTGCGTTCGTCCTGTTTGACGCCGCGTGGAGCGGGTCGGCAGCGGGCCGACCGGATTGCCAAAACCGCTGCGCCCGTGAAAGCCTTCGCTCGCCCCAAATCAGAATTTCAGAATTCCTTCAGCGTGCCCCGCTTGCAATTCTCCGAAAAGTGTGTACATATAGACAGTCAAGGCCGGGCTCCTGGACCGGCTGCCAGATCTTCAATGTGCTCGGAGGATTCCAATGACCGAGAAGTCAGAATCTGGGGAAGTAGCGGCCGCTGTCGCCACTTCCGGGAATGGCAAGAAACTCCTGGAGCGGGCCTGGGACGCCCTGATGGCGGCAGGACTGCCGGAAGGAACGGCGCGGCAGTACGTCTCCTGGATGCGGGACTACGTGCTGTTCCACGGCAAACGGCATCCCCAGGAAATGGGCGTGCCTGAGGTGCAGGCATTCTTGGCTAGCGAACGATTCCTGGGGCAGGCGGCGCAGCGTGTCGAAGCGACAGCCGCCATTCGGTTCCTGTACGAGGTCGTTTTGCAGCGGCGCTGGCCGCGCGGTGTGCTGGATGGAACAGCGGAAAGCACCGCACACGGATCTGCTGGGAAGCCGAAGCCCGTGTATCTGAACGGCCGCCAGCCAGGCGTGAAACTGCTCGACCGGGTGCGAAACGCCTTGCGCGTGGGACAATACGCCCTGGAGACGGAGAAGACTTACGTGAATTGGATAAAACAGTACGTCTTCTTCCACGGAACGCGAAATCCGGAGGAGATGGGTGCGCTGGAGGTAGAACAGTTCCTGACGCACTTGGCGGTCAAACGCAAGGTGGCAAAAGATACCCAGCGGCAGGCGCTCAATGCGCTGGTCTTTCTCTATCGGACTGTCTTGGGCCGGGAATTTGGGAAAGTGATGCCGGTGCGGGGACGGCACGGCAAGCGGCTGCCCGTGGTCTTGACTCGCAAGGAGGTGCCCGGCGTTCTGCAGCGTGTTGAAGGAGCCTGCGGCATGCACAAGCTGATGGCAGAACTGATGTACGGATCAGGCGTGCGGGTCAAGGAGTGCTGCCGGACTCGGGTCAAGGACGTCGATTTAGAGCGGCTGCAACTGGGGGTGCGGGGCGGCAAGGGCGACCAGGACCGAGTGACCGTTCTGCCGCGCCGGCTGGTGGACCGGTTGCGGGAACAGATTGAGCGTGTCCGGCGACTGCACGAGGACGACTTGTCGCTCGGATTCGGCCGGGTGTGGCTGCCGCCGGCACTGCGGCGGAAGTACCCCAACGCCGAGCGGGAATTGGGATGGCAGTACTTGTTTCCATCGAGCCGTTTGAGCGTCGATCCACGGGAGCGGGAGGAGAAGGTTCGGCGGCGTCATCACGTGCACGTGGATTCGCTGGAGAAAGCGATCCGGGCGGCGGTAACGCGTTCCGGATTGACAAAGCGGGTTACCCCGCACGTATTCCGCCATTATGCCGCGTGCCGGATTATGCCGACTCGGCACTGACTGCGAGGGCTCTTGGCGGTGCTTTTCGAGGTCGCATCCATTGCCGACGCGGCATAATCCGGTTCTGCTTTCCTTCGGGGCAATTCAACCACAAAGGAGGAGAGCGATGCTGGAAGAACTTCTCAAACGGCCGGCGGCTATTGCACGCCGCAGGGCGGGCGTATTGGGACCGCACTTGGACTCATTCCTTGTTGCGGAGGGACGATGGGGGACACAGCTTTTCTTCGGCTCCCCTGCTTGACAGCGATTTGGGGGATCATTGTAATTTCCTTGTCATGCTCTGTATCGATTGGCCGGTTGCGGTACTTGAGGAGGTCAGCGATGGCACGCTTGGCGAGGGTCGAGTTGTTTGCCGCCGACGAGATCGCGGTGGTGCATGTCATGAATCGCGTGGTCAGACGGTGCTTCCTGCTGGGGGACGATGCGGTCACGGGAAAGAATTACGACCATCGCAAGCAGTGGATTGAAGACGAACTGCAGAAGTTGGCCGGCGCGATGGGGATCGACTTGTTGGGATTCTCCATCCTTTCGAACCATTTCCACTTGATCCTCCGTTCGCGGCCTGATGTCGTGGCCTTGTGGGACGACACCGAGGTCGCTCGGCGTTGGTTGTTGGCGTCCCCGCGCCGAAAAAACGAGGATGGTTCGGCTGTCGAACCGATCGAATGCGAGCTGAATTCGATCCGCCACGATCCGGACCGGTTGGCAGAGATCCGTTTGCGGCTGAGCGATATCTCGTGGTGGATGCGGTTGTTGTGCCAGACGATTGCGATGCGGGCCAATCGCGAGGACGGGGAAACGGGGAAATTCTGGCAAAGCCGTTACCGAGCCGTGCGATTGATGGACGAGGAATCGTTGCTGGCCTGTGCGGCCTACGTGGATCTCAATCCGATCCGCGCGGCGCTGGCCGAGACGCTGGAGGCCAGCGATCACACGTCGGCACAGCGGCGGATCGAGGCGGAACGGGCACAGGCCGGCACCGCAGGCGACGAACAAGGGCGATTCGAACCGAGCGATGATCGCCGGATGGCGGAGACGCTGTCCGAGAACGCTTCCCCGGCTCCTGACCGATTCCTGTCTCCGCTGGCACTTGACGAGCATGGTGGCGAGCCTGGGCCGTGCGCCAATCGTAGCGGAACCCGTTGCAGCGACAAAGGCTTCTTGCCCATCTCGGTGGCGGCTTACCTGGAATTGCTGGACTGGACGGCCCGGCAAACGGTACCGGGCAAACGGGGCTCGACGCCGGCGGATGCACCGCCCATTCTGGAGCGGCTGCAGGTTTCTGCAACGACTTGGTGCGAGTTGGTAAGCAACTTTGGGCGTTTGTTTTCGACCGTGGCCGGACATCCGCGGATCGTGGACAGCACGCGCAGCCGACGCGGGCACCGCCGCTTCCACCTCACCTCGCGTGTCCGCGAGTTGTTGCCCGTGGCTCCATAGCGATTGCGATTCGCTTCGCTTGTCGTTGCGGCAGGCGCGTCTGGGGACTGCCGCCAAATCATCCAAGAAGCAGGACTGAAACGCAAGAGCGTTCAGGTGCTTCGCGCAACCAATCGGCGCGTTGTTCCTTTCTGCGTGCGATCAGCCGTTCGCCCCATTTTGCATCTCTTTTCCCGTACCTCTCGACGCTGCCGACCGATGCAGGCGAAGACCAAAGTCCAGGCCCGCCAAATAAGCGGTCTGCGATGCTGCCTGCAAAATGCTGTGTCCCCGGTTCTTCTCCCCCCGGTTCTTCTCCCCGGTTCTTCTCCCCACCCACGACCATCCAGCTTGTTCGAAACGGATTGCCACCGTATCGGCCATGCGGTAAGATGCCTGCAGGTCGAATGGGCGATGGTCGCCCATCTGGAGAAGCTCGGCGACGAACCGGGACGAGCGGATCTGTGCCGTAAGGGAGATGCTGCTGTTGGTACGGGAGACTTCGGGAAAGTCCGTCGCGGAGTTCAAGACGTATTCCGGCGACTCGATTCGATCCCAAGGATCTGAACTTTGCTGTCAGTCGAGTATCGACCTCCGCCGCATCGGCGCGGATTCCGTGGACTACGTGATTACCGATCCGCCCTACGCAGGAGCCGTGAACTACGCAGAACTCGCGGATTTTTTCTACGTATGGCTGCGGGAGGGCCTCCTTGATGTGTACCCGGAGCACTTCGTTCCCGAGGTCACCCGCAAGACGCTGGAGATCATTGAAAACGAATGGCGGGGCCAGAGCGTCGACGACTTTAAGAGGGCCCTCAACCAAGTCTTCGCCGAGTGCCACCGCGTGCTGAAGGACGACGGTTGTCTGGCTCTGATGACGAGTAAGTTGGGAGAGCCATTGGTACAATGGCAAGGGAGGCAGTTGGCATGATCCAGTCGAAGCCTGTTCCGCAGGTCACGGTGGTGGAGGATACGGACCCTGCCACGGTCGAGCGGCATCGCCAGCAGGATGAGCGGCACCGCCGCAATCTCCAGTGGCTGCAAGCCCACTGGAAGGATCTGCCGGAACCGCGGGGACGCTACGTCGCGGTGGCCGATGAGCAGGCATTTGTCGCCGACACGGCGGAGGTGGCCTGGGACTGGGCACGGTCTGAGCACCCCGGTGATGACGGCGCCGTGGTGATGTTCGTACCGCGCGAGAAAGGCTGGAGAATCTATGCGCATCGTCGGTGACTGGTTTCTGTTCGACGACGGGGAAAGCCGGCCGATCCTCCGCGCCAAGCTCCGGACCAACCGGGGAACGACGGTGACGGAGCAGTTTTTGGTCGACACGGGGGCTGACCGCACGGTGTTCACCGCCGCCCTGCTGCAGCAACTGGCGTTGCCCGTGCAGCCAGCCCCTACGGACGAACGGCTGCTGGGCATCGGCGGGGCCGCGGCGTACGTCATGGTCGAGAGCGTCATCGAATTGACACGCGACGATGGCGGCCCAGCGGTGGTGCGGGGACAGTTCGCCGCCTTTACCGACCCAGGGACGACCGACTTGAGCGTGATGGGCCGTGACGTTCTGAACCACTTCGACGTGATCGTCAGCCGACCGAAGAGCGATGTGTTGCTGCTGGCCCCGCGGCATCGCTACCAGGTGGTCCAAGACTAGCAACAGGAGAGGCGGCGGAATCGTGATTCTGGACGACTACTTTTCCGGATGCAACCTGGCGGAACGGGACAGAACAGCTTATTCCTGCACGGTCTCTGGGGGGGGAGCTATGCTTCGCGGTTGTCTATCGGCTCTGGGCTTGTATGTCGCTTTGGCGGTCGGTTATTTCTTCTGGTTCGACAGCGTGTTCGAGCCGCCGGCAACGTTCATCGGGGCCGCGGTCGTGGGATTCTTGGTGCTGTGTTGTGTGGGCGCCCTGACCAATGCTCGGACGGCCCTGAGAGACTGGTCATTAGTCTCCACGGCGCGGCATTCGCTGCCGCCTCGCGATGGCGAATTGATCGCTGTCATCGGCACGATCCATCCGCTGGGCGATCCGCTGCGCGCACCGTTCAGCGGCAGCGAGTGCGTGGTGTGCGAATACGACTTGGCGCGTCCGACCCGCGCGACCCAGGCGAAAGACGGGAGTAATAGCGGCTCCGATTACGCCGGCTTTCTTATGACTCCCTGTGCCATTCGCTCGGCTCTAGGAGACATGCGCCTGCTGGGCTTTCCGATCCTCGAAGGTTTCGACGAAACTGTCTGTCACGGCGATGCGGCGATCCGCAACGCCCGAAATTTTCTGTCGTCCGCACCGTTTGAGGACCGTGCTGGCTTGAAGCTGGTGACGGTGCTTTCCGTCTTTACTGACGTCTGGTCCGACGAGGACGGGCTGGTGCAGAAGAACATCAAACTGAGCAAAGCTGAGCTGCACGAGATCCTTCCCGAGGAGCGTTGGGACGCGAAAGCTGGGGAGCAACTGGCGGGCGACCCCGGCGAGGACGACACGGAGAATGCAATAGACCAGGGAGATGAAAGCGATGTCGACGGCGAAGATGTCGCGGGCGACGACGTCGAGGATGAATTCGCCTTGAGCATTCCCCGAATGAAAGAGACGCGGGTAGCTGTGGGCGAGCAGGTCTGCGTCATCGGCGTGTACGACGAAATGCGGCGCGGCTTGTTGCCGCCGAAGCCCGGACGCAACCCCAACCGCCTGATTCGTGGTTCGGCCGACCAGATCGAGCAGAAATCGCGGAGTTCCTTGTTCCGCAATTTGATCGGCAGCTTGGTGGCCCTGATCGTCATCCACGCTGCAATTTATGGCGTAATGCAAGCGTACCTGCATTCTCCAGAAGGGCAACGGCGCCACAACCCGCAGGCAGTCGGGGCACTGGGGTCGGGGGGGGGGAAAAAAAAAAAAAAAAAAAAAAAAAAAAAAAAAAAAAAAAAAAAAAAAAAAACA